>BNJV01003143.1_pt1 | contig 160742 bp, 159 predicted proteins | sample 8540591 | NCBI WGS metagenome assembly BNJV01 (sample SAMD00202457, study PRJDB9452) | human saliva metagenome | host: Homo sapiens
ATGTTACGTATTGCTTTGAGAAAAGAAAAGAATGTATGTTTTTCTAATTTTACATCATTAGAGACGCTCTCTCTTGTCTTACCATATTCATTTACAGATTGTTCTACCCTAAAAATCTGGAGATTTTGCTGAAAGTCAAAAAGCAACAGCTGAACGACAAACGGGAATAATTGCCCTCCTAAGATATTTCCTAATAGCGACACCACCTCCAAGAAATTCGCGTAACATTCGAGTGCGAGTGCAAATTCTTGATGGGCCAGGTCTGAGGTATGATAGAACTGTGTAAACCGATAGGCCTTGCAGCACCAGGTACGTCTTTCCGGCACCGTTCACAAAGAGGAGGCGACGACAGTGTCAAACTCAAACAAGAGAGCCGTATTCACATCATTACATCAACTTTCTTCTTGAAAGGGAAACTGCACTCTTCACCGGCACGAGACCCGAGGGCCGTAACGCTTGATCGTCTCTTCTCGCACTATACCCGCGATATTTGAAGTCGCGAATTATGCGGCGTACCGAGCGATTGTCGGCCGTCGGAATATACCATTATGGTCGTCTAACAGAATCATGTTAGTGTAATGCGAAGCATAGATTTTTGAACTTATAACTCACTGGCATTCGGAGCGGTAAGCATAGGACTGAGCGCGTGGATTCCTCTAGTATGCATGCGTCTCTTCCATCGTAATTTTCGCCGCTCTTTTCACTTTGCACCCCTGTCAGAAGAAAGTTGAACGGCAACGCGTTCTGGACTTCTAATCACAGTCAATTGGTTCAATTGTTTGTTTAACAGAGGATATCTATTGCATTTGTAATGTTCATGTAATCATATTCTGCTTTCCTGCGTCAAGTGGCGTTTTACTTTGGTCGCGCCCTGCCAAAAGTAATCGTCGAGTAAATCGTCACCATCGCCCGCTTACCGTCATGAGACAATTGAACCGCACAAACGCTTGCTGAATGTTGTTTTCCACCTGGGATGATGGGCCGTGAAATTAATATGACTTTAATTGTTGCCGATTTGCGATGCGATCAGCCACAAAGCACTAATACGTCTCTGTAGTAATGCTTCTGAAATGTTGATTAGATCATCAGTTCCACCTTCGGAACATCGCTTTGGTTAAATTGTCTCCCGTTGATATTCCTAAAATCTCTTGCACAATCGATGCTGCTCATTGAAGACGCGTCAAACATCTGGTACGTTGATCAATCATTGGCGGCTGTCGGTGTTCGAGGTCTTTGGGGTCAGGAACGCGTGATAATAAGCCATCATAGAAGAGTAAGACCAAATCAAACAATTGCACTGTCCTGGTGCTTATCGTAAAAGAGAGCCATAAAAATAATCAGCAGTGTCGCCCTAGCGTATAATATGTTGTATATAATAAGCCAGAACCTTCCAAGTAGTTGTGCTTTATCTTCCAAACCATTGTGCTGTCGGGAAAAGAGCGCGCATCACTCGTGAAGTTTGGATGTAGCTGGATGATAAAGGTAGATTTGCCTCAGTCAGCTAGCCTTCATCTTGTTGCGCAAAGATACAAGGACATCGCTATTACGCCATCAGGCAAAAGCCGACAGACGACAATATTAACCATTAGAAATGGGCGTGTCTATCCCTAAACGTCTCGAGGGTAAATTTCGCGCACAGCTTTGTATAAACAAAAACAGCGAGCGTGTATAAGTACGCATGCTGCAGAAAGGATTTGTAATATCAATAAAACTCTATGTCCTTATCATTATAAATTGTATAATGTAGACCTTCTGTCTTGTTGTTTACCTTAACACTGAATTTGCATTCGTAGCAAGTTGATTTCGAAACTAGTCATATGCACTTCTTCCATCGTAAATCCCGCTGGAACTCTATGCGTTTTACCCGTATTTTTGCACCGCACGTTTATCGTACGTAACATATATTATTATTGTTTAGTATTTCTCCTTCTGCGAATATAGTAATTATGTTGTTTAACCCCTCTGTCAAAGGGCAGAGAGAGAGACAATGCATATGCTTGTAAATGTAGAACAATGTCATTATTCAATAGCATATTTCACGGCTAATATTTGTACGCAGTAAAAGAGATGCACGGTTAACCCGTGCATCTCTCGATATACTCTAAATTCTGTAATCTCAGAATTAGATAATGCCTTGACCAATCATTGCATTAGCGACTTTCATAAAGCCTGCAATGTTTGCACCACGTACATAGTTAATATAGCCATCAGCTTGCCTCACCATAAGTGAGACATTGCTCGTGAACGTCCTTCATAATAGTGTGCAATCTTTCATCAACCTCTTCTGCACTCCAATAGATGTGCATTGCATTTTGAGTCATTTCAAGACCAGAAGTTGCAACACCACCAGAGTTAACTGCCTTACCAGGGAGCGAACGGAGTCTTCTGTTCGATGAAGAAATCAATAGCTTCAGCAGTACAGCCCATGTTACTAACCTCAGCAACACATTTAACGCCATTAGCAACGAGAGCCTTTGCATCTTCTTCGTTCAACTCATTTTGAGTTGCGCAAGGCATAGCGATGTCTACCTTAACTTCCCAAGGTTTTCGACCTGCAAAGAATTTAGCATTAGGGATATTTCTCAGCATAGGAGCGCAGATATCGTTACCAGAAGAGCGAAGCTCAAACATGTAATCGATCTTATCACCGCTTATGCCATCCGGATCATAGATGTAGCCGTCAGGACCAGAAAGTGTAACGCACTTAGCGCCAAGCTCTGTTGCTCTTAATTGCATCCCAGTTACATTTCCGAAACCAGAAACAGCAACTGTCATATCCTTGATATCCATAGTTTGTAATCATTCAACATCTGCTTCAAGAAATAGCAAGCACCAAAGCCAGTTGCTTCAGGACGAAGAATGCTACCGCCAAATTCGCGACCTTTACCCGTCATTGTGCCAGTGCACTCGTGTGTCAACTTCTTTGCACATACCATAGAGATAACCAACTTCGACCACCTACGCCGATATCGCCGGCGGGAACGTCCATATCTGGGCCCAAGGATCTTATGAGCTCAAGCATAAATGCCTGGCAGAACTCATAATTTCGCTATCGCTTTTACCGCGAGGAGCAGTCGGAACCACCTTTACCGCCACCATAGCAAACGTTGTCAATGCATTCTTAAAGATTTGCTCAAAGCCTAAGAACTTCAAGATGCTAAGCGTAACGCTCAGGTGGAAACGAAGACTCACCTTTGTACGGGCCAATTGCGTTATTAAACTGTACGCGGCAACCGAGGGTTTAAGTACTTCACCTTGATCGTCAACCCAAGTGCACACGGAACGTCAAAATACGATCCGGCTCTACCAAACGCTCAATGAGTTTTTACTTTTTCAAATTCCGGATATTGATTGTAAACATCTTCGATTGAAAGAAGTACCTCACGCACTGCTTGTAGTACTCTTTTTCGCCTGGGTGTTTAGCCTCCAGGTCGCCATATGATCGGTTTTCATAATCTTTGTTTTGATTAGAGTTTGGTGTTATTCTTATTGCTTTACGCAGCAAATGTATAGCTTTTGAATGGTTGAGCCAAATAAAACACAGGAATTTTTGCAATATAGACACAAAGAAGTTTCCGCGCATAAAACATTAAAAGGAAAGTTCTCTATCGAAAAACAGACTGAATGAAAACCAATTAGACTGATTCTGCATAGAAAATGCTTGCAAAGCGTGAAGGAAAAATCTTTTGCACTCTCATCTATTCCTTCTTTACTTGTCTCTTATTTTGACTCTCATCTGTTTCTTTTATATTTGAGTCTACAATAGGACCAACAAGTTATAAAAATCGTTACCCATTTAAGCCTGTATGTTCAGCAAATCTGGACGCAAGCGCTGGTGCGCTCATAACTTTGCTGCAAATCCCATTCCTTTATTTTAGCCTCATTTCGATAGCAGAATCTCCGGAACTTTCCACCCTTTATAGTCAGATGGGCGCGTATAGACCGGAGCTGCAAAGCAAACTGTCTTGAAAACTCATCACTAAAGCGCTTTTGTTCATCACTCAAAAACGCCTGGCACAAGTCTTACAATTGCATCCGACATTGCCGCCGCCGCTATTTCACCACCTGTAAGCACATAATCTCCAATAGAGACTTCTTTCGTAATCAAATGTTCACGCATGCGATAGTTCTATGCCCTTATAATGACCACACAATATAATAAGATTCTTCGACAGACTTAACTCATTTGCCATTGGCTGATCAAATTTTTCCCCATCTGGTGTCGTAAATATGATTTGATCATAGTGCGTTCTGCTGTCAACTTGCTGATACAAGCATCTATGGGCTGACATTGCATTACCATTCCCGCAAAACCACCGAAACGGATAGTCATCTACGCGGCGATGTTTGTCTCGTAGTATAATCGCGCAGGTTGTGTACATAGACTTCTACAAGCCCTGGGCACGTGCTAAGATTGACGTATTAATAAAGCCATCGAGCATTTCAGGAAGCTACAGTAATGATGTCTATTCTCATAATCTTTTTCTTGATGAACGCTGCAAAAATAGGAAATATCCTCGCTTTTCTTTAACTTTGCCGAAGTAAATCCCGTTGATCTTATGCAACACTCACACCATCGAAGGTTGCTGATTTCGCTCATCACTCTTTTACGGGCCAACTTAATGATTGCAATTATGAACGAAAAGATAGAATCGACTTTCTACGTAAGGAGTTGCACAGATACAACTATAATTACTACGTTAAGAATAATCCTGAAATTCTTGACGCAGACTTTGATGCTTTAATGCAAGAATTCGGCCGATTTAAAGCAAAAGTATCCGGAATGGACTGACAATAACTCCCTACCGTACGCGTTGGAAGCGATCTATCTAACGATTTCGCACAAGTCAGACATCAATATCCTATGCTATCTTTTAGGAAATACATACGACAAAGCTGAAATCAAAGAATTTTTATGATCGTATTACAAAGAGACTTAAAGGGATCTGCTTTTGAAATCTGTTGTGAATTAAAGTTTGATGGTCTCAGTATTTCTTTACTTTATGAAGATGGCAGACTTGTAAGAGCTGTAACGCGCGGAGATGGAATCATTGGTGATGATGTAACTGAGAATATCAAAACCATAAAAAGCATTCCTCTCCAATTACAAGAGGGATTAGGTTGGCCTCGTCACTTTGAGGTGCGAGGAGAAGTGCTCATGCCTTGGGCAAGTTTCGAGAAATTGAATGCAGAGCGCGAAACTAACGGAGAGCCGCTCTTTGCCAATCCACGCAATGCTGCTTCTGGCACACTAAAGAGTAAAAATTCTGCCGTTGTTAGCTTCTCGTCGCTTAGATGCTTATTTATACTATGTATTAGGGGAAGATATTCCAAAAGAAAAGTCATTACGAAAATCTCCTGATGATTAAAAATGGGGTTCAAAGTCTCTGACATCCATTTATCTAAGTCTCTAGATAGTATTTATGCCTATATTGACCATTGGGATACGGAACGTAGATACCTACCCGTTGCCACAGATGGAATTGTACTTAAAGTAGACAATCTAAAACCAGCAGCAGCAGCTTGGCAGCACAGCTAAGAGTCCACGATGGGCTATTGCCTGCAAATTTAAGGCAGAACGTGCTCGCACGCGTTTATTAGATGTGATCTACCAAGTAGGGCGAACGGGAGCTGTTACGCCGGTTGCCGTTATGGATCCTGTTTATTAGTGAGGCACTACCGTGAAGAGGGCTTCCTTTACACAATGAAGACATTATTCAGCAGTTGGATTTACATTATAACGACTTTGTTTTTGTAGAAAAAGCTGGCGAAATCATTCCGCAAATCGTTGGTGTAGACAAAGATGCACGCAATGAGTCTTTAGGCGATAAAGTACAATCTCATTACGCAGTGTCCGGAATGCGGAACTCACTTGGTTAGATTTCCAAACGAAGCTGCAACATATTGCCCTAATGATGCTACTGCCCTCCGCAAATAAAAAGGCCGGATTGAGCATTTCATTAGTCGTGATGCGATGGATATTAATCTGCTCGGCCCGGAAACGATTGACAACTATTACGAGCGAGGGTTGATTCACGACATCGCAGATCTATACAAGTTACGCATAGAGGATTTGGCTGGCAGTGATGCTACGCGTTTGAAGTCCGCTCGTAAAAATAATTGAAGGTATAGAGAAGAGTAAGTTCACTCCTATTCGATCGCGTACTTTATGCCTTGGGCATTCGCTTTGTTGGAAAAAGTCAGTGCAAAAAGCGTTGGCGGCTTATTTCCACTCTATGGATGCCCTGCAAGCAGCTACGTTAGAAGATCTGCTCCAAGTGGAAGGTGTGGGACAAACTATTGCAGAGAATGTGCGCCAATGGTTTATGAGTCCAACTAATCTCCAAATATTAGATCGCCTGACTGTTGCCGGCTTTGCAAATGATAGCCGATGTATCTCGCCAAGTTTCTAACAGACTCGCTGGAAAAAGCATTGTAATCAGCGGAACTTTCACACAACATAGTAGAGAAGAATATAAAGCTATCATAGAAGAGAATGGTGGTAAAAATGTAGGTAGCATCTCTACTGACTTTATTTTAGCCGGAGACAACATGAGTCCATCCAAACGGACGAAAGCCGAAGCCTTGGGCATACCGTTGCTACAAGAAGAGGCCTTTCTTTAGCTATGCTCAACGAAGAATCAACTACAGCAATCTAACCCTTTACAGCATAAGAACAAGTAAATATGAATAGAAGCAATCCTTTCCAAGGCTTTGGAGTAGCATTGGCTACTCCGTTCACTCGGACGGCAGCATAGACTTTGTTGCATTACGTTCCTTGGTAGATAATATATTGTCGGTGGAGTCGATTTTATCTGCGTCTTAGGGACGACAGCCGAAACGCCTACACTAACCGAAGAAGAAAAATTAGAGATACGACGTGTCGTTGTTGAAGTCAATCAAGAGCGCGTACCACTCCTGCTTGGAGCCGGAAATAATTCCACGCAAGCCGTTTGTCGCCAACTGAGAGAAGATAATTTTGAAGGCTTTAGCGGACTATTGATCGGTCTGTCCCTTTTATAACAAAACCCACGCAAGAGGATTGTATCAACACTTTAAAAATCAGCGAAGAAAGTCCACTCCCGATTGTCCTATATAACATCCCCGGGCGAACCGGCGTCAATCTGCAAGCAGCGACAACGCTGCGCTTAGCTAACGAATGTCCGAACATTGTGGCCATAAAAGCTAGTGGGATCATCTCTCAAATTGAAGAAATCGTAGAGAATGCCCCGATGGCTTTGATGTATTTAGTGGAGACGATGCCATTACCTTCGAACTCTTACGATTGGAGCTAAAGGTGTTATTTCTGTTATTGGTAATGCTTATCCTGAAGAATTTGGTGCAATGGTCCATGCTGCCCAGGCAGGTGATTATACTTCTGCACTCAGTCTGCATCGACAATTTAGTAGATTATATAAGTTAATGTCAGTAGATGGAAATCCATCCGGCATTAAGGGACTTCTCTACATTCAAGGTAAAGCTGACAACATCGTACGCCTACCTTTTTAGTCTCCCGTACGCGTAGAAACGCTCGATGCAATCCGCCATTATGCAGAAGACTAACTCACAGCTACATATCACGAGGAAGTTAAACACTTGATGTAAAACAGATTATCCCCAAGAAATCTGCCCACAGTTTCCGGAAAAATGCAATAGTCCAACTGTAAGATCAAAAATTCAAAAAGCTTTGTAGCATCTTTCAATTAAAAATCTGATTACCGCAATTTTTCTTGTGATGATATTTTTGTCCCTCGTGAGAGTATGCTTATACTTCCGCGAGGGGACAAAAGACTATCACGAAGGTACAAAGTAATAACTTTGATTTGGTGCAAAGTTGCATTATAAACTGCCAGTAATTAGATTTTGCTAATTCCCCAAAGCAGTTTCCAACTCTAAACTATACGTATTTACATTTCCTGCCAAAGAGTGAATGTTGATAATAAATTGTGGCAGTAAAGAAAAATAATAACAGCTGAGTAATAACAAGAAAAAGATAGCTCGTAAGAAATCCTTAGAGCTATCTTTTATACTCATATGGTCATTGTGCATTTCATTTTCCTCTCGCATATCAATCTCTTGCCCATCTCTCATCATAGAAAAAGGTATTGAAGATAAGAGAGCTTCTGATTAGGAATGACCTGAATGTTAATTTTGTGCCTAAGTTGCCATTTTCGACGTAGAGATAATAGACCTTTATCCAAGTAGGCGGCAACAAAAGGATGCACGTGAAGTCGGATTTTATAATTTAATTTATCTGCAAGCATTTGGATCTTCCCTTCCAAAGCATCTGTAAATAGAAGACTTGACTTAATCTTTCCGGTTCCTCCTACGTCGGACAGGACTCTTCTACTTTACGTCCATAGCAGGGCGTACGCGCTGGCGTGTGATTTGCATGAGGCCGAATTTGTTTTAGCGGGAGAATATTGTAGCGAGCTCGGTCTTTTTCATAGTTTTCGACCATTCGCTCCATAAAGCTTTTTGGCGATTTTTCAGCCAAATTCATATCTATAAAGTCAACGACAATGATACCTCCCATATCACGCAAACGCACAGTTGGCGTGCGAGTTCATCAGCCGCACCAAGGTTAACGTCTAACGCGTTTACTCCCTGCCCCTCAGGACTCTTTGATCGGTTACCACTATTCACATCAACCACGTGAAGCGCTTCCAGTATGTTCAATGATAAGATAAGCGTCATGCTTTATAAGTGATAGTGCGACCGAATGAAGTCTTAATTTGTTTTTGTTACAGAAAAGTTATCAAAGATAGGAACCTTACCTGTATAACTTTACAATTTGTTGACGATCGAGGGCTATAAAGCCTAACATAATCTTGAACATCCTTATAGACGCTTTCATCGTCAACATAGATATTCTCGTAAGAAGGGTTGAATAAGTCTCTTAAGAGAGCTACCGTTCGGCTCGTTTCTCTCATAACAAAGCAAAGGAAACTTAGGGCTGTGTCAGCGTCTTGTTCTTTTGAATCTTTGCTATAGCATCAGTCCATCGCTTCAGCAAGGTCTTCAACTCCAAGTCCAACTCTGCGACTCTCTTACCTTCAGCTACCGTACGAATAATGCAACCAAATCCTTTCGGTCTTGATGCTGGAAATTAATTGCTTCAATCTCGCACGCTCCTGCGCACTCTTAATTTTAGTAGAGACAGAAATCTTATCGCAGAAAGGTATTAAAACAATAAAACGTCCTGCAAAAAGAAATTTCACAAGTAAAGGCGAGGTCCTTTTTGTTGAAATAGGCTCTTTAGCTATTTGTACAAGTACTTCTTTGACCTGGCTTTAGTGTGTTCTGTATACTTCCGTCTTTTTCTAAATCTGATTGTCCGGATGCTTTTTGTCAGGGAAGATTACCTTTCTTTCCATCCTGAATAAGTTGCAGATACTTTTTCAAAATGAACGGTAATGAATCCCTAGATCTAAATAGTGTAGAAAAGCATCCCTGCCTCATGTCCAACGTTCACGAAGCAAGCATTTAAACCCGGCATTATTTTTCTTAACCTTAGCCAGGTAGATGTTGCCTACTGAGAAACTTTCTCTTTACCCTCCTGTTGGAACTCTACAAGACGCTTGTCCTCAAGAAGAGCAATAGAAATTTCCTTCGGCTGTGACATTTACTATTACTGCTTGTCATAAAATAATTAATTACTCCCCCAATCTAAAACGATATGAAATAGTCCAGTTAAAGTCTTTAGATTGATGATTAAATGAGAATTGAGAATTGAGAAACAGGCCGTATTTTTCGGTTTCTCCTCAAATTCGTTTTCCAATTTTTCAATTCCCAATTCAGAAAGTACAGAGAGCTTATTTGCTCTTATGTCTGTTCTTTCTCAGTCTTTTCTTGCGCTTATGCGTTGACATCTTGTGTCTTTTTCTTTTTCCGCTTGGCATAGTTCTTTTTATTTTAGTGTTGAAAACTGTGAATTATCTATTCCATATCACCCATTGAGCTTGGAAATAGATTGCAAAAATGATTTAGCCGGTTTTAAAGGCTGGTATATTATGCTCAGGAATGATCAACGTGGTATTCTTTGAAATATTGCGAGCTGTCTTTTTCTGCTCTTTCTTCAAGATAAAACTACCAAATCCCTCAAATACACATTTTGCTCTCTATCCAATGAATCTTTTACACTATTCATAAAGGCCTCGACGGTCGTTAGAACAGTAACACGGTCTATTCCGGTTTTCTTTGCTATCTCATTGACAATATCAGCTTTTAGTCATCTTCTGATCTTAATAATTAGTTAAACTTCTTTTTGAAAGCGAGTGCAAAGATATAATTTACAAATGGTTTATGGAAATGTGGTAAGCGGTTTTTAGGGTTTCAGTGGTATTTTATTGATGCGACGCTCAGTGTCACCCCTTCAAAAGGTGTATTGAAGAACTTATCCATAATCTTTTCTGCTGTTTTGTTGTCTATAAAACGCCCCGGCATACTACAGTACATTTGCATCATTATGCTGTCTGCAAAGACTCAGCGACCTCTTCATTCCATCGAAGGGCTGCACAAATGAATAGATTGATGCTTATTTAAGGTCATCGAAATACCTCTCCAGAACCGCAGATAGCTATACCTTTTTCTACTTCACTCGTTCTCTAACCCTTCTGCTAAAGCGTGAGCGAAATCAGGATAATCACAACTCATTGTGCTATAAGTACCATAATCTTTGTAGGTAATCACCTTTTTCTCAAGGTACTGTATTACAAACTGCTTAAGTTCAAAACCTGCGTGGTCACAAGCCAATCCTATTGTTGTATTCATTGTCTTATATAATTAAATTCTGCTACTATGATGATATCTTGGCATTGTTCAATACCATTAATCATTACGAACTTCAACAAACCCTAAACATTCAAGCCTAATTCATCTTTGAACGTTTCTTATTAGAATAAGATAACTGGTCATTGAACATTCATAAAATAACAGCAAATTATGCCTGAATGATTTCCTCTGAAATTTTTATTGAGGGCTATAACGAACTCTTCCCTGAAGCTTATGATAAAATGTGCGTTCGCGGCCTTTTTCTGTGTGGCTAATACGAGAGACTAAGTCTGAATAGGTCGATAACGTCTGCGTCATAAGCACTGCAATCTTCTTTTCATCTGCCTGATGACACATACTTAATGTAACACAATCTGCAAAAAGTTCACTAAAGGCCTTTTTGATATCCTTTTTCAGTTTTCTTCTACTACTCATAATTGTATTTATAAGATTTGCGCCTGTAGATGTATCTCTACAGGCGCAAGAATTTATTGTTTAATCATGTGGTTTAATGATCTCCATCCCCTTCAAAAATAGCTTGTTCATTTGTCGGCAAGAGATGCCAGTGGCGCTCAGGAAGTGTCTTCTTTAAAGCTTTTCATTACACCTTCTAACTGAAGCAATCGGATGAATTTTTCAACAATCCACCAAGAACAATCATATGAACGTCTTCATCATTTTTCAATTCAGCCGCAGTATTCATTGCATCAATACAATAGATATTGATATCTGTACGTGTTGGCTTTTTGATAATGCCAAAGCTATCATAGATTATAGTCCCACCTGGTTTAACCTTATTTTCAAAACTTTTCAAGTGAAGGCTGATTGAGGACAATAGCTGTATCAAACTCACTCAAAATGGGAGAAGATATTGGATCGTCACTCACAATTACAGTAACATTTGCAGTACTCTCCGCGTTGCTCAGGGCCATACGCAGGCATCCAACTTACTTCTTTTTCCTTCCATCAGACCGGCATAAGCTAAGATCTTGCCCATTGACAACACACCTTGGCCACCAAAGCCGGCGATAATTATTTCTTGTGTCATAATTGTCTTTTTCTTTTTAATCCTTAACCTTAAGATCGCCAAGTTTGTAATATTCACACATATTCTCTCCATCCATTTATTAGCATTTGCCGGAGTCATCTTCCAGCCAGAAGAGCAAGTTGCAAACAAATTCAACGAGATTAGAGCCCTTACCATTCATAGAGTTCTCAAAAGCCTTTTCTTAATGCTTTCTTGGCTTTGCGAATAGCAGCTGATAGTCTCTACGCTTTGACGCGTTACATAAGCTGTTCCTTCTAATTGTGCCGTGATATCAGAAATCTTCAAAGGATATCCGTGCAATTGAGGATCGCGGCCATAAGGACAGGTTGCAGCTTTTCATTCTCACTAATGTGGTAGGCGCCATCTGGCCCCCAGTCATACCATATGATAAGCATTGTTTATGAAAATAATGGTTATATTTTCGCCGCGATTGAGTGCGTGTATTGTTTCTGCTGTACCAATACAAGTTTCGCATATCACCATCACCTGATAGGTAAAGACTAAACGGTCTGGCCACAAACGTTTACAAGCTAGTAGCTAATGCTGGAGTTTCACCGATGTGCAGATTCCTGCCAATCAATATCTATATAGCGATCAGGCAAAGACAGCACAACCTACTGGGCTAATGCCTATAGACTTTTCTTCCATGCCCATTTCCGCACCACTTCTGCCACCAATTTATGAACAACGCTCATGCGAGCAGCCTGGGCAGTAGTGTATTGTTACGTCGTTCATCAGCTCTGGCTTCTGAGCGACCATATGTTGCGGCTGCAATATTTCTTCTCTTGTTATGATTATTTTTTTAATTTAATGGGAGCGGTGACGATGTTTTACATCATTCGCATTTCTTATCATTGAAGGATAACGTAAAATGACCTCAGCCATTTTTATTAAAAACAGCTAGGATACCAACGCCATAGCTCCAGACAAGGTAGGTATGAGTTTTTCGAAATCAGAATCCCTACCATACAATAGCCAATAGGATGAATATAGCGTTTAGGATATTCCGAATATGGAGTAACTTTCCACCCTTTATTCTTGTAGCATTCTCTCTTTCTCTTCCGTTTGATTCAAACGCTCCAAAAATTTCCTTATCTTTTTCTGTCAACATTTTATTTTACGCATCTTATTATGCATCTACGATTTCGTCCGGACTCGGAACAATACCTCAAGACGACCGAAATGTTCGACGGGAATAGAATACTCAACAGCCGCGCGAACATCAAAAATCATTTGACCGGCATTAATTTCATAACGAGCATACCTTTAACTTGCTTGCTGAGCTCTTTTCAAGCGCTTTGTTGGGAAAGGCCAGTGTAATCGGGCGAAATAAACCAACCTTAACACCTTTGTGCACGCAAGATATCCATAGCCTTACGAGAGATACGAGAGAGGAACCAAAAAGCAACGATTATATATTCAGCATCATCACAGTGAATCTCCTCATAACGAACCTCTTTCTCTGCACATTCTGCATATTTCTTTTTGGAGTGCAATGTTGCGTTGCTCCATAACCGCAGAATCCAACTCAAGCTGATGTGATATAGTTTGGTTGTCGATTTTTTCAAACCATGACCATTGGCTGCCCAAGGGCACTCTTTGGCAATTTCCTCTTCAGTCCTGCGTGGCTTTTTGCGGAGGAAGAACAACTTTTTCCATCATTTGACCAATCACACCATCAGACAGAATCATAGCCGGATTACGATAGCGGAACTCAAGGTAAATGCTAAGTCTCACGAAGTCAGCCATCCTTGAACGGAGTTTGGAGCTAACTACAATCGTATTATAGTCTCCGTTACCACCACCACGAGTAGATTGATTATAGTCACTTTGTGAAGGCTGGATAGTGCCAAGGCCCGGGCCACCACGTTGTACACTAACGATAACGCAAGGCACTTCAGCACCAGCCATATAGGTAATACCCTCTTGCATCAAAGCTACACCAGGACTAGATGATGATGTTAGCACTCGCTTACCGGTACCACCACCACCATAAAGCATATATAATTGCAGCCACTTCGCTTTCAGCTGCAATACAACCATACCGGTTGTTTCCCAAGGCTTTTGTTGTGCTAGTGTTTCAGTACTTCTGATTGCGGTGTATGCAGTCTCGAAAATAGCCATCACAACCACAAAGAATAGTTGTATGCTATGGCCTCATTACCCTTCATTAAGACTACATTGCTATTGTCTCGCCATAAGTCAATCCTCCTTTTTCTATAAACAGTAATACATCCATCGGGACATACGACAGCACAACTTGTGCAACCTGTACAAATTTCCCAATTCGTTTGCTGACAAAATGCATAGCCTTTGTGGTTAACTTCTCCAGCAACCAAGGATAAGCATTTTTACGGGACAAGCCACAATGCATAAGCTGCATCCTCTATAGCGCTCTTCGTCTATGACGACGGCTCCTCTTATTTTACCCATAATTGTTATGTTAAGTAATTATTGATTATACATATCTTTGTTGTAAAACTGCATAATATCTTCGAGCATTTTTCGAGACTCGACAGCAGGCGAATTCTCATCCAGCTGTTCTGAGCGTAAGAAGTCGGAGATTGCTTTTTCCCAATTTCCCAATTCTCATTTGTGCCTTTTCCACTCAAATAATACAAAAATGCATCTTCTGAAGTTTGCTTTAGTGCTACTGAAAGTCGAGCTGAAAAGCTAGTTCAACTTCCCCTGAGCTCTATCATCCGATTGATGTCTGAATAATTTTCTTGCATAAAGAGTATAGGCTCGTGTTTTTGAGCAAAGTTACAAGTAAAAATGAACGCAACAATATCAAGAGTTTTTCTCTCTTTTATGTGTTAAAAACACAACACATACACAACTCTATAACAAGTGTGCATTACAAAAATTGCAAATGATAAGATTTTTGTGGCTTTTCGGCATTTCGGCGCAATGGTTTTTACTCATAGTTCTTTGTTGATTATAAAAGAGATAGTAAATAGTCCTCCCTTAAATAGTCGTTTATCATCTGTTATTCAGTAATATAAACAGCTAAAAGCCATTGTCAAATCTGCAGGTTTTGTTATCTTTACAGGTACGAAACTTGCAGATTTTTATGATCAAAAAGTCCCATAATACAGCCTCATTATTCAGCAGCTTGTCGTATATGCTGAACCAATCCCACCTGCTCTACAAACCAGCCAACAAAATAGTTTGGAGCAAATTCGACACATCCTTCGCTCCTCTGTATTGTCAGAATAATGAGTCGCCCTGCTAAACCCATTCGTCTGATGTGTGGCTTGTTAACTCTCAAAACACCTTCGTAATCTCTCAGGATGAATCCGTTGTGGAGCAATGGCGTGAAAATGCTTATTGCCAATACTTTTGTGGTATGCAGAGTTCACTCCGGTGCGCCCTGCTCCTCTCTCAGAATTGGTACACTTTCGCCATCGCATTGGAGAAAAGGGGATAGAGCTCATTTTCCAAGAAAGCATTCGGGTCAATACCGAAGAAGATGATGATCATCATGACACGGCTTTTTATTGATTCGACCTTTCAAGAGAAGAATATCACCTGCCCTATAGATGCCAGAAGTTGCATAAAAAGATTGTCCGTCAGGTTCCGGCTATCGTCCACAAATTAGAGTTGCCATTTCGCCGAAGCTATACTTTTTTGTTCTCAAGCGCATTTATCGTGACCAACGTTTTCGCCATCATCCCAAGAATCGCCAAAAGGCAGTTCAGGGCGGATAGGGAAATTACGAACCATGGCAGTGGATTAGTCCGAGAATTCAAGCGAAATCTTGGGCGTGTTCTGTTTACACTGAGCAGATTGAAAGATTTGAGGCGATTCTTGCACAACGACGTCATAGTCAGGAAAAAGATTTACTCTATTCACGAGCCTGATGTGCAATGCATCAGCAAGGGTAAAGAGCATAAGCAGTACTAATTTTGGCAATAAAGGTATCCATCATCCGCTCTGCCACGGGGCTTATTCTTGGTGCACAATCTTTTCGTAATGAGTATGATGGACACACCACAGAAGCCTCGTTGGCACAAGTTGAACGCCTGACTCGGAGAAAGATCAAAAATATCGGCAGGGGACAGGGATTATCGGGGAAAGAAAGAGATTGATGGCACTCGGTTTTAATACCGGATGCCTCTAAATCTTCAGACACCAGGTATCAGAAGCGGAAGAAACACAAGCTATTTTACAAGTGAGCAGGCATAGAACCCTCCATCGGACACTTGAAATCAGACCATCGCTTGGGACGTAACTATTACAAGGGGGTGGAAGGGGGATGCTGTGAACATACTATTGGCGGCAGCTGTTACAACTTCAAAAGAGCCTATAAGAGCTCTTTTTGAACCTGCTCAAAATAATAAACGAGAGGATATGGATGGATGACTTCTCGCTTATCAAAGCTTTTTAAGGGCGACTAATTAGGGATATTCAGTAAATATCTAACTAATTGTTTGTCTGTGTAATATATTATTTTGTACCTTTACATAGAACCCTCCGAACGACCCATCACGGGCAGAATCGGGGAAATTTATAAATTAACTGCTGTGAAGTTACGAAAAATTTCTAACATAACACCAACTTTGCCCTTTACAGAGTTCGATTTTTGTCATTCACTCTTACCTTACAAATCCATTCTTGTAAAAGTCAGTACCAACCAGCTATCTTCTCAGGGAGTATTCGCTTCATCAACAACAAAGCATCCTCGAGTAAATTCCAAATGTCCTACACCGTTTGTCGTAACGATATTCCTGTCACTGACGGCTTGTGTTTCCACATATTCAGCTTCATCTCGTATATTTTTCTCCCCCATTGTTTAAATTGGTCAAGACCGTTTGCCCGTATGCTTTACATCGTTTAGGAAACCATCGTGAACATAAAAACGAAGCTCCGTTGCATATTGCCCTCAATAGTTTTTCCTTTATCCATTGCTTCCTTGAACCAACGGGGCGACAAGTTCTGCTTCGGGAGAATCCCAACGATTCCCACCAATAAGTACCAAAGCCGCATAATCTTTCGGCATATTCTCAAAAGAATAATCAGGCAGGTTCTCAAACCACCTATGGAACGGACTACGTCCAATGTCGGGGCTGCGGTACATACTTCGTACTTAATTTCACTTCCCGGCACTACGCCCACGTGAAGAGCTGTGGAAAGAAATGCTCCCTCCCAGTCTGTGTAATCATTCAACAATACAAATATAACTTTCTGTTTCATCATAAATATCTATTTAACGTGAGTTCGACGAATTATAAGTGTCTATAAATTTGGTGATTAGCGAAATTTGTTGTAATTTTTAAGATGTTGATATACATAGAATTACAAAACAAAAATCACTATGATCACCGAAGACAAAAGTTACTGAAATATTTTTGTGTGGCAGATGATTTCTGCAAGTTTTTTGATGCAATGGTAGCAAAATATACGCTAAAGCCTACTGGAAAAAGAAAGTATCACCGAGATTCCACGATGTCAAAGGCAGAAGTCATGTTGATAATGATTCTTTTTCACGATTCCGGTTATCGCTGCTTTTAAACATTTCTATCTTGAAAAAGAATGTAAGCATCTGCGTCATTTGTTTCCTAAAGTTGTCTCATACAACCGTATAGTAGAATTGGAAATATTGCTGTCCGCTAAAATGTGTACTTTTTACCCATAGTTTAAATGTGTCGAATACAGATTAACCATTAGGGCTGACTTCACAATACGAAATCAGCCCTTTACTTTTGCCCTCTCCAAAAGAACGGCGTATCGATCAAAAACTTTTTATCGGACAGCAATAAAAAGAATATTAATGAAAGACAAATTATAAGAGGAGTTTTGCAGAGGTCTCATAATATGGTAGTGAGAACAATCTTAGCTTAGCTTTGTTTTTCTACTGTCTATTGGTGTTGCACCATGTATCCTTTCAGTGTCTTGGTGTATGTGCGAGGGCAGGATGGTTGTCAAGCTGCATGCCTTGCAAATAAGATACAAGAATGAGCGAGAAGAAAGGCGCTCATAATGAACGCCTTTTCAATATTTGGTGATATATGAGTCTCTGTTGTAAAGAGATATTATTTGCCCACGCAGAAATGACTAAAAATGTTATTTAAAAACAGATTGAGAATTATATCTCCGACTATTTCAGAAAGACTTTGTATACAAGCTCTCAGATCTTGGCTTTACAAACTCCCCATAGATGATTAATTAGGCCAGATTGAGCTCTCTCCAATAAAGATTTTGCTTCACAAAGTGCTTCATAGTGGCGGACATTAGACACAATTATATCTTCAGCTGGAACAAGAGAAACGCTTGCTTTCAGAAGATTTCTCAGCATATCTACACCTTTGTTCATTTTAGCACTAATAGACACCGTAAATATTCCTCGGGTATAAAATTGAGGAGAGTGAAGATCCGTTTTTATTAAAGACGTAAATAAGTTTCTTGGAATCACAATGTTGACGCATTTGATGTTCCATTTCTAAGAATGTATCCTTAGAGTCTTGACTATCAATTATCCACAAAACAATGTCTGCTTTAGCTATCGTTTCGAATGTACGCTCTATGCCCATTGTTTCTACAATGTCTTCCGTCTTACGTATACCGGCTGTATCTATAAATCGGAAAAGTGTACCATCTATATTTACAGTATCCTCTATTGTATCTCTAGTCGTCCCGTTAACATCGGCTGACCCAAAGCCCGTTCTTCTCTCTAGAAGTGCATTTAGAAGCGTAGATTTTTCCAGCATTTGTCTTTCCAACAATCGCAACGGGCACATCATGTTTTAATAGCATTCCCCAGTTTGAAGCTATTCAACAAAGAATCAACCTTTCTTTCGATAGTTTTAGTCAAAGCAATGAGTTCAGAACGATCTGCAAACTTCAAAATCCTCGTGGTCAGAGAAGTCTAATTCTAATTCTAATAAGGAAGTAATGTGCAGCAATTGGTCTCTTAACTCACCCAATGACTTAGAAAAATCACCTCGCATCTGTTGCATAGCCATTCTTTGCTGAGCTTTAGATGTCGCAGCAATTAAATCAGCCACCGCCTCTGCCCTGCTTAGATCCATCTTATGATTTAGGAATGCGCGTGAGTAAATTCTCCTGGTTTTGCCAACTTACAACCATGAGTCAATAAGGTTTCCATGGTCCTTTTGTAAAATATATGGCGAACCATGGCAGGAAATTTCAGCTGAATTTTCTCCCGTATAAGAATAAGGTTGTCGAAAAATCGTAACAATAACCTCATCTAAAATCTCCCCATTATCAAGAATATGTGCATACGTAACCTTTTCCAGCAAATTCCGATCAAGAATTCGCTCCGTGAAATTTATAGCATCATCACCAGATAAGCGAACTATACCAGCTAGCTCCACCAGGTGCAGTTGCAATCGCGCAAATTGTTTCCATATTTACTTAGTTAAAATGGCACATCATCACCTGCTGTAGAAATGGATCTTCAGCTGCAGGAGGAATCATTCCGCCAAATCCAGAAGAATCGTTATTCATGCGCGAATGTATAAAGGTTAGTATCATTATCAGGAAAAGGTATGCCCTGTTCCTCTTCATTTTTCAAAGCGAGCATAATTGCCTTTAAAGGTTAGCGTTACATCTCCGACTCCACCATTTCTATAGCTTACGATAATGATCTGCGCCTTTCCTCTCATATCATTACCTTGTGCATCTTTATAGATGTGGTAATATTCAGGACGATGTATAAAAAGGACCATATCGGCGTCTTGCTCAATGGCACCCGACTCGTAAATCACTCCAATTGTGGTCTTTTTGCTTCGTCACCACCTTTTTCATCACGTTTTTCCACGCTTCTGTTCAACTGGCTAAGTGCAATAGTTGGGATATTCAACTCTTTTTGCCAGCCCTTTCAAAGAACGACTAATCAGTACTAACCTCTTCTTGTCTAGAGCCATAACTCATACCACTAGCGTTCATCAACTGCAAATAGTCGATCATAATCAGCTTGATATCGTGCTCACGTACAAGCCTGCGAGCCTTAGTTCGCAACTCAAAAACCGAAAAGTGAGTGGCGTATCATCTACAAAAAGTGGCGCATCATGAGAGTTTTTGATACGATTATCCAACTGTGCCCACTCATAAGGAGCCAATTGGCCGCCTACGATTTTGTCACCTGTTATCTCACATACGTTGACAATAATACGATTAATTAGCTGTACATTAGACATTTCAAGAGAGCAACTGGGTCCGCGCATCTGCAACGATATTCTTTCGCATACTCAAAGCAAAAAGCAGTTTTTCCCATAGCTGGACGTGCTGCCAAAAATAACCAAATCTGAGTTTTTGCCAGCCTGATGTCATCTCATCTAACTTTACAAAACCGGAGGACGAGCCACTTAATCCATCAGGCGTGCTGCTGACTTTTTCAGCATTTCATAGGCCTCATCTAAAAACTGGATTTTATTTGTGTATAATCCTTTTTCAAATTTTCTTGAGAAAGTTGAAGGAGCCCTTCAGCCCTCCTGCATCAACTCGTTAACGTCCGTCTCGTCGCATCAAAAAGCTTTTTGTTGTATGTCTGATGCACTAAGCGATTAATTCGCGTGCGGTAGCTTTCTGTGCAATGATATGCGCATAATACTCCAAGTGAGCTGTCGAAGAAACCATACTGCTCAATTGAGTAATGTAATCAGCTCCACCAACTTCTTCTAAATGCCCCTTACGGTCAAGCTTTTCTGTGACGGTCAGAAATCAGCAGGGTTTTTCCTCAGCCTCTACATCACGAATTGCTTCAAAAATGAGTTGATGGCTGCTGTTATAAACACAGCCGGTTTGAGGATTTCGATACACGATCATAGGCTTCCTTTTCTATCATCAGTGAGCCTAAAATCGCTTTGTTCCATTTTTAAGTCTTGCTAAGTGCCCAAAATCTCATCTTCTAATGGGGCCCTGTTTGACCACCTTTCGTGGCTTCATTTCGTGCTTTGTTCTGGCATATACTATGGAGCAAAGTTAACGATTTTTCCATTATTATTTTGTTCATTCTTTTTGTATTGATATGCCAAAACTTATCCAGCAACAGAATGCAGCTAATTCGCTCATTGACCTACATCATTCAATATCCAGCTATTTCATTGTATTTTCTAATGCTTAATATAATTCTCTTCAAGACTTCTACGCTAAAATAGAAGAGATCATAAAACAAACGTCATTGTGCGTTTAAGGTTGCCGAAATCGTAATGACATAAAGACCAGTATTATTCCTTACTAATCTATGTAATAGCGGTAGTATTTCACCTTATAATACTCTATTCTATGCAGGCAAAATCTACATATATTTTAATATCAGCATCCCTTCATCTTCATCTAAAAGTCTAAAGGAGGTGGATATTTATCACATAATCAAACAATTAATTCTAAAAATCAACCCAGAAAAATCCCCTTGTTTTTCATTTGATTAATTTGGAGAACTTTACCATTGTTTGGCGTCACCCAAACGATGGTTTGATGTCGGCAAACGATTGTTTGGTCATAGCAAACGATTGTTTGGTATCAGCAAATGGTGAAAACTCCAGTAAGGAAATCTTAATCTGCATATCATCACTATTTAATAGCTTCTGTTTTGTATCTGCTGTGGGCTGACAATTGGGTTTAATATAAGAAATAATTATGCAGAGAAAAAGTCGTACACGACAATTTTGGCAGATGTGAATTTCTAATAATACATCTCTACCCTTTTTCGAGTCAAAAATCACGTATCTTTTGGCAGTACTTAATCTCGCCTTTTTAAAAGTATTCGTCAGATCAAAATGAAAAGTAGTCTTTATTATGGTTGGCAAAACCACCAATAAGCATATTGCACGATTAATGCTCAAGTATGAAGAGCGTATCAAGCATTATTTACCATTTGAAATCAAGGGATTTGTAGATGAGTTTTAGAGGATTGTAAAGCTCTCTCAGAAAAGGCAGAAGCACTGAGAGGAGAGCGCATTCAGCGACTCTTACAAGCAGGCGATAATTGTCGCCGACGAGATGGACGGGAATTTCGATCTATGAGACTTTTGCTTCTGCAACAGCAAATCAATGCCGGAGGTCGGCGAGATGGTTTTCATCATAGGAGGACCTTATGGCTTTTCGAAGAGATATATAACAAGGCGACATTCAAGCTTTCATCTCCAAACTTACATTTCTCACCAGATGGTTTCAGCTCTTCTTCTTGGAACAATTATACCGAGCTGAAACAATTTTGCACGAACCTTATCATCACGAATAAACGGCACTCTATTTGTAGTAAGTCAAAACAATAAAGGATAAAATAGATAATAAATCGTATGGCATTTATAGATTACTACAAGATATTAGGCATTGCAAAAGATACTCCGCAGGAGAAAATAAAGAGTGCTTATAAAAACGTGCGAGGCAATTTCACTGACTTACATCCGGATGATCCTAAGCCAAGGCAAAATTTCGAGGCTTTGACTGAGGCGTTTGATGTCCTAAACGACCCCGAAAAGCGTGAAATATGATCAATATGGTGAGCGCTGGAAAAAGCCGCGTCTCGGAGGGCTGGTGGAAGTGGAAGCTTCGGAAGTGGTTTTGAGGCAGTGCAGGTTCCTTTGACGATTTCGATTTCAACAGTTCTCTGGTGGAGGCGGATTCTCTTCTTTCTTTCGAAAATCTTTTTGGGGGCAGGAGAAATGCGCTTCGGCGGTACAAATCGCTCTGCTAGATATACTAATAGTTCGGTAGAACTACAATTTAAATCTTCTTAGTATCAATAGATATGTACACAGCGCTGCTGGGCGGGGATATTATCTGCAAACTTCAAATGTGGAAATTGGAAGTGGTACAAAACCCGAAACACAGAATGGAACTAAGGTGCGACTGAAAGGAAAAGGGTATGACAAAGGCGATGGTGCGTTTGGAGATATGATTATAACGTATGACGTAAAAGTTACCCCAAGCATCTTTTCAGAGCGTCCAGCAGAATTGCTTAAACAAATGCGGAGGGATAAAGTTGCATCGAACTCACTTTTGTAACGCATCGCACGTGATATAAAATTCGAGATAAACGAATTCAAATAAAATAAAGGCGTCCTTTTCACAAAGTATTGAAAGCTGGCGCCTTTATTATCTCACTCTTTGATTACTTAAATCAATAAGCAAATGAGGGGAATTGCTGCCTAATCTCATTGACGTGAGCTACGAACTTTGGCAATTACTTGCTCATCTTCAGTGCAGTAGTACCGTCTCAATGAGTTCAACAAACTCCAACCATAAAGTCTTCTTCGCACCGCACGCGTTGGCGATATGCCCAGGTGTGCCCTAAGCGAACACTGGAAGTTTGGAAAGCAGGCGCGTATCAAACGGAACCATATTCTTGTTACCGCTGTATCTGCTGCAACCAAAAGCATTTTCAGCCACTTTACCTGTCAGCTCCAGGATACTTAGGACGTAAGTCAACCAACATACTATGGTTGTCTGTTACCGCCACTGACGATGCTGAAGCCGCGCTTAACTAACTCTTCAGCTAACTTTGCGGCATTCTTCTTCACTTGTGTCTGATATACCTTGAACTCTGGTTGAAGAGCCTCATAAAATACAGCGGCTTTCGCTGCAATTCCATGCTCCAGTGGCCCACCTTGTTGACCAGGGAACACTGCACTGTTGAGCAGCGTGCTCATCATCTTTAAGTCGCCCTTCTTTGCTCTTCAAGCCAAATGGGTTTTCAAAGTCTTTACCCATCAAGATAATACCTCCCGCGCGGACCACGAAGCGTCTTGTGCGTCGTAAGTAACAATGTGTGCATATTTTACAGGGTTGTCTAACAAACCTGCGGCAATAAGTCCTGCGGGGTGAGCCATATCTACCAAGAAAATAGCACCTACTTCATCCGCAATCTTACGCATTCTTGCATAATCCCACTCACGGCTGTGCGCTACCACCGCCGATGATTTAATTTCGGCTTGTGTTGCTTAGCAGCCTCCATTTCATCATAATCCACTCGGCCTGTCTCACGATTTAAGTTATACCCTACCGGATGATAAAGAACCGGGAAATGTTACAGAGTGAGCCGTGAGAAAGGTGGCCGCCATAGGTCGAAGTTAAGGCCCATAAAACGTATCACCGGCTTCGAGCAGCCAATAAGACAGCTGCATTAGCTTGAGCACCTGAGTGAGGCTGCACATTTGCGTATTCAGCATTGTAAAAGCTTTTTAATTCTTTCAATAGCTAAATTCTCCGTTTGGTCTACGATTTGACAACCGCCGTAATAACGATGGCCGGGATAACCCTCAGCATACTTATTGGTAAGCCAAGAACCCATTGCTTTCATCACATCATCACTAACGAAGTTTTCTCAGCGCGATCAGCTCAATACCACGTCAATTGTCTTTGGTGTTCTTCTTCAATCAATCTGAAGATTTCTGCATCTGCATAGTTACTTTAGATGTTTAGAGTATGTATTACAATTTATTTTACTTGTATATCAACAGAACTTTGCTTCATCTACATCAATCTCTTTCTCACAATAATGACATTGCAAGAATCGTTTTAGACGCCTTGTAATTGAGATGAAACATTGTTTGCATCGGTTCATTGTTTGTTATGCACTTAGGATTTGGACATTTTGACAATGCCAACTAGCTCCTTAGGTAATTCTACTTGTCTCTTCTCCGCAACTTCAAAATTCCGGATAATGGAAAAGGACATATGAGGTGCTATAACAGACAATTGATTTAATTCTTCGTCAGAGAAGTAATGGTCAGATATTTTTATCAGACTCTTTCTCCCCATCTTATGGCTATCCAAATTACAACCAATCATTATAGAAGAGTCCTTTATGGTTTTCCAGACACAATAGCCAGAACAACCTCTGACAATCTATCATTGGGAATATGATCTATCACGGTCCCATTTTCTAATGCAGCTACTTGTAGTTCCTTTTCATTGTTGTCTATTTGTGTACTACTTTCTATCAATAAAAGAAATTGTCTGATCTGATTTCGCGAATCAAGGTCTATCCCCAACACATCGCAGATAATAGCCTCACGAGCAAACAGCCCATTGCCGGCTTGCTGAAAATAATAGACTTGTGGAGTATCATGTCAACATCCGTAGATATTTCATTAACACGCGGCAGAGGATGTAAGATCTTGAGACTAGAAACAGCTTTTGTAGCATCGATTTTTCAAGTATAAATATCTTTGCACCCTTTTCGTATTCCATCAGATCTGTATAAACCTCCGTTGTACAGCGTCATATACAATATATCAGAATCAGCTATTGTCTCTTCGCTAAGATTCTCCGTTTCAACAGTATCGAATGCCCTGTTCTTCACAATATTGTTTGTATTCAGCTGGCATTTGCAGCTCTTTTGGGTGTGCTATAAAACGAAAGGAAGGAGTTAAAAATGGCGCATTGCCATTAATAGTGAATGTACGGTTCTTCCATATTTTAGATCACCCACAAAGCGTTATCGTTAGGGTTCTCAAGCGTTCCCTGGGTCTTCTATATGGAATACAGATCCAACATCGTTTTTCGAAGGATGTTGATGTGCACTTTCATCTCCAGCATTAATTATGGGTGCCGGAATATTTCACTCGCATATTTTTGCAGCTCCTTCAAATAATGGCGCATTATAATGACATCAGCATAATTTGATACCATCATAATCGTATCTTTTAGGGTCTCACCTTTCGTAGAACTTGTAACTTTCGGATCTGTAAATCCGATTACTTTTTGCCATAAAGTCTATTGGCTGCTGTTTCAAAAAGATAAGCGGGTTCTAGTGGACGGTTCAAAAAGTAGTGGCAATAATCTTGCCTTTAAGAATTTCACGATTAGGATGTTTTTCAAAGTTCAGCAGCCATCTCAATCAGATAGCGTAGCTTCTCCTTTGATAAATTTGCGATAGTCACAAAATTATGTGCGTCCTTCATAAAGTCCCATTTTCTAAATCCACAGCGAAGATAGAGTAAAAGTTTAGATTTTTGCAGCAGCTTACAATTTTATTTTTCGACAATTTAGAATATTCTGTTTTAGAGTGTGTATTTTGTTGAAAAGGACTAACTTTTGCATTGATTATAGGACACATACACGACACATTATGAAGGATTTAAAAGGAACTAGAACTGAAGAGTGTTTAAAAGCAGCTTATGCAGGTGAATCACAAGCTCACACAGTATTTATTTTACGCTTCTCGTCAAAAGAGATGGCTACTGTACAAAATGGCCGAATATCTTTGAAGAAACAGCGCGTAACAGAAAGATAGTATATGGTTTAAAATATCTTCAGAGGCGGAGAGATTCCTGCTGCTAGGGAAAGCTAATTTAAAAGATGCAGCAACCGGAGAAACCACGAGTGGACAGACATATTGCCCCCAGCTTTGCTAAAATTGCACGTGAAGAAGGCTTTACGGAAATTGCAGCGAAGTTTGAAATAGTGGCTGAAAATTGAAAAAGCCAGATAAGGAGCGCTATCGTAAATTGCTGAAGAGATATAGAAGATAGCATCGTCTTCTCTCGTGAAGGCGACTGCGTTTTGGCAATGTCTCTAATTGTTGGCCACATCGTAATTGGCAAGAAGGCGCCCTGAAAAATGTCCTGTCTGCGCCCACCCACAATCTTACTTTGCAAATTCTTGCGGTAAACTATTAATCTCAGGGATTTGTATAGCAGAAAATCTTCAAAATGTGAAAGCGAGAATCTATTTTTAGATTCTCGCTTTCTTAATAATTTACACATACCGAACCACATTATTACCTTAATTTCCGCAGCATAAATTCTTGTGAGAACTCCAAGTTTCTGAGAAACAAAGTTCTCAAAACACTTAGATACGTCAGAAATTTCACCTATCTTGGTGCTGCAGAACATAACAAGTAAGCAAAAACTGACATAATAAAAGTAGCAATTAAAAACGAGAATATCACTTCTTTCGGTGGAATTTATCATATTATTAACGTTTTCTCAAAGTTGGGTTTTTGAAAAACTTACCGAATCTGTATTGGGCAAACGTGGAAGTAGCGGCAAGGCATTCAATCATCGATGTATTTTTGGTTCTCTCTTCTTCAGTCACCTGTGGTGGAAATGCCTTGAGGACATCAGATGCGCTTACAGGGCAGTTCAGCGAGAACCTGATACGCTGTTGCAGTGCCGACACTGTGGGGCGCGGACTAAAGGAGCTTGCCAAAAGAATATTGTCTATAAGAGCGAGAGATATCAGTGCAATGCTTACAAGTTTCAACACTGTGAAGAGAGCTGAATACCTTACTTTTTACGTATGATACGGAGAATGGGACTTATAAAGGTGGGCAGTGATGTTGACTAGACTTTGACCTCAGGTTTATTCGGCCCACAAGTTCGATGCAAAGTATTCTGGATGATCTTTGTGTCATAATTAACGTGGAGTTCGACGAATTCAGAACACAAAGTAAGCTGTGTATCAATGGCTCTTTGTACATTGATGCATCAGCTTACTAGGGAACAAGCAATAGGCAGCAATGGCACCACTAAGTTGACGATGAAAATTGTCAAAGCATCTATGCCTGAGTGTTCCCACCTGCGCAATGTTCGTGAGTTCATCATTCCCGTTTTCTATAATGGCTCTTTCTGAGGAAAGAGTCTATTGCAAACACTCATTAAAGCTCACTTTGTCATCTTGACTCAATTTGGTAATAAGTTGTATTTCCGTCAACGAAAAGCCTTTGGGAGAGGTTCTTGCTGATATATCCTGTCCCAACCAGCTTACCATACGTAAATTCCACAAACATGTTGCTATTCCAGTGGTTTGCGGTCGTCAACGTCTCCCGGTGTTATCACTAAAGTTGAGGATCTCTCTTTCTCATTGCAGATTAGATGCAGCTTGAGCCGAAGAATCATCCCATGGAGCATTTGCCTCTTTGGGCTCATGCCCTTGAAAACTTTTGCTAGAATATGTTCTTTGGTTCCTGCAGACGCGCATGGTGTCTATCGACAAAAGCTTATGCCCCGTGCATTTTCCCAACAGGGACTTTCTTGATAAACGAGGTTAAGTGCTTGCTACCTCGGTTCCAACTCTTACTAAACGGTTATAAAGAAACAACTTTTGGAAACAGATGGCGAAGATGCTTGCATACTTTTCAAGATAGAAATGTTTAAAGCAGCGATAACCGGAGTCGTGAAAAGAATCATTATCAACATGACTTCGCCTTTGACGTCGTGGAGCTTCGATGATACTTTCTATTTTCCGGTGAGGCTAGCACATATTTTGTCACCATTGCATCAAAACTTGCAGAAATCATCTGCCATACAAAATATTACAGTAGCTTTGCCCTCGGTGATCATAGCGATTTTTGTTTAGGATTGTTTGTAAAATCAAGACCTTAAAAGTTACAACAAATTTTGCTAATCACCAAATTTATGAGACACTTATAATTCGTCGAGACTCACGTTAATTAAGTTTCCGATAGTTTCCAGCAAACTTTTTGATATGTTCTTTCACATGAGGGTATGTTTGTACTTTTCACGAGCGTGCAATCGTACTTCTATGATGGTACATTCTTTTTCTCATAGATGTACATAAAAAGCAACAAGATGTAAATATCTGTAAACTCATTGATAATCAATTGTTAGATGGAATAAAACTCTAAATAATCATCTTCTTTACAGAGCATTGAGCTATGTCGTTTTACCTCTATGTTGCTCAACAAATCTGAGAATTGTAAATGTAAGGAGTGTTTGTAGATGAGTGGGATTGCTCTATCGTTGTAAATGTAGGTCCGTAGATAGAGTGTGTGGTGTAGACATTTTTAAGCCCTTCATATCGCTTGACTGGTATGAAGGCTTTTGATGATCAAGAGCTTTGCTATATTGGGTATGAAGACGTAGGTTTGCCCTAATAGTCTTCTTACCACGCAAAATACTTTTTGGTCTGCATAATAATAGCCTACTCCATTCGATGGTTGAGGGGTTTTGAGAGATATCGTAACATACTCGATTAACTTTCCCATAACACTTCACGTATGATATCATTGGAAACTTTAGCGATAAATTCGTAGAAGGCAGGCCCAATCTGCAGTCCATTGCATCAGAACTAGTTATTGCGCGCAAGGCTGCAGCTTCACTAAGTACGTTTCATCGCCCATAACGCCTACGCTCTTAATGGGTAATAGGATTGTGCCGGCTTGCCATACTAAATCAAAGTTCAACCTCGTTTCCGTTATTGTCTTTTACCTTCCAGTCGTGCAATCTTTTTATATAAATGTCGTCAGCCTCTTTTAAGATACTTTACTTTTCAGGCGTGATGTCGCCCAAAATGCTACAGCCAAACCAGGGCCGGGAAATGGTGACGCTTGATTAGGTGCTCAGGCATTTCCCTAGCTCATGTAGCCCGCGTCTTACTCATCCTTAAACAGCCATTCAAGCGGTTCGCAGAGTTGCAGGTCGTCTTCAGCAACCCTCCTACAGTTGTGATGGCTCTTGACTGTTTTTCCATGTAATGTTTAGCCTCTACGTGCGATCCGGATAAATAGTCCCTTGAGCCAACCATTTTAGCATCTGTTGTCTCTCTCGCTTCTTCTAGATACATCAATAGAAATGCTTTGCCCAATAATCGCTGTTTCTTTTCTGGATCTGTGACACGCAGTCAACTCCTTAAAGAAATTTTTGCTCAGCATTTACACCTAAAACATTCAGACCCTAAAGCATTCATAATCCTTTAATGTACGTGATAAAGCTCATTTTTACGAAATCACCGTGATCAACGAAAAATACAAGTAAGATTTTTACCGATTGCCTTTATCAAGCAATGTTGCACAAACGGAAGAATCAACACCGCCGCTTAGGCTCAAAATTACTTATCGTTTGCCACTGGCGCTTGAGGTTGAGCGACAGTAGATTCGATAAAGGATGCTGGGCTCCAATCACTTGCCCACTTCCACAGATGTCAACTACCGAGATGCGGAGCAGTTGCTACCTTCTAAGGTATGGGCTACTTCAGGATGGAACTGAACCCCCATATCTTTTCGTCTTTTGCCTGAAATGCTGCATTTGTACAAAACATTTGTTTGAGCTATCATGAGTAGAACTTATCGGGCAGGGCAGTAATAGGTGTCCCATAGCTCATCCGCAACTTCACCATCATCTTTTCAGTAAGGTTGTCTTTCTCGCCAGCTAGCAAGTTGTGCTGTGCCATATTCTCTGCAATCAGCAGATTCTACTTTAGACTCAGAAATTGAGGAAGCTGAAACTGGGCATCCATGCAAATTCTAAAATGGGAAGCGCCCCCTGATGTTGTAAATCAGCAAGACACGGATCGCATTTACGCTGAAAAGAGATCCGCTGAGAATGACACCAAACCACGCGTGTATCTTTTTGGAAATTTGTTGATGAATCAACTTCACAGAATGTATCAGTTCACGTAACCTGCGACCTATAAGTTGGGTCGTCTGGCAGGCGAGAGTCAAAATGATGATCATGTGCATCGTTAGGGTTAGGACATAATAAGCGCAAAGTTAGCTTTTGCAAATCACTCCTTCTTTCTTTAGGGAAAATAAAATAGTCTGCTCTAGCTCTATCTGATCAAGTTATTCCTAAATATTCAACTCTGACAAACACAACAAAAAGCCTCACATATTTTAGTAATATAATTATAATCTGATTTTGTTGGAACTTCGTGGAATTAAAAAGGCACTACTTTGAAATTTCACATCGAATGTCGTAATTTTGTCCGTATCTAAAACAAAACTATCATCTATAGGTCTACTCATATTTGGGTATTCTTTTATTCTTGTTTATACTGGTCTATGTGCTTTGGTTATCTGTGAGTTTGCAAATGGCACAGTTAATTTTATAGAGCCAGCAGGAGGCTGCAGGGCATTCCAGGATGTCATACTAATTGTAGCTGCGATTGGTATCCTGCTGGGAGCTTCTACTAGTTCTGGTATGATGGATATTGCAAGACCTGGCAGTATAGCCCGCTCTATTATACTTTTGATGACATACTATGCATCTTCCTGGAGTCTCGGCACGAGATATTATCCTTATGGATATATTTGCAAATACGCTAGGAATACCCTTCAGCTACGACTGTTTCTATGGTTTTCAGTCTGCTAGGGAGGTAGTAGTGCTTTAGCGTTAAGTAAAATGATGGATAACTTGCCCATACCGTGCAGACTTGATTAACTGGAAAAAGCCTTGCAGGTAATTATTAGCATATTCTTGTCCGTAGCTATTGCCTTGTTGTGGGTCTTATCGTTATGTGGATTGCCCAGCTAATCTTCACCTTTAATTATAAAAGCATTTGCGCTGGAGTATTGTCATCTATGAGCCCTAGCTATTACGCATCTCATATTTTTACTCTATAAGTAGTCTTAAAGGTACTAAACTCTCTTGCTACCAATAGGGAATGCAGCGCCTGAATGGATCAATGGACATAATTGGGAAATCCTGCTTTCTATTTGTTTTGCTCGAGCTACTATTTTGATGGAGATCCTTCATTTATTTAAGGTTAATATATTTTCGTGTCATTGTCTTATTTTGGTACTTTTTCATTGGCTATGGCTTTTGCTGGTAATGACTTAGTCAACTCTTATTGGTGCCGTTATCGGGCTTAGAATCATACATAGACTTCACATGACACGGTAGTGATGCCCATACTTTACATTATAGGTATTCTTGCCGGACCTTCTACTGATCCACTGTTTCAATGAGCGTGTTTCTGGCGTGGAATTGTCATATTTGTGCTATTAGTTTGTCGCAGAAAGAGAGAAAGGTTATCGAAACAAACAATAATCTGGCAAGTCAACAAGAAGGTGAAGAGGTGTTCAGTTCCTCCAAAATTGCAAGAACGATGGTTCGGCACTGTTATATCATGCTACGTCAACAGTAGATAAGATAATACCTAAAAAGTTAGAACTGGATGAGCACTCGCTTCAATGAAGATTAAATCATATACCGGAAGGAGCTACTGACTTAGTGAGAGCTTCTGTAATCTGGTTTGTCTGGTTTGTTGATGCTCCATAGGTACATCTCTTCAACTTCCTTTATCAACAACCTATGTGGCATTTATGGTTGGAATGGGTTCTAGCTTAGATCAGACGCGCATGGGGTAGAGAAACAGCAGTATATCAATTACAGGTGTAATTACTGTATCAGTGGTCTGGTTTAACAACGGCTGGCGCAGCATTTATATTAAAGTCTAAGTATCGCTTCTATAAGTCATTCCGCAGGTATCTTTTGGAATATTGATTGTCATTGGAATTGTAATAGCCATTATTATTCGCAATAATAGAGCTTTTCAAAAGAAGCAATCAAAGTGAGTGTTCATTTGATCTTCCGACGGTTGGTAAAAATCATAATAAGCAGAGGTTTGAGACTTTTGTCTTCCTGATGTGTTGAGGATGCAGGAAGACTTCACTGAATCCATTAGAATATCTTTCAGAAACATCACCAATGGTGTATCTACAGAAAACATTCGCCAATTCGTCAAGCTTCTAGCAATGACTTAGATGATTTGAAGAATAAGTGGAAGGTATCGTCGTAAAGAGATCTTAGTATGCGTAAGTTGATTATTTATTGGCTGTTGAAAAGAACATAACTTTGGTTTACCTAGGGTAGTAATAATGACTCAAATTATCTAGATAGTTTAAAAGCGAATGCTAGATCCAGCTTTACAAACATGTAGATAATAATTTTCATTATCCAAAGAGGTGATAGATGAATTCATTCTGTTGCAATGATACAGATCTGTTATTAGAGTATATCGCAAATGGTGAAGTCAAAATCGACTTTAAAGGGATCTGATAAGACCCTCGTTGAAGGAAATGCTCTACAAAGAGTCGCCTTTCTCAAATTCGACATACGCAGCAAGATCACTTGAGAGAAGAAAATAATATACGTGCAGCATTATATACAAATATGCTTGACCAGGAATTAAATCTCATCATGCGACATTTGCTCACGCAGCTACAGGTGTTTCAACAATAGGATGAAAATAGGATTATTGGCTTGGAAGTAGCCTCATCTTGTTTCGTGCCCAAAAATGCGGGTTATCCTATTGCAGGAATTTGCAGTAGAAGGCTTTCCCATCTCTGAGAATTTATTAGATGAGATAGGCGATTTCGGCAAGCAACGATAGCAACAGAAAGTATTGAGGACTTGTTTTCCGGCTGATGTTTTGATTTTGGCTGTTAATGATGACTCAATACTGAGTGGCTCAAGTGACTCAGCAAAGATTGATCCAGGGAGTTGTGTAATGCATACATCAGGAGCACAGCTTTGAGTCTACTCAGTGAACACTTTCAAATTGCGGCGTATTATATCACTACAAACGTTTTTCAAAAGATAGACGAGTTAAATTCTCTTCTGTTCCATATCGAGGGCTTCTAACAAAAGACTCTGGATCTAATAAGTGTATTGCGTATAATATAAGTGAACGGAGTTGTAGACAGATTCAGAACAACGTGGAAGAATGCATAGCGGCAGTTTTTGCTTGATAATTTCGTAAATCATTGTTGCGTTTTAGCCGAGCAGAAATGATTAAATGTGGTCTGATTTTGAGTTGCTCTTACCGCTTATAGATGAGACAACCTCAAAAGTACGTTTCTCCACAACAAGCTCAAACCGGATTCAGCTATTCCAGAATGATAAGCGCATAATAAATCTCCATAAAGCCTTATTGGGGCAACCAGGGCAAGAAATTTACCAGTTGTGTAGCTGACAACGTCAACGTTATAAGTTATGATAAACTTCGACCTCACAAATATTAAAGCATTAGCTTTTGATATAGATGGAGTTCTCAGCTGCAAAATATTGTGCGGATGGAAAATGATGGAGCTGGACTTATGCGTACTGCGAATATAAAAGATGGATATGCTTTGCAGTTAGCTGCAAAATGTGGTTGCAGTTAGACATTATTACAGGGGTAATAGTGATGCGATAAAATATCCGCTATGAACAGCTGGGTGTTCAGCACTATTTCAACGTGCAGTCATGAAAAATCAACGTCTTTTCGTATATTGGTGTGCTCAAATCGTGCACCCTCAAGATGTTTTATATATGGGAGATGATATACCAGACTTTGAAGGATGAAAGAAATGTGCGGGCTTTACAGTGTGTCCCGCAGATGCTGCTGAGATTAAAAGCTATCTCCACGACGTGCTGTATTCCAGGCGGATGTGTGGATGCGTTAGAGATGCAATGAGCAAATATTAAAAGCACAAAACCATTGGATGAGCTCTGCTCGAGGCTGGATCGGATAGTAATACAGAGACAATATAAAAATGAAACAACAATGCCTAGAGAATTTAAAACGCCAAGCAATGTGATTTTGAGCGAGTAATTCGCTCAAAGGCCGAAAGGAACTCCTCACGCGTTTAGGCGTATCCTTTAAAGGTTCGTACTCTTTTGGGAATAGACGAGCGTTATCCGTCTTCCTTGGAGCGCGAGGAAATCGCATGAGTACGTCTCACGTAAAAAGCTGCGGGCTATCGCTCACTTATATGGCTAACAATGAACTCTTTAGTTTGTGCCGATGCGATGATTGTTGTAATAGTGAGTAGCAGACTCTTGGGAAAACCCCGTGATGTTGAAGAAGCTTCTGCAACTCTACGAAAACTCCTTCCGGTCGAGACTCACGCAGCGTTATTACCGGATGCAAACTGTACCAGACTGACCTTCCGTATAGAGAGTTTTACGAGCGATGAGTAGGGTTACTTTTGGCGAGGATAACGGATGAAGAAATCCGGTTACCACTTTTCGCGATTATCTGCCGCTTTCTGACAATTGGCTGGCTTACTGGTATTCAAGACTGGGTGGTACTGAGTTTCTGCTCTAGAGACATTTGGATGGAGGATTCCTTTTAAGTGCTTGGGTCGGACCGCCCGCTCACAAAGCTATCTCGAAGCTATTAAAACCTTCTAAGACCTACCAGAAAGTAAGAGAGCTGCACACAACTAGTCTATCACAGCTACCCTATTTACAAGGAAAAGATTTGGAACCTTAGAAGCGAATAACCCTTCTTTCATCTCCTGCGCCGCAAAGAATGAAAGAAGGGCGTTTATGTGTTCAGTGAGAGATCTAAAAGTTTTATTGCTGTCCGCTAAACTTCAAAACGCCACAATTTCCCTATCCGCAATGCCCCATCAATAGGCATTGCGGACTTCTTTTGGAAAAAGTAAGCCCCCTTTCCGACTATCATTCATTGGCTGTCCGCTAAAACGAGAGAATGGAAGACACGAGATGTGGCCAAATGTGTTCTTTTAAGCCTCTGAGAGCCTTAGAGTATGGCGAATTCTATTGATTTTCGTGGATCGGATCACCGTATACAACGGCTGTCCGCTAAAAACGCTTGCGAAGAACAGAAAGAGGGGAACTTTAGATGAAGTAAGATGAATCAACCTGTTTAGTGGAGGTCAGAACGACAAATTTGCTGCGTCTAAACTTTTACCGGACAGCACAAAAGTTTTGCACTTACTGTTTAATTAACGAATTGACGAATTTAGAACAGAGTAAGCTGTGTGTCAATCAGTCCTTGTACATTGATGACACGGCTTGGGGAACAGGCAATAGGCTGCAATAGCGCCCAATGAAATTGACGATAAAATCGTCAAAGCATCTATGCCGCCGAGTGCCCACCTGTGCAATATCCAAGCTCATCATTCACGTTTCTATAATGGCTCTTTTCTGAGTAAGAGTCTGTCAGAAACGCTCATCAAAAGACTCCTTTCATCAGTTGCTTTTCAGCGGTAATAAGTTGCATTCCATCGCAAACAGCCTTTGGAAGAGATTCTTGCCGATGCGCTTTGTCCGCCAGCCGGCTTGCCATATATGAAATCTGCAAACGCTTTGCATTCCAGTGGCTTACGATGTCAACATCTCGGTGTTATCGCCATAGTTGAGAAGTTCTCCTTTCTATATTTCAAATCAAATGCAATTTGAAACCGAAGAACCAACCCACTGGAGGGCATTTTCCTCTTTGAGCTGTCCTTTGAAAAACCTTATGAATATATGTATTCTTTGGTTCTTGCAGAAACGCAGTGGTGTGCTGTTCTACGAGACTTATGCCCGTGCATTTTCCTAACAAGACGTTTCATAAAACAGCGTGGATGATTAGCTCGTTAAGGGCTGACTCACGAAACGACATCAGCCTTTACTACTCCAAAAGAACGACGTATGGGTCGACTTTTGATCGGACAGCAATGGAAAACTAAACGTCGAGACGTCGATGGGCAAACTGCGTAGGCTTACAAACACTTACGTCAGGTTGGCCATTGTAGGGGCGCACTGTTATAGATCCATAGCCTCGAGCAGAACTCTACATATTGTGATAGCGCGTTGTTTGACGTACTCATGCAATTAGTTGTGAAATCTGAATTTGAAACTTTGGCGTCGGAAAAGCAACCATAAAGCTGATGAAAATATGATAAGGTATTACACTCAAAAGTTCGCATCTTGCGTTTTATATTTGTGATAGCTGCGGCCTATCCAATATTGACACAATTGAGGGAAGTAGCGTTTCTCTTTACTGCCTTCAGGGTGTTGGTAAGTAGGCAAGAGCCCAGACTATCCTGCGTACGATGTCTGAAAAGTGCGTCTATCGTACGTCTATAGTTGATTCCTCAAAGCCAAAATAGTGGGCGAAAATCATTTCCAAAACCATCAGGAATAATGCCTAGTGCAGGATGTGGGGAATCGGTGCATAATGCCATTGATTGCATCGATGATTGCAGCGTCTCCTCCAACAATAATGATGGTTGGGTGGCCGTTGTTGGTCATCATTGTAGCCAAACGTTGTACAGATCCTGGGCCTCGTTGCTTTCACCATAATCCGACTGTACCCTCTTCAGGGAAGAGATAGTGTGTGAATGAATTTCATTAAAGCGCTTATGCATTTCTAACGTGATCCTTCTTTGAGACAATAAGCAATAGCAGTGCGTTTCGTGTGCATGTCTATTAAGCGATTTGATAAAGTTGTTCTGTTTCTGCTGCTGTAAGGAAATAATTTGGAGTGAATCCAATGATTGTTATTCCACGCCGCTCCATTCCGCGAAACCAAGTCATCTGTCGCTTATGGAAATTGATGGATGGCGGTTTCTAAGAATTTGAATAATTCTTCTTTGGAATATTTCCTGCAAGTATTGGGTCAGCATGCTTTATATTCTAGACCATAGTAAATTAAGTCTTCAGAGAAACCCCGCTTCTCAAAAGGTGCGTTCGAACTTCCTCCATCATTCCTGCGGATAGCGTTGCTTTAAGCGATTTTGTAATACGCTTGCGGCGCTCTTTTCTCGCTTCATGATAGACCTAAAGTCAAACAATGAAGGGTCGGAAATGGACGTTCTGTTTTAGGGTGTTGGTGATATTATTCTTCACTTCAATGGCACGTATGGCGCGTTGTGCAGCAGTATCTACGTCTGTCGTATTATGTAAGGCTTTGTAGTTTTGAAGTAGTGTTAGTTAATTCTGCTAAGGATTTGTTGCCAAAAAGCTTGTCGTAAAGCTTGATTTTCAGGAACTGTGTAAACGATAGCTGCGAAGAACACTTTTCAAGATATAGCCCCGTTCCTCCGCATACAATGACGTGCTTTCCTCTCGAGCGAATATTTTTCATAAGCTGTGAGGAAGTCGCGTTGATATTCGTAAACATTGTATTTGTATCCTACACTGCAATATCAATGAGGTGATAAGGAATCTGATTTATCTTGAACTGTATATTCTGATAAGTCTTTACCTGTCCCTATATCCATGCGACGGTAAAGCTTGTCTACTATCTGCACTGATAATTTCTGCATTTTAAATGGTAGGCAAAGGTTAGTCGCAAAACTTGTTTTCCTGCAAGCAGTAGGACTAAAATGGCAAATCAGATCGTAATTGTTCATTGTATGCATAAAGTTAGTAAAAACTGCCTCAGGCTATTGTAACCTGAGGCAGTTCTAGAGTTTATCGACTTGATTAGCCGTTATGCTTTCATAATCTTGATGAGATCTACGACCTTGTTAGAGTAGCTAACTCATTGTCGTGCAAGAAACAACCTTTACAAAATTATCTGTGAGGTATACTCCGGCGTTAGCGTCGAAGATAGAAGTCAACGTACAACCTAGGAAGTCAGATGAAACGACAGCATCTTTCAGTTAACCGAGAATACCTCTCAATTCGTTTTCTGAAGCTTTCTTCATTGCAACACAGATTTGTTCTTTCGTGGCTCCCTTCTTTAAGTTAACCGTTGAGTCTACTACAGAAACGTCGAGTGTCGGAACACGCATTGAGATACCTCGTGAGTTTGCATTTAGCTCAGGTATAACCTGCTAGCAGCCTTAGCTGCGCCAGTAGAAGATGGAATAATATTACCTGCAGCAGCACGACCGCCACGCCAGTCCTTAACAGAAGGACCATCAACCGTACGCGTGAGTGGCGGTTGTCGCGTGTACTGTGGTCATCAAGCCATTTTCAGTGCCAAAGTTGTCGCTGAGCACTTTTTGCAATTGGTGCCAAGCAGTTAGTTGTACAAGAAGCATTAGAAACAATCTTTTGGCCTGCATACTTATCCGTGTTAACACCGCATACGAACATGTCAGCTTGTGAGCCGTCTGCGCCTTGTTTAGATGGTGCTGAAAGTACGACATAGTTGGCACCAGCCTCAATGTGCTTTTGTGCTAATTCTAGCGTCAAGAAACGGCCCATAGATTCAACTACATATTCTCGTCCAACTTCATCCCACTTTAAGTTTGCTGGATCCATTTCTGCGTAATACGAATCTTATTACCATTGACAATAAGAATATTATTTTCTACGTCAGCTTCGATTTGTCCTTCAAAACGTCCATGCATAGTGTCGTAACGAAGCATATATGCCATATAGTCAACCGGCAATAAGTCATTAATGCCTACGACCACAATATCGTTCTTATTAGCTTCGCTCAAAGTAGAGCGGAATACAAAACGTGCCAATGCGGCCAAAACCATTGATACCAATCTTAATCATAATTTTTGGGATTTATGTGAGTTTAATTATATCGTTATTTTCACTTCTAATACGCAATAGAATTAATGCACTGCTAAGATTTTTCTCTCACGTACACCGCAAAAGTACAAAATAGTTTTTATTTTGCATTGCAGAATGGAAAAATATATTTTTAGTTATGGAAAACATCTAAGTTTTTGCAAGAGTTCAAAGCCTTTGCTGTAAAGGGCTAATGCAGTTGAGATGGCAATCGGTGTTATTATTGGTGGGGCCTTTGGAAAGATTGTTACATCAATCGTTGATGATTTAATTATGCCTCCGATAGTTTGGCTAATCGGTGGGGTTAATTTCTCGGATTTAAGATTGCTTTAACAGCTACTTCTGTCGCTGGTAAAGTTTTGTCGCCGGCAACAATCAATTATGGTAACTTCTTACAGACCTTATTGAATTTCATTATCATTACCTATGTGTATTTTTGATGGTTAAGACAATGATGTCTCTCCAAGCTCCAAGGTGGAGGGAAACACCTGTTACATCAGAACCTTCAAATGAGGAAAAATTGCTTGCTGAAATTAGAGACTTGATGAAAGAAAGTAATGAATTAGGTTTTTTGCACTAATATGTATAGTGAGGAACTTTAATGTTCATGCATTTTACTCAATTTTACTCAATTTCCTTTTAGGGACTTTTTATCATATAGTCTTTTGAGCAAGCTAAAGGACATAGGCCAAAAATCTCGAATAAGAGATTTTTGGCCTATGTCCTGAATATAGAGATAAAAACCTATTGATAGTATTGTGCAGCTATATGTATTCAGTTTGAAATGCACATTAAAATTTCGCCCAAATCAGGGAACTTGCTTTAAATTTGCCACCAAATTTCAAAAATGGAAATATGCGCGACTTCATTCTAACGATGACGACCTTGTGGTGTTTACTAATGACCTCGTGTGGCGATTATAACAAAGTGGATAAAACGCCTGATTATACATATAAATATGAAGCTGCTAAGCAGTATTTCTCATAAGGCTACTATAGCTGTTCTGCTAGACTTTACAATAGAGTTATTTCTGTCTTCAAAGGTACTGAGACTGGTGAGGAATCTCTTTTTCTTCTAGGGATGGCGAATTTGAATGCACGCAATTATGATGCTGCGGCAACTTATTTTAAGGCGCTATTATCAATCATATCCCAAAGGTTTGTACGCACTGAGCCGCACGCTATTATACTGGGATGGCTCTTTTATTTGTCTACACCAGAGCCTAAATTAGATCAGTCAGCCACGTATGAGGCTGTGAACAGAGTTTCAAAACTTTATAGAAACATTTTCCTACAAGTATTTTTCGGTTCTCAAGCTCAAGATCGTATTTTTGAATTGCAGAATAAACTTGTTGAAAAGGAATACCTCTCGGCTAAACTCTATTATGATTTAGGCGATTACTTTTTAAATGGAGTAATGGAAATTACCAGGCTTGTATGTTACATCAGAGAATGCAATTAAAGATTTTCCATCACGCAAAGCGGCGTGAAGATTTTGCCTACCTCATATTAAGGCAAAATATGAATATCAAAGCTGAGTGTGTTTGAAAAGCAGGCAGAGCGTTATAGTGACGCAATTGACGAATATTATGGATTTCATAGAGTTTCTGAGTCTAAATATGAAGGAGGCAAAGAAATGATTAACAAAATTCAAAGGCCTTTTTATAAACCGGAAATGAACGATTCAATAAAAATAAAAATATATGGAATACAAGAAAAGCAAAGCTCCCCTCAACACGACTACACATAATGTTATAGATTTTGCTAAAGGTACTGGTAATGTCTATGAAAGTGTTGCAGTCGAGTGATCAAGCTGAGCAAATCAGATTTCAACTCAAATGAAAGAAGACTTGAATAGGAAGTTGAAAGAGTTTGCTTTCTGCTAATGATAATTTAGAAGGAAACGTTTGAGAATCAGAGCAAATAGAATTTCTCGTTATTATGAGTAGTTACCAGAAACCGACTTTTGATTGCAATAGATGAATTCTTACGATGATGGGTTTATCATCGTAATCCAACGAAGGAGAAAGACAAGATAGATTTGGAATATTGATACAGCGTGCTCAGAGTATTTACTTGCTTATAGCCGGAATTGCATCTACATTAGTTTATGTTTATTCCTTTGCAAGAGCTTTGAAGTTAATGGACAAGGTTATTTTTCTTTGTCTTCTTTTTGGCATAGATAGTATAAATCTCTGCTCCTGTGGGTAGTTTAGGTATTGGTGGCTTCTTCCTTTATGGGCTGTGCTTGTTGCTGTATGCCTCGATTGGCTGTATCTTCCTCTATAAGCATAGGATACTTCAACTTAGGTTAGTTAGATTGACGGTGATATTTGAAGTTGCTCGTTGCTTGACATATGTCCTTCAATGCTATAACTCCAATCCACTACAACATCACATTTTGTGTTCACTATGGGACTTTTTGCCTACTATGGTTTTTATTTTGTGGCTTGCGGATCACTCTATCAAGAAAGATGAGGAGTTGGTACGTGCGTAAATCGTATTCGTTAATAAGGTCGTTTTTACCCATTTTTATCTTAAGAAATATAATTTATGTCTCTGAATAAAGTCTTGCTAATTGGCAACGTAGGAGAGAGCCAGAAATCCATTATGTCAAGGATGGTGTTTTGTACCGCAAGTCTGTCTTTAGCAACTATCAACGCCAGGTTATACTTTGTCAAGTGGGACTCAAGTACCAGAGCGTACGGAATGGCATCGTGTCTTGCTATGGCGTAGAATGGCAGAGATAACAGAAAAGTACGTCCATAAAGGTGATAAACTTTATATTGAAGGAGAACTCAGAACGCGTAACTATACAGATAAAAAAGGGTGTCACGCGTTATGTCACAGAAATTTGGGCGGAGAAGTTAGAGTTGCTCACTCCAAAAGTCGTTTCAACAGACGGCGACAACAATGCCATCAGATGCCACAGATACAGACACCCAGTCAACCTCCTTTCTGATGCAACTATCTAGATTTTTCTTTTGGGAGATAACTGAGACAGTAGAGGATTTGTTAACGCATTTTGAAAATCCAGGTAACAAGAAGAGTCAACTGAGAGTTTTTCAAACAATACAACTCGCCAGAAGGAGTGGTTAGTAATTCGCTTATTGTTAAAAAAGTTTTAGGAACTAAAGTAGAGATTGCCTATACAGCTTCTGGTTGTCCATATCTTGTAGGATCAACACTTCATATTAGAATTAGTCATAGTCATAAATATGTGTTATTGGCTTTGGCAAAAGGTCCATTCGGCGTTGATTTAGAAGTTTGGAGTTCTCGTGCCTTACAATTCAAGCAGAAATTTTTATCGCTAGATGAATGCTCTTTCTCCATTTGGAGGATCCTGAAAAATGGCCGTTAGATTATGGAGTGCAAAGAAAGTTGTTACAAACACTTAGGAGCATCAGGAATTTCTCTCAAGAACGATATCAATTTAATGAATTGTAGTGTTGGGTTTGAAGCGCGTGTTACAAATAGAGAAGAACCTATTCCTATCAAGATTATCCTTCTTATGTCTTAACTTGGACCAGGCCTGAATAGAAAGTACTATTAATTACCCGCTGTCGGAATTAAGCCAGTGCATACTTGACTCTTCCTATGGGTTATTATTGATATGATTTAAATATTGTATAGCGGTAAACGCACTGATTTTCCCAATGATTCTTGTGAACAATACTACAGCTTTGCTTTGCGGAGTTACGACAAATCATAAATTGATCACACATTTGCGAGAAGTCTGTTTTCATCCTTTTTCTCGCTTTTGCAAAAAGAATAAATGTTGGTTTCCATTTCTTTTGATTGTGCCGATAAGAAACTTCTAATCTGACATTTGCCGTTTCAAATAAATCCATTTTGACTACGGCACCAATGTAGCTTCTATCGCCAAGGATGTAGTAGTCTAAGGTATTCATATTTTATGTCCTGCAAATAAAATATGTCGTGGACATTAGCCCTTTGTTAGGTCAAAGAGATATTAACCCCAATTCGGTTTAAGGTCCCCTCCTTTATTCCTCATTTTATAGTCCACAACGATTCTTTTCGACCTTGTTGTTGGCCGAAGATTCATTGTTTCACGCAGGTAGGTTTAGAAAAGTGTGAGCTGCTTCACTTCTGCTTTCCCATCCATCTCTTCCCTTTCTATTGCGAGTTTTTAGGGGTGTTTGGAGAGAGATTTGAAAGCGAAAGTGCTTTTTGTGTTCAATTCAACTCATATTCTTTGCAGAAATCATCTGCACTACAATAGATTTCTCATAATCTTGCTGATAAGATTCATGAGGTTATTATTTTGTTATATGATTGATTTTCAACAGTAAATAGACAAAAACAATCCTATTTTTAGGCTTTTATTGAAACTTTTCTGAGGAAAAAGAAGAACTGCTTATCCCGAATTGGAGTTATTACGTCCTTAATCCGCAGACAGCGTGCAACTTAGTAGCCATAGTAGTGTGTGCCTTGCGATGCACAGTAACCATATGCAAGGGCAGTTCGGTATTCATCATTGCCCATCTTGCAATGCTTGGAGCGAGATAGTCTGCAAACCTCGATTGGTCTGGAGTCAATACAGAAGTAGCCCTCTGCTCCATCTATTGTCATTGCTATACGTTTTCTTACGTTATCACAGAGCTTGCACGGTTTATTTCCTACGGTCATTATATTGGCGGCGGGAGATAAGATTTTGGCATTTCATTTCTACTCATTCAGTTTTAGCAAACAATAGGCATTCACTATCAATACCCATTGCCTCGCTTGTTATAGAGAGGGATACGATTTCAAGGTCGCTAAATCTTGGAACGACACCTAGACGAAGAATATTGTCCTTGAGCATTTACCAAGTCTTTTGAGAAAAGCTTGCACACATCAAGGATTTTACGAAATTATCACAAGTTGCTACATACGGATTATTAAAACTTAGTGTGTTGGTTATTAGTAGGTTACAAATAATTTCTTGGAGTTACAACTTTTTCTTTCTATTAATTTATCCTATAATTCCGCCAACGAGTAGGCAGCTTATATTTTTATTCATCAAGCCTCGTTTGTGAACCTTCAATACCCACAAATTCCATTTACGCAAATGTGTCATTATTTTTCAAAAACAGCAACTATTTTACAACATTTCAATGGATTACACAAATAAAATAGAAATAAGCACCCAACTCTTTTTATTCTATTTTTCACAATCATATATTCAAACTACAATTACCCAACGTCAATCTGTCAAGTAAGACTAGCTTCAAGACCAGAAATAATCGAGAAAATATCTTTTATCTCATACATTTCCTGTATCTTCGCCGTATCAAATCGTTAACCGTATGTATCAAATCATTTCAAAAGAGAAACTCTCTGAGAACCTCTTTAAATTTGTGTGAAGGCGCCTCGCATTGCTAAGGCTCATCGACCGGGGAATTTTGTTAGTGCTCGTGCCATGAAAAATGGCGCACGCGTTCCTTTGCCTGTGATTGCTGCTGATAAAAACAAAGAAACCCTGACTTTGGTGGTTCAAGCCGTAGGCGTCTCTACGACTAAAATAGCAGCGCTTAATAGCGGAGAAGAAATTAAAGATATTGTAGGTCCTTTTGGGAAAACCTACACTGGTAGCAATATGGCACTGTCGTTTGTGTGGGCAGCAGCATGGAATTGCCTCACTCCTACCCCTCCATTTCTGCTCTGAAAAGCGAAAACAATCATGTCATCGCTGTATTAATGGAGCGCGAGAATGAACCTATTATTCTTGAACAGGAAATAAAGGCAATAGCTGACGAGTAATTCTTTCTTCTAACCACGGAAAAAGATGGAGAAAAGCACAGATTATAGCCTCTTTGGATCAAATCTTCCGTCAGCAGACCGTAAACAAGGTATTTACAATAGGCGATCCGCTGATGATGCAATATGTTTGTGATCTAACGAAAGAACATTCTATACCCACGAACGTGGCGCTCAATGCTATTATGGTTGATGGTATGGGTATGTGTGGGCTTGTCGTAGCACAATAGATGGACGCACGAAGTTCGTTTGCATGGATGGACCTGACTTTGATGGACACCAGGTTGATTTCCCGAACTCATTAACCGCCTCAACTCTTATTCAGAAGAAGAAAAAGGTCGCTTCACACATTATTTAAAGGAAACAAAAGCTTCAGTTGCAACAATTACCGACAAAGCAAACGAGGTTGTAATAGATGAGGCTGACCGTATAGCCAGTTACGCTCACCGAAGATGATCTTTCGCGTGACGCAGAATGGCGCAAAGATGTGGCTAATTTAAGCCAAAAGAACGTATGGCTATGCCGCGCGTACTATGCCTTTGCTCGATCCTGTTTACCGTGCGTCAAATGAATGAAGAAGTAAGCTGTGGATTTTACAAAAAGAGCAAGCCATTCAAGAAGCACAGCGCTGCTTAGATTGCCCTAATCCCGGCTGCGGCACAAGGATGTCCTGTCCATGTAAACATTCCTCGATTTATCAAATTGATTGAAAAGGGAGAATTTATCAAAGCTGCCCTTTCCATCAAAGAAATTAGTTCGCTACCGGCCGTATGTGGGCGCGTATGTCCGCAAGAGAAGCAATGCGAAAGCCAATGTATTCATACAAAGACCAAGCGTCGTGCCGTAGCTATTGGCGGCAGGCGGCTGCTGAGTATCAACGAGCATGGTTGCATGGAGGCTTTATCCCTGCCGTTAAGCGCAATATAAAGATAGGCGTTGTCGGCTCAGGTCCTGGAGGCTTGTCTTTTGCGGGCGAAATGACCAAACGCGGCTATGACGTAACGGTATTTGAAGCATTGCATGAATTGGGAGGCGTATTAAAATATGGTATTCCTGAATATCGTCTACCTAATCGCATCGTTGACAACGAAATCGAAACGCTCGAAAGCAGTGGGGTTAAGTTTGTCAAGAATTGCCTTGTTGGTAAAACAGTCACTGTAGAACAATTGAAAGAGGAAGAGCTTAAAAGGTCTTTTCGTTTGCTACAGGTGCCGGACGCCCGAACTATCGAATATTCGAGAGAACTATAACAATATCCTTTCTTCAAATGAGTATCTTACTCGCGTTAACTTAATGAAGGGTATAGAGGGGTCTAGCGAAACACCTATTCCTTATGGTAAGAAAGTTATTGTAGTCGGCGGTGGAAACACTGCTATGGACTCCGTGCGCACAGCACTTCAGGTGCAGCTAGTGCAACGATCGTTTATCGACGCAGTGAAGAAGAAATGCCTGCAGGCTAGAGGAAATTATCAAGCTAAAGACAGAAGGCGTTCGGTTTATGAACTTGCATAACCCCGTTTCTTACGAAGCAGATGACCAAGCGAAATGTTTGTCGCGTCATACTTCAAAAAGATGGAATTGGGAGAGCCGGATTCATCAGGTCGCCGCAGACCGGTGCCCATCGAAGGCGCTTTAATCAAAAATGGACGTTGACTTAGTCATCGTAGCGGTCGGCGTATCTGCTAATCCTATTTTCGCTAATTCTGTCGAAGGGCTACAACTAGCAAATGGGGCACCATTGAGGGTTGATGAAAAGCAAAAACATCTATCCCAATGATTTATGCTGGAGGCGACATCACGCGTGGAGGAGCAAACCGTTATCCCTTGCTATGGGTGACGGAAAGCGTGCTGCAGCTGAAATGGACGCCAAACTTCAGCAAGCATAAAAGCATCTCTTTTATAAATAGATGAAGAACTTAGCTTTGCATAATAACCTACGTACCGAGCTTCCCTTTATCAACAAAGAGGGAAGTCTCGGTATAATTAAAATAAAAAGCGCTATGAAACAATCTTCTATTAAAAAGGTCAATGACGATTTGCGATACCTTCGCTTATTATCTAGAATTTTCCACAATCTCTTCTGTCACAACTGAAATTATAAACTTGGAAGCCATTCTTCATCTACCTAAACCAACAGAACATTTCTTAGCAGACTTGCATGGAAGAATGAAGCTTTTCAGCATGATAGCTGAGAAATGCGTCGGGTAATATTAAACGCAAGGTAAATGAACTCTTTGGCACTACACTACGAGAACAGGAGAAAAGACCTCTGCACACTTATTTATTATCCGGAGCAAAAATTAGACTTAGTAAAAAGACAGACAGAAATATTTCTGATTATTACCAGACAACGCTCAACCAATTGGTGGCGGTTTGTCAGCGTGTAAGCTCTAAATATACACGCTCAAAAAGTAAGAAAGAGTTTACCACTGTAGATATGCTATATCATAGAAGAACTTATGCGACGAGTACAGATGATCATAATAAACAAGCCTATGTTAATGTGATCATCCAAACTATTATTGGAACAACACGAGCTGACAATTTTATTATTGCACTCTGTTATCTTATACAACGACTTGCAATTGATCAATTGCACGTACTTGGAGATATTTATGATCACGGGCCAGGAGCATCTAATTATGGATGTGCTTGAATCATATCACAATTGGGATTTACAATGGGGCAATCACGATATTTTATGGATGGGAGCAGCAGCTGGCAATCCAGCTTGTGTTGCTAGTGTGTTGAGAATTTCACTTCGATACGCTAATTTAGCAACTATCAGAGGATGGATATACTATAAACCTTGTGCCTCTCACAACATTTTCCATAGACACGTACGGAAATGATGAATGTACTATATTCAAGCCCAAAATTGAAACTAACGATAAACGACTAACAGAAAAAGAAGTGTAAGCTCATTGCCCAAATGCACAAGGCAATATCTATTATTCAATTTAAGCTTGAAGGACAGCTTTATAATAAGCATCCTGAATGGAAAAATGGATGATCGCAAACTTCGACAAAATTGATTTTGAAAAAGGCATTGTAACCGTCGATGGAAAATACTTATGAAATGCTTGATATGAATTCCGACAATTGATCCTAAACATCCTTTTTGAGCTTACTAAAGAAGAGAAGAGGTTATTGATCGGTTATGCCATAGCTTCCTTATCAGTGATCGCCTACAAAGACACATAAACGTACACGCTAACGCATGGTTCTATGTATGGAATCTATAATTCCAATCTGCTATACCTCATCATCTGTCCCTTTAAATGAGGATGGTAGCTACATGAAGTTTCTGTCGCCGGACACCATGTTAAAAGGAGTTGCTCTATTAGAAAGAGTTGAACAAATGATTCGTTCTGCGTATGATGTAGGAAGTGAGATCAGAAGAACGCCAAATTGGAATAGACTATTTCTGGTATTTATGGTGTGGACCAGAAAGTCCTCTTTTCGATAAGTCCAAGATGTCCACATTCGAAAGGTATTTTATTGCAGATAAGAGTACTCACGTCGAAGAGAAGGGGTGGTATTATAAATTGCGCGATAGTGCGGCCATCTGCGATTATATTATGGACGAGTTTGGCGTCAAGGAGAACATAGACATATTATAAATGGACATGTCCTGGTAAAGGTTGGAAAAAGGTGAGAAACCCATCAAAGCGGATGGACGACTCATGGTAATTGATGGAGGATTTGCTAAAAGCTTACCACAATACTACGGGTATTGCTGGCTATACTCTTGTATACCATAGTCGTGGTTTCCAACTCGTTCAACATGCACCCTTTTACCAGCACAGAAGAAGCTATTCTAATGGTACTGACATCCAAACTACGACACAAATCGTAGAAATGATGGGACATAGGAAATGGTAGCAGACTCAGATAAAGGAGTTGAACTTAGTGAACAGGTAAGTGACTTGGAAAAACTTCTTATGGCTTATCGAAAAAGGCATTATAAAGGAGCGAAAGTGAAATTTCTTTTGTGGTATTATGAAGGAAACAATGAAATCATTAAAAAGAATTATTTCGCATTGGTCAAGGTCCCTCGTCCTCTCACACGATGGGACCCTCGATTCGCAGCTGAACAGTATCTTTCTGAGCACCCCAATGCTATCTGTTTTCGCGCAACACTGTATGGAAGTTTGGCCGCATGAGGAAAAAGGACACTTAACAGATATTGCTATTCGACAAGTTTTAGGAGATCGTTGTGAGATCATTTGAAACCAGAAATAAAACCGGACTTTCATCCTAATGGGATGAAATTGAATGTATCATTGGAGAAAATCCTCCACAAAAATCTTGGGGTACAATATATAGTGTTGCTTCTCCATCAAAAATCTACCTCTACATCTGAATGGCAACATCCTTGGACAGTTTATAGTATAGGTGGAGGAGCCCTGGCTGAAAAGACAGTTCACGCCTAGAGACCCCAGACGTTTATGAATATAATAGACTTAAAGACATACAGATTTGGTGTGAGCAACGGGGAAGACTTATTGGGATGCGTTGAAGCCTGTGAAGGTACAGAGATTTGGCGCTATCTTGCTCGAGTTTGGCAAACAATGCGCGATGCTATAGACCGTGGTTTAGTACATAGAAGGAGTTCTTCCTGGAGAGCTTCATTTACGTAGAAAAAGCGCCAGATTATTTTTATAAGAGCTACTGGGTATAGGCAGACTTTACAGTCTCGTGGTCTCGTCTTTTCATACGCATTAGCCGTAAGCGAAGAGAATGCAAGTGGCGGCAAAATTGTAACAACTCCGACTTGCGGTAGTTGCGGGTAGTACCCGCTGTTTTTGTATCATATCGCCAATTCTAGAAAACTTTCCTGAAAGCGAATACTACATGCCCTTGCTATCAGCGGGTCTCATTGGCAATATCGCTAAAAGTGGAGAGCTTCAATTAGCGGAGCAGAATGCGGCTGTCAAGCAGAAGTTGGTGTGAAAGCTTGCAGTGGCAGCAGCAGCAGCTAGTATCTATTTGGTGGTACATTAGCTAGCATCAGAATATGCGGCCGAAATGGGTTTGGAACATCATTTAGGAATGACTTGCGACCCCGTCTGTGGCTTAGTACAAATTCCTTGCATAGAACGAAATGCACACGCAGCAGCTCGAGCATTAGATGCTAATATCTACGCAACATTCGCTGATGGACTACACCTTATAAGCTATGACAAGTGTGTAGAAGTTATGAAAGAGACTGGTCAGAGACCTTCCTCGTTGTATCGCGAGACTAGTGAAGGTGGTTTAGCTAAAAGAGTATCATCTAGAATGGGATCTTAGCAGAAATCATCTGCAATACAATAGATTCCCATAATTTTTGCTGATAAAGTTTCATGAGGATTGTTATTTTGTTATATAATTGATTTTCAACAGTAAATATACAAAAAACAATCCTCTTTTTTAGGCTTTTATTGAGACTTTTGAGGGAAAAAGAAGAACTGCTATCCCGAATTGGGGTAAATTAACCATTAAGGGCTGACTTCACAAAACGAAATCAGTCCTTTACTTTTTGCCCCTCTCCAAAAGAACGGCGTATCGATCAAAAACTTTTATCGAACAACAATAATAGAAAGGGTTAATTTGTTTCTATTTTTGAGCTACACAATCAGAAAATAGTGCGCAGCTGGTAGAAACGAATCGGCCCTACCCTTTATTTGATAGCAGCAGAGATTCTATCATCGTAAAATCTTCTACAATAATATCCGCAGCTCCAGTATCCTGACATTCTGATTTTAGCCCAGCCTTCTCCTTTCAGCCAAAATGGTATGGCAGCCTAAGGTTTAGCGAGGATCATATCTTTTTCATAGCTATCGCCAATGACAACCACCTCTTCTACAGCACAAGCTGCAGCTTCAGAGCTAAGGCATAGATTTGAGGATCTGGTTTGCGCACTCAACCACCGCACTCTCAACAATTTGAGTAAAAATTAAGATTGTAGGCTTCGAGTACAGCGTGTATATTACCATAAAAGTTGGTAACTAAAAACCAGCTTATAGTGCTGCGATAGTCGTTTCAGGATTGGACGCACGCTTGCCAAATTATTTACTGGACTTGTGTATTGCAATAATCAGCAACACCTTGAATCATTACGTCCTTTTTCAGCTGCAGTAGCTTCCCAAAAAGTTGTACTCCAACGAGGTAATCGACCTCTATTCGCACTTTTTCTTAACAACAAACTATAAAAATCATCTGAAGGTTGGATAATTGAAGCTTGCGCGAGTCTACGCTCACCATAGACATACGCCTCGCGGAAATGATCTTTGCTGAATGGTGCTTTCATATGCTGGAAACCATCCCAAAGCACATTGGACCAATGCACGGCATTCGTATCCAGTGTACCGCCATAATCGAAGAGTATTGCTTGCATTATTTCATCATTTTTGATTGCCCACTTTCACCAACAAAGACGCCGACAATAATCCAAAAAGAGTTCGCGAATGCGTAATATAGAAGCTGGCAAACAAACCCTAAGGAGGTTGCCAAAGCCTAAAATGTGGACAATGGCAGCCAAACTGCCCTCGCGCGCGCCCAATTGCATCGGAAAGAAAACAAGAGGTTACCGATCAACGAAGAGAAAGCCAGAACTAACAACGCATCAAAGAAATCGACTGGTATGCCCAAGCTGCGCAGAATAAAGAAATATTCAAAACTATTGCATACGCGCCCGACATATTCTAAAACGAGCGAAGGTAGAAAGCTTTTGGGCGGGCATGCAGATAAGAGATATTTTGATCCACTTGCTGCATCGCCTGTTCATTTTTGACAAAATCGACGTGCATACTTCCTGATGCCCGGTATTTTCAGCAATATCGAATAGAGTTTGACAATCAGGCCGTTTTTATAACCATAATAGAAAAATAAAGCACGACGAAAAAGACCAAGACAAAGATGGCTAGAAGAATTATCGTAGTCGAATCTAAGCGATCTGTGTAAAAACAGCACAAAAACATACAACGCCGGTCATCCACAAGAAAAATGGGAGAGAATGTGCATCATCGAATCAAAAGCACTATAGAAGACATTGCACAAGGCGTTCCGATATAACGACTCAATTCCATCACGCGATAGGCGCCACCAAAACAAAGGGTGTCGTATAACTAAAGGCGAAGCCGCTAACCGTGAGTTTGTAAGCGTGCAAATAGGACAAGCACTTATCGGGAGAAACACAATTGACGATTTCTTGGTAGCTCGCACGTTAAGCATACACAACGACCCAACAACCTACGACCGCGGGAAGATAAAATCCGGCATTAAGGAGTGAAGTTTGCCAATCGGCGAAACTCGTTCCAAAAACTATACAGCATTAAACCTATGCTGACCAAGCCCGAACAAAAGAAAGAGGTTTCTATATAGAGGCTTCATAAGTCGGCAGATTTTGATAAAGTTGGCGACAAAAAGTTGCTCGTGGCGTTGGCGCATATAGAGAAGAACAGCGCATTCATCACCGTTATCTCACAAAAATAAAAATAGGCCCAGGAACAAAGAATAGAAAGCGAAATGTATAAAAACGATGGCTCGCGTATTAAAAAGTCAAGATGTTGGCATATTTCATCAAAGGCAAACTGCCTTGACGGAAGTCCTTTCGGAGCTGTTTGGGCCAACTTTGTTCACCTATTTTTCGCTTGTAATGCTACGCGTAAATGCTGAAAAAGAAGGCGTCATCTGCTCTTGGCTTTTGGTATATCCAATACTAAAAATACGAGAACAACTTTTGTATAAAATCATTTCTAACGAAGCACTTCATAATCTGCCTTTACTTTCGCAGAACTATCTAACTCGCTACCGGATTTACCTTTTTAGGTACAAAAAGATGCACATTGCGATAATAATCGACTACGTGGCAGTTGTTTAGTATGGCAAACTAGTCCGGCCAAAGCCGCTCAAAAAGCCAAATCCAAACGCCCCAAACAGGTGTCAGACGCAAACAAATAAAGAAATAAATTGTGAAGAACCAAGCATCGCCTGCGAATCCATCCAAGATACGACCAATTTAGTTTTCTGGTCTGTCATCCGAGCGAGTTGTCCATCGCAACTATCATAAATATTTGCCCATACAAGAAGACAAATACCGCAAACAGTCCAACGCAAATCCTGAAAATAGAAGCAAAAACCGGCCCTGACGCCTAAGAAGATGCTAAAGATGGTCACGATATTAGGGATGAACGTGGAGGCGAGCGAAGAGTTTCGCCCACAACAGCCAAGTGGGCGCGTAAAATATAAGTCCAACCATTCTTCAGTATCGCCGGACTTTAACGTTGTCTCTATGTTGCTGTTAACTGTCATAACTGGAAAGAATCAATTGCGAAATAGCTTCGGCCGCAGCATTGACACAGGGAGAGAAACTCGGCCAATCGACTAAAATCAATAATGTGAAAGAGCCATCAGCTTGGACGATAGCATCACCTCCATACACGCTCTGCAGACCACTTATCGTTGCTGCTCGCTCTTATAGCGGTTTGTAGTTGGGGCAAAAGAAAAGGGATAGTAATGAGGCTTGCCATTATTTTTGTCTCCAATCCAAACTTGCTAAAAGCCGCCTTGTTGCGTAGGGTAAAGCGAATGGAAGAAACTCGTTCCGGCTACACCATAGAACTTAATCAAATCACCTTGCAAATGCCGTGATAAAAGCAACCTCTTCAGCGCTTCGGATTGAAAAGTTTGCAAAGCACTTTTCAAAGTAGCTTCATTAAGTATATATTGTACGTCACCCTTTGCTTGTGCACAACCTTCCACGCTTAAGCCACAAAGGGTCAAATCTCAAATCAGGCGGAAGCGAATAGGGATATTCCAACGCTCAACTTTGGGGTTGCGGAATGCCGGCCACAAGGAACGATTCATGAGGAAAACGCGCGAAGTTCGCAATCAAGGCCTGCGGAGAATTTATCACCGGGCGAGTCGTGTCGCTCAAAGTCGAGGAGTTGCGCCAGTTTCCTCCTCACTTCGCGCCATTGAGAAAACCCGATCGTAGATCTTATTATAACGCAACGCATCCTCGTCAGCTGCCACCACCGTGTGTCCATAACCCTCCAAAACCCCAATGACCGCATTAAAAATCTCAGCATCTCTCGCCACTGAGTTGGGAGAAAAAGCGATGAGCATGCCGCACGCCAAGTATCTGCATAGTCAAAAGGCTTTTATCCGTTGCCAAGAATTGTTCGGCTTTCAGAAAATATCAGAGGCGTGATCTATATCCAAAACTTTAGAAAAAGGCCAAGCTTGCAGTTTTCGCCCATCTTTGATCAGACTCGCTGGAAATTACGCATTCTATGCTCGCCCTTCAGCCATACAGCGTCGAAGCGTCTGTAGCAAATCGGTTTCAAACCATATTCCACCAGAGATATATTTTGAGTCTTGCATTGCTGTATCTCCAAAATCAGAAATCATCAAGTGATCGCCGATTTCAACATAAAAGCGGGCGCTCATCATCGACAAAATCGCTCACGCCCATCAAGCCGTCATATAGGCGTTGTAGAAAATCTGCTATGTAACGAGCAAACTCCTCTTCCCCTAAAAGATCGTATCTACTGTCGTAAGGCAAAAGGGCCCTTCAATGAGTGAGGACAAAGCATAAAAACTATGCATCGAACTTGGTGTGGACTCACAACCAGTCGGCAATGCTTCCCAAAAAGGCTCCGACATTAATTTGCGCACATATTCAGCCGTTTTGCAGGATAAAGGTCATTGGCATTATAATAGCGATCTGCCCTGCCCGTTGGCATTGAAGATTCGAATCAACCGATGAATCATCGGTTCTCCGTTTATCTCAACCAAAGGTTTTAGGCTGCCACGCCCTCCCGCATCAGGCGCGATCCTCGCCGGCCGCAATGATGGCGTAATTCATTCTGCCGAATTGTTTTCGCGACCTTGCGGGCGCGCTCATTTTCCTGCCTCTTCTCATAAAGTTCTAACAGCGTGATTAGCCTTGCAGCTGCATCCGCTTTTCTGTTTCTGCAAATATCTATGGCCTGAATAAACAGCAGATCTAAACGACGCGAGCTGAAGCCACGCCTTTGGCCCGCAATATCATAAAGCCACACCATGGTCCGGCGAAGTGCGCACGGCAGATAATCCGGCCGTAAAGTTGACGCCTTCTTCCATCGCAATAGCCTTAAAAGGCGCCAATCCTTGGTCGTGATACAGCCAGTACGGCATCAAATCGGCGATGAAGATCTGAGCCAAAAAGCCATCGGCAGGATAAGGGCCGAAGACGTGTTTACCTTCTTTTGGCCAACTCTCGATAACCGGCTTTATGATGTCAGCCTCTTCATCTCCCGATCGTTCCGTTATCACCTGGCAATGTGGATTCAAGGACAAGACGGCGATGCGCGGCATCGGCGGCAAGAAATCTGTACGCAAGGAGCGTTGAGCAACCGGAGTTTAAGTTCACCGCTTTTCGCAGTTATGGCCGGAGCGACCACTCAACGGCAAATGCGTCGTCACAAGCTACACGCAATTGACCATTCATTAAAATCATCAGCGGCTCATACTCGCCTTGCAAACAGATCTTTCAGGTATTCCGTATGACCCGTAAAATGAAAAATCGTCACCTGAATCGAATACTCAATAGGCGCGGTCACGGCACATCAATCTTTCCCTCGCGCAAATCTGCCGTCGCAGCGCTCCAAGGCGCACAAGCCGCAAATCCGCAGCCTTGTCCGGTTGACCAAGATTAACCGGCACATCTTTCTTTACGCAATCGATAAGGTTGAGTTGCCCATCAACTGATTGGTCACTATCCTCTATGATTTGATAATTGACTTGTAGCCCTATGCTCTTCTTATGCGCATTTGCACGATCTGCGAGCGCCATAAACAATCAGCGCGCACACTTCAAACATCGTGGGGTTCCCAAAAGTTTGGAAGATCAATTCATACCCTACGCCGTTTGTATCTCACGTGCGTGATGCCTACCTTATATGCGATTGAGGGCCGAATGAGCAGCGCCGACTGGCCTGCTTTTGCGATTATCTCCTATCTTATTCATTTTGTGGTTCACTGGTTTTATGCCAATCAGCGCACGCCATCTGCTGGCAACAAGGTTGTTATTTCTCTCTCTAATTTCCTCTTTCCTGGCATGCTTGGTCGATACGGCAAGCCGCGGCGGCGAAAAATATCCCTGCCCACGCGATGCGCGAGACCGTAGTAAAGATGGCGCGCGAAGTCAAACTAGTCGCGAAAGCGCAGCATGGTCATTGACACGCCTTTAAGCGGCGTATCCGGTATTTGGTGACCTGATGGGGTTGATTTCTACAAATCAAACCCTTTTGAGCAATTCGATGATCGCTGCCAGCATCTTTCGGGCTATCGCGTTTACGCTCGAAAACACTATATATTCAAACGACAAGCGCCGCTGCTGCTCGCGTGGCTCTCATTCGCCCGAGGCCGGCAGAAGTCATATTGCTTCAGTGGGCACACAACGTCTTTGATCGGATAAGCGCGCCCACGGGCGACTATCTCTACTCGCTCTTCCGGCACGAAGGCGTGGTGCGGACTGATGGCTAAGCTACACGCTCTCATCCAGCGCTTTTGAGGCTCTGCAGCAGGCCTATCGTACTCACCGTAATCCGTTTCGGACTCAAAGCGCCTCCCTCGGGCGAAGTCAGAATCTCCGTGTCTGCAGGACGTGCTCTAAGTTGTCAAAAGCGCTCACCTTGCCCTCATTAACACGATATTCGTCAGGTCGCTCACGCTCCGGCAAGGAATAAATTTGATTTAAAAATATCAGCCGCCGACAAAGAAGCAGGCGCAGCCGACCAGCGGTCGCATACTAAAAGGCGCAATGCATCTTGCACCCCACTTGCGACGAAACGCAAAGTGCGCGCTGATCTCCGTCCGAATAAAAACCGTCTCGATATAATCGCCCGACAGCGTACGATAGAGGTGCTCATCGTCCACATCTTTACTATATTGAGCATCGATGGGCGACGAATTGCCAATCGGCAACCACCTCTGCGTTTCGCAACTCACGCGCTGCCAGCGAAAGATTGGTCATATCGTCGATCTCTTCTGCTGGCCCGCCGTAAAGCCAACGAGCAATCTGTTTGCCCGCTGTAAAGGCGGGCGGTGCAATGGAAGCGCGCCACGTCGCCAATTCCGAAGCGCGTAAGCTTCCGAGTAAGTTCTTTTTCTGCTGATAATCTGCGCATAATAAGCACTACGCGTGCAAAATTGCATCGAAAAATGGGCGTGAGCACCAGCTTATTTTCCACTTACAACTTCCGCCGTTACATACTGTCTGTGCAAACTACTTGGCGAAACGGCTTCTGAGCGAAGCCAAACACGTGAGGCAAACAATCTGAAGAGCGCGTACTTGCGATGCAGATCCGAGCAAGAACAGAATCTACCAAAAACGGCCATCATCTTAAAGTAAAACCTGCGACCAACCTTGCAGATCATCCCTGCTGAGCAACTACGTCCCAAAGAACAAGCCAAAGGTATGGGAGCATTTATCCACTGCTCCAACCGATTATCCTAATTATTCAAACCGATTATCCTAATTGTTCCAATCGTTTTAACCTATTTCTCTAATCGATTGGAAGAGATTATTCCGCTTGTAAAGGGCAGATGGGGTTAATATGAAATACTACTATCGTTGCAGGTGGAATACATATCATAGTGCAGAATAATAATGATCGTGACGAGTAATTTCTAGTTGGGAAAAAGCGTCAAAGCTGTCATCATCTCCGCATCCAAAAACCAATAAACAGTCCGCCAGATAGTAGTGACGTTTGCTACAGAACCGGGCGGTACAGGGAGTGAGACAAATTGGTTGGCGAGTATGGCGCGAAAACCTTATCTCTTCCGGATACTGGCATCAAAAGGCGGGATATTGTCTATACATAACGATCAAACGAGATGGAACCTGCCGTCGTAACCCATTTTCTGTAAAAGCTTTCGGCGGATTAATCCGCTGCTCTCTCTCGGTGATGACACGCGCCGCCGCTGCTTCATTTATAGCAGACACCTGTACCCAAAATACGACATCACGTTGTCGCGAACAAAGGCGCAAATCGGTCGCTCGCACGTTATCGTAGATCTTAGAGATGCCCCACGCGAAACGCTCCTTGCGATCGGGCATAAAGAATGGGCGGGACTGCGTCGCCAGTTATCAGGGCAGAATTGCGTCGTTATGAGGTTTCTCGACTTGCTCGAGGCGAGCATCGTGTAGGCCGTACTGGCGCAGACATTCGCCTGCTTTCGCGCAATGGTTGCCGGCGCCGTGCGCGGTGTCGAGGTCTAATTGGTTGTATTCTTCTTGGGTCATAGTATTAAATAATGAATCGTATCGGTATGCTCAGATGCAGCTATCTCGCCTGTATGACAAACGAGGCGCCACCAAGCGCTGATCCTGCAAACAAGCCTTGAGTAGCCAAAGGGATGCAAGCGGACATCCCTTTGTTATCTCACAATCCGGGCTCGTCCGATGGCCTTCAAAAAGTGCTGAAGAGGTGATCCTGCAAACCATCTGTACGGTAGGTATCAGCAAGCGCTCATCAGTGACTGTGCACGCCGCGCATCGTAGGACCAACGCTGACCATATCCATATGCGGATGTTTCTCGCTGAAGAGACCGCACTCCAGCGCTGCGTGAATACCACGCACGATAGGATCTTTCTCGAAGAGTTGCTTGTGGGGTCTCGTCGGCTTTCGCACCAACGAGCTGTTTGGGGTCGGTGTCAACTCGATAGCCGTCGCCGGTGACGATCTTCATGCTGCACCGCTCAATTCGAATGCTGCGCGCACGATGCACCTCACGTGTTTGCGGTTGCTCACCAATGCTTGAGCGCCGACTCGTCACGACATCGACCTTGTTGCCCACGCGATGGATGCTGGCCAAGTTGGAGCTGGTCTCAACGTGCCGCTGATGGTTTGGCCTCATCGCAAAAGACGCCGCCGAAAACGGCGAGGAAGGTGGACGGTGGCGTTGGCGGAAGCTTGCGCGGGTTCTGCGCCTCCATGCCGTTTTCTTCCGTCTCAAGCAGCACCCCGACGATGCTTCTCCGTCTCCAGAAAATTCTTCTTTCAATGCCTCGCCAAAAGATATCTGGGATCGGCGCGCATCTCGTCCTTAAAGCGTCGCTGGAACAGCAACGATCGCATAGCCCTCACGAGGAATTGCGTTGTGCAGACCACCCGTTTGAATGTCGACCGACGCAAGTCTGTCTTCTTCAACTCTTGGCAGAGGCAGGCACCAGTGCTTATTGGCATCTCGCGCGATTCTTGATTAATATCATCGCCGGGTGTGGCCACCATCAAAGCCTTTCACCGTGACCTTGCAGGTATAGTAGCCGGCGGGGATCGGCGTAACGACTCAAAGGGGAATTCGGCTACGGTATTTGCACCGCCGGCACAGCTTTACAAAGATTTCGCTCGTCGTGTACTGAGTCGAGATTGATCAGATAATCACCGCTCATGAGTGGACTTCATACCGATATGCACCACCTAAACCGGTTTCCCTCGTCGCAAGCGTGAAATACGCACTCGATGGGCCCGCGCTCAATATCACGTGCTCTTGAGCACTGCCGCCTCCATTGCTACGCCGATACCATCGTCTGCGCCGAGCTGTCGTGCCGCTGGCCTTGAGCCATTCTGCCATCAATGTGGGTCTGAATAGGATCTTTCTGGAAGTCGAACTCAACGTCGGCGTCTTCCTCACACACCATATCCATATGGCTCGCAAAACGATCGTCGGACGATCTTCGTAGCCTTTCGTTGCCGGCTTTTAATTACGACGTTACCTGTCTCATCTGTCTTATACTCTAGCCTCCAAATCTTGTGCAAAACTTCACAAGATATCCCATCGATTAGATCTTCGTGCTTAGAAGGACGAGTATGCCGGTTTACTTCCGCAAAACAATCAAACATGCTTGGGTTGCGAAACTCCACAATCTTGAGACTGATTTTTATAATTGTCTATCTTTTGCAGGCAAATATAAAGATAATGTTTGAGAATTTTGGCCTTGCCCTTGTTTTACTCGCTCTTGGCTTAGTCTTTTAGCTGTAAGACTATTGGTAAGAAATGCATGTACACGCTTGAAGGCAACAAGGCATTAAACAGGCGTACATGATGTGATGGAAATGGGAGCGCAAAGAGGCGCAGAGAGTCCAACAAGCACAAAGCGTCTGGAACGGCCAAAAACTAAATAAACAATGAAGCAAGAAATGAAGTGGAGAATCGCACTATTAGCCTCGCTGACTGCAGTATTGATACGTGCAGAACAATCAAAATCGACGGCTCTTATCACGAAGATGGCCTGCCTACAAAGTTTGCTGCAGAAGGAAGTGCCACAGCAAAGGGAGAAATTGCCTTACGTAGGGGCGAGACCTTGGCTTGTCCTGCAAAGCAATACAAGTTTTGCACCGACCAGCAAGAAATGCAGCGCAAACAAGCAGACTTCTGCTAAACTGGAGAGAAGAAGGCAGCCGCACTACACGATGACGTCTTTACAGCAAAAATGCAGTCTCGCAAGATTACAAGTCAACCGCGAAGCGCAACAAGTGCGTCAACCTGTGCAGCAATGCAAACAAATCCTGACACTGCTCATCAGCAACAGTATGAAGAGGCGACAAAAGCTACGCAAGCTTTATCAAAAGGAATTGGTGTAAGCGTATCAATGACTATCTTGTCGAATACACAAAGATGGACGTTGAGGTATGACTTACAAATAGCGAGGCCACGATTAATTTATTGTATGCGGCACCAGGTTCTGATATAACGAAAGAGGTCATTGAAGGACTGAACAAGGCGTATAAGAAATAAGGATCGCATATTTTTATGCCAGCAAATAGTAGGATGTATCCCCAAAACGCTTACTTTTGCACGTCTCATAGACAAGTTGAAGGGAGTGACCGAATGCGTTGACTTGGAACTGTATACCTTTTGGGTACGTTTAACCCTCACTTCCGCTAACGGACTTTGAGGTATAAAGCCCGGAAGAAATAATTACTTGAAAGAAATTACAAACGTTGTAAGCATCAAAGCATTACAGCGTTTTTCGTCCGAGTACTTTTGGATAATCATTTATATCAATATGAAGAAAAAAACTTGGCGCAAACATCATAAATGGTTAGCCTGATCTTAGGCTTCTTCATCATTATGTTTTCCTTTCCGGATTGATTCTTAATCATCCGATGCTTTTCGCCGACGTAAATATTAGTCGCAAAATGCTCCCGAAGTTCAATAAGTAATGGAACAATGGCTTATTGAGAGGGTCTCAAGCAGGGCGGACAAGTTTTATTATATGGAAACTAACGAATTTGGCTATCAGACACCAAATGCAGTTTCTCTGAAAGATTTTTAACCGTGGATTGCCTCAAGGCGTCGATTATAGACAGATAAGGAGGTTGACCAAACGAGTTCAGGCCAACCATTTGCAGCTGGGCAATATGGCTTTGTACACCCACAGCACAGCCAAAGATGGAGTGGAAAAGACGTAAAACTATCCACCGCAGACAATGAAAAATTGAGGCGACAACTTTATATTAAAGGAGATTCTGCATATTGTGTGTTGGGCGATCCTTGTCTATATCTTTCACACCACCTTTCCGTTCTTTTCATCAGATCATTTTGAGACTAGTCCAACAACGATGACGTGGAAAAGGTAAGTCTGGCACAGAACAATATGGCTGCTACATAGCAGCGAGGCTCTTCGGGAACAACAGGGAAACTTATTGCGAGACCTTATTGCAATTATTTTTATCGTGTAACCTTTACGGGCATTTTATTTTGGTTCCGTACCCCATATTATGAGAGAGAGGCCAGCTTTACTACTAAAATACTTATTTAAAGTGGCACAATAGTTTAGGTAAATTTCGATCATATTAACCTTATTCTGGCGCGTCACCGGATGGTTTCTTCCGCCCGCCCGCCTTGATTGCAGTACTGCGGAAAAGTTCCACCTATACAGTAAACTACAATGGATAGCAACAATCCGACTACATTTTCGAAAAGCTCCGCACTTTGCGCTATGATGAGAAAGATTGGCTACTCCATTACTATCGATGGTTTTATACTGCAATGAAGCATTTACAAGATAGTTTCCAAGCAGAATTGCACCAACCTATGGTAAGCAAGTTATGGGATCAATGTAGAAGAAAACAAGGAGGCCAGTGGCTGATCCGGCTCTTTTAATGGAATGTCGTCGACATGGGACAGCTAGCAACATCATTACCAGACTATTTTGCGAGATGGCGCGTCCTACTACAGGTATGCCTGTCTCAGGTCAAAGCAACTCTGTGCTGAGGAAGCGCCGACTTTTCATCAGAATATTGTTGTTGATTATAATAAGGTTCTGTTAGCCTACCTATGCTATCAAATGTCAATCGCTCCCGGATGTCTCGCTTGCACGTGTTTGCATCAGAAATACACACAGGGCGCATCTACACCTTTAAGTGTGCGGGAAGCCTGTTTTATATTTTTCTCAATGTTGTAGCCATCCTTTTGCGCATTTGGAGCGGTTGGAAAATACGAGAGTGAGAGAGAAATGACGCGAAAGGCTCTTCCTCCGACGACTAAGTCTTTGAGCCATAGATCAATGCACGCCAGGAAATTACCGAACTAAGACGCCAAGGGGAAATTCATAGCAAAGCCTTTGAGTTGGCGCGTTCAATGCCTCGGATAGAGACAAGGCTGATCCGTTTTTACAGGATGTCTCTATTCTGGGTATTGCGGGATATCGTGCTACCAATTCTTTTAAAGCACAGCTACTTCGATGAAGTGGAAGTATGTCTCAAAGAAATGAAGCCTTCTTGTCTACGATGCTCGATGAAAAGGATATGGGAAGAAAGCTTTCCAAGTGCTTATCATAGAGTACAAAAATGGCGCGGAGGTCATTCTGCCTGCTTTGCACCTCTCAAAACAAAAGACCTAAAGATGCCTTGTCTCGCAAATTGCACATTTCATAGACTTCCCACGCTTTTTCGATCCTTTACTCAGAAGACTTGGGGTGGATTATGTATCGTTATCTAAAAGATTCTATAACTTACCATCGGATGAAGCAAAAATTACTTGATACTTATGTAAAACTAGAAAATCCACGCCCATCCCTACTCCATTCTCAAATGCTCAATTACACGTTAAGTTTTCCCAAGAACACTCAGACTTTAAGCTCTCCCTTTCTGCAACGTTGGATCGCACTATTTAGAAGACTTTGCAAAGACAAGTCTATGAAGAACATACTATCCCATCTTTGTTGGAAAAAGTTGATTAAACAGCTTGTCGAAAATAATCGAGTCTTTCCGTTTTCGAAGACCTGGCACAAAAGCGTAGCCTATCCTAAAAACAAATTGATAGAACTCTTTAGGCAGGCACAGTTCCGACGCATTGTACAGTTTAAGCATTAGCAGCAGTGGGAAAATATGATTCAAGTCAAGATTATGCCACGTTTAATAGTAATCTAGGCCCTTCTACTTGGCATTCTAGGACTTTAAAATTGGCTTTCCTGGTATTTGAAGAGATCGTGCTGCTTTCTTTATGATTTCTTCAAAGTCTGGTCTTATGTGATTTTGATGAAGATGACTGGAGGCCAACTTATGACCAAAGCGGATAACAGACAGGAGGAATTAGTAACAATGGTCTTGCAAAGATGTCACAACCTACTTGCTTGCAGAAAGAACAAACAAGATCACTTCGATTAGTATCACTAGATTCTTAGCACATATATGTTCAGATTTCGTAAGAATAAAAAGGCAATAAGTATCAAGCATTCCTTTATCACTGGCAGCAAAGATGATTGTGCCATTATTCTGTTCAAGCAGTGTGCGAGAAACCCCAGACAAATGTCATCATCTTTGGTATGAGTGCTGCACAATGTCTAAAACGGAAATATAGACACAAAGATAATCTTTTCTCTGTAAGTTACTTCGTTACAACCGGAAGAATCTCTCTTAGAAATACTCGTCCTAACTCTGTGCAAAAGCTCTTATTCGAAAAGGAGGATGTCCACCAGCAAAGACGGAGTTAGAACTTTCATCTACAATACCATCGCTCAAAGTCGTATATAGCTCGATGTGATGCATATATCTCAACAGAAACGATTGAGAACGATTCCAATCAAGACCTTTATCAACACTATGCCCAATATGCAGAAGATGTTCTGAGTGAGATTAACTTCACTAAACGGTGAAGACTGCAGATAGGATCTCGCTCATATCGTTCGGCCACTTTCGCACATCAAAGCGTTCTTCTCCGCAATCTGATTTCGGCCCGCCTTAGAAAAAGCAAAGTTTTTCTTCTTTCGACAAATCACGTGGCGCTGATGAGCCTCTATCATCAAAGCTGTTGTATTTTGAGGTGGCACCAAAATCCCGGTTTTTCCCATCTTCTACCGCTTCTCTACAGCAGGAATATCTGAAGCTATGATGGCCAAACGCTGGCGCATGCTCCATCAAGAGACCTACTTAGTCCTCATGGTAAGAAGGTAGCACTACAACCGTCCCCGGGCGTCCCGCACAGATTGTAAGCATCGTCCGTTGTACCTCCAAATACCTATTGCTCCCGAATTAACATCTTTCTCTGATTGTTCGTCTGAAATCGCAGCCGGATTTATTGTCTCCCTTTGGCCCGAGTAGTGAAATCTAAACACGTGATACTTCTCTTTGACTTTCTTCGCAGCACCGACGAACCCATTGAGAATCCTCATCGCAGTCAACAAACGAGATACCATAAGAAAGGTGCAATTATCTCGCCTCGTATCTGCAAATGGAAAAGCTGTTAAGTCCACACCTTCTCCGGCCTCGAACAACAATAGATGGTCTGGAAGGAGCGACCTCTGCTTTAAGATAAAGCTCGTAGTTGAATTTGTTCAAAACTATGATACGATGAGCGCGATGCAAAGCCTGTTCGATAAAGTCGAGCAGCGAGTATCTTCGGGAGGCTGCTTACCGGCAAGCATACACTAAAACCGAATCATTGCGCGGTAGAAGGTATGCCTAACCGATGAGCTCTAAGCGTACCATATAGATATTGAGCTTAATCGATGTAATGGAAGACATAGTCAGGACGTTCTTTTGCGATAAATCTATGCCGAGTGCTCGAAAATAGCGAAAATCAGCCCAAGGATTTGTGTACTACAACGCTCCATTTCAGCCGAATATATCGCGCTCCTTTCGGTGTGTTTCGTTCCTTTCCCACTTGAGGAGCTACACTACCAAGAGTACGTCATACCCAAAATTGATGAAGTGTTGAATAATATATCCTCTGAAGTTCAACAATCCCTCAAGAGAGTGAGTTATCATAGCATCAGTAACTTCTTCTTAGTTGCTTTGTTGTGTCTCCATCTTCTAACTGGCTATACACTTTCCAAAGATTATCCAACATAAACCTTACATCATACTTCTGCACGCTGATAACACTCTTCTCCCACACGCATACGCGCACCATCATTCTTATATAGCTTGATTATTCTTCCAGCCATTGTTTCTACATCATTTACTGGGAACAACAAACTTTCATCTTTCAACAACTTGTGCTAATCCTGCTACATTTGAAGCTAAAACGAGGCTTATGCGCTGCCATACCTTCGACGAAGCCGACGAGCCAAAACCTTCCCATAAAGAAGGCATCACAACCATATCGGCTGCAAGCCAGCAGCGACGGAATGTCTTCGCTTTCCAGAAATGTGAGCCCGCTTTTCCACGTTCAAGTCCTCGCCAAGGATCTCGCAATGCTTCCTCATCAGTGCCATCGCCCACAAACACCGCGTGTGTATATCGGCGGGTAAAGTGAGCTCAAAACCTCGACCAAATCAATCTGATTTTTCTCTTCCTTAAACCGCGCTACTTGCATCAAGACAAAGGCATTAGCGGGAAACATTAGATTAAACTCACTACCGCGCGGTCGCTCTTGGCGAGAGAATAAAAGCTACATCTATTCCATTTTCTATCAAGACTGTGCGCACGGAAGAAGGGCAATGAATAAAGTTAAGCGTAGCGCGAGAAATACAGGTTATAGCCTCATATTGGCTAAGTACATTTTACGATCCGACCACGTAGTTAGCTTATATTTTACAACGGAAGTTAAACGTACTATGTCTCGGTTGTTACCAAAATGAGCTTTCGATTTAAAAAGATATTTGGCTATTGCCACCCAATACTGAGCAGGAAATAAATGAACGTGAACTATCTATAGGTCTCCAAATAAGGGCGCAACTATAGATCAACAAAGGATTATACTCGTTGCTCCCAAGGCGAATTACTCGAACACCGGCTGCTTCTAAAGTGCGCATAAACCTGTTTGCCACCATTTGGGACCAGCACATCTGTTTGTATTTCCGGCGATTCATGCCTTCTGCAATCGTACACACTAAGCGTTCAGCTCCAGCAGTGTTCAATGTATGGTGATATGACTGCAATACTTTTTATTCTCTTTTCATTCAAACTTTGCTTCTGTACAGTTAACAAAACGCATATTTTGCTAAGACAAAAGTAGGGATATAATTGAAACGTACCTCTTTTGTTGCAGAGTTTAGTCGCAGGCCTCGATGTTTCTTTCATTAGGTTGTGAATTTTGCACAACTTCAACTCGTATTGTGCAAGCGCTTTTTCTGAAATTCACTTGCCGATACACTATTTTTCATTTATCTGACTTCACTTTCCGTATGTCTACCTATCCAGCCAACGGTGCAAGCGCATTTATACCTTTTTCCTTCCTGCTGTTTTGTCTATCTATTAGCGGACTATGTTCAGCGCAGTCCTTTTTACATAAGAATAAGGCCTCAAGAAAAACGGCTGTTATAATATCGGCTAAGGCGCATACATTTTTGTCAAGTGAGCAGCAAGATTCATCACGCACATCAGAGTTTCATCCCGCAACCTCAACGCTACGTTTCTCCCCATTGCTACGGTGTTCAACCTTAGCGCAAAAGCAACCTTCCCACACACGCAAAGCGAGCGAACGAACGCCAAGAGGTGCATTTCGGTTTGGATAAATTGGACCGTCTTTGATCGTTTATTTCTTAGGTATGTTATGTAGGGGGCCTCTTCTTCAAGGGGATCATCCGACAACTTTTCAAGGGCGGGGGCGCATTCGTGGTGGGCAGCCTCCATTAGTATTTTTTGCCACGATGTTTAGCGCCATTACATATATGAGTATTCCGGCTAAAGATATGCAACGGATTGGACTTACTACCCGATACAGTTTATGATGTTGTTTATTCTTTATCCGGTCGTAGTAATATCTCCCCTTTCTTTCGACGTTTTGAACGTGACAACCCGCTTATGCGTATTTGCAGTGCCGATTCAATTATGCCTCTCGCGTTGTATGGCCTCCTTATTATTTATAGCTTTTTATGATAGCCCGGGACATGGCTTTTGATCCTTTTTCCTGCCTGCTTTGGCCTTATCCGCAGTGGCAGATATTGACATTCACTTTGTATATTATTGATGGCTGTCATTACTATTATCTATTGTACCTTGGGAGGATCGAGGCCGTCATATGGGCCGACGTCATTCAAGGGTTATTTTTAGTTGGTGGAGCGATATTAGCTGCTATCTACTGGATTTGTGGCAGACGCCTGGTGGCTTTCAGGGATTTGTAGATATAGGAATGAATGATCGTAAGTTTGTACTTTTCGATTGGAGTTTGGTTATCGTTCTGCCACGTTTTGGGTTGTCATCCTCGGAGGCTTGGCCAATAATCTGATCTCTTATACTTCCGACCAAACGATCATCCAGCGCTACGCTATGACGACAAGATGGATGAGCGGAGCGCGGCACGAAGTGATTGTTGTCACGGTGTGATTTGCGTCGTTGTTTCCATTGTTTTTACCCGATGGAACCGGCTTATATATACTCAAGACGCATCCGGAAGCCGGGTTCACTTCTTTAGATCGACCTGACGCGATTTTTCCTTTTTATGTTGTAACACACCGTGCCTGCAGGCGTTGCAGGACTCCTGATTGCCGCGCTTTTCGCCGCTACTATGAGTACTATTTCTTCTAACATCAACTCTATTTCTACCTCTTTTACTATAGATATATATCAACATATTAGGCCAACAAGGCTGTCGTCCAAACATATACTTCGTGTAGCGCGCTGGGCAAGTTTTGTATCCGGCATAGCAGGCCTATTGATTGCATTACTGATGGCTCAACTCAAAGATTCAGTCCTTACTCGACTATTTTAACATCATCTTAGGATTGCTTTCGGGCTGCATTGGTGGCTCTTTTGTAATGGGCATATTCTTTTCCACAATAGGCAGCAAGAGTGCTACGATTGGCTTTGTAGCCGGTATGCTTATCGTCTTCTATCTTCATTTTATACGCAGTAAGTTTCTTAATCTTCGGTTTTGTTTCTATGTGCGGCAAGTGTAAGCGTAGCTCTTCTCTTCTCGATCTTATTCAAGGAGCGCCCCAACCACCAAAACCTAACTTGGGAATCACTACAAAACAAGTCAAAGTAGTGCAACCAAAGTCGCACAATCCCTACGCTCCTTATAAACATTTGTCGTTTTGTATCCTGAATGCCCTTCTTGTGATGTTTTACAGCCTGTACACACGAGATTTAGAGTTCTCAAGAGTTAAGATACGCCCAATAAGACGCTTTTTACCGCACAATAACTCTATTTTTCTCCTCTTTCTGCTGATTCTTATACTTTCATAACGCTCTTCCGCGTAATACCATCGTGATGACACAATCGTACGTTCGTGAGGGGAGCATTCGTACTCTCACGAGCGTACGAGCTTTCCTCACGATCACAAATCAAAGTCTTGTTCTCGTATTCACAATCAACGTCTTAGGCCCTTGCCAAAGTTGCAATTTCTTCTCCTCTTCTTTAGATTAAACGGGGCATAGATAAAACTTCGATGGCAACAATGCAGAAAAACCTACGATTTGTCCTAATTATCTAAAGACACGCAAGGTTTTGTCGACAAATCCTTTTAACTGTAGGCGCGATGAAAAACCATTTTTCATAAACAATTGTTTTAGAGGACTCGTTTCCCTACTCTTTCCTCGTCGTTGCGCAGTCTGCGGGGCTCGTTTATTGGGCGGAGAAACACATTTTATGCGTCCAATGCGTTTAGATTGCCTTATACAGACTACCGCGGCAAAGCATGAAATCCTATAGAGCACGCGTATTTTGGGGCAGATGTCCCCATCGTGAAAGCCAATGCTTATATGAAATACATCTCCGGCTCTGATAGCAGACGAGCGCGTATTGAGACTAAAAATATTTTTGATCGCCCCGATGTAGGCAATTATTTGGGCGCTTGTATGGCTACAGATTTGCTCGACACAGATTTTTTTCGCGATATTGATGTGATTATACCGATACCTTTAGCTGCTAAAAGGGAAAGGAAGCGTGGGTATAATCAGAGTGAAGAATTAGCGAAAAGGGATTCATCGCACCACTCTCCATACCAATAGATAGCAAAACTGGTGATACGAACCATAGCCAACCCAACTCAGACACATCTGGATGCAACTGCACGCAGAGCAAACGTAAAGAACATATTTGCAGTTGAAGTGCCGGAAAATTTACGCGGAAAACACATTTTACTGGTCGACGATGTGTTGACGATAGGAGCAACAATTATCTCCCTGCGGACAAGCGAGAGTCAAAGTTTGTCCAGACATACGTATTAGTAAAGCGACGCTGAGCCTTGCCGGCCATCACGCTACGGGCATAGACTGCAAAAGAAAATGAAAGGTCCGACACTCTATATTCTCGCCTCCTGGAGCATCCATTACTACTTCCGGCTTTAGCCTTAGTAGTTGGAATTTGTTTAGAAAGATGTCTTTTATGCACAATTAGTAGGACGATCAACAACGTTTCTCTTACTTGCATTTGGGTTTGGAGTTTCTACCATGTTCATCTTACGAAAAAGCGCTTTAGAAATGGTAGCTTTGGTGGCACTTATTTCGGCTTTTTGCTCGCTGGGGCAGGACTACTCGGCGGACAACGTGATCTTAGCAGGATCATATGGCCCACAACACCTCAAACATATGAAGCTACGGTAGTCAGTAGTCCGCGTTCCACGGCAAAAACTGTGCGTGTAAATGTGGAAATTAAAAAGTGGACGATTCGCCGGAGTTATTGTAGCTACTTCACTGATGAAGCAAAGCGACCAAATGATACATCCGGGTGATGTGATTTTCTTTCATAGCCAGGTGGAAGTACCTCGCAACAATGGTAACCCCGGAGAATTTGACTATGCGTCTTGGTTGAAAAACCAGGGATCTACAGGACGACATTTGTATATCAAAATAAATGGAAGAAAAACCGGCAAAATTTCGACGAATATTCGCACGGGGCTGCTTCGTTATCGAGAGGAATTATTGGAAAGATACAAAAACTTTTTTCCAAGGCGATAAGCTAACAGTATTAGCAGCTTTAACTTTGGGAGATAGAAGAGGTCTAAGCGATGAATTTCGCGAACTATTTTTCTACCACTGGAACGAGTCATATCTTGGCCTTATCAGGCTTGCATTTAAGTATCCTTTTTCGGATTTTTGCTTTTGGGCAATACGGCTCCCCTACGCAATCGACGCAAAATATATTTGCCTCTTTTTACTCATAGGCGTAATACAAGTATGGCTGTTCACCTTTTTAGTCGGCGCGCCATTTTTCGCTTGTCAGGGCTGCTTTTTATGTTAACGCTTCTACACCTTACTCAGGCATTACGAAGAGAGTTATGATGCACTTAACTCCTTATCATTGGCTTTACTATGCATACTATTGGTTACACCGACAGCCTTATTTGATGTAGGACTACAACTTTCTTTCTTGGCACTCTTAGGGTATATTGCTGATTGCCCCCAAACTCGCACCTCCTTTGTGGGTAAGCAAATATTGAGGTTTGCATTTCATTTATGATCTTTTGAGAACTTCATTCTGTGCGCAAATACTGACACTGCCACTCATTGCTTATTATTTTAATTCCTTCTCTTTGATAGGCTTATTTTACGGGATGGCTGGTTATTCCTTTCGCCTATGCGATATTGTTATTGGCGCTTTTATTCTTCTGCCTGCCATTTGCATAAAGCGATTCTTGTATACTTGCTCAATGGAACGATGGATGCAATGCTAACTGCCTAAGCTTTTTTCTCTGCTTGGGATTATGCATCCATAACAGTTATACCCGGAAAGGTCATCACGCTAATAATTTACGGTGTGATCTTTTTCTTCTTACTTATCGATAGAATCGTCGCGCAAGGAACTTATATGGAATAGCATTCTTACTGCTCTGTGGGGCTATATCTTATATAATGTGTACTCCACCGGCTTATGATAACACGATTATTGTCTATAAATCAAGTTCTCCGACGATCTATTGCATTGTAGACAAGCAGCATTCTTATCTTTTGGTCAATCAGAATAGGACACGCGCAACAGTATTAGAATCCACCCTACGTCGCTAAGAACGGCCCGGATGGCGCAACCTCAACTCATAGAAGCACCTCAGAAGAAGAAGCCTGATACTATTACCACACGTCCTTGCTTTCAAAGGAAAAAGAATTGGCTTATTGTCTGAAAAATACGACAAGGATCAAACGCATCTTTGCTACAAGTAAATTATCTCTATATCATGCCTGGTTTTAAGCAAGACTTATCAAATGCATTGAGCTATTTCACACCTGATTCTATCATCTTAGACTCTTCGTTGACTGACTTTTACCGAGCCAAATACTCAGCGGAAGCAGCCGGAAAATATGATACTTTATTATGACATAAAAGAACGGGGCACTTTAATTTCTTCAATCGTGGAAATGAGTCGTCATAATCGACTCTAAAAACTTGGAATAATTTTTAAGTAAACCTCTCTATTTTGAGTGTATTTTTCACTCCTCAAGATTCATCTTTGTTAGCATCAGTTCTTTGACCACTGTATCATAGTTGTACCGCAAGTGTAAAACAGAATGTGGCACACCAGAAATGGAATCAAGTGTCCCAGTAAGACACTATGAGAAAAGTCGAAAAAGACATTGAAGGGAACAACACAGACGCCTTAAGACGTGAAGAAGCGATGAAACCCTTTAGCAGGCTAAGATTAACGAAATGAGTATTGGAGATTCAGAAACACTGTAAGGACAATAGGAATTACTTTTATTGCAAATAAGATGGCAACTCTTTTATTGCTCAACAACATATTATAATAAAGTTCTAGCAAAAATAGCACTCCTGAAAATAGATTGCCACATCTCATGTAGGAAGAAAAGATTATCAAGTACAGTTTTTCTTAATTACGCCATAACGCGGTCGTGTAATTTCAACTGTGTCAAGGCTCTAATCCTTCATATTTTACCTCATTTGGATGACACGATTTTTAATCGTGCCAGTCAGATGAGGAATCTTCTTCGAGACAAAGTTACATAATCTCAAACGTTCTCCAAATTTTATTGCTAATTGTTGTGATATCTGAGCCCAGTTTGCAGTGGCATAGTCCACTTCTCGCATGTTCCAGTACGCCAGAAACACAAGCTTTCTCGAGAGCAGTATCGAGGAAGACACCCTTGTTCTTTGCAACTTTACGTACTTGCCTGTGGTAGCCTTCAACCGTGTTGGTGGTGTATATCAGCTTACGTATCGCAGGCGTATACTGAAAGTATTCCGTGAGGCGTTCCCAGTTGTCACGCTATATGATTTTATGACGATAGGATACGTTTCTCCCCACTTGCTCTCGAGTGCGTCTAACTGTGTTTCAGTGCTCTTTTGTTAACGGCCCCATATACTGTCTTAAGGTCACTGAGGAACTCCTTTGATGCTTACTGCCAACGTGTTTGATAGAGTTGCGTATTTGGTGGACAATACAGAGTTGGACACTTGTATCGGGAATACACTCTGTATAGCATCAGGAAGCCTTTCAGACCGTCAACACAGCATATCAGTATGTCCCGGACCCCTCGGTTTTGAAGGTCACTTAGAACCTCTAACCAGAAGTTTGCACCTTCACTCTTGGAGACATACATACCAAGAAGTTCCTTGTGGCCTTCCTTGTTGATGCCTAAGACGTTGTAAATGGCACGTGAGACCGCACGTCCGGTTTCATCCTTCACTTTATAATGGATGGCATCCAGCCAGCATATTGCATATACAGGATCAAGCATTCGTGAACGCTATGACTTGATTTCAGGCAGGACTCTGTCGGTGATGGAACTGATGGTTTCTGCTGATAGTTTGGTATCAAACTCGCGCTCAAAAATACTTGCTGATATCGCGAGTACTTGTACCAAAAAGCATACATGTTTATAATCTGATCCGCCATACCTTCTGCAAGGATCGTTTCGCGCTTTCTGACGGGTCTGAGGCTCAAAGGAACCGTCACGATCACGAGGCGTTTCTACAGTAACCTCACCATAGTGATGTCTGCACTTGCTTTAGCTAGCTTACCATTACGGCGATTGCCTTTTTGAGCGTTCATCAATAGAGAGATGAGCATCCATCCACCTTCAAGGGCAGCATTCAATATGCGCTCAACATTGGTGCCAAAGCACCATCCTTACCAAATAACGGTTCTCCTTACGAAGCTGTTCACAGCTCTCTTGTAATCAATTTCTTTGTCGTCCATAATAAATAAACGTGTAAAAACTAATCTTAGTGTAGCATGACTTTAGTTTACTTTACACTCTCATTCTGTCAGCCCGTTTATCAACAAAATGGTTCGCAGAAGTTAAGAAACTCTGTTGCTGCTTTCAGTAGTATGCTTCTCGGGGATGCCAGGTCTCAACTAAACAATCCATGGAACACCTGCTTTGGCTTTCCCGTGCTATCAAAGGAAATCATCCAGCATCAGACCGTATGCGATATTCTTAAAATTCTGCCCGAGGCGGAACCCTGCTATCTCTTTCTTCTTCAAGCCTATTGCATCCAACATCTTCAAGTTGCACTTTTTCTCACCAGCCATCATCTTGTAGAACTCACAAAGGAACACGTCCAGATAACCACGTCCCATCGGTTTTGTGTTACGCATCAGACAAAAGAGCCGGGTGTAGAAACCATGAGTATTACCTAGTAGTATAAACTTTCTTTTCAAAGCGTATCACACGTTCTTTTAGTTCATTTGGCACATCGTATGTTTTCAAGGGCTTTATAATAATCTATTGCTGTCCGCTAAAAGTTTTTGATCGATATGCCGTTCTTTTGGAGCGGGCAAAAGTAAAGAGCTGACTTCACAAAATGAAATCAGCCCTTAATGGATCAATTTGTATTCGACAAAAACATTTAACCATAGTAAAAGTCACATTTACCGGACGGCCGGTCTATAGTCAAGTGTTAAAGTTACTCGACAGGAGAAAAATTCTTCAAATAAGCCGCGAAACGAAAGTAGGAAACTATGTGAAGCGTTTTGACGGCTACCACCATCTTGTCGTAATGTTGTTCGGCATCCTCAAACACTTTGATTCTCTGCGCGAACTTGAGATAGAGCATGAAGGCGGAGGCTCACAAACTCGGACATCTCGGAATGAACTATCTGGTTCATCGCAGTACGCTTGCAGAGGCCAATATACGTCGTCCTCAGGAGTTCTTTGCAAGTGTTTATGCGTATCTATTGGAAAGGTATGCCAAGTTTTTAGCGGACAGCCGCCCATCCAAGTGCTACAAGGACAGCCGCATGAGTTTAAAGACTGGGAGAAGCTACTCTACATGATGGATTCCACCACAATAACGCTCTTCGACAACATACTCAAAGGTGTCGGTCGGCATCGAAATCAGGCAGAAGAAGGCGGTATGAAGTGCATACGGTAATGAAGTATCATGTCGGTGTAGCAATGGTAGTGCAGCTCACATCCGCCGCTAAACACGACCATTACCTGCTGAAAGAGGTGCATCTGCCAAAAGACTCCACTTTGGCAATGGATCGTGGTTATGTCGACATAGCACAATTCCAACGTCTTACAGAAGAAGGCGTTTGTTACGTGACCAAAATGAAGAAAAACCTTAAGTAGTGAGTGCTTGAATCTGTAACGTACGTCAATACAGAGGGATTGGTAACGCACATTGATCAGAAAGTGCGTTTTACAAGAGGGAACTCATCCGCATAGAGGCACGAAGGGTGGAGATATTTCTATGAGAACAAGAAACCGGTTGTACTATTGACCAACAACTATGACTTTACGGTTGAGGACGTTGCCAGAAATCTACCGCCTAAGATGGGCTATCGAGTCGTTGTACAAAAACAGCTCAAACAGAATTTCCCACTTCATTTCTTCTATGGGGACAGCGTCAACGCCGTACAAATACAGACATCGGGTGGTTCCTGATAGCCAATCTGCTGATAACAGTTCTGTCAAGAAGCATCAAGCGACACTGTGCATTCTCACAAGTTGTTACCATGGTTGCGACTTATGCTTATGTACTACGTCGATTTTATCGCATTCATGGAAAACCCCGAAAAACTTGGAATGATTTCCTTGCAAAGGAGATGCAAAAAGCACCACCAGAACCAAGTCTTTTTCGATTAGAGGGCTTACTTTTGAAAATAACCCCGAAGTCCAATTTTACAGGGCTTCGGGGAGGATATTTATGCTCTTTTGAGTTTTACCGGACAGCAATAGATTTAAATATTGCATAGCGGTAAACGCACTAATTTTCCCAATGATTCTTACGAATAATCCTACAGCTTGCTTTTGCGTAGTTACGACAAATCATAAATTGATCACACATTTGCGAGAAGTCTGTTTCTATCCTTTTTTCTCGCCTTTGCAAAGGAACCATTTTTGCTGATAGGTTTTCATGAGGATTGTTACTTTTGTTATAGATTGATTTTCAACAGTGAATATACGAAAAACAATCATCTTTTTAGACTTTTGTTGAAACTTCTTTTGAGGAAAAAGAAGAACTGCTTATACCGAATTGGGGTCAATAGGTATAAAGGTACAAAGAAATCTGAAATACGCAAGAAAAATGAGCATCTTTATAGACTTTTTATATGAAGATTTTTAGAGGAAAGAATACATACTGGTCAATATCGTTGAATAGTTACGGAAAGGTAGACCTTAGATAAAATATATAAAGTCTAATATCTATCGCATCAAATAAAAGAAAGAGCTACACGCTTTTAATTAGACATGTAGCTCTCTTTTATATGCTTATATAAACAGGAGTCTTTATTTTCTCAACTTTGATAAGAGACGTCCTGATAATTTCTTTTTACTTTTTCGACTATCGTGCTCGCCATAACCATAACCATAACCATAACCATAGCCATAACCATAGCCATAACCATAACCATATTTCGCCTTAACATCACACATCATTAAGAGCTATGCAAAGATGACGATACTTTTTGTCTTTGTTCATTTTTTCAAGTTCTGGTAAGAAAGCTCGAACTTGAACACCAACACGAATAACAAACAAGGTAACATCTGCAACCCGATCAACAATACTTGCATCAGACACTGCAAGAATAGGCGTTGTATCAATAATAATAAAAATCATACTGCTCACGAGCCTCTTCTATCAACATCTCAAGTCTGTTAGACATTAATAGTTCAGACGGATTAGGGAGAAGCATACCAGCAGGAAGGAAATCCACTTGCTTAGAAACGCCGTTCTTTATAATTAACTCATCTAAAGAGAACCTTCCCTCTTCATCAACCAACCACCCTGTTAAGCCATTAGAACGCCCAAATTTTGAGCTTAAAGTGCGCTTCCTGATATCAGCATCAATCAGTAATACATGTTTGTTAGCCATCCCCAAGATCGCTGCCAGGTTACGTGATATAAAAGCTTTTACCTTGACCTGGAGTAGAAGAAGTTACTACATAAACTTTAGCAGAATGACGCATAAAATTCAGACCATAACGTAACATACGGAAAGCCTCCACAATTGAAGCGTCGGAAGAGCAGGTGGTTATCAAGCCATCGTCTCCTCCTTCTTCCCAAGTAGGTAGCTCACCTACCAAAGGAATTGTTGTAGCTCTCGACATCATGACGACCAGAAACTGTAATATCCATTAATCTTCGAACCGTGAGTATTAAGGTTGGAATTAAGACCCCCAATCAACAAGCTGATTAAAATAATTGTTGAGCGACTTGGAGAGATTGGTGTATTAGATCCTAATGGATCCTCTACTAAACGTACATTTGCATCATTCACAGCAAGCTGCAAAGCTACTTCTTCACGTTTATTCATCAGATAAGTATACAACGCCTCTTTCAAATTTTGTTGACGTCCAATACTTAATGCGCGTCGCTCCAAGCCTGGAGCACGACTAACCTCACCATTGATAACACTTTCATTTGAGCGAGCATTTTGTGCACGCATCTCAAGCGTCTTCACATAACTACGCACAGAAGAAAGAATTGTATTACGCATCGTAGTCAACTTTGTATCTAAATCCTTAACAAGTGGCGAATTCGGGCCACTATTCTTCTCTGTACTATTACGCTCTATCATCATTGTATTATACTCGTTCACCAGTCCTGCAAAGGTTGCATCTGGCAGATTTAACACAGGGATAAGTTGATGTTTATTACTATTATTCTGCATAAAATCCTTCAAGTAGCGTGCCACAGAAACTTGAGATTGTAAGTCTACAGAACTTTGGCGTGCTGACACACTCAAAAGATGAGTATTGATCAGCCGCAGTCTTGAAATCTACGATACGATTACTTTCTTTCAAAGAGGCAAGACGTCCTTCAACACCAGCTAACTCTGACCCAATTAAAAGAAAGCCGTTCATCAATGAAACGAGCGGTATTCTGCCCTACGCGATTCTTGTTATCAACAACGTCTTGCTTATAACAACTGAACAATGTATTAATAATGTCAGTTGCACGAGCTATATTAATGTCTTGACAAGTCAGTACAATCAAGGAACTCTCTTGATCTTGCACCGTTGCCGTAATTTCTCCTTGGTAACGACGTGCAGCAAGATCAGCTGGTGTATAATCGACATTGATAACTTTACCTTTTGGGAATTCTTCAAAAGTTGCATTCTTAGACACTTTCAATATTCCCAATGGGTCTTGATAGCTTGCTCTGGAGCTGTCTCTATATCATCACTATATTCTTCACCATTAAGTTTGAAGTCAAACAACCTTACTTTTCCGCCAGACATTATCTCTGCTTGGAAACTTGCAGGAACACTTGTCTTCGTTCCAAAGCTTACATCAAATGGGCGATCATCATATAAAAGCTATACGATGAAGCGCATTCTTTGTTGTGTAATCAACGTCCAACCCCCAAACTATCAACGACTTTTTCGCATTAAGCGTCGTGTAGTAAGGATAAAAAGTTCATTAGAAAGATTATCACCGATCGTGACGCCATTAAAATCCATCATCGCGTTTAAGCCACTTCCTCTATTGCGCGAACTAGAAAAAGCTACCTCGGCTACTACTATTTCCGCCCTCAATAAGCATCGTTGCTTGGCGTGTATATACTCGCGGCTGTATTTGTTGATAATACCAACCACAGGCAACACAAACGATTATAGAGAGTGCAAACCAACGCCATTTTGCTAAAAACACGTTATAGCAAAAGAAGCAAAAAGGGACAATCTTAAAGTCGGAGTTTTGAACCTCGTTTTTCTGTGAATATTCCATATAAGAGCTCTTAATTTGCCCACAAAATTAGATATTAATTTCGACAACTAACACTTTCAAGACAATACTTTTTAGTCTAAAATGCGAAAAACAAACACTAACACACAAAAATATAGCCGTGAGACTTGTCTTTTAGTCAAGAAACGATTAGATTTGCATATAGAAAACCACAGAAAAAGCTTCCATATTGATCATTTAGCACGGGGAACTATAGAGCATGATTGAAAAACCCCGAGACAGGTGCACTTGAGAATTTTGGAATTGAGAAGTTCCGCAGTTTAGTGCCAGAACTAAAGCATCTAAAATATAGAATAGACGTACTGACATTTACGCCGCCTATTGATTCCAGCGACATGAGACCCAGCACATTGGACAGAAATTGCAAACATAATTAGCAAGAACTACCTTCGATATGATGGTTTTGTAATATTACATGGTACAGACACTATGGCCTATACAGCCTCTGCGCTAAGTTTCATCGTTGGAAAATATTGGAAAGCCTGTTATTATCACAGGCTCACAGCTCCCCATTGGTCAATTGCGCACTGATGGAAAAGAGAACTTTCTGACAAGTGTAGAAATTGCAGCAGCCAAAACAGCAGACGGCGAGCCTTGTGTCCCGGAGGTTTGTATCTTTTTCGATAGCCTTTTTAATGCGCGGCAACCGCACAACAAAGATTAACTCTGAGGGTTTTAACGCTTTTTCGTTCATATAATTTTTCCGCCTTTAGCTCACGCTGGCATCACCATTAAATATGATACACGTTTAATCTTAAGACCAGACAAGCAAAAGCCATTCACACCTCATTTTAAGTTGGATGATCACGTCATTGTACTAACAATTTTCCCAGGAATTCGCCAAGATTATGTCGAACGACTTTTTAGATTTTTGAAGGATTAAAAGCAGTTGTTCTGAAAACGTACGGATCCGGCAATGCTCCTCTTCGCCCCTGGCTTGTTAATCTCCTACGTAAGCTTTAGCGAAAATGGCATTATCATCGTTAATATTACCCAATGCCCTAAAGGGCGGTAGAAATGAAACGCTACGAGACAGGATTACAACTGCTACAGGTTGGAGTAAGTAATGGCTATGACGCGACTCTGGAGTGTACAATTACCAAGTTAATGTATCTTATAGGTGAAGGTTTTAGCCGAAAAGAGATTGTACGATGGATGAACACCGACATAGCAGGAGAGATTTCAATACAATAGTTATCTAAGTCAACAAAGCGAAGCAATTCGTTTGTAAACCATCTTTATGAAAGCTCTCGTAGCGCCCTCATTATTGCTATTATTCAGCTTATTATTCTCTACCTGCCATAATAAGCCTGAAGTGTTGTCAACAAGGAGGGAGATACCACTACAATACGCCACTTTACTTCAACTGACGGCTGCCGACTCTTTTACTATTGCCACGATTAAAGATCCATACGACACAACTAAGATTTTTGCAGAGCTATTGCTTGCTAGAAAAGGATGTAACACCACCGAAAACTTTGCCGAAAGCCACAACTATCATTCGCATTCCTCTTCAACGAGCAGCAGTTTTTCTTCCGTTCACCTCGCTTTATTACAAGAGTTACACGCCATACGTCAAGTTAGAGGTGTTTGTGATACACAGTTTATCATTGATCAAAACTTACAAGCACTCATTCGGCATCTACGACTCACAAACTACGGGGGAAGTCTGCGGCCGGATCTTGAATTATTGGTTGCGACGCGTGCTGATGCACTTTTTAGTTTCTTCACTTGTTGATGTGAGATAGACCTGAATTGCGAAAAACAGGGCATTCCAATTATAGAATGTGCCGACTATTTGGAGACCTCAGCTCTAGGGCGTGCAGAATGGATCAAGTTTTTGGACTTCTATTTGGAAAAGGACAAGCTGCAGACAGCATTTTTCGACAAGTAGAAGACCGCTATCAATCTCTCACACGTCAAGTACGTACACTTCGTCAACGCCCTTCTTTGCTCGTAGAAACAAAAACAAGGCGGCGTTTTGGTATGTTCCAGGGGGTAAAAAGCACGATGGGCGAAATTTACTAATCAGCCGGTGCAAAACTATTTGTTCAGTTATTTAAACAAAAGCGGCTCTGTCGCGCTTTCGTTTGAAACAATATATAAAAAGCGCGAAATGCTGACTTTTGGTTGATCAAATATGGAGATACTACCCCTTGTCATATCAACGACTCAAGGCTTCCTATACTCACCATAGCGCCTTCAAGGCCTTTCGCCAACATAACATTTATGCCTGCAATACGATACAAAAGAGCTTTTACGAAGAAACGCCTTTCCACCCGAACGACTATTGGAGGACCTCATAGCGTTATTTCATCCACAACTTTTACCAGATCATCAACTACGTTATTTTGAACCATTGCAATAAACTTTTTGTCTACGATTAAGATATGCCATACAATAATATACATATGAGCAATCAAAACGTGATTAAATGGGGAGGCTCACTGTTTTCTCTTTAGCTTACTCTTCTTTAGCAATTTAGTCATAGGAAGCACTTCGTTTTCGCTCTCTCAGATCTTTGACGCTCTGTTCAACCAAGGAACATCTGATGTTGTCACCCACTTTATTGTAGTTGAAACGCGTCTGCCCGCTGCAACGACCGCAACATTAGCAGGCGGCTCACTTGCCGTTATCGGACTTTTTACTCCAAGCCTCATTCCATAATCCTTTGGCAGACCCCCGGCTTATTGGGTGTTTCGGGAGGTGCAAGTCTTGGAGCAGCCATATGTATATTGTTAATAGGCATCAATTATTCAAGTGCAGAAGCTGCTACTCGGCTTTTTCTGTCACTATTCTGTCTGCATTTATAGGTGCTATCATTGTTACCTTACTCCTTTTCCTTTGTAATAAACTATTTAAAACTCACTTATCTTACTCCTTTTCAGGGGTGTGCTGAGCTACACACTCAATGCGATTGTGACAATGCTCAGCTTTCAGGCCTCAGCCGATAATCTTCGCTCGTTTTTCAGCTGGCAAATGGGTGACTTCTCGAGCCTTACCTTATCTGATCTTCCCATCTTCGCTTACTCAACCTCGTTGGATGCTTGTTAGCACTGACGCAGACTAAGCCTCTTAACCTATTACGAATGGGTGACGACTATGCAAGAAATGCAGGTATTCACGCCAGAAGCTTTTCGCGCCATAACCCTATTAGTTGCTGGCCTGTTAACAGCTACAGTCACTGCATTTTGTGGACCCTCAACTATATAGGTTTAGTTACATCCCATTTTACTCGCATTCTGTTTCATACGAGCGATTATCGTAGCTACTTCCGCTATCTATACTTTGGGGTGGCAGTATTGCACTTTTATGCAACCTCATCTCCTCACTACCCGGAGCCAACGGACTTATGCAATCTCACAACAAGCTCAATCTTGAGTTTACCTTTCCTTATCCTTCTACTCCTAAGGTGGAGCAAAAAGTAATAGCTAACTTGTTTTATAGTGTTAATTGAAAAAACGCCCTCTGCTTATATACTTCTATCTGCTTAGCAGAGAGTCATAAGCCTATTAGATATATTTGATTTGTAAACCTTTGAGCTCTGACTAAGAATGATTTGCTCCACCAAACAATGGTTTGCTCCCACAAACAATAGTTTGCCCCCACCAAACGATAGTTTGTCCCCGCCAAACGATGGGTAAAATGTACTAAGAAAAGCAGCCTACGAGTTGTTAAAAAGAAGATAGTAAATTTCATTTATAAACGACTCTTTTTGATTGAAAAATTAAGACAAAAATAGTAAGCATACAAAAATCTTATAAATCGTAGCTTTGGAAAGGTTCAGCAGCAACAAAGATCAAACCATTTCAATATTTTTCTGTTAGAAACAGGAACTCTGTCTATCTTCAACCTACTTCCCCATCGGATTATGTATAGAAAGTGAATTGATGTCAAAAATTCTTTGCATTATAAAAGAGTATAAATACTTACTGTTTACCGGTTTTCAAGCTGTGTTAATTCTGACAATACCCCCTTGTTTTAAGACTCTAGATTTCGGTAAAAGGGGGCGGTAAAGAGCAAGCATTAGGTATGCATTAATTTGTACAGCCACATATATGTTTTCGGAGAATCAAAATATGTGGAAAATGCTTTGTCTATATTGCATATCAGAATTGTTTGTCTTATCTTTGCAGATAAATTTACGAAACAATATTTCTGACCATAGGGCAACCATTCTCATCGAACAACATATATGGAGACTTTTTCCAAACCCATCTTATCTTGTAGAGCATCTACATACGACTGTGCGCCGCTCTTTAATGGATACGATCGATTGGAGCTATCGCATGATTGCAATTAGAGGGCCACGAGGCGTAGGCCGGACCTCATTTTTGCTCGAATATGCCAAAGAAAATTTCGACATTCAGCTACATCAGTGTCTGTATGTCAATATGAACAACTTCTATTTTCAAGGTCACGGCTTAGTAGAGTTTGTCGGAGAATTTGTAGCTCGCGGCGGACAAGTGCTGCTTATTGACCAAGCATTCAAGCTACCTGATTGGAAAAAAACCAGCTTGTAGAGATCTATCGTAACACCTCTATCTGCGTATTGTATATACGACGACGTCTGTTGGCTACAACAAGGAAGATGGTGATCGAATTAAATCGTATCACGCATAGCTACGTGCTTCATAAAGCTTTTCATTCCGAGAATATATCAATCAGCAGACTGGTTACGAGCTGGGTACTTACACGCTTTCGGAAATTCTAAATGACCATGAGGCGCATCTTAAAGGCTATCCTACCAAAAAGTGAAGCCTTTTGAGCACTTTCAGAACTATCTGCACCATAGTTTACTATCCTTTCTTTTTAGAGAATCGTAACTTTATGGAGGCACTTCTGAAAGCTATGAATAACTATGATTGAGGTGAGACATTCTCTTTGACAAAACAAAATCGAACTGAAATATTTGTCACGCATCAAGAAGTTGCTATATTTGCTCGCCGCTGCAGGAGAAGATTTCTCACCAAATGTAAAGCAGATTGGCAGAAGAAATACAAACATCACGCGCTACCGTAATGAACTATCTCAGAATATCTCGAGGAACGCGCTTGATAAATATGGGTGTATAAAGAAGGTGACTCTTTCCCCAAAAACCGGCAGCTGTAATGCTCCATGATTTTCAAATTTAATCTACGGTATAAAGGCCGGAGAAATAACAGAGCAAACAGTAATGGAGACATTCTTCGTCAACGTTTTATGGAGACATCATACGATCTCTAAAGGAAGACGCCCTGGCTTCTATACCATAGATGGGACTACAGAAATTTGTGTATGTGAGAAGGCACGCAGACCCAAACGTTCTGAAAATTTCTACTACGCAAAATACAATACAGAAATAGGCCCGCGACAATGAAATACCCATTTGGTTGTTTGGCTTCCTATATTAAAAGTTTTTACCAGATATATAACAATTAATTTTTTCTCATAACAATGGCAAAAGAAAAGAAATTCATTACTTGCGATGGTAACCAGCAGCAGCGCATATAGCTTATATGTTCTCTGGGTGGCTGCTATCACCCAATCACGCCATCTTCTCGATGGCAGAGCACGATTGATGAATGGGCATACAGGCAAAAAGAATCTTTTTGGCGATACAGTTCACGTGCAAGAAATGCAAAGTGAAGGAGGTGCAACTGGTGCTGTGCACGGATCATTACAAGCCGGCGCTTTGACCACGACATTTACGGCTTCTCAAGGTCTGCTCTGATGATTCCGAATATGTATAAAATTGCCGGAGAGCTTCTTCCTTGCGTGTTCCACGTCTCTGCACGTACTTTGACTCGCACTCTCTCTGTATCTTCGGTGATCATAGCGACGTGATGGCTTGTCGCCAAACTGGCTTCGCTATGCTTTGTGAAGGCTCAGTTCAAGTAATGGACTTGGCTGCCGTAGCTCACTTAACGGCAATTGAAAGTCGTGTACCATTTATCAACTTCTTTGACGGTTTCCGCACATCTCACGAGTACCAAAGATTGAAGCAATGGATATGGAAGAGCTCGTCCTTTGGTAGACCAAAAAGGCATTACGAGTTCCGCTCACGTGCTATGAGTCCAGAACACCCCTATTGCACGAGGTATGGCAGAAAATCCGGAAACGTTCTTCGCTCACCGCGAAGCTTTCCAATAAATACTATCGCGAAATCCCAGGTATCGTAGACAAGTATATGCAAGCTGTATCTAAAATTACAGGTCAGCAAATACGATCTCTTCAGTTATTATGGTGCAGAGATGCAGAGCAACTTATAATCTGTATGGGTTCTGTAACAGAAGCTGCTCATGAAGCAATTGATCACTTGTTGCAAGAAGGACGCAAGGTTGGTATGATCAGCGTTCACTTGTTCCGTCCATTCTCTACAAAGCACTTGTTGGCAGCTGTTCCAAAGACTGTAAAACGCATTGCTGTTCTTGACCGCACAAAAAGAACCAGGCGCAGAGGAGAACCGCTTTACCTTGATGTAAAGAGGCGTTCTACAATCACGAAGATCGTCCTCTGATCGTTGGCGGCCGCTATAGGCTCAGGCTGATGACTACACCGACAATGATTATATCTGTTTACGACAACTTAAGCTTGCCGGAACCGAAAATCATTTCTCATTAGGTATTGTTGATGACGTTACTTTTGAATCTCTTCCACTTGAGAAGAACAAGCATTAGGTGGCAAGAGCATCTTTGAAGCTAAGTTCTTTGGTCTTGGTGCAGATGGTACAGTCTGGCGCAAATAAGAATTCAATTAAGATTATAGGTGATAACACAGATAAATATTGCCAAGCTTATTTCTCTTATGACTCTAAAAAGTCAGGAGGTTTTACTTGCTCTCACCTACGTTTTGGGGATACACCAATTCGCTCTACCAGATCAAGACGCCGAACTTTGTAGCTTGTCACGTTCAAGCCTCACCTTCGTATGTATCACGTTACAGGGCTTGCGAGACAACGGAACATTCTTGATTGAACACGATTTGGGACAGCGAAGAATTAGCAAAAGAACCTCCCCAACAACATTAAACGCTACTTTGCTGAGCACAATATTACCGTCTATTACATCAATGCTACTAAGATTGCCCAGGAAATTGGCTTGAGCAATCAGTGCAACACGATTCTACAATCTGCGTTCTTCCGCATTACAAACGTTATACCTGTTGACTTAGCTATTGATCAGATGAAGAAATTTATCGTGAAGTCATACAGTCGTAAAGGTCAAGATGTCGTTGATAAGAACTGACCAAGCAGTGAGATCGTGGTAACGAGTATAAAAGAATTAACAATAGATCCAGCTTGGAAGAACCTTCCGATGACGAATCTGTTGTAGAGACGAGCCGAATTCATTACAAAAAGTTATTCGTCCTATCAATGCCCAGCAAGGTGATAAGCTTCCTGTTTCTGCCTGATGAGTATCTGTTGATGGTGGTGCTTCGGCCTCAAGGAACAGCAGCTTAAGCGATAGAGTTGCAGCTTTCGTTCCAGAATGGATTCCTGAAAACTGTATCAATGTAATAGAGTGTGCGTTTGTTTGTCCTCATGCCACAATTCGTCCATTTGTAATGGATGAAAAATGAAACAGCTAGCTTTAAAGGTGAAAGTCTTGATTAAGGCTCCTGCTACAAAATGAAACATGCGCTTTTGTACAACAAGTAAATGTACTTGACTGCTTAGGATGTGGTAACTGCTCTGATGTATGTCCAGGTGAAGAAGGGGCGAAGGCCTATAATGAAAGCCGCTGAGACGCAACACGAGCGATAATTGGGATATTGCGTTAGCAAGTTGCTCTAAACAGCACCTTGTTGATATTTCTACAATCCCGAAAATTCTCAATTCGCACAACTTTGAGTTCTCTACGGTGCTTGTAGCGGCTGTGGTGAAACGCCTACGTAAAATTGGTCAACCAACTCTTTGGTGATCATGAAATGGTTGCCAATGCTACCGGTTGTTCTAGATCTATTCTGGCTCAATACCTTTACGCCTTATACGACTAATGCTAAAAAGGCCAAGGGTCCAGCGTGGGCAAACTCACTCTTTGAATTTCTGTGAATTTGGTTTTTGGTATGCTCTTAGCTAATAAGAAGATGCAAACACATTTCTGCTCTATTACAAGATGCTATTGATAGCGACACGTTCCTGCTAGGTTCAAAGGCTGCTGCTGAAGAATGGTTAGCAGGCAAAAGATAGTCTGTGTTGCTAGTAGCTCAGCAGCAGAGAGTTGAAGAGCCGAGTAAAGCCAGGGGCAGAAAAAGGCTGTCCGACTTATAGCTACCTAACTGACTCTACTTCCTCACAAGCGCAGTCAATGGATTATTGGTGGTGATGGTTGCATCGTATGATATTAGTTGCAGCGGTCTTGACCACGTATTGGCAGTGGAGAAGATATTAACATCTTGGTGCTCGATACTGAGGTTTACTCTAACACGGGCGGTCAGGCTGAAAGTCTTACCAATTGGCGCTATCGCGCTGATTTGCTGACCAACCGGAAAACGCGTAACGAAGAAAGACTTAGGTTTGATGCAAACAACTATGTCTATGTATACATGCTTCAAAGTTGCAATGGGTGCAGATCAAAACCAGTGTCTCAAGCAATTCACTGAGGCGAAGCATACCCAGGTCCTTCACTTGTAATCGCTTGTCTCGTGTAGCATCCTCGGTAATCTGGTCTGACAAAGGCGGTATGGGACGTAGCCAAGCTGAAGAGGCTCGTGCTGTTGAATGCGGATATTGGCACTTGGCGTTATATCACTTTAGCAGATGAAGGTGAGAATCCGTTCACGCTTGATTCCAAGCACCTGATTGGGATGGTTTCAAGACTATTTGGATAACGAAGTTCGCTTCCTCTCTTTTGCGTAAGCACAGCCCGTGGCTGAAAGAGACTATGAAAGGCAACAAAAGAGGCAGCCAACGTCGTTACGCGGCTTACGTGCGTGAAACTAAAAGAGGACTGAATGGCTGATACTGAATAAAGCATGATGCTCACACTCTAATAAGCAGGAGGAAAATATTTCTATTTTCTTCCTGCTTTCTCAATAAAACTGATATACGTAATTCACCCATTTTAAACGAACTAAAATTTTACGATAAAACAAATACAAAGATTTTCATAAAGCAACAATATATCGATTAATGACTAGCTTTTTCGTTTGGTGGCGTGAACCATCATTTACGCCAACAAACGATTGATGGTGCCGAAAGCATACGATGGTTTGCTGCCGCAAACGAGAATAAAAGGCGTAAACTAAGGAAAAAGTGCATAGACAATAAATATCATCTCAAAGAAAGTCGCGTAAAGTTAATCGGCACACTGTGCGATAATTTATTTTCTCAGCTTCAACCGGAAGATCACGAAAACTAATATTATGGGTCTGGGAAGCAATTTGACAGGCCTACGACTAGTTATTCCTTGCTGGGAAGATATACAAGGTTTACACGGAATAGTGCCTATTGTGCTTGGTTTTTACAGACTTCAAATGCTATCTTTGCAAGCGTATTATTTGAGAAGATTTACTGTCACGAACTTTCTCGGCATTGACAAACGTGCTACTAGCAAGACAGAGCAATTCGTTTAAACAACCAATAGTTGACGAAATGTGCCTTTTACTCAGTTTACTCCACAATAGCAATGGTAGAATTGCAGACTTACTGCGCGCTCTGGAGTCTCAATAGAAGCCCTCGCGATACAGCTGGATCATCAATTTACTGCCTCTGTTGAGACATTGGATGCTACTTTGAACAATCTTATTTTTAAATGAGAATTGAGCGTATTCTTGCACTATCAGATCTAGAGGCGCTCTCCGCGCTGGTAGCAAAATGGCTGATGACATCTCTTGTTAGCTATATTACGAGATAGGATAATAAATGTCTGCCAATACTGCATCAAAACAATGCTACTAGTGATGTGCATCTTTGCTAAATCCACCATCAGGTAAATACCGGTTTGGTTTGGCAGATGATGCACCTGAAGATTTTCCGGATGAGAAGCCACAAAGCAATAACAAACATAACGAAACTGCAACTCGTGATAAGCAGACAAACGACACTCCGTAATAGATAACTTTTGGAACAGACCTTACAAAGTTGGCTGCTAATAAACTCTAGATCCTGTTATCGGACGCGAGGAATGAAATACAAGCATTTCACAGATCTTAAGTCGACGCAAAAAGAATAATCCAATTCTCGTGGCGAACCTGGGTGAGATGTGCAGTCGTAGAAGGACTTGCCAACTTGATTGTATCTGGTGAGTTCCTCGTCTTACATGCATAGACGCATTGTAGCCTGTAGATCATGGAAATATCGTAGCCGGAGACACAGTATCGAGGACGGTTTGAAGATCGCTTGCAGCGCTTGATCAAAGAAATTGCGTGCGCATCGTGAAATAATCCTTTTCATGAGATGAAATCCATACAATTATCGGCGCAGGGTTCTGCACCGGAAGTCTCGATGCCAAATATTCTAAAGCCGGCTTTAGCGCGTGGAAAATCCAATGTATTGGAGCCACAACAACTGATGAATATCGAAAGACTATAGAGAAAGATGGTGCACTAGAAGACGTTTTCAAAAGATTCAATTGGCGTCTACAACACTAGAACAGACATTAGAAATCCTTCGTAGCGCGAGATGAGGAACACCATAATATTACCCTATACAGCAGCGAGGCATTACAAGCTTGCGTCAATCTTACACTCGATATATTAGTGATCGAGCTGCCTGATAAAAGCAATAGATGCTTTGGACGAGGCAGGAAGCATGCATATTTCGGCGTAAAAAGTACCTGAAGAAATTGAAAGTAGAAAAATGCATTGCTGATTTAAGGCGGCATAAAAGCAGAACGCCAAAGCTCAAAAACTATGAATTGGCAGCGACCTACGTGATGGTTGCTCAGTTGACTGAAAATTGGAGCAAGCCAATAAAGATGGATTAACTCCCTCAAACAGAGATCGCCCTAGTGTGACAGCTGAAAGATATTTCTACTATCGTTTTCTATGATGAGTGGTATTCCTGTACAACGTATGGCGCAAGATGGCAATGCTGCAACAAGAATATGCAGGCCGCTTTGCAACAAGGTAATTTCTCAAGACAGGCTATCAGCCATTTTGGTGAGACTATTACACGCAATCGCCTTGGTTTTAAAAGAACGGACAGGCCTATAGGAACTTTCTTATTCGTAGGCCCGACAGGCGTAGGTAAAACCTATCTTGTAAAATGTCTCGCAGGGTGGATGTTTGTGCATAAAGAAGATCTGATTCGCATTGATGAGCAGATATGGCGAAATATAGCACAGAGTCGTTTTAGTTGGTGCACCTCAGGGTACGTTGGCTATGATGAAGAGGCCAGTTGACGGAGAAAGTTGCGCCGCCATCCATATTCAGTCATTCTGCGATGAGATTGAGAGCTCATCCAGATGTCTTCAACACCTTGCTTCAGGTAATGGACGAAGGGCGACTAACAGATGGCAACGGAACAACTATAGTTTTCGCAACACCATTATTATTATGACGTCAAATAGTGGCACGCGCCAATTAAAAAGACTTTGGTAGAGGCATAGGCTTCAAAGAAACCACTACATAGATGCTGATGGAAAAATGGTGGAACAGATTATCCGCAAAGCCTACAAAAGCAATTCTCGCAGAATTTTTGAACCGACTAGAATGATATCATCACGTTCCATCCTTTTAACAAAGCGGACGCAGATTGCGAATCTAGAAATAGAAGGTTAAAGGAACAGAAAAATGCGAGTTATCGCGCAAGCTCGCCTGCGGCTAGAGACTTTGTTGTCAAGAAAAGGCTTTAATGTGCAATATGGTGCTCAACTCACTCAAGCGATCTATTCAAGCCAACATAGAGGATTACAATTTGTGATCTTATAATGAATGAGACGCAAAAATAAAACAGGGCAGCCACAAACAATACGCTTTGACGTAGTAGATGAAGATAGTGGCTGGTTACCTCCCCCACTTCGATGCCTTAACTTTATAACAAATCAAACAGAAAGCCATAAAAGGTTATCTACAAAATTAATTTGGTGAACTACATTCAACAGCAATAAACAGGGTATATATCTTGGAACCTCACGTTTTTAGACCTCGAGGATATTTTATGGAAGCAGCAAAAGCTGATTTTGACAACGTATCGGATATGAAGTAAACTGTTCAGGATAACCAATCAAAATCATCTCTTGGTGTGACTTAGGGCTTGCATTATCAAAAGGAGACACATCACAAAGCAGAATTGGTGCGTGTACTTCAAGGGGTGTGTTGTGGGCGTAGCGGTGGATCTTGGTGCTCTTCTCCCACGTTTGGGAAATGTGTTGCTATCGCTCGGTGAGTAGAACCAACGATTATTTATTCACGTGGCTGCTCACGGCTTTCAGATTACGAGCGAGAGGCAGCGGTTTTACCTTTATAAGTGAATGACGCTTGCCAATGCGCCATCAGCAGAAGCGAGCATACGCGTCGATGATCCTACTTTAGCTTCCTCGGTGGCCTGTCCAAGACCCCAAACATCATTAAAGCTTAGCGATAAAGACTTACAGCACTCTGTGACTTTTCAAGCAGCAAGTGTACGTGACCAAGATTTTCTTTATCTCACTTATGTAGGAGCATTCGCAACTTTTGCATTATTGCACGTATCGATCACGGTAAAAGCACTTTGTGGCTGATCGTCTGTTAGAAAGTCACGCAGACAATAAAAGTAACAGAAGGCCAAATGCTAGACGATGGATGGTTGGAGAAGAGCGCCGAGTATTACGATCAAAAGCCATGACCATACAAATGGAATATAAACTTGAGAGAGAAACCTGTACGCTCAATCTCATAGATGCTCCGGGACACGTTGATTTCTCTTATGAAGTATCTCGAAGTATTGCAGCTTGCGAAGGATGCCTCTTATTGGTGGTCTCCACAGGCATGATTACTGAGGCTCAGACTATCTCAAATTTATGATATGGCCATTGAACATGATTTTGATGATTATCCCCGTCCTTAGCAAATGTGATATGGTCAACGCTATGCCTGAACAAGTTGAGGACGAAATACAGAGCTTCTAGGATGCAAGAGGAAGGAAATCATCCATACATCTGGACCGCACAGGTGAAGTGCTACAGACATTTTAGAAGCTGTCATTAAGCAGATACCCCCTCCTCAAGGTGATGAAAATAAACCACTGCAGGCTATGATCTCTCGACAGCGTATTTAATCCCTTCCGCGGAATAATTGCCTACTTTAAGATCATAAATGGGACAATACGAAAGGAGAAAGAGGTCATTTTCGTCAACACAAAGAAAATATACTAGCAGATGAAATTGGCGTCTTAAGATGGATCTCGTTCCACGTAGCATTCTTACATTGCGGCGATGTGGGCTACATTGTGATGGCATAAAAACGCGCGACAGAAGTTAAAGTCGGAGACACAGTACGTCTATAGAAAATCCTTGTGATAAAGCGGTTGAAGGCTTTGAAGAGGTGAAGCCGATGGTCTTTGCTAGCGTCTATCCTGTAGAGCCTACAAGATTTTGAAAAATCTAAGAACCAGCTTGGAAAAAACTACAACTCAACGATGCTTCTCTTTCCTTTCACCTGAATCCTCTATAGCCTTAGTTGTAGCTTCCGATGTGGATTCTTAGGCCTACTTCATATGAAATCATTCAAGAGCGCTTAGATCGTGAGTTAATATGAATGTCGTACTACTGTTCCTACAGTAAACTATCACGTGTTTGATCGCCACGGAAATATGCTGAAGTCCATAACCCAGCAGCATGCCTGACGTCCCACAGAGATTGAGCATATCGAAGAACCTTACATTCGCGCCTCTATTATTACAAAGACTGATTATATCGGATCTATTATGACTCTATGTTTAGGCAAACGAGGCGAGTTGATAAAGCAGAATATGTTTCGGTGATCGTGTTGAGCTCTATTATGATATGCCTTTAGCTGAAATTGTCATGACTTCTATGACAAATTAAAGTCTATTTCAAAAGGCTATGCCTCTTTTGACTACCATCCTAGTAATTTAGGACAATCTAAACTAGTAAAGGTTAGACATTTTACTTAATAGCGAACCAGTCGATGCACTTTCTACGTTAACTCACGCTGATAATTCAGTCAATTTGGGCGAGAATGTGCGAAAAATTAAAAAGAATTATTACCCGACAACAGTTTGACATTGCCATTCAAGCTGCGATTGGTGCTAAAATTATAGCAAAGAAACAGTGAAACAATTACGAAAAGACGTTACGGCCAAATGTTATGGTGGCGATATCAGTCGTAAGCGTAAACTTCTAGAGAAACAGAAACGGGGGTAAGAAGAGAATGAAGCAAATTGGAAATGTCCAGAGTACCTCAGAAGGCATTCTTGGCTGTTCTAAAATTAGATTAAGTTTCTACCACACATAATTATATAAGCACACACGTTTTTTCTCTTAAAATGAAAGTCTATTATGGAAGATCAACAAAAATTCACATATAAAAGAACATACAACAATCAAGCCTCTTATTGAGTTAGAAAACGTCTCAATTTTTCTAGACGACAAAGGAAATCTTAAAAGAAGTAAACTTTAAGGCAATACAGGAGATTTCATATATATTATGAGCAAAGTTGGATCAGGGAAAAGCTCTTTATTAAAGAGTCTATATGGTGAACTTCCCATTGCAGAAGGGCACTCTGTACTGGAACAAGACTTATGCAAACTTAAACCAAAACATCTCCCAGCTCTTCGACAACGTTTAGAGCATAGTATTCCCAAGATTTTCGATTACTTGCACAACAGACAGTACACGATAATTTGGATGTAGTTTTACGCTCTACTGGAAAAAGAAAAAGCTGATCGTGAACAGCGTATTGGGGAAGTTTTATCACTTGTCGGTTTAATAGAAAAGGCTAACAATTTTCCACATGAGATTATCTGGAGAGAACAGCAACGTATTTCCATTGCTCGTGCTCTACTAATCATCAAAAATCATCTTAGCAGATGAACCAACAGGCAACCCTTGATCACCAAAGCTGGAGACCGCATTATAGAATTGCTACGTTCTGTTTCTGACCAAGGCACAGCGGTCATAATGGTTACCATAACCTATCTGGTTTTGCAGATTATCCTGGAAATTGTTTATCGCTGTGAAAAGTAATCGTCTATACAGTAGGCGAAAATTATAATATTCAAAGACATCTGATAACGAGAAATAATAAGATAAGGCTACAGGACATGAAAGTTTTAAATTTGGAGGAACTTCTGTTGGGACATCAGCACGATGAAGATTTTGCCAACTAATAACAAAAGAAAAGAAGAATATTGTTGTACTTTTCAGTACTGTCGGGTACGACGAATTCACTCATTGAAATTTCAAACTATTTTCGAAAAGCATAACTCTGAAGCTGCTCATATTGCTATCGACCAATTACGCAAAAATATAATGCTCACTAACAACTTTATATGAAAATGCTGATGTGGTGGAAAACAACAAAAGTTCTTAGATGATAAAGTTACCTACCTCCACACTTTTTCAGGTGTTGAATATGGCGAAATTGTTTCCATCGTACGATTTTTAGCACAGGGAGAAATTATCAGCACAAACATGTTAGCCAACTATTTGCAAGAGTAGGGGCGTGATGTTTGCCCTTATATCTGCATTAGACTTTATGAGATTAGCTGAAAATGAGAACCTGACCAGAACTATATTCGTACTCACCTTTGGAGGTGTTGAGGAAAACAAAAGATTGTGACCTTTTATAACACAAGGTTTTTATTGCACGTGATGCATCAGGTGAGATTGCTAACCTTCAACGTGGAGGTTCTGATTATACTGCGTCTTTGATTGGTGCTGCCTTGAAAGCAGACGAAATACAGATCTGGACAAACATAGACAGCATGCACAACAACGACCCACGATTGGTTGAAGGAACTCTGGCGGTACGCCACCTCAACCTGAAGAGGCGGCTGAACTTGCCTACTTTGGCGCGAAGATTTTACATCCAACCTGTATTCAATCCTGACGATATGCTGGTGTACCCGTTAGGCTACTCAACACTATGGCTCCAACGGCAAAGGCACAATCATCGACAACGAACCAGTACCTCACGTCATAAAATCCATCGTAGCTAAGGACGACATCACAGCAGTAAAAGATTGTATCTAGCCAGATGCTCCTTGCAGCGGGTTTCTTGCGAAAAGTTTTGAAATCTTTGAGACGTTTAATACCAGCATTGATATGGTAACTACTTCTGAGGTGAGCGTTTCATTAATGTATCGACAATAAAAATGCACTTAACGCAAATTGTTGAGGAGTTATATGGAACTGTGGTCGTTGAAGAAAACATATTGCATCATTTGCGTTGTAGGAGACTTAAGATGGATGAACGTGGGTTGCGAATCTTGTATTACAGCAGCACTTCACGATATTCCTATACGTATGATTAGCTGGCGGATCAGATCATAACATAAGCTTCCTTGTACGCGAAGAAGACAAAAGAAGCTTTACGGGCTAAGTATTATCTATTCTCACCAAGCTGTGATGGTAGTAAAGCTTTTGAAAAATCAAAACTTATGCAACCAAAAGTTGTATAAAAGAAAAGGTTAAGAATACTGCTTTTAAAAGAATTAAAGAGGAATATAGTTTATCTACGTTTCCCCTTTTAATTAGTCGTTCCTCAGCTTTGATAAGCGAGAAGTCATCCATCCACTCATCCTCCTCGCTTATTATTTTGGGCAGGTTCAAAAAGAGCTCTCGTAAGCTCTTTTGAAGTTGTAACGGCTGCCGCCAATAGTATGTTCTAGCATCCCCTTTCACTCCCCTTGTAATAGTTACGTCCTAAACGATGTTCTGATTTCAAGTGTCCGATGGAGGGTTCAATGCCTGCTCGCTTGCAGAATGACATGTTTCTTCCGCTTCTGATACCTGCTGTCTGAAGATTTTAGGGCATCCGGTATTAAAATAACGTGAGTTCGATGAATTATAAGTGTCTATAAATTTAGTGATTAGCAAAATTTGTTGTAACTTTAAGGTATTAACATTCAAATAATTACAAACAAAAATCGCTATGATCACCGAGGACAAAAGTTACTAGAAATATTTTTGTATGGCAGATGACTTTCTGCAAGTTTTTGATGCAATGACGGCAAAATATACGCTAAAACCTATTGGAAAAGAAAATATCAGCGAAGTTCCACCATGTCAAAAAGCAGAAGTCATGCTGATAATGATTCTTTTCCATGATTCCGGCTATCGCTGCTTTTAAACATTTCTATCTTGAAAAAGTATGCAAGCATCTTCGCCACCTCTTTCCCAAAGTTGTTTCTTACAACCGTTTAGTAGAGTTGGAAAGGGAGGTAGCACCCTTAACCTTGTTTATCAAAGAAAGTTCTGTTGGGAAAAATGCACGGGCATAAGCTTTGTCGACAGTACACCCTTGCGCGTCTGCAGGAACCAAAGAATACATATTCACAAAGTTTTCAAGGGCATAGCCCAAAGAGGCAAATGCTCCATGGGATGGTTCTTCGGCTTCAAGCTGCATCTAATCTGCAATGAGAAAGGAGAGATCCTCAACTTTATGATAACACCAGGAGACGTTGACGACCGCAAACCGCTGGAATACAATACGTTTGTGGAATTCATGTATGGTAAACTCGTCGGGGACAAGGGATATATCAGCAAGAACCTCTTCCAAAGACTTTTCGTTGATGGAATACAACTTATAACCAAGTTGAAAAGTAACATGAAAGGAGCTTTGATGAGCGTTTCTGACAGACTGTTACTCAGAAAAAGAGCCATTATAGAAACGGTGAATGATGAACTTAAGAACATTGCACAGGTGAGAACACTCCGGACATAGATGCTTTGACAATTTCATCGTCAATTTATTAGGGTGCCATTGCAGCCTATTGCCTGTTTCCCTAAGAAACCGTGCATCAATCTCAATAGGACTTTTGGACACACAACTTACGTTGTTCTGAATTCATCGAACTCACGTTGATTTAGAAGACAGATACCGCAATACACTTTATAGAATCCTCTTTGTTTGTTCAATAGAATGAAACATCAATACTAGGTTTTACTATAAAGTATATGCATAAAAGGTTGTGCTTGAGCAATTATCCCACTGAGCTTATTTATCCGTCAAACGAATATAAGCATGTCATAATTGATTTGGTCTACATTATAAACACATCTGTGTTGTCCCAACTAGCTCAAATTCCATCCACGAATGAAGAATGTATTTTGAGAATCAGAAAACACTCAATTAATGTTCCTATTCAAAGTACATTACATTTAAAAGTAACACGATAAAAACACATTTTTCTAGGAGCCGAAAAGAAGTTTGCTAGGTCAAGAATATGTATTATTTTGCACTCGCAATCACAGCAAAGTGAATTGGTGCGTTAGTTCAGCGAGTTAGAATGCCTGCCTGTCACGCAGGAGGTCACGGGTTCGAGTCCCGTACGCACCGCGATAGTCCGCAAACCTTTTTGTGTTTGCAGGGCTGTTGCTGTTTTGACCACTTTGTCAGCCATCAAACGATTAAAAGACAAGTTACAATAATGAGCCATCGAATTACTCAGTCCTGCAAAATGCAGACATTGGCATAGAGCCATTAAAACATGGAGCTGATGCGGTCTATATTGGGCCACCATCTTTTGGTGCTGCGCTGCTGCAGGTAATTCAATAGCCGACATCACTCGCCTTTGCGACTATGCTCACTTATTCAATGCCAGGTTTACGTCACACTAAAATACGATCATCTATGATGAAGAATTGAGTTGAAGTTGAAAAATTGATTCACGCCCTCACACAGCACGTGTTGACGCACTCATCATTCAAGATTTGGGAATCTTGCGTGTACGAATTCCTCCTATTGCATTGCACGCTTCAACGCAAATGGATATAACAAGCGTGGAGAAAGCTCGCTGCATGAGTATAGGATTGTCGCAACTGGTTTTGCTACGTGAACTATCCTCCGAAACTATTCCATGAAATACACGCACACGTAGATGTCCCGCTCGAAGCCTTCAAAGGTGGTGCACTCTGCGTAAGCTATTCTGGACGCTGTTATGCATCACAAGCCTGCTTCAACCGCTCTACGAATAGAGGAAAGTGCGCTAGCATGTCGATTTTTCCTTCGATCTTCTGACGAGATAAAGGGCAAGTGCTGGAAAAGCAAAAGCACCTACTTAGCATGAAGGATCTCAACCGAAGTCAATCTATTGAAGATATGATGAGGCAGGTATCTCGTCTTTTCAAAATAGAAGGCCGATTGAAGAGGCGGATTGGTGTCAAAAACGTAACGGCTTACCACCGACGCCAACAGATAACGTCATCCGCAAAACAAACATCGCATTGCCGTTCTTCAGTTTGGCATCATCACAACACTCCTCATTTGAACCGGACGTAGAGAAAGTTTTAATCGTGGTTTTACTAACCACTTTTATATAAACGAGAAAACGTTGCTAACATTATCTCTTCCTAAATCGGTGGGAGCATATGTTGGCACAGTAGAGCTAAGTAAAGTGATCGCTCAAATAACCCTTAAGTCACTCTTGGAATTACAGCCAGGAGACGGACTTTGCTTCGTCAACGGCACAAGAAGAAAATGCTAAGAGGGATTGTCGTGTGATCGCGTCAAAGATCGTGTGATTTCTCTCCCAACATCTATGCCTAAAATGAGATCAGAGGCACAAAAGTATATAGGAATTTAGACTACACTTTTTGTACGTACACTCGACCAACGGCAGAGAGAGAAAAATGGCATTGAGACCTTGCCTTCCAAGCATCAGAGAAGGTTTCACTCTTTCAGCAGAAGATGCTATCACACGCGTGAAAATGGACTTTAGGCTTTCACAAGAAAGAGGTAGCAAAGCAATCTCAAGAAAGCAACATTCTCAGACACAATTATCAAAACTTGGCGGAGTACCATTTTACATCGAGAAGGCTTCCATAGAGCGGGAAACTGGTTCATTCCTCCTCTCAATCTTGGGCAGAATGGCGTCGACAGTTGATGAGATAATTTGATTAAAAGCCCGTCTGGAGAATCGCAAAGTGCAAGCCAGAGAGGCATGAAGATAAGCGATCAGGGCTACCCGAAGCAAAAGCTGATTTCTGCAAACATTGCCAATCACTTGGCAAGGGCATTCGTATTCTTCTCACGGCGTTACGACAATGGAAGATGCCTGTAAGTGAAACAACCACAGAAGCTGTTTAATGATGACTTGTAAGCATTGCATTCTGCTATACATTACATCAATGTCTTAAAGGAGATAAAACGCAATCGCAAAAATTGGCTTTTGCGCTCAAACGATGGAAGGTTATTTCCACTTAAATTTGATTGTAAACTTTGCGAAATGCGTATTATCTCCTAAAGAAATTGAACGATGAGCTCATTTCTGTTTTATCCTCCTCTTTTCTACTATGCTCTTGCTATTATTCACCCCAATCAAGTGGGACATTGGTTCCTTAGTGATCAACAAAGTATTGACTCTGTAACATTTCGCATTTCTCACCATTATTGGAAAGGTTTGTTGCTTTTGCTACTGAACTCATTTCTAATAGAGAGCACTTCCGCCTAATATGCAGAGGCTACAGGAGATTTTGGCTACTGCATCAACCCAAACAATGAGGTTGATACAATAAGTCCTACATAAAGGAGATCAACTTATCATTTTAGATATATCAAAAACCACACAAACAGGTGCAGATAGTATTCTAATCAAAGTGGCACGCACAATTGACTCAGGTTGGATCAGCGAGCAGGCATTTCTAACAAGACTGTTCCCCAATGATCCGATTTCACGATTCATTCATTTCTTCAGCGATACGTTCTTTAATCTTATTTCCTACTAGGACTTAGTCTTTTAGTATTTACAATATTGTTATGCCTTAAACACAATAAAGTAAAGCATAGGCAGAAGAAAAAGATTGGAAATACGGCTATTAGGCGACAAAAGAGGCTTTTGCCGATATCGTTTATTCCGTCCTACAACCTATACGCTTTATTTTTCTGCTTTATGCTGCCATCTCTTCAGCCTTATACGGTGGCATACAGCACTTGCTCCAGATACTTGGATTGAGTTTACTTTCACCCAACCATCAATCCTTTAAGTTCTTATCTACCTCCTATGCATCTATTCTTAGGATGCAGTGATAGCTTCTTCTTATTTCCGGAATTGCTGTGCCAGTTGACCTCTCAAAACAGATGACGGGCAACAAATCATAAAGCATCTAGCTAGCTTAATTTTCAGTACGATACTTATTTATTTCGGACTACAGAAATCCTCCCCTTTATATTTAGGCCATATTATGCTCGTCTTGATATTTGGGTTTAGACTAAAAACTACTTCAAGCGTCATGAAGCAACTCATTTTGCAGGTAATTGCGGACAAGTTATGAGAATTTAGGAGTTTGTCGCGAATTGTGGTGCAATAAACGACTAGCAGATCCTGAAATCTCTTTAACTTTTGCCGTCAATCAAACGCACGTCGCTTGCTTTTTATGAAACAACTATTAAAGATCTTGTGCTTATCACTTGTCCTTTTATCGGCAATTCAAGCACAGAATATTATACAAGACAATAACCAGCAACATTCTGCAACAGATTCTATCGAGAAAAGAAAACGTTCCGGAGGGTATTTATGCTTGGAAAGTAGGCACTCGCTTTTGGAGATATTCGTCCTGCAAATGGATACAATCCCTCACCTCTTCAGAATCAGGTTTTCACAGATGGGCTTACGAGGTGCACAACTTTTAGGAAATTCAGGGGTCTCCACGTATCAGTGAGACTTTTTACAGATCGTAATAATGCCATCACAGATGAGAATTCATCTTCACAAATCCTTATGATCTTGCGAACACCGGTCAGATCTTGTTTACCAATACAAAATCTCCCTTTACGAATATTACGTTTCACGAATGCGAAGTAAAACAAAGCGAGAGTCAAGACTAAAAGGGGCTTTCTCAACGAATATAAACAAGCGTTTTGGACTTGGGTTTGTAATCGATTATCTCTATGGCAGAGGATACTACTCAGTAGCCAAAATACCTCCTAATTAGGAGGAACTTTGTTTTGCATCTTACTTGAGGCAAGAATTATAAGATGCACGCTTTTACTCCACCGATTTTTCTGAAAACTTCCGAAAACGGAGGAATTGAAGATGATGCTTATATTACAAACCGAATCATTCCCGACAAAATATGGGACGGAAGATATGCCAACCAATCTTTTCCAAGACGTATAATAGAATGCATCTGAACTCATTCTTTTTAACGCACAACCTAGCAGCTTAGGCTTCTCTCGATTCTATGATAATGAAGGAAAAATAGTTAAAGTGAAGCACAACAAAATTTCTGGCCAATTATTAAAAGCAACTGACTCAATACACACAAACGTCAACGATAGTTTACTAAGAGGAATTTGTACCGTCACAAGTTTTATTCCTACATTCCAGCTCTCTCACAACAATAGGCGCTTTATATCTAACACCTTTAAATGAGCAAAGGCTTCTTTAAAGACTCTATTTGCCAAAAGCGAATTCTGCCAATGATATGACCAAATACTCTACATGAAAATACATTTGCCATAGAGACTACACGAAGGCTTCAGTCAAGTGGGTGAAGACCGGACTTCGTCTATTCGCTTTGCAACATGATTTCTACAATTTTTCTTTTGCCTGATACGCTCACAACAGCAAGCAACCTAACAACGAAGCAATATAGACACAACTATCTTACACTGGCGCACAACTACTCAAGGAAAAAGGCAAGTATTTCCCACTATCACGTGTTGGGAGAATTGAGAACGACCGGCACCCAGTGGGGGAGAATTTAACGTAGAAGGGAATGTAGATTTCACGATCCCATTCCGGGAAAGACTCGCTTATTGTTAATTTAGACGGCTATGTAAGACGTTGGACATCACCTTCTATTTTTAACCATTACCATGCACGAAACGCTTGGTGGGACAAAAGATTTAAATAAGCAGTTTTTCTACACATATAGGCGAAGTCTGCACTATAAACAGACAAAGTTCAGTCTGCACATTGAAAATATCAAAAACTATCCATTCTTTTACTGCAAACCTTATGCCTTATACTGCATCAAGCACTCAAAAATACACCCATTCGGTTAATTCAAGCCACCGCAATTTGCAGTTGATCGCTGCGACGCTAACTCAAAATTTCCATTGGGGAATCTTGCATTGGGAAAAATGAAATCACTTGTGAGCTAGCTCCGATGCTTCTGTTTATCCGCTTCCGGCTATTAATCTATGGACGAATTTATACTTGAAGTTCAAAATCGCTAAGGTTCTGAATACGGAACTCGGAACGAGACTATGCGTTCTTCACAAAATATGATGCCTTAACTCTCCTACTATTGGACAATATGCAGTTCAAGACCTCAATATAAAATAACGTTAGCAATTATCCTCTTATTAATGCTTACGCCAATTTTGATCTAAAGCGAACCCGCTTTTATGTGATGGTTTCACATCTCAATTACAGTTCAGGCAATGGCAAGCCTTTCTTGGTTCCCCACTACCCACTCAATCGTCTTGTTCTAGATTGGGAATCTCTTGGAATTTTATCAATTAAACAAGATTGAATCATGGAACGCCGCCGCTTCACAGAGAGGAGCTATGGTCTAATAGCCATTCTCTTGGTCATACTCCTAATAGTCATCTTACTCAAACTATATAGGAATGAGGAAACGACACCGGCAAACAATCAAGTTCAAACCTCATTACAAGATTTATCCAACTTTGAAGAACAGCTCAAGAAGGACTCATTAGCGTGGGTTAGACAGCATCCACATTGGAGTGGCAAAGTTTACAACCAAATTATTCCCTTCGACCCCAACACGGCCCAGCTATGAGACCTTCATGAAACTTTTGGGCTTCGCTCCTTGGCGAGCTAGAAACGCCCTCAAATATCGATCAAAAGGTGGGGCGATGGAAGTCTGCCGAACATTTTCTGAGTCATTTGTATGGGTTGAGGACAAGATTTTGAACGCCTGCGACCTTATATCATTATCCATCAAGATAGCAATGGTGTGCACATCTAAAAGAGACAGCATCCGAAGAACACACAGTAGAAAAATATGCCCCAGGCACAAAGATTGATATCAATGAAGCCGACGCAATGCATTGAAAAATACCAGGGAATAGGCGCTTATTATGCCGGAAAGATTGTGCGTTATCGAGAAAGACTTGGTGGCTTTGTTAGCGAAGCAGCAATTGAAAGAAATAGAAGAGTCTTCAGATAACGTAGAGCAATGGTTCTTCATTGAAAAGTTTATACCAATCAAATACACATCAACAGTGTCTTTTTAAGCAGCTCATACGACACCCTTCGCGCTTTAATTATGAGCAAACAGCCATCTATTAATCATATTCGCTTAAATGGACCGATAAAAATTGGGATGTACGGGATTCTTGATTTGTATTTACAAAAGAATGAACTTGATCGTCTATTTCCTTGTTCTGCTTTCTCTTAAGATTAAAAAGTAAGTTTGAGTGAAAACCATATTTTATTATGACAATAAGTACCAAATTAAGTTCTTTTACTTATAGTACTAAACATTGAGACTTTATCCAAATAAGATATCTATCAGGATTAGAATTAATCCCGTACAACTTTTTAATTAAAACGCTCGTTAATTTGATAATTTTTAGTACCATATATAATCCGACGGATCAAAATGTCTACATATAAAAAGACGCTGTTTCGTAGTCCTAACATCAGTTGCCAATCTTTAGATACCTGTTTATATAAATACCATTGTGAAAGTACATTCGATTACCAACGCGTAAGGGACAAACGTACACACGTAGAAGAACAAGTATACGCACGGGGAAAACACGTTGCAAACAACGAGGCTCTTAATTTTATTTTAAGATGGACGTGCGGAGCTATAAGTATGTAGAAAATCAGACAAAAGAGCAATCTCTGAACAAGCATACACTAATAAATTCAGTAATAATCAGTTGAAAAGTATGCGTATGAAGAGGCACAACATTTGCACATCTTACGATGATATCGATGCAACAATTGAAATGCGAACAAACCAAACATAATCGCATCCTATTTTGTCTTCAGAGCAGTATCCTTTACGCCTTGTAACGCTCAAACATCATTGTTTAAACTAAAAGAGCGGAATAAATTGCACTTTTTGTACTTTTGCATCGACATTGCCTTTCGTGCGGTTTTACCAACCATACAGACAGCCTTTGCCCAGATAAAAATCTATTTTAGATGTTCTACATCAACTAGAAAAAGTAACACAACTTATGCAAATAAGAAAACTTATTGTACTCCTATTGTTCACGATTCTGCTTGCTCCGCTATCTTATGCGCAGATTCGCTCGACAATGACAGATGATCAAGTGATGAGTTTCATTATGCGTGAAAGCCAAAAGGGTACACCACGCTCAGCCATTATGACCAAACTAGTCGAACGAGGGTTACGGTAGACCAGGTACGCCGTATTAGAAGAAAATACGAGATGCAGAGCAAAGTCTAATTCGACCTTGGGTGCTAAAGATTTAACCGGCTTTGACAAAAAGCTAAAAGGACCGCCTTCGCCAACAGAATGGCGATGAAAAAGAAGACCCTAATGCGCAAAATTATCGACGTAAGCGGCAGATAATAATCAAGAAGATAAAGATTATATATCTGAAAAACAACGAAAGAAAGCAACTTCGTCAAAGAAGACGACTTGGAGCGAATTAGACTTCGCCCTCCCCGATTCCTTTGACTTAGATGAAGAAGACTACATTGCTGCCAAAAGAAATGAAAAAGAAAACAAGCAAAAGAAAGTCTTCGGTCGAGATATCTTTAACAACGAAGCTAACGTTCGAAAGCGATATGAACATCGCTACTCCGGACGATTATCGTCTAGGGCCCTGGAGACGCCGTTTTTGTGGAGCGTGTTGGGGTGCTTCACAAAAACTTTGAATCAACAGTATCCCCGGATGGCACGATCGACATTGAAGGCTTTGGACCAGTAAATGTCTCCGGATTAACTATAAGCTCAAGCTAATGCACGATTACGCTCTACGCTCGGAACACGTTATCAGAGTAGTAAAAATTCGCTTGACGGTTGGACAAACAAAGACTATCTCCGTCAATGTTATGGGTGAAGTAAAAATCCCGGCACTTATACCTTGTCAGCTTTTGCTACCGTCTTTAATGCTTTGTATATGGCAGGTGGTACAAACGATATAGGTACACTGCGTAGCATTAGAAGTCTACCGACACAGCAAAGCTATATCGACAGTAGATATATATGACTATATCCTAAATGGGAAGTTATCCGGCAATGTCCGACTAACGTCAGGAGATGTTATTTATGTAGGCCTCACGAATGCTTGGTAGATATCACAGGAAAGGTTAAACGTCCGATGTATTATGAAATGAAGCATACAGAAAGTGTAGGCACGCTCATCAAATATGCCGGTGGATTCACAGGAGATGCTTACCAGACAAACGTGCAGGTTATTCGTCGTAAGTCAGGCGGAATGTACTCTATCTATACAGTCGATGAGTTTTGAGCGCAGCAAATTTCAAATGATGGATGGAGATTCCGTCTCAGATTGACTCCACATTAAATCGATTTAGTAATTTAGTCGAAATTAAAGGAGCGGTCTTCCGTCCTGGTCGATTTCAAATGAACGGAACGATTTCTAGTTCGTCAGTTGCTCAGAAGCTGCCGGAGGCGTTACAGAAGATGCTCGGCCAATCACGCTGTAATGCATCGCCTTAAAGAAGATCGCACACTGGAAGTGTTGGCTGATTGACCTCAAAGAACTCGTAGATCATAACATCCCGGATGTGTCTTTGAAGAATGGTGATGTTTTTGTATGTTCCTAGTAGAAAAAGATTTATGATGCTCAGACGTTAACCATCTCTGGCGAAGTAGCTTATCCGGGCGTCTATGTTTACGCTGATAAACACGACCATCGAAGATTTCATCTTGCAGGCCGGAGGTCTAACAGATGCGGCATCAACAATGAAAGTAGATGTATCTCGTAGAATCAGAAATAGCAAAGCGCTTACTGCACCGGACCAAAGTTGCACGCTCCTTATGGTTTCCAACTAAAAGATGGTTTCGTTATCCAGGGAGAACCGGGATTTGTATTGGAACCATTTGACGAAGTTTATGTACGCCGATCTCCAGGTTATGCTGAACAAGAACATATTAAAATAGAAGGTGAGGGTTATGTTTGCCGGGTTTATACCTTAACTCGCAAGACAGCCCGCTTAAGCGAGTTTGATTAAAGAGGCTGGAGGATTAACCAAAGAGGCCTATGCGAAAGGCGCACACTTGAAAGAAACCTAAGCCCTCAAGAACAAATCAAAGAGCAGGCTACGTGGAAAATGATTACTGCAGGAGATTCAACAAAGGTAAGTAAACTTAATGGCGACGTAAGAAACATCGGTATAAACTTAGATAAAGCACTTGAAAGTCCAGGCTCGGATAAATGGGATATTGTCTTACAAGGCGGCGACAAGATTGTCGTACTCAAAAATATAATACCGTATCAATTAACGGAGAAGTAATGTATCCGAACACGGTTGCTTATACAAATGGACAAGGTCTTAGTTACTACATCAATCAGGCCGGAGGATATAGCTTAACCGCAAAAACGCAGAGATGTTTTTGCCGTAAATATGAATGGTACTGTCACAAAGATTCGTTCAGCTAAAGATATACAGCCGGGCTGTGAAATTGTCGTCCCAGCAAAAATCTAAAAAGACGTGATTAGCTTTTGCAGAATGGATAAACTTTAGTAGCATTGTTGCCACGATGAGCGCTGTCGTAGCAACCCTGATAAAGAAATAACGCTACATGAATAGCAAAAATACAAAAGCCTATTAAAGGTTTGCTCATCTCTTGTTGAGCAAATGAAACAGATTTTCATCTTCTGTTTCATTGTTGTCAGCTTGAGCATTGGTTACATTATGAGTATTCCTCGCTCTTATCAATCAGATGTCGTGATGTTGCCAGAAATCCCCAGCAACAACAGTTTAAGCTCCGGCTTAGGCTCATTGGCATCTATGGCGAGGTGTGAAAACTAGAAACGGCGACAGCGAGGACGCTATATACCCCGAGTTCTCACCCCAAAGTAGTAAAGACGCCGGATTTCTTGTTGCCCTATTAAACAAGCCCAGTACGGCCAAAAGGATTAAAAGCAAGACGTAAGCCTATTTATTTATCTTACGCAACATCAGAAAAGCTCCGTGGTGGGATAGTTTGTTCCAATGGGGTGGACTTGGTTCAAAGAAGCACCGACAAACAAAATAGATCCTCAACGCCTTACAAAGGCACAAGAAAAATTGTCTAAAGGGATTAGAAATTGCTTCTATCGTAAGCTTTTGTAGATAAGCGCACAAATATGGTCACTATTAACGTTACGATGCAAGACCCTGAAGTTTGCAGCCCAAGTTGCAACAATGGTGGAAAAACCAATTGCAGCAGTACATTGCAAACTACCGCACCAGTAAAGCACGTAATGACGTTAAATATGCTGAGAAAAATTTCTCAGAAGGCGTTAGAAGATTGCCAAAAGCAGCTCAGAAAGTTTACGCTCGCTTTGCCGATGCCAACCAGGATTTGGTTTTGACTTCCGTACAGCAAGAAGAGACACGCTTAGAGAACGAGATGCAATTAGCCTATAATGGTTATTCACAAAGCGTGACCCAATTACAATTGGCGCAAGCCAAAAGTACAAGAGCGTATGCCTGCTCTTTACCGTTCTACAACAAGCAAATGTTCCTATAAAGCCATCGGCTCCTAAGCGTATGATCTTTGTCTTTCATGAGTGGCCGTTTTGAGTTTTTCACTGTCTTGTTTATGGATAATCATCAAATCAGCAATGCGTGATCAGCCAGAGATGCAATTGCTGGAAACGAAGAGCGAAAAAGCCTTGACGCCATACTTATGTTGCATCAATTAAGACAAGGGATAAAAGGGAACAAGCAGGGAAGTTGTCGATCATTCTTTATTTATTTGTACTACAAGGTGTCAACAAGTTCCTTCCTTTTTGGTGATTCCTTATCTAATGGTCAAGTTGGGTGCGACCGGCTATGGCTATATCGGTTTCTTCTCTCTGTTATACAATATTTAGCCCTAATTATCGATTTTTGGTTTTGATTTAAGTGCCACGAAGCACTTAGCCATTACAGGCGACGACAAGCAAGAACGCACGCGCATCTTTTGGGCCGTATTTTTGGGCTAAGACGATACTTTGGCGGCCTCACTGTTATTACTTTTTATTCTGATTGCATTTGTCCCACCTTTAAAAGCTATCAGGCAGCTATATTAGCTACAACGCCAATGGCTATAGGTTCGACCTACATTTATGTGGCTCTTTCAAGGAGTAGGAAAAAGTAAGAGCAATGGCCATAATTAACACCATCTCCAAGCTACTTTTACTTCCTCTCATCTTTATTTTTCGTAAAGTGCAAGACGATTACATCATCGCCGCGCTTTTTACAAGCCTCCGTTTTTGTTTAACAGCCCTTATTTCTTCTATTTGGGCTTATCGCTAATCGTGGATAGGAGGTATCAGTTGGGATTTCTCACGCATCAAGTCTGAAGTTTCAGATAGCTTCCCACTCTTTCTTTCACGAGCATCCACGAGCGTTTACACCCAATTATTCGTCATTATTTTGGGCTTCTTTTGTTCCCAATCCGCTGTTGGGCGTTACACCTCAGCTGAAGCACTCTATGCGCCCTATGCTTTATCATTTACATCCCCATCACGCAAGTCCCCAAAGATCAGTGCGTTAAGCGCCAAAAGATCGAGTTGCAGCCGTGAATAAGACGAAAAAGCGTACTCTATCGTCGTAGGCGGACTTATGTTACTCTTAACCATCCTATTATTTGTCGGGGCTTCGCTGCTGAAATCCGCACTTCACGACGAAGGTTATTTGGGATGGGACAATCTACTACGCATTATCTCCCCTGCTCCATTATTTATTGGTATCGGCGCAGTCTGTGGGCAAATGGGTTTAATCGCATTAGGGAACAAACAAAGCCGAGTACATTTCCGCAACGTCTCACGTCATAACCGCAGTCATTTCCATTCCGGCAGTTGGCATCTTGACGCCCCTTTACGCAGAATACGGTGCCGCGTGGGCACTATTGCTTTCTGAAGCGATTGTAGCCGCTCTTATGTTCTATTATTGTAAGAAAGATCAAGTCTTATGTTGTTCATTGCCTTCTTGATTGTAGCTGCATTCACGTTTATCGGATGGTACATTACGCGCGACGTTTTTCGCCTTTTTGTACTCCAGCCTGGTGTATGGTTCGGCATATTACTGCTCTTCTATCTCAGTGATCCCGAACTCTACCCTATTATTCACGACTTCCCAATTTCCCTGATCGTTTGGACTATTTCTTTTTAGGAGTGGCTTACCCACTTATTATTACCTGCCTGACCATAGTCTTATCAGTCGTCGTCCTCCATTGCTTGCATCGGTCCTCACATCTTCTCGGCTTTGTATGAAACTCTATTTATTTATTGCTATCATTTCCAGTCCATTGATTCTTTTATACGTTAATGAGATATGGCATGGAGCGCGGCGAGTCAAACTTTAATGACCTACTTGCGCATTGCTTCTTACGACGACACTGGACAAACCGGATTTAGGGTGTAGCCTATTATACGATAGGCGTAGCTTTAATCGTCTTTATCTTTATCTTTGTCTACTCGTCCAAGAAATGGCTCAAGATATTGGCTATAGTCATTAACGTTCTCGCAGCATTGATTTCCATGTCCAAGACGGGTTTCTTCGTCTTCTTGGTCCCCATGGTTTTATATTCTTTATCTGCGTGAGCAAGATCAAGTTGCGCACCATCGGCATCATACTTCTAATATTCATAGGGTTTCAGTATTTGGTTTCAATATGCCCGTTCGATGGCTTCTCAGCAAGACTCTTTTTCGAGCTACGTCTATGTTGACCATATATATAATGTCTCCCTGCGTAGCTTTCGACTATTACGTCGAGTTTCTCAAGTGCCACACAATTTGGTGAATACGTATTCCGCTTTTACTACGCTATATGCATTCGCTCGGGGCGATATAGAACCCGTCAGCAACGTATTGAAATTCGTTGGCGTCCCGGAAGAACTCAATACCTATACGATTCTATACCCCTTCTATCACGATTTCGGCTTACCGGGCGTAGGTTTGTTTGGCGGACTCTATGGCGCATTTTATGCCTTCTTATATAAACGAGCTCAAAGTGGGCAAAACGTCTATTTTATCTTATAGCCTGCTTCTTAAACTACCTCATACTACAATTCGTGCAGGAAAACATCTTATCCAAATTTCTCATTGAATCTGCAATATGTCATCCTCATATTGTTCCCTTATATTTTTCCAACAACTGTCTTCAAGACTATCAAGATGAGCCAGCCCAAGTTAGATATACTGATGGCCACTTACAATGGCGAAGCTTATATCAGTCAGCAAATATATTCTTTACAGCAACAGACTTTCACCGATTGGCGCCTGCTGATTACACGATGATGGCTCAACGGATCGCACCATTGAAGTCATCCGTGAATTAGCTGCTACCGACCATCGTGTATGCTTGATTGAGGATGGTTTATATTTCCATTCTGCCGGTCGCAACTTTATGCATTTTGCTCTCGCTCTCCACAGCGCCTTTTATATCTTTTTGCGACGAAGACGACATTTGGTTACAAGACAAATTAAAGTACGCAGATGGAAGTCATTCAGGCAAAAGACAACGACATTCCGCAGTGTGTCTATTGTAATGCTTATGTCTACAACGTCAAAGCTCGCCAGCCTATTGGAGGCATTTCTATCTTGAACATCGTAAAAGACCTTCACGACGTTCTGTTTGCCAACGGTGGCGTACAAAGGTTGTGCAATGATTATCAATGACAAATTAAAGAGAAAATGCTGCAATTCAAAGGCCGCATCGCGATGACGACCATCTCATCACGCTCGTGAATGCCTTGTTCGGACATTTTACATATATCCCCGTCGCCTCTTTCTCTATCGTCGCTATACCGGCGCCGTGACCGGCGCTACGGATCGCTCTCTTGGCAGCGCGCTGCAGGATTCCTAAAACGCAGGAAGCCACTGCTGGAAAGTAACCACCTGGATAGCATTATGGACGTCATCATTTTTATACCGAAGAGTTATCTCCGGAAATAAAGGGACGTTTGATCATTTTTCTACGCTTTCTCAACCGTTCGCGATGGACGAATGCTATTTGGGTCTTCAAGGATCGTTTCCGCTTGTTTGGTAAATCGAAACCTTTTTGGCCGTGAAAAGTCCTGTACGTCCTATCCATTAATGAGTTGCACCACGTAGTACTATCATTACCTCCTCTTACACACTATTCTTATTCCTCCTTTTATATAAGTCGTAAAACGTGCTGATTTACGACTTTTTCGTTCTTTACTCAGTAAGCTTCAAACAGTGCCTCCCATTGTTTGGTGCCGGCAAACGATTGTTTGATACCAGCAAACTCATCGGGTTTGGACTCAACAAACCATTGTTTGGTGCCAGCAAAACAATGACTCATAGCCACAACAGGAAATAATGAGGACATACGCATCCTGAGCGGCTCACGATAACAATAAAGGCGAAATTATGGGACTGTCACAAGGTTTTTACATGAAACGAAGAAAACTATGAGACAATACTACTCTTGGCATACTTTTTAGTTATACTTCGTGAAATGAATTTTCAATCTAAATAAAGAAACAACGATTATGAAAATTCAACCATTAGCAGACAGAGTTTTTAATCAAACCGGCCGCTGCTGAAGAGAAAACGGTAGGAGGCATTATCATTTCCTGATACAGCAAAGGAGAAACCTTTGAAAGGTAGCGTAATTGCCGTAGGTAATGGGACAAAAGACAGAAGAAATGGTCCTCAGTTGAAGATACTGTCCTCTATGGTAAATATAGCGGAACGGAAGTAGAGCTGGATGGAAGAAATACCTCATTATGCGTCAGTCAGACGTATTGGCTATTCTGCAATAACAATTAAAAGATATACAAGATTATGGCTAAGAAATCAAACTATAATGTTGAAGCGCGCGAAGCTTCGATACAGATGTGCAGATGCTTTGGCAAATGCAGTAAAAAGTAACGCTCGGTCCTAAAAGGACGCAACGTTGTCATCGACAAAAAGTATGGTGCTCCGCGCATCACAAAAAGATGGTGTGACCGTAGCTAAAGAGATAGAAGCTCGAAGATAACTTCGAGAACGCCGGAGCTCAATTGGTTAAGAGCGTAGCCAGCAAGACCGGCGATGATGCGGGCGATGGAACAACGACGCAAACTATCCTGACGCAGGCTATCCTTACGGAAGGAATGAAAAACGTAGCTGCGGCGCTAATCACTTTAGACTTGAAACGCGGTATGGACAAGGCCAGTAGCTAAAGTGTGGAAAGCATCAAGGCGCAAGCAGAGCAAGTAGGCGAAAACTACGATAAGATCGAACAAGTTGCAAGCATTTCTGCTAATAATGACGTTGAAATCAGCGAAGCTGATTGCCGACGGTATGCGTGCGATAAGCGTAAACGGCGTAATTACGATCGAAGATGCAAAAAGGCCGCGATACAGTCTTGAGACTGTAGAGGTATGCAGTTTGATCGTGGTTATCTTTCTCCTTATTTTGTAACAGATCGCAGAAAATGCAATGCGAAATGGAGAAACCTTACATCTTGATCTACGATCAAAAAGATCTCAACAAAAGATTTTCTCCCAATTCTAGAACCCGCAGTACAGAGCGGCCGCCCTTTGCTCGTCATTGCTGAAGATGTAGACGGCGAGGCACTGACGACGCAGATTGTTAACCGCTTGCGCAGCCAGTTTGAAAGATTTGTGCAGTAAAAGCACCGGGGTTTGGCGATCGCCGCAAAGCGATGTTGGAAGACATTGCTGTTTTGACCGGGTGGCGTTGTGATCAGCGAAGAGAAGGCTTGACTTGGGCAAGCTACGCTCGAAAGTGTTGGGTAGCGCTGAAAAGGTGACGACCGAGGAAAACACAACCATCGTAAATGGCGTTGGCAACAAGGAAGCAATCAAAAGAACGCGTGACTCAAATCAAAAATAGAAATAAACAACTCCCTCTTCTTTGTGACAAGAAGCTGCAGCGCGTTTAGCGAGAGTTAAGCAGCGGTGTTTGCGTGCTGGAGTAGGTGCTGCTTCTGAGACAGAACAGAAGGAGAAAAAGGATCGTTGCGACGACGCTTTGTGTGCTACGCGCGCTGCAATCGAAGAAGGTATCGTTACCGGCGGCGGTGTAAGCTATATTCGTGCACAAAAAGAAAGCCTTGAGGGCTTGCAGGAGATAATACAGACGAAACAACGGTATTCATATCATTCGCCGTGCGATTGAGGAACCGCTTCGTCAGATCTGCTCTAACGCAGGCTTGGAGGAGCTGTCATTGTTAATAAGGTGCGCGAAGGAAAAGGTAATTTTCGGTTTCAATGCGAGACGGAGCAGTTTGAAGACCTGCGTCAGGCCGGTGTAATGACCCCGCTAAAGTTTCTCGTGTAGCTTTGGAGAATGCAGCCAGCGTTGCCGGAATGTTCTTAACGACCAGAGTGCGTTATTACTGATAAGAAAGAAGACAAGCCTGAAATGCCAGTGGCACCAGGTGCAGGAATGGGCGGCATGATGCTAAGCACAGCGCAATTCCTAAAAGCAAAGAAATCCTCGCTAATCTCTTATGTAGATTGGCATGTGATTATTACAGTTTGCAGGCTTTTAAGAGGCGGAAAACGCAGAATACCTATCGAACTCGGATGTTCTTTCAGATATTGTCGCAGGGTTTTGGGTTCTAGCACAACTTTTTATGGATAGAGGCATTCAGCAAATGTAACTTGCCATCCCTTTCCCCATACAGCAAAGCCTAAATGGGAATAATCAATTTCCTTTCTTTGTCGTTACAATGGCTGGAATATCTCATCTTGAATATTACTCAATTGGGCTGCAAAAGATGTATATGACTTCCGGTAAATAATAACCATCAAAACCTTGAATCTCTTCTTCTATTTTCGGATGCTATCTATTCGAAAAAGTATCCCCCTTAAATTTATATTTTTCAGGATAAGTACTCATACAATTGTTCTTCACATGAATACGCGCCGGGCTATATTTTGCTTCTTTTGACCTCTTGTAAAATCCTTAGCTTTCATTGTCGTGTATCCACCAAGAAAATAATGCAAAGCGCGAGAGATAACCATTCATCTTACCATTGCGATAACGGATAAATTCGAGGGTTACGACAATAAGATGCGAAGTCGTCTTCCCCTGCCACTTTGTCAGTGTCCAGTGCTGCAACTGTTTCAGCCAGCGTCGTACAATCTAAAGCGTGCAGATTAACGACCAACTGCTCCGGATCTGCTACTTCTAAGGTTGAAGCCCACAAGGCACATTGATAGAATTGCTTAGCATAAAAAGGATCGGTTGTCCGTCTACATTTTTCTTTGAGTACGTCAACGACCCTTATTGGGTCTGCTATTTATATATTACAGCTATGGGCGTCATCTGTATGTCGCCCATTTCTTCTGCGCTTATTTAAAGCCTGCTCTACTTTGAGATTGAGCCGGTGTGACGGTCTTTCCTTGGCAACTTTGCAACAGTGAAAAAGCACAAAGAAAGCCACATAAGGCATAAAATTCTAAACATAGTTCGAGAAAAGATATGAGAATGAGGCCGTAATTCAACAATCAGAATCCACGGCCTTTCAACGTTGATTTATCAGAATATATTACTGAGCCAATTTATTTTCAGATCCAGTCACATCCTTAATCTTCTCTTTGTACATTGCTTCCATTGCATCGCGAGCCGGTCCACGCAATATTTACGAGGATCAAATTCGCCCGGCTTCTCGCTAAACACTTTTACACAGCAGCCGTAAAGCCAAACGAGAATCTGAATCAATGATTGATCTTACAAACTGCGCTCTTAGCAGCCTTGCGCAAATTGATCTTCCGGGATACCTACTGCATCGGCATCTTGCCACCATACTTAATGATCATCTCTACATACCCTGAGGAACTAGAAGAAGATCCGTGGAGCACAATTGGAAGCCAGGGAGTTTTCACCATAATCTCATCGAGAGACATTAAAGCCAATGGAGGAGGACAGAAGACGCCCTGTCTTCGGATCACGCGTACACTGTTCAGGCTTAAACTTTATAAGCACCATGCTCAGTACCTACTCGAAATAGCCGAAAGAATCGACGCCCGTGCGCTGCGTAAAGTCAATTACTTCTTCGGTTTTGTATAATGGCTAACCTCAGAAGAAACTTCATCTTCAGCGTCCGGCCAATACGCCAAGTTCACCTTCTACAGTTACATCAAATTGATGAGCATATTCTACCACCTTCTTCGTTAGCGCTATATCTCTTCATAAAGGAAGTGAAGAACCATCAATCATAACGCTGGAGAAGCCAAAGTCAACAGCTCTTGCAAAGTTCGAAGCTATCTCCATGATCGAGGTGAAGAGCAATTTCTGGATGTCACAAACCCCTAACTCTTTAGCATAAGCCACAGCTCCTTGTGCCATCATGCATGCAAAGTCTGGTTGGCATAATTTGCGAGCACCTTTAGATATCTTGCAAAATAACCGGAGACGTAACTCTGAACTAGCCTTATATAGCTTGCGAACTGCTCCATATTATTAAAGTTGAATGCAGGAATTGCATAACCACCATCAATGGCTCTCTTGAACATCTCACGCGTGTTCACAAGCTCAGAGTCTTTTGTAATTTACCATAACAAAAATATGTTTAAGTAGTTTGTTCTTTTCAATTCTTTCTGCAAAAGATAGCATTTTCAGAGGGAAAAGCGTAATTTAAAACTCTCAAGACTAGGCAAAAATCATCGTAAATTTGACAATATTAAAAGATTCACGTCTTTTGTTTATCAAATCTATAATACACCAAAATATCTCTGAATCTATTCTGATGAGGGTGACAAGGTGGAATGTATCTCCGGTCCAAGCATAGCGAAGAGGGAATAACAAGTGCTTCAAATCACCAAAATCATCTTCAGGTGCGTTTGTCGTGAAACCTTTGCTATCAAAGCTCGCGTCTGCCGGAAAAATGAGAGTGATACGGAGCACATTTTTAGATCTTAGCTTCAAAATCTCCATTCGCTCCGGTGAGCAGGATCAAAGGTTCGCGGAAAAACTTCTCAATGTCAGGTAACTGAAACTGATAGGCTAAAGGTTGCCAATCGGCATCGTACAAAAACAATCCGGCTGCTCTCTGCAGGAGAAAGAATGGTGTAGATGACAGCAAAGATTGTATCTGCGCTTTGTGGCAATGGGCTAAATCCCAACGACTACTCTCGGTCAGAGAAATAGAAAACATCGAATCAGTCTTTTGTGTCATCACAGATTTTCCACACTATATATTATACGCTGGCCTTCATATTATATTATATAGGTCAATCATATCCAAGCGAGCATTCATGTCCAAACATCGTTAAGATATCTATGAAAGACACGTGCCAAATACAGAATCGATCGGGCTTTGCCAGATTTTAGCGATCAAGCAAAAAGTAAAGCAGCAAGTAACAGTGTTCCTTATCACTGGTAGTACACAAATCCAAATAGAATTACATCGCCTTTCTACATAGCTTGTTACAACTAACGAATAGTCTGATGTGAAAAATATATATAGCACGTTTCCTCACAAAGAAAACTATTCAAAAATACAGAATCTATCTTTAATAAAAGCAAGCATACAAACTTTAAAAAGCTAACCAGAATTCATATCTTTGCATCACCAAGATCAAACTATAATGACAGGAATAAGGCACCATTACTAACAATATCTTTTTCTTATTAATATTGCCGTCAAGGCACAGAAGAGGCGAGCATCTGCAAACAGAAAAGAGTCAGTCATCTACGCCACGCTACGTTAATTACGAGACAAGGCTACACTGGTTTTTGTCACGAGACGAACAAGATACACCCACACTATCCCTGCGCTCTGACAGCCCTATGACTTACGCATGCCGGCATGGGTGACTTACGCAAGAAACCGCTGCTGTTGTGACCACGTGCACCAGCTATCCATCATGCTTTGTTCTCGTATAAACTTAACGCAACTGTTAGGCGTGGATATCGACGAAATGGAAGACGCATATGTTTTCTCGATAGACAGCAAGGTTATTCATCTATATTGAGTCCCTTAGACCCTTATTGATACGTATGGGTAAAATCTTATATCCAGCAGAAAATGGTTCTTTCGGGACGAGATTGGTGAGACCGTTTCAGACATAGGCTTACAGACACTAAACTTGATGACTGCTCATACTTAGCCTATATAAGGAAACGATGACTGCCTCAGATATCGCGTGGTGATGACGAACATCAAAGCCTTTATGTTGAGGCAATATGGTATAAAGTTGAAATAGGGCTTTAGCCACCTGTAAATGGTCACTGCGTATTTCAAAACTATGATCCGTACACTCATATTAGATTTTGATGGGTACACTGGCAGACGCAAACATCTATACTTTGCCACAACACTGTCACAGCCTTGCAAGAAATGAGCTCCCGCAGCCCTCGACGATTTTAATTCGTAGTCTGGTTGGCCTTCCGCTTAGGAACTATCATTCCTTCGATATCCAAGGCGTCAAAAGATGAGGGCAATGGCACAAATCGGATTTGATACATATAAACGTCTGATCCGATAGCCAGCGAACAAACCTTTCCAGCTTTTTCCAAAGGTAGAAAGCCACTTTGCGTCAGCTGCACTCCTGCAACATCTATGAAAATCCTGACTGACTTCAAAGCCGTATGATTTGACTTCACAAAAGCATCTACTCGGATGACTATGAAAGTGCGATGTCTGCTGACTTACTTTGCGGTTTGGAGACTGTAAAGCGACAAAAGCCGGCACCGGATATGGTATTATACATCTTGAGAGGCAACTCAAACGGACGCCTCTGAAGCTCTGCTTATATGAGGCGACGCCACGTATGCAGCATCTTAATGCTGGGGCGTGGAGCAAAGCTGCAGACCTGTGCTGTGCTCATGGCGATCAATCAGCGAGACAACTCAAAACTCATGCGCAACTGACTTTATCATTGATAATTTTTGAAGATGCAGGTAGATTAGCGCTCGAATTGTAATCTATAGTCGCACGACAATGATCAAACAATACGCCCTATCTCCGCAGCTGGAGGTGGAGGCGAATACCAATATCCACCTGAGTTTTCTTATCCTTCATCTGGCCATGTCATTTGCTGATAGCGGTTTCCCAAGTTCATAGCGTAGTTTCCTGACACATGCGTACCTACTAGACTGGTAGCGCCTTGACGAGTACTCGAAAGATTTAATCAGAATTCTTCTCTTTCATAATCATCTGTGTTGTGGTGCTCCCGTTTAGGACGACCGTTATGCGTCTACTTGTTTTACCGGTGCAAAATTACGCTAAGAGCGCCTAATAGAGCAGAAGCGAACGCTTTATTCCGGCAAAAAGTGGCAGATTTGAGTATTTTCCTCTGCAATCTGCTTAGTTCACTTGGCGTTTCTTATATCCATAAACTGTTGTTATAACGAGATAAATGCTCTAATTTACACCTCATATCTAAACTACTTTGCGATCATGCAAGATAAAAACAGCATATCACATTCACGGTTTTACCAAACAGAAACAGAATTGCCGCTCGAAGATAAAGAACTCATCAATTTAGCCAAGGATGCTACGGAGAAACGAGGCTTCTCTCCCTACTCACCTCTGCGTCAGCGCAGCCATATTATGAGAACGGAAAAGTTGTCCAGCAATCAAGAAAATGCTTCTTTCACAACCGGCACGTGCGCTGAACGTTGTGCGATGTTCTATGCCAACGCTCAATACCCGGGCGTAGCAGTAAAGTGCTATTGCCATTGCAGCCAAGAGCGCAATGGAGCGTTTCTCAACGTCCTATTTCTCCTGTGGTGCTTGCCGCCAGTGATTAGCAAGTGGAACATCGACAAACAAAAACCTTATAAGGTCTCTACCATATGGGGCTAAAAGAAATTTGTTCCTTCGACACGATGGCTTGCCTGCGCCATTTCAGTTTAATGGCGATAGTCTTTAATTTATGAAATAAGCGTGGAGCTCTACCGCTCCACGCTTCTACACATTATAAGTAATAAGGTGCGAACGGCCTCAAATAAAAGCCTTCGTACTTTTACTATTTCTTCGCCGTTCAATGTGGCGATATGCGTCATTTGGCGTTCAATCCAACGCTGTCGCTGTCGCATATAAAGAACCCGGGTGCTTTGAATCAAAGCGTAACGGGTTAGGAAGCGTTGCTGCAATCAATGCGCAATCAGATCGGCGCAGCAACTGCTTCTTATGACAATCAAAATTACAACGAGCTACGACCTCAACGCCACACAAATGCATTCCCCATTTCAATACTGTCAGATGCACTCCATAGTAGGTCTGTTTGACCATTAAACAGCTCTATCAATATCGTCAAAACCGGCTGCAAATCCTGCACGTATCAAGTGGAACCGGCCAAAGAGCACATTCTTTGCCGTCTACGCACGACTGATGGTGCTTCCGCCCTCCTACGTCCGCCGTTGTCTGTTCTTTTGCAGCATCGGCAGTGCATTAACGTCAAAGCCAGGACGTGAAGAGTACCCGGATCTGCAGCCATTACCGCGACGGGCGCTTATGCCGACATACTATCCACGGTGCACCCAGTGCGATGCGGCAAGCGGGGCGACTCACCACGCTGCATCTGCTGTGCTGACAACGAATAACCGTCAACGGTGTAACTTCAACAGGAAGCCAACGGTGAATAAAGCCAATACGACCATCGTACCTTGAAAAACGTAAGCCAATATGATCCACTTTAGTATCTTAGCTCATGAAACCGGCTTTTATAACGAATTCTTATGTGCCGTTTATAATCGGAACCGCGGAGGAATAGTAAAAGTGTTTAACCCACTTTTGAGTCTGGCCCGGACTTAGAAAGGTAGATCGTAGTCGGATCGTCACTCAGGAACAACCGTTGGAGCCGCACATCTATTTGCGCTGCAGCTTTGTAAGTCATCGTGACGCAGCTGCTGCAGGTCAGCGCAGCTGTACGCGCCAAGCTGTCTGAGATATCGTTAAACCATCTTCCTGTGATACTCGTGGGCATCTATGTCCGAAAGGCACACTGTTAGCCCCTGCCCCACCTGTATGTTAAATTGACGCTGAGCCGATCCTCGCCGTAGACGCGAAAGAGACAATGACGAAAACTGTCCATCTGTTGTCTCTCTATTACAAACTCTTGTGACTTCGCGTTGCCCGTGCGCTTTGATACCCTTCACTGGCGCCTCAAGGGCTGCACTATCTGCTCAGTACCTATTTCCATTTGGTATCTCTAAAATTATTTGTCAAGGAATGACAACTTTCTCTGTCTTTTCGGCATTAAAGCCAATAATATACCGCACCAGTACGATGCGGAGTAAAACACACTTAATATTCAGTAAAAGTACTTACAGCAAGAGAGAAAGATAAGATTCAGCAATTTTCTTATAGTTGTTCACTCAAGTAAACGCCAACGACCCACATCTCCTCTACCATTTCTGGAGTGTACGCTGCTCTAGTCATCACAGCCTGGCTCTGTAGTATGGGTCTATACATAAAACCACTACGGTGCTTATAATATCATCATCGCAAATTGCACAAAGCAAAGAGTCTTCACGTTGTGCATCAAGTATTAAACAGATCATCTGCGCCCAAGCATCAACCGTAACAATAGCTGAGATACACTCGCGGTAGTACTATCCTACCAATGCAGGTGTACAATTATCCTGCAATGGTACAAACGTACTTTTCACGGAAGGACTTTTGACTAAATGCGCTCTTCATAGAAAATCATCGTATAACAAAGAGGAATCGTTTCACAAGATACAAAAGCATTAAAGACTTCATGGCTATCAGTAAGCGTAACTTTGCACAAGCGAAAATGGGCGTACTTCGCAGAATATATCGAGTACTCTTTTCAACTTTTCTCAGCGTTACTAATCATTGGCATTATGTAGCTTCGACAATGCCGGTAGCATACTGTGTATCCGTAACGCAGGACACCCACGAAAAGGGCGATCTCATAGGTCAGTGAGCTCGAGTGCTGGCGCGGCATTGGCTTATGCTCTATGCGCTGATTACAGGTGCCGGAATATGGGTTTAGTGATCGACTTTGTCCGACAATGAACGCAATGTAGTGGCTTATAGCAGCGTAGGTAGCGTTATGCTTTCTTTCATATTTGGTATTTGGAGATTGTTGCAAGATCCACGTGAAAGCTTTCGCTCACGTTTCACACGGCGCAAGGAGCCACTATTTCACAACTTCAGTATTACCTCTTTCTTCGTTACCGTCTCGAAATCACATTATCATTTTCTGTTTTTGGCATCATTTAATATGCTGGACATTTATTAGATTTCAATAATGTACGGGTCAATTGTCGGTTATATCTCCATCTTAGCCAGTGCACAATGATTTGGTGGTGGGGATTGACCACGTCATATCTCAGTCGCGAAAGAATTTTGGCCTGCACGGCGTCAAAACTCAATCAGCGGCCAACAGGCACAATCGTTGTGCTCGTAATCTCATTGCTTACGCCATTATGACACTGCTTCACTACCCTCCCATTAAAGTGAATCAGTGCTACTGTCTCTATTTTGAAACCCTTCTTGTAGTTATTGCGAGAAAAACTACGCAATTTCCTAATCGGACACTGAATACCTATCACCTATATGTAGCCGTTGAAGATCTTATTCGAGGCTACAATTGCAGTATGGAGCCAGGTATAAATAAAGGAAATATCTTTCTCGTTTGCCAATTAGATGAAGAAAAGAGCCAAAAAGCTACACAGCATGGTACGCTGATCTTTGTGAGATGATGCAACGTGAAGCTCATCACAGACGGTCATTTGCAGTGGCTAACATGCTTCAAGAGGCTGACGGAACTTCATGAGTACGGTGTACACGAGTTGAGATCCACTTCCCTTATTACAAAGCGATGTATCGCAATGTACCTTCCGCACGTCGTACGTTTGCGAGGCAAAGGTAGTGATAAATCGACAGCCGATTGCAAACCTGCTTTGAGGCACCATATGAGCATTACTCTTAAAGCTGCAAACTATCAAGCAATACTCGGAATGAAACTGGCACAAGTCACTAAAGGACATAACGACCCTGCTTGGGCAATTGTCGGATTATTATTTCCAAGATAAGAAAGAACCTTATTTCATTTTAAACTTAGCTGGCATACATCATCATCACTGGTTTGATATGCAAGGGTCAATTTGGGAGACGATCCAACTATTGGCCCTCATCTCAGACAAATGGGCGTTCTACCGCCACGGACAAAAGAAGTTAGTTAGATGTACGGATCTCCGGCGCCATCAAGGCATTTATTGAAACTTATCCTTATAGACACGATCATTGTGTGCAGCTTATTACAGCCATGCAGATAAGGCGAGCAGCGATAATGACTTGTGCAATTTATTGAATCATCTTGCAGCAAGTGAATCGAGCTGAAGCTGTTGCTGCCGTCAGGGGCGATTTTATCCATATCTCTGGTACAGATTAGTGTCCTTGGATGGAGAGCATTATTTTCCTTACAAAGAAGAGATACGCACGCCCGCGTACGGTTTATGGAGAAACAAAAGCTCAAAGGAGAAATGGCTGTGATAAAGAGCAAAAGCCTCGTCCGCTGTCACTGCATCGCTTTCGTCACTGGCTTATTCCGCCTTTGAAACAATTTTGTCAAAACGATGCTGACGCCTAGGCAAAGAAAAGAAGGATGGTAGTGATGATCAAATGAGGCACCCCAACCCATGCACACGATTTGGCGAAAGCTATTCTAAGCACGCACAGCATGGGACCACAAGCCGAGGTCTATCATTTTTCCAACGAAGGCGCTTGCTCTGCTTTGACTTTCACGTGCTGTTCATCGCTTGGCGGGAATCACAATTAGGTGACGATGTACGGCCGCTCCATGCGCACCGAGTATCCGGCAGCTGCTAAACGCCCTCATTGTTCCGTGGCATCAAAACCAAAATTAAGACGACCTACAACCTATCAATTCCTCGTGGGAGGAACAGCTTTGCAGTTTTGCCGGTTCGTGCTTAACGAAAACGTATACAGGCGTGTACCTGCAGATTACTGGAAACATTGTGTTTAGAACACGCAATATTATAGATGAATTTGACCTGACAATCACACGCCGACGCACGTTTGCCATCATTTCTCACCCAGCATGCCGGTAAAGACCGCACCTACCGAAAGCTGGCCATTGCTTTTCGGTGACAGATTCGCGTAGCCGGCGCTGTAAAAGCAATAAAATAGAAAACCGCGACCAGCGGCGATGGAAATAGAAAAACAGCGCGGCATCTCGGTTACGACCTCTCTGTAATGGAGTTTGATTACGATGGTTATCAGTTAACATCCCCGACACCCCAGGTCACCTGAGCATTTTGCGGAAGAGACTTTTGCGCACTGCGCAATGCGCCGCAGACTCTACTATTATTGTAGCTGATTCTGCAAAAGGTGTGGAGGCACAAACGCGCAAGCTGATGACGGTCTGCAGGACGATGAAACAATCTGTCATTATCGTAAACAAGATGATGGATCGTGAGTGCGCGATCCATTTGATCTTTAGACGAACTTGATGACGAACCACCAAAGTTCGCCCGCTTTCTTTGGCTTATCAATCAAGGACAATCCTCTTCAAAGGGGTTTACGACCTATACGTAGAGCAACGTCGAATCTATATGCTGCCGATAAGCAGCAACATATTACAGATAATGTAGAGGTGAGATATTGCCAGTAAAAGAACTGGAAATCACTTATCGGTGAAAAGGATGCTCAAAAGTTGCGTGATGATCTTGGGTTGGTTGAGTGCGATTGTACGATGATTTTGATGTGGAATACTTGCCTTATCAGCTGAGGTTGCGTGTTTTCTTCGGATCTGGCTTTGAATACCTCGGAGTTAGCAATTGCTTTGATTGTTTTCATGTGCGGATCGCACCCTATCCTCGGCTCTGTTGCGCAGCAGAGCGCACTAGTTAATCCTTAGAGGAGTCAAAGTTTACAGGCTTTATCTTTAAAATCACAGCTAACATTGAATTCCCAATCATCGTTTGTTCTTGCATTGCTTTCGGCAAGGCATGTAGCGGTAGAGTCGTTCGCAACACTCGCTGTCACTAGTCCGACAAAACAAGACACATGCTCTTTTCCTCACCTACTCAGTTGTAAGGTCACAACGCAAAAAGTACAATTGATGAAGCGTGGTCGGGCGACGTCCGTTGAGTCTACCAGATACGGTATATGTAAGACAGGGCGCACACGTTGACAGAAGGAGAACTCACTTCACGTCTAAAGGATTACCAAGCTCTTTCTCCCGAAATGTTCCGTGCACATCGAGAATGCAGGATCCGATGAAGACAAAACAATTGGAACAAGGGCATAGACAGCTTATGTGACGAAGGTGTTGCGCAGATGTTTACGAATCAATTTAACGGACGAAAGATAGTAGCGAACGGTTGGTCAACTGCAGTTCGAAGTCATTCAATATCGTTTAGAAAACGAATATGGTGCAAAATGCTGCTGCGAGCGACACATCTCATAAAGCCTGCATGGATTGATAGTGACATCTTGAGGAGTCAGAAAAGTTCAAGCAACGTAAGTACCAGTATATGGCTATAAAGATCTTGAAGGGCGGGATGCTTTTCTGGCAGACCTGGATATGCTTCCAAATGTGCCCAACAAGATGTTTGAACACACTGGTCCCATTTTGAGTGAGTTCTAACAAATGGCTGTTATTAGTCCTTCTAAACTTGCTCACTAAAACAAATAAACTTAGTATTCAGAAGATATGTAGGCAATAAATTTGGATTGACACAAAATATTCTTATGCGAAGCAATAGATAAAACAACACATTAAGTTATGGACAACCAGAGTCTTTACCTTGATAATGGACACGCTGCGGACGAGCAGACTAAGTCGTAAACTCTGTTGGGCCATGTAGAGGTGCTAATCCTAGCAGAAATGAATTTGTTGGGAATCCCTGTACCACCGCTGGGATTTACTATAACCACAGAAGTTTGTAATGACCTACCAGTCGAGGCAGTGAGAGAAAGTTGACTGAGATTGCTTTCTGATGATGACAAATGAGAGTCATTCATCTGGTTGAGGAAAACACTGATGAGAATTTGGGGGCCCAGACCCTCTTTGCTTTCTGTTCGTTCGCGCGCGTGCTTCTATGCCGGCATGATGAGACACCATTCTTAATCTAGGACTCACGACCGGTTGTAGAGGATTGGCCCTGCAAGACGAAACAACTGCTCTTTGCATATGACGCCTATCGTCGCTGTGTACAAATGCAGCGGAGCCGTCGTTCTTGAGCTAAAACCTGCAAGTAAAGAAGAATTTGATCCGTTCGAGGGCTATCATTGATGTCCAAGTTAAAGAAAGAAGAAAAGGCGTTAAACCGATAACGAGTTATGAAACAGAGATCTTAAGCGTTTAGTTACCCTCTCATACAGGCTGCAGTGCCGAGCATACCGGCAAAACGTTTCCCTGATGATCCGGTGGAACAACTCTGGGAGCTATCTGTGCTGTCTTTGGCAGCTGGATGAACGAACGCGCAATTCTCTATCGTAAGATGGAAGGAATCCAAGAATGGGAACAGCCGTGACGGATTACGCTATGGTCTTCAGCATCAGGATCTAATCCTGCAATAGGTGTTTGCTTCCAGCCGTGACGCTGCGACAGGCGAAGATATATTTAACGGAGAATGGCTTGTTAACGCCCAGGGTGAAGATGTTAGAATGGCCGGTCTGCATGCCCTCAACAAATCACACTTGAAGGCCTCTCCGTCGGTGGGCGGAAACTTCGAGAATCACCGATAGAAGAACGTAGCAGAGAAAGTTTCGTATCTATGGAAGAGGCTCATCGCCTGAAATCGGGCAGGAATTAGATGCACTTCAAACAAATTAACCACCATCGCGATATCCAAGATACGGATTTACCGAACAAGAAGGTAAACTTGGTACTAAACCAACAACCACCCAAAAAACAAACACACAAAAAAACAAAAACAACAAACCCAACCAAACAAACCCACCCCACAACAAACAACAACAAAAAACCCCACCCCCACCAAAAACACACAAAACCGTAAAAGACAAAAAGATGGACAATAAACATTCTTGAATAGAAACCAGTCACGAGATTTGGCCGGTATGGCAGAGGCTGAAAATATTCAGACAATGAGAAGGTATGACAAGTCATAGCGGCTGTTGTTGCACGCGGTATGGGTAAATGTTGCGTTTCCGGTGCCGGCGTACTACAAATGCAGACTCATAAAGGAAGCGTGTCGTTGCACCCGATGGTTTGATTCTTAAAGAGCGACTATATTTCATTAAATGGCACGAATGGTAAGCGTATACGAGGCAAAATTACGGCAACCCAAGCAGGAGAATTAAGTGGAGACTCTACAGCATTTACGGATCTTTGCGCTTCGTATACTCGACTTAAAAGCTCGCACAAATGCAGATACTCCTCACAAGATGCAGAAGTTGCTCGTCGCTTTGAGACTGTTGGTAGTGGACATGTCGAACAGAGCACCCTGTTCTTGACAATGAAAAGATAGTGAGTATTATGCGTGAAAGTGAGTTTTGGCCGACGATATAGAGGGCCGACGCAAAGCATTAAACAGGCTCTGCCTCATCAAAAGGAAGATTTCAAGGCTATCTCTTAAGACGATGGATCGGCTGTCTCTGTAACGTCCGGCTTGCTTGACTTGCAGCAGTTCGTACCCCACGACAGATGACAAAGCTGTGTGTGCGTACCGAAGAGATGGGCGTAACGCCGGAATATATCAAGCTAAACGTGTCGATAGCCTTTACGAGCATCAACCCAATGTTAGGTCTCCGTGGTTGTGGCTTGGGCGACACTTTATCCGAAATCACGCAATGCAGAGCGCTATTTTAACGGCAGCCTGCGAATTGAAGAAAGAAGGATTTGATCCGCATCCGGAAATCCTGGTTTCGTTGGTTATTATATGCATTTGTAGGTGGAGCGCAAAAAGTCATTTCGGCACAGGCTGGCATTTTTGCAGAACAAGGTGTTGTAGTTGGGTTCAAGATTGGTACACAATGATCGAACACGTGCACGCACGCTCATCTAACAGAATAGCCACGAGAGCTGAGCTTCTCTTTCGGAATCACATGACCTACGCAAATGACCTTTGGCTATGATCGTGATGACGTGCTACATTCCTTCCTGATTTACTTGGAGAAGAAAATTTCGAAAGTCGATCACTCAGGATTCTTGATCGCGCCGGAGTGGGTCACTGATACAGATGTCTAGTAGAAAAGGTCGTGTGTAAGACCATCACTAAGATATGGTAGGCCTGCGGAGAACATCGTGGAGAACCATCTTCTGTACATTTCTGTCATGAAGTGAGGCTTGCATTTGACGTTAGTTGCTCTCCTTTCAGAGTTCCTGTTGCACTTGCTTGCGGCGCACAGGTAGTCAGAAGAACAAACAACTGAAATCTTGTTTGTGATCAAATGAGGCGGATATGTCTCGGTAGAGGCTTCCGCCCTAATTTCATAAATGGAGAAATTTTTATATTTTGAGTTATCAAAGAAACGAAACTACCAGGCTATCACAAACAACAATTAGGAGACAGGAAAGAGACAGTGGATGACGTTCACGTGTTGTGTGGCAATAAAACTCACAGATTATTTCAAAGGTCTGATGCGAAATGGTTATTGACAGGCAGAGGTAATACGATTATTTATAGTGCAACAACTTTGATGAGGGAACATTCTCTTGAAACAACTTATTTTAGCGCTCTTCTTGTAAAAAGTTTAGTGAACTTTCTCGACAGCTTTTGGCAGGGAGAATGTGGGGCGGAATGTGCCGGAGCGCGGACCGCCATCGACAATACTCAGCTGCGAGCAAAGTCGGTCGAGTATGCGGAACTTGTAGAATACAGCCAGCAACGTCCGCCTGTCCTACGGTAGAATCTCTCTGCCATTCGCTCGCAGGATTGGTCGAGCAGGTGCGCTGCTTTCCGGCAAAGCGGCGCTTGCCACACATAATACTTCCTTTCCTTTCGACGGCCCAAGGCCCCATTTTTCGTTTATTCGGTGACATAGTCCCATGAGTTTGTGTTTATAGAGCTTCATGAGTTTTTCTGCACTCTTTCGCAGAATTCTTCGCCCATATTGCTTGTCATGCTATAAAGGTGGCTAAAATACTTTACACTATAAGGAAATAGATACCACGTTTATCTTATCGTGATAATACCTAACATTTATCTTGATATTTGCTTTTTATAAAACGATAGTACTTTTCCAGTAAAAACGATAGTACTTTTCACTTGAAAACGATAGTACTTTTGCAAAATGATAGTACCTTTTCAAAGCAAAGAAGTGTAGTTTTGTGAATTAGCCGATACCAGCTGTTTGTAGTAATGCCTATTGAAGGGAAAATATCTGAGACTTCGGTAAAACCATCTTCTCTCTACCACTTCATCGCCTCACCACATCAAAGAAACGGGAAATAGGGACAAAATAAGCAGAGAAAAAGAGCTAGAGATCTCCTATTCAGTATATATTCTATCTTATTACAGAAAGAAATATTAGCACTTGAAATAAGTTGTGGCAGTATGAGCAATAACAATAGATAATATAACTACGGTGTGTAAATAAAGCTAAGTAAACGAGTAGAAAGAATGGCAGTATAATAGTGAGGTAGAGCTCCACTCTATTCATAAACGTAACATTGCTGCTATTGTATGTCCAACAGTGTCAATACGATTGATAAAAGGAGGGCGCGCCGAGGAAAGAAATTTTACTTGCTGCGTAAAACCTCTTGTAGTCTACGCTCAATGCAAACGTTTTGTACCTATAAGATTTTCAAGAAGTTTTTATTTGCCCTATAAAGAGTCGTAAAGCCGCAACTTTGTACACAACTATGGAAGAACGGAATACAATAAGGAAGAGAAATGAGCGCGCCGTGCCTGTCGCACTCAATTACAAAAGACACAAGACGAGGCGTAAAGACAGAGGAATGCCACTAAGACGAATTGGAGTTTTTGGCCGACGGCAGGCGCAACAATCGTGCCGACGCTTCACGCAAAGATTAGACGGCAAGTCAGTCACTTATGTTGGTAAAGGAAAGATTGAAGAAATACCGATTACGATCATCGCCGAAGGAGGCAAGCTGAGAGAGCAACAGACTTAGTTATTTTCGACGATGAGCTCAGCCAAAGCAAACTTCGCAATATAGAAAAGGAAATCAACGTACGTGCCAGAGATCGCACGATCAACGTTCTTGATACTTCGCAATGCGCGCACAGACAGCTAATGCCAAGACGCAAGTGAGCTGGCACAATATAAATATGTGTTGCCACGTCTGCAACGTATGTGGACGCACTTGGAACACCAAGGTGGTGGTTCAGATCCGGAGGAGGAAAAGGTTCGTCGGTTTGCGCGGCCCTGGTGAGACACAGTTGGAAATGGACCGCCGCATTATCTTTAAATCGAATGGCTCTACTTCAACGCATTTGGCTGATATTGATCGCCAGAAGAAGACGCAACGTGGCAACCGCGGAAAAATCGGTTTGTGGCTTTAGTAAGGTATACTAACGTGGGAAAATCTACGCTGCTTAATCTGCAATCTCAAGTCTAAGCCCCTTTGCGGCAAACTCGCCGCCCATTGGACACCACCGTGCGCAAAGTCGTTAGTAGAATCTGCCATTCTTGCTAACGGATACAGTGGAGTTTTGATCAGAAAGATTCCCACGATCTTGTCGATTCATTTAAGAGTACTTTTAGACGAGGTGAGAGAGCTGATTTACCTTCACGTTGTAGATATTCTCACCCAGATTTTCGAAGAGCAAATCTCAAGCAGTCGAAAAACTTTTAGCAGAGTTAGAACTTCCGGCCTCGACTCAGTTCTGTGTGTTCAACAAGATTGACGCTTATCGTTGGGTGAAAAAGGGGGCAGACGACCTTACGCCCAAAACAAAAGAGAATATACTCGCCGAGCCACTACAAACCATATGGCGAAAATGCAGAGAAATTGTATTTTCATCTCTGCACGATAAATATAGAGCAACCTCGAGAATTGCTCTATCAGAAAAGTAAGAGAACTACTATCGTGCAGAAATATCCTTACAACGACTTCCTTTATCAGCGTTACGACCAAGAAGGACAACCGAGTGAGGATGTTTCAAAACGCAGACAGCTCACATGATGTTCAGGAACTACGGCAAAAAACTATAGTTCCTCTTTGTTTTATTCATAAGACTATGACTATGTCCCATCGGGCAATAATGTACTTGTCCGGTAAGAGCGTTATCTCCCGACCATCATAACAAACCGTAGCCTCACCTTGAGCAAATAACAATCTCACAGTTTTGCTCATGCTTTATGATAGCCATCGAGCACCCGGCTGCAAGCGATTGCACATAATCTTACCTTATCATCAGAGGAAAATACGTGCGTGCATTTCCTTTTCACCACCTTTGAAAGAGGCAGGATTTGCTCTTCTATTTCCTTAAAATCAATAATCATATGGCTGTGTATTTCGTGTTAGCATTAAATTGACTATGTCCATACAGACGGGAAAATTCGCTCGGATCATAAAAACTGACAAGCTTTTCAGCCATAGCTTTAAGAGAGGGCCGCAATCGTCCATTAAATTTCTCTTGGCCATGTATGAGGGATACGTACAGGACCTTCAAGTCTATTTGGTTTTCAGCTTAAATATATCCTGATTTTACCGCTTTTCACAGGATGAAAATGCTTTTGAAACTGTAGATCAATCCCCCAAATCGTATCTTTTTCAATTGTAGTATAGACCACATTATTTACAGACAAAATCGAATCGTATTATTACTTATGGTTTCATCGTAATACGTGCGCCCTTGTGTGTCCGGCCTTTCCAAGACGACAAGATTAGAAAAACCTCGACGGTAGCGCCCATCCATTTCAAAATCTTCCCAACTGATGTGTAGCGGGGTCGATTTCTTTTTATATTGTGCTAACCAAGGCGTTGTCAAACTACAATCAATATGATGACCATAACCCGGTAACAATTCTACCGATATTCAAACTTCGTCTGCTCCAAAGCTGCTTTCGTATAAGCTGTAAGTTTATTGCGATAAAGCCCTCGTCCAATGCACCCGTCAGAGAGAGAAAGGCGTATTTCGCAAGTTTTCTGATGGGCGCATTTTTCAAAGGTTCGCCACCTGCCATCGGCCCCGTTGCGGCCCAATAATCAGCATAAAACGAGGCACAAACGCTGACTACCATATCCGCCTTCAGAAATACCGAAGACATAAAAGACGGTTGGATCAGCAGAAGCTGAAAGTAGCCATTGTCGTAGCAATTTTCAAAAGCCCACCGTCGCTACGCTGCCACCATCTATACCATTTACCTTCCTGAGGTATCTGCGGAATAAAAATAAACACTGGGCGCATCCGAAAACGTTTCGCCAACAACAGACCGGTCTGAAACTCTTGGTCACGAGGTCCGGAACCGTGCAGATATAAGAACAACGGATACTGCTCCGCATCGCCTTTTTCGACCCGAAATAGTAGTTCAAACGCGCAGCGGGTTCCAAGGAATCAGCAAAGCCCATACATTTTACGTGTTGTGCATTCAACGTATCTATTTTTGGCAATTCATCTTCTTGTATAAGATGATTAGCGTCGCTCATAGCTTCCCAAACCTGTTTTCGCTTACTTTCTATATTCTTAAACTTTAAGGTTTGATCCCGGAAAGACAGTATGCTCTCCTCGAATAGAAAGCACAAAAAGCATTCCTCAGTTCTGTTTGCTGCGCCTACACAACCGGGAAAGCTATGAAACAAAGTCAAAAAGAAAAAAGACTCGAATCAGTTTATGAATTGAGCGCATCACGCATTTTGTTGAATGTCATCATTGGTTTTTCCTCGCTTATTTAGAAATTCAACGTCTTCTACAAAATCAGCGGCAGCAAAGTCCATTTTTCGCAACCGCAAACAAGCTCGATACGTGCAGAGCGCTTCATTCAAGTGCCCAGCAAGCATTGTGCGACATTCTGATAATCGACAGCCTGCGCCTCTTATATCAATCAACTTCTTATAATGCCTCGCCTGTTCCTATTTCTCGGCCAACATTGAGCACCAAGCCAAAGCTCAGTCGAACGCGCATCAGAATGAAGGTAATCGCTTTAAACAGCTTCTCAAATGCAGCCTCTGACTCTCCGACAAGAATCAGGCATTCGCCATAACGCATCAAGATGTTGGCATTTTCGGCTCCAGCATCTCTAATTGCTTGAAGACTTTCAAGAGCTTTATCATATTGGGGCCGCTTGCACGCAAACGACAGACAGTTGGCGGGCGTCCAAGCCGAATCAGGACGTATCGAGTTAGCCTTTCATAATATATAATCGCTCTATCCCACTCTTTTCAATTGTTGACAGCACTAGCCTGACTTCTCTAAAATCTCAGGCCCCTGCATTGTAGCGTCAACTTTTTGGAATGAAAGAGACGGCTAAAGTCCATTCTTGCTCACGAAAAGCATATTACCCAAAAAGCACTAAAAGCTTCTTTGTGGTTTGCAAGATGGGCTTAAAGAGCGGCAAATCTACCATCGACAAGAACGAAGCAACGGATTAGCATCTTTATCGCGATAACGGTACGCGAAAAGAAACGATAGATCTTGCAGCCAAAAACGAATCTTCTGCTATTGTTTGTACAGCATCAGTTTGATGTATTTTGTCCTGCAAAGGCTACTTGCGCTCGATTGTTTGCCTAGTTTCTGCTTTTATACCGTCAATTGGCCTGAAGACAATTGATCTATCATCAGAAACATTCCGATTTCTTTCTCATATCGTCTGCTGCGTCATCTCAAAAGCCCACTCAGGCTGACAAAGACTCACCTCGTCCTTGACGCCAGAATCGTCGTGCGAAAGGGCGTAACCACGTTCTTTGATCACTGAAACAAAAGCGTGTATCCTACTGACGTTGCGCAAAAGGTAGTATAGAATGTATCATCGCCCCTGTTCACGCATATCCGCCAGCTGCAGTCCCTATCTTGTCTACTTCTTCATCGAGAGCTCAAGCCGGAGTTTAAGTCCAATGCTAATTCATCAGGATTCGTAAAATCCAAATCCTTTCATGAGTCATCTTGTTTTGCAGCTCGATATGCTAGGGCATAATCTCATCCGCAACTTGCTCTCATCCTTTTTGGCTCACTGTGCACATCAATTTACAATTGCATCGTTAGCAATCGCGGCAAAAGTCGGGACATCAGCAAGCAGCTGCAGGCGCGCCGTCAGATCGGCGGTTTGTCTGCTAAGTCTATCATAGTGTAAAATGCGGCCCAATACAAGGCCGGACAATGCGCGGGGCCCGTATTTTTGAGCACGGAATGATGCCCATTTTCAGCAAGAGTTGGGATCTCGTATGGCATCAAACAAATAAACGACAGACAAAAGTAAGCGCACTTAAGATAATTTGCTTTTGTGCCTCCCGCAAAGCGTCTCGTCTTTAATCTCGAGCCGAAACAGTTCGTATGTACCTCGATCATAGGCGCAGAAGCTGCTATCTGATAAAAACTCATCCGTTTCCGCATGGCATGCAAGCGGTTAAGCGAAGTGTAAACTGCGTTTTAAGAAAATCATACTTAATCTTTATCTGAGAGCAAAAAGCCTTGTTTATGAATTGTAGAAAACAGCGTTTCGCGATCAGGATCAGCAATCACTTGGCAAAACAAGTCAGTAAACGGATATAATCCTCTCTCGTCACAGCAGGTTCTTCGCTTTCGGTATCAAGCCCGACAAGGCGTTGAGCGTCCGCAAACGATGGGCGCAAACTCTCAATCGTGTCTTTATACAATATATCAAACGTACTCTTATCCATACATTCCAGCTACTTAAATGACGAAGCACAGTGAGTGAGTTTTCGCTTGCTATAGCTACTCCTCTTTATTTATTGTCTTGCATAGTGCGGCAATTTCAATTTGTTGATAACAGCAGGATTTACGTGGTACGCATCGAGATATCTTGGACAAAAACCGATGCCTCTGATTGATACTATCGGAAGCTGATTATAAACGGCAGACAAGCGCCGAGTATCAATCCGATCATATCTTTTGCGCTTAATGAGCAAGGAAAACTCTGGGCGAAGTTCCGGAATACAATAATTTACGATCCATTCTCACGGCCTCAGTCAGGTAGGCTCCGGCAAAACCGCACCATCTACTTATCCGCCTTGTACCATAGCACCGCAAATCGCGAAACTGACTGATGCGTGGACGCAAAACGAAATTGTCAGGCAAGCCGTTTTTGGCTTCAAAGCTTCCGTGCACGTCTCATCCGAATAAGAATATTTTCAGCGGCCACTGTTCGATCTTTCATCTCTTTCTGTATGGCGGATAGCGTAAACCTGTCGACGCTGCAAGTCCTCAGCCATTACTAGAGATGGAGCCTCGCTCTGTAGCAACTGCTCCCAAGTGGGCCTGCCTCAACCTATCCGTGCATATCCTTGCGCCTGGCTAGAGAAAAGCCGTATCGCAATCTGCTTGAGAAGGATATACGCGAAAAGCAATCAGAATATGTGTTGTTTGGAAGCGAGAGCATCAGCCACCAGCAATGGAAGCACATCGAGCGTCATCGGAACGGCTACGACACCATGCCTCCGAAGCCTCGCTGATTATTGCTTTCTTTAGGGCTTTTGAACTCGTTTTTCCCGCACAAGCTATCAAGGCCGGCAGGAAGAGTAAAGGAGGAGTCTTATGCATATTCTGTCTTTTATGCTAAAAATACTGCCGAAAAGGAGGATTCTCAAAAGTTTAATTCAAAAATATTGCACGCAGCCATCTTAAAATTGATCTCATACAGCCGCTTTTTGCGCGCGTTAACGCTGCGGTGCGAGTAAAGTGATGCGCGTCCTCCTCGTTTATCTGCCACCTTTCATCTCTTTTCTGAAATCCTTTTGCCTCATCATTGATTTGTACTATCGTGATGGTACGTTCTTCCCCTCGTGAGAGGACAATCGTTCTCTCACGAGGCTCTCTCTTCGTGATGCAAAATGTGAGCAATCAAGCGATGTGCAAGAAAATGCATCATTTTACCTCGCAATAATTTGTTGGAATAAACATTATCGTGCTGCTTATACAATATTTTAGCGTGCTTTTATTATTTTTAATTATTGAACTAATAATCTAAAATAAATACTACCGCACAATTTTTCATGTAATTGCAATACTTCGAATCCGTGCTTTCCAAGCTGCAGAAAGGGCGCAAAGACTCAAGAATCTTTGGCGAGCTTTCTTAAGCGAAGCCGAGGAAGATTTTCCATCAATTAAAAGCGGATAAGTTTGGTCCGGAAACTTACAAAACATTCAATAAGGCCCAGCTGGCAGTCATTGCGCCGTAATGCCCCAAAGGACTGCAATGCAGAAATCTCAGCCAAGAAATCATCAATATAGTCGGCCCGTGACGCAATGAGAAAGCCCTGCCAGTCAAAGACGCTGCTCATAAACGACGGAGGCGGATATGGGTGTACAGAGCTCAGCCCGCAGCTCCGTATCGGCGGAAGGATTAGGGGAGTTGCGAAAAGTATCACACCACCGCGATTGTCAATTTTTAGGAACAAAACCCTGACAAAGTGCAGCGTTCTTCAGCGTCATAGCCGCATAAGCAATAATCAAGCCCCTCCAGCAGCAATTCTTCGCGTTTCGGCTGTAAGCTCTACCAAAGTATCTCTCCAATCAGTTTTTGCCAACGTCTTAGCAAAAGATCGAAGCTCTGGGGTGCGAACACCTAAGATGGGGCGCGATAGTCCCGGCAGCAAACCTGAGGAGAACTGAGCTAAATCTGGATCTTTTGAGACCTTGCAAAATGCACTCGTATACCAGTAATTTCCATTAATGCGATTTTTAAGTATGCGAAAGTAAGTAGAAAGCGAGACTATAATCCAACAAAAGCACATATTTCAGCAAATCACGTTAAAAAACTTATCTGCTTGGATCTCATTCAAAACGAATATCGTATTTTCTCTTTTGAAAATGAGAATTCTTTTGATATGAAACAAGTCATGCTATACATCTTCTGTGTCGTTAGTACATTTACAATGGCACAAAACACAAGAAAAACTGAAATATCAGAAATAAAAACAGTGAGTTCACAGACACCAACACGCTCCAAGTCACCCCAAGAGTTGGCTGATGATACCTTATCTGCCTCATCAGCAGAACAAAATAAAATGATTGTATCCCCTCTCCCATTCTTCAGGAGCCAAAAGTACATGCCTGAGTGATGATTTCGGCAATAATAAGCCTTGGGGCTTACATAAGGAGTTGAATGCGCAATTTGGCCTATCGCTTATTACAGGATTTGGGAAAAATGCACCAAGCGGCGTAGGATTTGGTCAACATGTGGGTTTGACTTATGCCTTACCTTTTAAATAAAACATTGGTCTGGCAGCTGGTTTATATGCAGATCATCTAAGTTGGGAGACAATAATATGACTAATACAGGTATTTCTGCGCTGCTAAGTTATCAAGTAAATGAAAATTGTGCTTGTATGCTATGGTGAAAAGAACTTCTCCGGTCATCTGACCCACCAACTTTATTTGCCACTTACAGCTATTTCATGACTTCGGAGCGTCTTGGAGTAGGTGCAGAATATAAGGTAAACAAGACATTAACGTGGGCGTAAACTTTGAACAGTGGAGTATGATCTTGCTTCTTCCTTTGAATGTATCTGCCGGTAATTTGATGAAACCCTACCAGGGGGCCGATTGGTAAAAAGACAAATATCATTTCAGTTTTGGGATTAAAACAAGGCTAAAGAAACCGGATGAGCAACAAATTTAGCACATACTCCCATTTGTTTGTGCAGAACACTTGCCCCAGTCGCAAAAGAACTTGCGTGCGTAATTTCAACGCTTCTAGTGTATCAAGCTGACGTTGACACTTCTCCAAATCTCGATAAGAGCATATGTCAATCACGAAAACCAGACAAAAATTAGTAGAAATGCGCGCGGTGTTTGCACGCAAAGGCATGGAGAATACAACGATGAATGATATCGCTGCGCATCTAAATGCGGCGAGAACGCTGTACGTATTTCGAAACAAAGGAAGAAATCTACTATGCTTGTTATTGAAAGCGAATTGGAGTTTGCTTTCCGATGACCTGGATCATGTAGCTATGATGGACAGCAGAGCCGGAGAAACTATTGCAACTGATTTATACGCATCTACATACGATAAAAAGAGGCTGTAACAGAAACGGAACGCAGAGCAGAGTTCTTTCGCAATATTTGGATGGTGAAAAATGCGAAGGCGTTGGACGCTGAGGAATGTCTTATCATTCGCCGTATGATAGAAGAAGGTATAGCTCAAGGAAAATTAAAAGTGGAGAATATAGAACTCATAAATGGACATTATACATTATACTTGTCGCGGACTGAAGTGCTTATATCTACGATCGCTTAGCTATCGGCAGGTGAAGGGACTCGCTGCCCATCGTTAGAAATATCATCAGACGAACATTGGGATACGAGGAGAATAAACAGAAATAATCAGCAATAATGATACAAATAACCTATTGAAAATGGGACTTTTAACTGGAAAACAGTCTGATCGGGGCGCTGCACGTGGCATCGAAAAAGCTATCGCAATTCGCTTCATGGAAGAAGGAGCTAACTATCTTTCACAGACCTTGTGATTGATGAGCACGGCGAGGCTACACGCAAAAGTAGAAGCAAAAGGAGTTAAATGTATGGCTTATGCCGGCAATGCTGTGAACTTTGAGGAAACACGCTGGTAGAACAAATACATAAAGACTTTTGGTAGTATAGACATAATGAGTAAATAATACTGCAGGCATTACGAAAGATGGCCTCTTAATTCGTATGACGCAGAGCGCAATGGGATGCTGTGATAACAGTAAACCTGAAGTCGGCCTTCAACTTCTCACACGCTGTTGCGCCAATTATGATGCGCCAACGTAGAGGCTCTATCATTAATATGGCCTCTGTTGTAGGTGTACATATCAAATGCCGGACAATGCAACTACGCCGCCTCAAAAAGCCGGTATGATTGCTTTAGCTAAAAGCATCGCACTACAAAGAATTAGGTAGTCGCGGCGTGCGTGCCAATGCTATCGCGCCAGGCTTTATTGAGACAACATGACAGAACAACCTGCGAAGACGTTCGCAAAGATTGGATTGTACGCATTCCTCTGCGCCGTGGAGGACAACCTGAGTGATATTGCCAATACGGCTATTTACTTGGCAAGTGATTTTATCGTCTTACGTGGTGGACAGGTAATCCAAGTGGACGGTGGTATGAATATAGTAAACTCAAAAATAAATTTTGCTCTCTCCTTCTTTTACAAAGAATGGAGAGGGCTTTTTATGGAAATTTTTATGCGAAGACAATCATACATTGTCATCACAACAAAGCAGGGAGATCATTCAAGGTGACAAAACCGGCGATAAAACTGTTGCTGATGAGATCAAGACTTATTTAAAAGAAATACAACAAACCCGGAGCTGTGCTTTCTCGGTATTCCTCATCGTTTAGACAGACCGGTTAGTGGAGTTTCTATTTTGCTCGCACAAGTAAGGCTTTGGCGCGCTTAAATGAAATGTTTTCGCAAAGGAGAAATAGAGAAGACCTATCAAGCAATAGTAATCATGAGACCCCAAACAGCATCCGGAACCTTAGAACATTGGCTGACGCGTAATGAAAAGCAGAATAAAGCTATGCTCACAAAAGCCCCGCAAAAAGAATGCTGAAAGCAATTCTTGACTATAAGGTAGAAAGCGAAAAGTGATCGCTACTGGCTACTTAATGTCCACCTACACACAGGAGAGCATCATCAAATTCGCTGCCAACTAGCTGCCATCGGTTGTCCTATAAGGAGATCTCTAGCATGGTGCTCCCCGTAGTAACGCAGATGGAAGCTTATATGCCTCTCACGCATGTATTAGATTTGAACATCCAGTATCACATAAGATAATTTTTGCAGAAGCTCCTTTATCCATCTTTTCCATGTGGAACGTATTTCGAAAGCTCAACAACGAATATAGCTTTATAATGCTCAATTGGTAAAGAGACATCAACTGGGCATAGCACACTCAAGAATTCTTATCATCTCATATACTCACAAGGAAAGAAGTAGGATTGTCAAAATAGGATCTATCTAGTAGATTTAGTGATATGTTACAAAATAGAGGAATAAACCTATCTCTTATACTAGAGACTTTGAAAATCGAAAAAGAAAAAAGAAAAATTGAAATTTTCTCCTGAAAAGTTTGAAGATATCAGGAAACACCGTATCTTTGCAACGCTTTTCAGAACAAAGGACGCTTAGCTCAGCTGGTTTAGAGCGTCTGCCTTACAAGCAGAGGGTCGGCGGTTCGAATCCGTCAGCGTCCACTTAATGAAAAGAAAGTTCCAAAGGACGCTTAGCTCAGCTGGTTTAGAGCGTCTGCCTTACAAGCAGAGGGTCGGCGGTTCGAATCTGTCAGCGTCCACAAAAAGTTGCACATATAAAATATGTACAACTTTTTGCATCTAGTCCAACTTGGTTCACTACATAGTCCTCCCTTAAATAGTGGTTTTTATCATCTGTTATTCAGCACTATAAACATCTAAAACGGTTTTGTTATCTTTAAGGTGCGAAACTTGCAGATCTTTATGATCAAAAACCCATAATACAGCATCATTATTCAGCAGCTTGTCGGATATACTGAACCAATCACACCCGCTCTACAAACCAGCCGACAAAATAGATTGGAGCAAATTCGACACAGCTTTCGCTCCTCTGTATTGTCAGAATAGATCAAAATACCGGCAGGGGACAGGGGGTATCGGGGAAAGAAGAGATTAATGGCACTCGAGTTTTAATACCGGATGCCCTAAATCTTCAGACAGCAGGGTATCAGAAGCGGAAGAAACACAAGCTATTCTGCAAGCGAGCAGGGCATAGAACCCTCCATCGGACACTTGAAATCAGACCATCGTTTAGGACGTAACTTTTACAAGGGAGTGAAAGGGGATGCTGTGAGCATACTATTGGCGACAGCTGCTTACAAACTTCCAAAGAGCCTATGAGAGCTCTTTTTAACTCTGCTCAAAATAATAAGCGAAAGGACATGGATGGATGACTTCTCGCTTATCAAAGCTTTTTAAGGGACGACTATGTATCTTATAAGATGCAACCACTACTCTAATACAATTTTGTATTTTAGCACCACCGCTGTATATAAACAATGTTATTAATTAGACAACTGGGGCGTATATAGTTAGGCTCTTCTAGCTTTTTGATTTGCCAAGTTTGGTCGTGTAATTTCAACTGTGTCAAGGCTCTAATCCTTCATATTTTACCTCATTTGGATGACACGATTTTTAATCGTGGCAGTCAGATGAGGAATCTTCCTTCCGAGACAAAGTTACATAATCTCAAAACGTCTTCCAAATTTTATTGCTAATTGTTGTGATATCTGAGCCCAGTTTGCAAGTGGCATAGTCCACTTCTCACGTATGTTCCCGGTAAGCCAGAAACACAAGCTTTCTCGAGAGCAGTATCGGAAGGGAAAGACTCCCTTGTTCTTTGTAACCTTTACGTACTTGCCTGTGGTAGCCTTCAACCGTGTTGGTGGTGATATCAGCTTACGTATCGCGAGGCGTATACTGAAAGTATTCCGTGAGGCGTTCCCAGTTGTCACGCTATGATTTTATGACGATAGGATACTGTTTCTCCCACTTGCTCTCGAGTGCGTCCAACTGTGTTTCTAGCAGTCTCTTTGCTAACGGCCCCATATACTGTCTTAAGGTCACTGAGAACTCCTTTTGATGCTTACTGCCAACGTGTCTGATAGAGTTGCGTATTTGGTGGACAAGACAGAGTTGGACACTTGTATCGGGGAATACACTCTGATAGCATCAGGGAAGCCTTTCAGACCGTCAACACAGCATACAGTATGTCCCGGACCCCTCGGTTTTTGAAGGTCACTAGAACCTCTAACCAGAAGTTTGCACCTTCACTCTTGGAGACATACATACCAGAAGTTCCTTGTGGCCTTCCTTGTTGATGCCCTAAGACGTTGTAAATGGCACGTGAGACCGCACGTCCGGTTTCATCCTTCACTTTATAATGGATGGCATCCAGCCAGCATATTGCTATATACAGGATCAAGCATTCGTGAACGCCATGACTTGATTTCAGGCAGGACTCTGTCGGTGATGGAACTGATGGTTTCTGCAGATAGTTTGGTATCAAACTCGCGCTCAAAAATACTTGCTGATATCGCGAGTACTTGTACCAAAAAGCATACGATGTTTATAATCTGATCCGCCATACCTTCTGCAAGGATCGTTTCGCGCTTTCTGACGGTCTGAGGCTCAAAGGAACCGTCACGATCACGAGGCGTTTTCTATAGTAACCTCACCATAAACGATGTTCCGTACTTGCTTAGCCAGCTTACCATTACGGCGATTGCCTTTGAGCGTTCATCAGAGAGAGATGAGCATCCATCTCACCTTCAAGCGCAGCATTCAATATGTGCTCCAACATTGGTGCCAGCACCATCCTTACCAAATAACGGTTCTCCCTTACGAAGCTGTTCCGCAGCCTCTTGTAATCAATTTCTTTGTCGTCCATAATAAATAAACTGTGTAAAACTAATCTTAGTAGTATAGATACAGTTTACTTTACACTCTCCCAAGTTTTGCCTTTATCTAAACTATAAAGTAAATCGTATTCTATAAAAAGCACCTTTTATATTACCAATAAACCTATTATTGCTTTTATCATTAGATTGTAAATTTTCGATAATAGAATAGTTCTTGATTTTTATAACTCTCAAACGGTGTGCATAGGGTTCATAGCTTATTAAAGAAATTTCATTTTGCATCCGATAAAGTATTGCCAGCAATTATTATAGTATTCTTTTCTTGGCTTACTATACTTTTGGGCATTATAGAAAGTTTTATTTCGTTATTCTCTTTTTCTGCACTTCCAAAAATACGAGGTTTCACCACTACTAAAAATTGCATATGACTTTTCGTTTATGCCTATTCCTTGCAAGGCATAATTTTCAATATCAATACTATCTATATTTTGATTTTTATCTAATGAATATAACTTTATTGGACCTCTGTTATTTGTATAATAAAACTTTACTATTATCATTCCAAACTGCAGATATCGGTTTTATTTTTATAATTTTCTCAATATACCTTTTTCGTACCAAAAACTGCAATGCTAAAATTATAATCTCTTCTCACATCATTTCGTAAAATGTAAACATAACCATTTAGTTGAGTACATAGTAAAATAACTATAATTTAAACTGAATATTTTAATCCACTTCTTCCTCCATCGGTGGTTTTATAAATATTTGCTTTGTCTATTAATCTTGGAATATTATTTGGATTTTCTAATTCTTTTCCGATAATTCTGCATATTCTGTATATGTCCCAAACAAATATCCTTCATTATCTGTTTTGAAATACATATAAGAAAAACGTTTGATTTACATCGGGTATTCCTTTACATTTAATCATGTTCGATTCGGGCTTTACAAACCAAGCAAGAGCAACAACAAACTATTTAAAAATATAGCTTTTTTCATAAGTCTATTTTATGGTTGGGATGTACGTTGCCAAACAAAAAGTGCACAACTGCAAATGTAGTTATTTACTCTGATATTTCCTTGTTTTATTATCAAAAATTCTTTTGTTGGTTGAATTTTTGCTTTATTATTTCTCTTATCTTTTTGATTTTCTCCCTTGCCCCTAAATATACGTCTTTGGGTGTAAGATTATCTAACGATTCATGAGAACCTTCTCTCATTATAATATTTCACCCACCCATCGATAGCATTTTCCAATTCAGAGGGACAAAATAATGATTTAGCTTAATTACATCATCGATCTGGATATCGTTCTTATCTTTCCCTGCGTCTTGCGGATGCAAGGTTTGCATTATGGATAGCTTGATATTATATTCCTTACAGAGATACTCGTTTGAGAGAGGAAGCAATATAACATAGTCCATTATCTGATAACAGACAAGGAGGATTCCGGAATGTAACTCCTGCCTTCTCAATTGCTTTTATCTGATAGCTCCGGATACATCACCAGAAGTCATACTGAACATAACTCCCAATAGATAATATACCGCTGGAAGTCATCAATTACGCGTAGAGATAGATAGTTCATTCCGAGATGTCCGAGCTTGTGAGCTCCGCCTTCATGTGCCTATCTCAAGTTCGCGCAGAGAATCAAAGTGTTTGAGGATGCCGAACAACATCGACAAGATGTTGGTAGCTGTCAAAAACGCTTCACACATAAGCCTTCACTTCCTTTGCTTCGCGGCTTATTTGAAGAATTTTCTCCTTGTCGAGTAACTTTAACACTGACGATAGACCGGCTGTCTTCGGTAAATGTACTTTTACCCGATGGTTAAAATGTTTTTGTCGATACAAATTACATTAAGGGCTGACTTTCAAAAATGAAATCAGCCCTTTACTTTTGGCTCTCTCCAAAAGAACGGCATATCGATCAAAAACTTTTTACCGGACAGCAATAGTTTACAATATAATTTGAGATACTTCTGTGGCGGGTATGAACAATCATGCCACGTTCTTGAGCATATCGTTGATGGTCCGATAATGCTTCTTTTGCGGAGCATGATTTTTGTCGTGCACATCCATTAAGCGGTTCTTCATATTAGTGCGTATTCCGTAACGATGTGAACTCCTTTATCTGAAGAGAAAGCAAAAAGAGATTGTGAAATGTATCCTTTGTCCGCATAGAGTTTCTTCCGAATAAATCCTTAGTCAAGTTGTTGAAAAACCTCCGGATTACGATCGTACGCATTGGCTTTGGTGAGTGCAAAGTTGAGTAATTCCCTCGTTCATTACACAACAGATGCAGCTTAAAGCCATAGTACCACCCCATTGTACTATTCCCTTTATGAGCATAGCCCTTGAAGACACGATTGAAATACTCACGCTTGTTTTCCACACGAGAATACGCGTCGAATCGATAAAAGTAATCCCCGTGCATTCTCCCATCAAAGCTAATTTAAGGAAGAGCTAAAAGTGGAATCGCCACTCGTGGCATACGTTCCACTAAAATCGGGTATATGAAAGTAGGTGGGGAAATTCTTCTTTAAAGTTCTCGACAGACGTGGAAGAGATAGAAAATGTTTGAAATTGCGAAACGTATTGTTGTTGAATAAGACAAGAGTGGTAATCATTTCTGCATCGCTCATTCTACCTTTTCATTGCGAGTTTTAGGTGTTTGGAGAGGGATTGAAAGCGAAAGAGCTTTTTGTTCAACTCCAACTCATATTCTCGCAGAAATCATCTGCAATACAATAGATTTTCGTGATTTTTCTGATAAGTTTCAAAAAGGATTGTGATTTTTGTTATATGATTGATTCTCAACAGTAAATATACGAAAAACAATCCTCTTATTAGGCTTTTATTGAAACTTTTCTGAGGAAAAAGAAGAACTGCTTATCGGAATTGGGGTTCATGGATTCCGGCTATCGCTGCTTTAAACATTTCTATCTTGAAAAAGTATGCAAGCATCTTCGCCATCTGTTTCCCAGGTTGTTTCTATAACTGTTTAGCAGAGTTGGAACGGAGGTCGCAACACTTTTTGAACCTGTTTATCAAGAAAGTTCTGTTGGAAAATGCACGGGCATAAGCTTTTCGCTGATAGTACACCCTGCCCGTCCAGGAACCAAAGAATACATATTCACAAAGTTTTTCAAGGGCATAGCCCAAAGAGGAAAATGCTCCATGGGATGGTTCTTCGGCTTCAAGCTGCATCTAATCTGCAATGAAGAGGAGAGCTTCTCAACTTTATGATAACGCCGAGATGTTGATGACCGTAAGCCTTTGGAGTACAAAGCGTTTATAGAATTCATATATGGCAAGCTGTTCGGTGACAAGGGGTACATCGGCAAGAACCTCTTCCAAAGGCTTTTCGTTGACGTGAATACAACTTATTATTAAGCTGAAAAGTAACTGATGAAAGGAGCTTTAATGAGCGTTTCAGACAGACTTTACTCAGAAAAGAGCCATTTATGAGAAACGGTGAATGATGAACTTAAGAACATTGCACAGGTGAGCACCTCGGGCATAGATGCTTGACAATTTCATCGTCAATTTATTAGGTGCCATTGTCAGCCTATTGCCTGTTTCCCAAGAAACCGTGCATCAATCTCAATAGGGCCTTTGGACACACAACTTACGTTGTTCTGAATTCATCGAACTCACGTTAATTTTAAAAGGTTACGAAAGTTGTTGTTGTATCACGATGGGTTATACACGCAACAAAATGCTTATAATTAACTGTTTACGAATTTTCTTTACTCAACAAGTGGCATAAAGGAAATCATCGCATCACCCAAATTCCGGAAGATCCAAAGCAGTACTCTTTGACGCAGAAGATGTCAGAAGACTCCAATCGAATGATATCCTGCGCTCCAATAGACTTATTGCCTTCGCACTTTATTATATATTTTATCACTGACTAAACCTGCACAAGTAATCAATGTTTTTCCTTCCTTATATGTATTTCCTCGACAAAAAGAGTTCATTTTCTTGCTAAATGTTCCTATAAGCATTTATCTTAGCGTATAATCATATGTTGAAAAATCAAAAACCAACTTGCCTTGCTTTTTATGAGTTCTTCCATTGAAATTGTCCTTTATAATAGACGGGAGATTGTGACGAAAAGTCGGCGGGCACAAAGTCTGTCTTGTTAAAATAGTTTTCCTGATTGTAATCCGGAGGGAGGTGTAATCAAGAATACTATTCTTTCCACTCCGAACCAATCTGAAAGTATATAATTAGCTTGATTCTCTACTTGGACACAGAGTTCATCATCAAATCGGAGAGAAGGCTCTTGCCCTGGTTTGTCGTTTGGGAACCAAGGGTTACACCTTTACTTGAAAACTGACCTCAGGAATTAGACGCAAAACATTGTAGCCGATAGTAGTCGGAACATTTTCCTTTTAGTAATGCACGATGCGAGTTTTTCAAAGATAAAAGCTCCTATTTTTAACTGCTTAATGATGCTGACAGCACAATTGGACTGCTATAAATCAGCTGATATCGAATTTATGCTGCACTTTTTTCAGAAACAATCACATGTTTCTCAGTCGATCTAGATAGGCCCGAAGCAGACTTTCTCCATTAACGTATTTTATAGACTCATCTCTGAGGTAGTCCAAAGTGGAATTATCCAATGTTGGCTTTCAACAAAGGCTTTTTCGTAAGACTGAAGCGCATCATATATCTGAACAAGTTCCATAAAAGCATTGAGATAGACATGCTAAAAACGATCGCTATCGATCATGCAAATATCGGTAGCTGCCTTTATATTCGCCTTTAAGGCTAAAGCATTCGTGGCCTCCATTGCAACCAAATAGAGTTGACTTTCCGATAGGTCATTATTTGGTCCACTCAAACAGTGTGTCTGCAAAAGCGATGATTGGCTCCGGATCATTCTTCTTTTCCTCTTGCGGCCAGCAGTCGCAAAAATATCCGTGTTGTATTGTTTGGGGTAGAAAGTAGCGCGAAGCCAGATTGCGTTCCCAGTGATGAAAGCATCAGTGTTGTCCGATATTTCCTCATCTCGAATCGTTCGGATCCTCTTGTTGCGAAAGAGGAGAGAAAAATCTCATGGTTTCAAAATCTATCTTTGCATAATTAAAGGGCTATGGATAAAGGATGGCCTATTGTGTTCCTGCCACTTTCTGTGTTCCGACAGGCGAGAGAGACAAGTTAGAAGCTTAACTGAAAACCACATTTTGTTTGTTCTCACTCATTGTCAAAGTTAATTTGCGGTTGAAAATCTGTTGTATCAGTAATTAATGGCGAAAAGTTGAAGCTGCAGAAATGTGTTGAGGGAAAATCCATATCCAAGATAAAAGAATAATCTCTCTTTTTATGGGAGCTCTAGACAAGAAGTCTTCCCATCTTGATCCCAACCATATATTGTGCGACGTGCGATGTTCTGTACCTGCAATCGCTCTGTGCTGCTTGAGGCTTAACGAGACTATTTCTTTATAGATCTCTATTCGTCCTAACTGGCCTCAATTCGTTTGTACCTAAAACACGCATTTGCATGCGAGAAAAACCATCATAGGCAAACGTACGGCGTAGCGTTAAAAGGTCACGAAAACACTATCACACTGTCACACAACTCCTGGCTGCAAGCACCGGAGAGACAACAATAGAGCCTTCCCAGTCGTATACAACTCATCGTACTCGTCTCAGCGGAGATCAGCCCGCAGTTTCGGACATCTTTGCGTAGACAACAAGGTGGTTACTGCTGCGCGAGTTGAGATGGTTAAAGATATCTCTCTGCTGGTTATTGATTTATGCGCGCTCGTCATAAGTGGCCAATGTGCGAAAAACCTGCAAAGAAGCATCTGCTGACGTAAAAGGTAGGCTGGTCTTTCCTACATTTAAATAGGCTTCACTTATAATTTGAGGCGATTTAATCAGATTGGGAAATTTACTTTGAAAAGGTTCTGATTGGCAAAGTTGAGATAGCGCCTGCCAGTCTCCCTTACGTATCAACTCATTCGCACTAATATCAAAAATCGTTTTGAGATCATCCGACGAAAGTGAGTCTGCGATGCTGCTTTATTAGTGTTTCAGCGTAACTCAATGCAGCTTTGTTGTTATTAAATGCGTCAGCCAACAGCATTTTGCCCAACAACTTTTGCATTTGAGGAAGCTTATCAAGCTCTTCTTCATAAACAGTGAAAGTTCAGCTATATTACGTTGTTGAATTAGCCTCTTGAATACAGCCGCAACGGTCCTGTCAGTATAGTTTAATGCTTGCTGTTTTTAAAGTTTGTAGTAGTTTCATTGCCTGCTTTCGATAGCGATGGCGCTTCATATATTGCAATTGTAGATCAGCAAAGTCTATTAACTCGGTATACGCACCCTCTTTTAATAGTGTTTCGCCCTTTGAGATTGATAAGCGAAACCCTCAGTGTTACTATTAAGCGAGGCCGGATATTGCGTCATCAGCTGTCAATCACAGGGCAACCATTCGCTCAATGTCGCTTTTCAGCATGCGAAAGCACCAAATCACAAACTAAAGACGAGACGGACAGAGAGTTGATTTTTGTTTTGTCATGAAAGAGGACGCAGTAAGCGCACATCACCTCTTTGACGCATCACAGCAAAACTGCTTGTGCGATAGTATCTTTCGATATTTGCGCGAAAACAATATTGCACACAACATGATCACGACAATCAGAACATAAAATCCGTCTCATAAGTCGAGTATCTTTAAGGATAGATAATGCTAATCCTCTTTTGAAGAAAAGATAGTAAGTCTGCGATAACAAAGAGTTGCTCCCACCGACAAAAGATCGTGTCTTCCGACTTGCGAGCCTTCAATGCCGCTTGGATGCATCTGAAAACGCGATGAAAATCACCTGACCAGTTCTATCGTGGCTGCGCGCAAATGTCTGAACTCATCTTCAGAAAAAGAACGAGCCGTACTGGCATCGGGTCCAATAAAACAGGCATTTTCGCAATTCTGCAATGACGGCATCAGCAGCTTTATCGTTGGCCATACCAGGTCATGATGCAGATCGACCGGAGACGCTCGCGCAACTGATGATTAAATACATCCACCCGCCTGCATTGTGTCCCGTATCGCAAACAACTTTCGGCTGTTCGCGCAACACTTGCCATCGTCCCATCAAGGCCGGTAAGTTTGCAAACATGTCTCAAAAGCCGTTTGTAAGCACTGCTCAGTAAGCCCCTGCCCTCACCTCAGTTTGCTTTTAAGATATTCAAAAGCTTTCAGAATCGTGTTGGCATTTTTACCTGACATCTCCTGCAAGCTCGCCTTTTTAGTTCTCGCATAATTTCGCGTTTGATACACTCTTAGTCCATCAGAAGAAAGAAAAGAGGAAAGCACTTCAGGTTGCTCATCGGCAAAAAGTAATCGGAGCGTCCATCTGCGCGGCCTTTTTCTGCAAACACCTTATAAGTTTCTAGGCTGCGTTCTCCTATTACAACAGGTAAGGTGTGTGGACTTAATAATACCTGCCTTCTCGCCTGCAACAGCCGACAGTATCTCCTAAAAACTCTGTATGATCTTGCTGATATTTGTGATGATCGAAAGCAGCGGAGTAACATTGGTACAGCACCCAATCTTCCTCCCAAGCTCCACCTCTACGACAGATATATCTCACCTGTTCTACAGCAAAATAGTGAAGTGCAAGTGCTAGTAGTGATTTCAAAAAAAGACGGATGAAGAGGCTCAAAGAATGGGCGCTCTTTTTCCACAAAATCAACGACAAACTGCTCGGAAATCATTTCTCCGTTTATTCTTATGCGCTCACGAAAGTCTAATAGGTGCGGGGAAGTATAGAGTCCCACTTTCAGACCGGGCTGATTGGTAAAATCGCAGCTAAAGTATGACAGCAAGAGCCTTTTCCATTTGTCCCCGCAACGTGAATCGTTTTATACTTTTTGTGCGGAAATCCAAAATGAGCATCTAAAGCATAAGTCGTTTGAAGGCCGGGCTTGTAAGCCGAAGCACCCAATTGCTGAAAGAGGGGCGTGCTTATTAAAGAGGTAGTCAATTGTTGCTTGATAATCCATGTTGATTGTTGCTTCAAGACAACCAATTAATAGAGGCGGGATGTTGCTTACTCGTTCTGTAGCCTTCGCTTCATCCCAGAACTGGTCCATTTCGAGAGATATGCTTCAAGTTACGCCCCTGTTCTTTTACACGTTGTTCAAGATAATTAAAGCGGCGTAGCAAACTTCCGATTCGTCTGCTCCAGCGCATTATCCGGATTGATATGGTAAAGGCGGGCTGCATTGATCAAGCTTAAACATCACGTCGCCAAACCTGCAGCCGTGGCTTTTTCTTCGAAAGTCGGCTTTCATTTCAGCCTCAAACTCTTGAATCTCTCTTCCTTCACCTTAGTCCAAACCTGTTCTTTTTCATCCCAATCAAAACCTACGCCGCGCGCCTTATCTTGGAATGCGATAAGCTTTGACGAGCGCCGGCAGCGACTCCGAACGCCGCCCAGAACAGTCTTATTTCCTTTCTCTCTCCCGCGTCTTTAGCTGTTCCCATTGCGCTCTTTACCTGCTCCGAAGATGTGACTTGCGTAAGGCCACATCATCTTTAAGGGATAAACATGGATGGTCGATAACAGCTTTGTCGACATAACAGTATTACACTACATCAGCAATATCAAACTGCTTCGACTCCTCTCCGATTTTAGAATAGAAGACTATGCATAATAATATCCCCAACTCTTCACGAATATCAGCCATATTAATAATTCAATACCGCTTCTGGAGTTCATATAGGTTTCTTCGATCGTATTAGACGCAAACTGAATCGTCTGCTTATGATCCTATGACATTTCTCGCGCAACGTATCCATTACGTCCAATAGCTGCTCAAAGCCTCAATTTTTCTAGTAGTTGTATGCATAACTAAATTTATTACTGTATGTTTGACTAACTTTTTTACGCCATTTTTATATCTAATGAGAGATAAAAAAGCAATATACATCTCGGTTAATCAGCACTTGTAATATCAGTTTATGGGCAAAGGTAGTAACAAATCTTTCACCTATTTATTGTATGATTTCTTTTTATTTAACAAAACTGAACGCGTTCGACACATAAAAGGCATGCAAACGCCCTATTTTTAAGCGAAAACGCGATCAAGCCTTGTCGCCTCGTGAGTGTAAATCACCTCACGATAGTATGTTTACGCCGTGAAAGAATAATCGTACGCTCACGAGCGTATAAATACAAAATCAGCTTAAAGCACAGGCTCCATACTTTCGATATTTACTTAAGCTAGACATACTTAGACTCAATGCTGCAATAGTAATAGACTTTAAAAGTAATCACCATCAGCCAGAAAGATAATTCCACTTTTAGCGTCTTATTTATATTACACAATCTCAGATTGGCCGCCTTGGTATCATATTTCGGGATTGTTCTTTCAAAACAGCGATATAAACTGCCTGTCCTAAAAGAAACGCAAAAAAACTTTGTAGGTTAGTCCAAAATGCCTACTTGCAGGCTGATTATCTGCGGCGTAAAAAATCGCTGCAAAACTGTTAGTTAAGAAAATACCTTTGCCGGGTAATGGATCTTTCTGAGTAAACAGCTGAAAATTTATAGTAATACAATTAAAACAAACGAAGAGTGGACATCGTCATATACAAGTGACCATTTCTGCAAACAAAGAGACGGAACAAGAATGGGTCGGTAGATGCTATAGACCAGATTCTTGGCCGTCCCAGCTCAAAGGTTGCCAAACTGCTTCGCGCAAGTACAACCAAACTTTACTCCGCAATGTAGATTGTAGACAACGTGATCATCAATACGACAAGGTTAAACGACCGCGTCAAGATGACAGGATCGTATTTATTATTCTCATACGGGTTATCCTGGCGGCTAACGCGAACAAACGCCGGTCAATCTTGGCTGCTCAATGGCGCTGGAAAGACTTTGCTGCGTAATAAAGGTATGCCCCCAAGAATCGCCTTTGCGCACAATCGTTTAAAAATCTCCACGTCTATGAAGGCGCAGAACATAAGCACGAAGCACAATCTCCGAAGGTGATTGATATTAACCAGTATAAACAAGAAAGAATATGGATATGATTAATGCAACAGGTCGCCGCAAAAGCGCCGTGAGCATCGTATTCTTGACCGAAGGTACGGGTAAGATTACAATTAATAAAGAGACCTTGACGGAATACTTCTGCCTATTCTTTCAGTACGGTGGTAAACAACCACTTCAGCCGCTGCTTCGACGCAACAGAGAAGTGATGACATCAAAGTGAAATACTGACGGCGGTGGTTTCACGGGCCAGTCAAGTCGTTGCGGCCGAGCGATCGCTCGCGCATTGGTGAAGATCAATGCTGAGGATAAGAAAGCCTCCGCACAGAAGGCTTCATCACCGCGACTCTCGCGTTGTTGAACGTAAAAACCGACGCAGCATCGTCGTCGCTTCCAATCAGCAAACAGCGAATATACGCTTTGCTCTGCCGAACATTCTTTCTTAAGAGAGCGTCTGCAAAGCAAAAATATATGGTTAGCTATTGGTGCAATGCGTTTTAGCATCTAAACTCTTGGGATGCGTATCGCTCACCTAGGAGCTGGGTTGCTTTAAAGCAATTACAAACAGAGTAAACGAACAAACAAAATATATGTCAAGAACAACTTTTGACCAACTTCTTTAGAGGCTTATGGCTGTCATTTTGGCCGCCCTCAAGGGCAGTTTGGAACCGCAATGGCTCCTCACATCTCATGGAGCGCACGGTATTCATATTATCGACTGGCAACAAGACTCAGGCAAAGATTGATGAGGCAGCAGAAGCCCTCAAGCAAATTGCAAAGTCAGGCAAGCGCAGCATCCTCTCTCGTTCACCACAGGCAAAGATATCGTTGCTGAGAAAGCAGTTGGCGGTAACATGTTTTTATGTTACGTGAACGTTGGCTGGGCGGTATGCTACGTCAACTTCGACAATCCGCAAGGCGGTTAAGTGATCGGCCAACATCGATGCAAGCTGACAGCCGATGGAACTTTCACCTCTCCGGGCGTGAAATCTCCAAATCTCTCGCCAACGTGCTAAACCTCGAAAAGAACTGTTCTCATCGCAGACTTGACGCAAGTTCTTCTGGCAGTCTCCTTCATTGTAGACGTAATGAAAAGAGCATCATCGCAGTAAAGAAGCTCATCGTCTGACATTCCTGCCCTCGGCATTGTTGATTAACTCTGATCCGAATTTAAGCTGATCACGTTATTCTAGCAAACGATGATGCAAAGCAAAGCATTGAAGTAACTTGACGCTTGTTGTGCAGCTATCGCCGCAAGGCTTAGAAGAGCGTAAAGCAGCAGACCAGGGTTGAAAGAAGTTGGAGCAGAAAGTTTCTCGCAAACGCACCACTGCGCCCGCAAAGAGAAAATGAAGGCTATGTAGAAGCAGAATCATAACTACACCGGAAGCGTGGAGGAAGCGCCTAAAGCGGAATAATCCACAATTATAATCCTCAATTATTGATTTATCTATGGAAGTAACAATTGAAGACACTAAGAAACCACAATCTTGACCGAGCAGTCTTTGGTGATTGCAAAGAGTCTTTAGCCGAAGCTACTGGCGATATGGGACACGGTACAGCTGAAATCATCCGCAAACGCGGCCAGCGATTGCAGCAAAAGCGCTCTGATCGCGAAGCTTCTTAATGGTTGCGCTAGTTAGGGAAGCCGCAGAAGTTGCTTCGAGCAATAATTGCTTTGAAATGCGAGACAGACTTTGTAGCAGTCAAATAACAGTACTTTCGTAGCACTTACGCAAAAGCATTTTTAGATCTCGCGTGTGTCGCAAACAAGTGCAAGAGCCTTGTAAGAAGTTGAAGATCACATTTGAATGATATGGAACAGTAAAAGATGCTGGAAATTAACCTATCAGTCTGGTAGTAACTGGTGATGGAGCTGGACGTGCTACTTGTTTAGAAGGAGCACACGTAGCACCCACAATCACCAAGCGAAGAACATTCTTTTGGCACAATGGTACAACTTAACAAGGCTGCTGAAGAGCAAGGTCACGCATTGACGATGCAGATTGCAGCAATGAATCCTGTAGTGTGATAAGGACGATGTTCCTGAGGAAATCCGCGCCGAGGGAGTTTAAGATCGCCATCGAGAAAACGCGTGAAGAAGGTAAGCCAGAAAATCTTGTAGAGCGCATTGCAGAAGGCCGCATGAACGCTTTTCTATAAAGAAGCAACGCTTCTCAACCAAGATTTCATCCAAGACAGCAAGATTACGGTTCGCCAATATTTTTGAAACAAGCAGACTAAAGAGCTGACTGTTAGCATTCTGCCGCTTCACACTGCGCGCTGAATAATTAAGAAGGGTACTTTACTCATTAGAGACAAAAGCAGTTTGCACAGAGTTCTGTGCAAACTGCTTTTGTTCTCCACTCTATAATATGGGACGTGGATTTCCCTTTTTAATCTTCTCTGCCTATCTTTTGCAAAAAGAATTGATGAAGATGGATCCAGATTTTATCGAACTTCAGCATACGGTGCAACCCTGCGGGAGCAACATTAAAAAGCGCCTATATTTTTATTATTTAAAGAAAAAGGGCGGAAATAATCTCGTACCAACCTTAATCAGTAAAGAAGAAAGATATTATAGCAAGCGGACTTCGTACCAACTTCTCTTTACAGGCGGTTTAATATCTTCATTGGGTGGAACTTCAACTTCCAACTCCAGCATCTTTTATTTAGAGTAAGCCCGAGAGACACTTACGGCGCATTTATTTTTCTTCAAGAAGGACTTCTTCATTCTGTCGGCGTTTCTATTACAGAAGGTCTAGCTGTTGCCATCGGGCAACACAAGCCTATATATATCGACAAGGAGAGATTTAAAAATTCTTAGTCAATAGCAATCAGAAAAGAAGGCGTAATTAAATTCCTCCTCTAGTGAACCTGCAAGTCTTGCAAGAAGCATTAGAGCAAGCCGTCCAAATGAAGAATATGAGGTTGCCGGATCAAAAATCAAAAAGAGATCCAACGCCGAACAACAGCAAAAGAATGAAAGAGATTCACGTTTTTACGCACCCGATATAACGACAAACAAAGAACTCCCGCACGACGAAGCGCAACACATCACTAAAGTATTGCGAATGAAAGAGGGCGAAGAGATTATCATCACTGATGGTAAAGGCTCTTTTTACAAAGCTGCACTCTCCTTGGTTACCAATAAGCATTGTAGCGTCCAGCTATTATCCAAGAAGAGCGCACGCCATTGTGGAAAAACAACAGAGATTGCCGTTGCGCCCACAAAGCACTTGGACAGAATGGAATGGTTTGTAGAAAAAGCCACAGAAATTGGTATCGATCAACAGTTCGTCGCCTGCGAGTTTTCAGAACGCAAGCAAATCAAGATTGAGCGAATGAATCGCATAGCAATCAGTGCAATGAAGCAAAGCCACAAAAGCTGTTTTTACCTCAAATACCAGAAATGATAACGTTCAATGCTTTCATCAATCGTCCATTCGAAGTTGCAAGAGATACATAGCCCATTGCTATATATATGGAGAAAATATCTGGCAACGCCAATTCAAGTCCAACAAGCGCAAGCACTTCTATACATTCTTCAGCCTTTCTTGGTCAACTACTCACAGGCGAAGAGTCTGCCCAAAGTGCTTACTGGCCCGGAAGGCGATTTTCAGTATGCGAGAAGTAGAAGCCGCCATGGCAGCAGGATTTATCCCCGTATCGTTAGCAACAGCCGCCTACGCACAGAGACGGCCGCCTTGCGAGCTGTCCATTTAATAATTTGGCCAACACACCCAATAAAAGAGTCACTAACGCTTTATCCCTCCCCTTATGTTTTCTGGAAAATACAACCATACTTCAACACCATTATACAGCCACCAATGCTTCGCCGCGCCGCTTAAGACGATTTGCCATTAACCGGATCAGGCAGTAACCGCCAATATTTCCGATTAGTAGGTCAAGATACCCAAAGCTGCATCGGCGTAATCGGCGAATCGCGAAAAGAAAATGAGGTTTCATCTACCTGACGCAGCACTTTTACGGAAAAGTCCTTGCCTCGTTCCAAAAATCTTAGCCGTATCTGAAGACCGAATGAGTTATTTACAAACAGACCTCGGGAAGTATGTCACTTTCGACGCTCTTCATGGGCCGAGAAAGTCAAACAGGTTATACAGCCAATCGCATAGAACTGCTGAAGAAGCCATCCACCTATTGCCCGCTTTTTCAGGTGAAAAGGGCATAGTCGGCCCTAAATACGGAAACGTCTGCTCTGCTAGTTTTGATGTCAGCGGCGATGTTTGATCTTAATTATTTCAAGTATTGCTTTCTTAAAGTAGTAGGTCCCTTTTTGACGAAATACACTAGAAGCTGATTTTAGCAACAATTCGCATCTGACTTAAATAACAACGAGAAGGTAGGTTTCCTTTACCGTGACTTTTCAAGCTCGCAACATTACTGTTAGTAGATGAGAGCCTTATTTCACTGACTCATCAAGGTGGACGCGAAGGGCCTTAGAGTACGATGTTGCCTCATTCTTGGCAAGTCTTCAGCCCACTATGGATCTGATTTGCGAACGATTTTATTGGAAGAATATTTATGCACTTGAGGAAATCACCGACATTGATAGGCAAAAATTCCTGCAACGTCTGGATCTTTTTGTCTTCTTTTCACACTTCAAGTATTGGGTGCTTATGGCTTGCGAGGCTGTATGAGAACATAAAACCCCACTTTCTTGCAAGTATTCCATTGGCCATCGCAAATCTCCGCGAAGCCTTGCAAAAGGCGTAGCCGATGCTTACCCTTATTTATCACAAACATTGGAAAAGTTGGTACAACTGCCCCAATTCCAACTCCCCAAGCCCTCGCCGGAATCTGCAAAACAGTTGACTGCTAAGATCCAAGACTCCACACTGGTTGTGCGCATCTTTAGTTTTAGCTACAAGAAAGGCATACCGGAAGATACCAGCGAAACGGAGGCGGCTATGTCTCGATTGTCGCAGCACGCACAACCCGGACGCTATGAACCCTACAAAAACTGACAGGACTTGATGCCCCGTCATCCGGATTTCTGGAAACCAATGGCGAAATATTGCCCTTTCTGGAACACGTATATGCGTTGGCCGACTCTCACGCACATAGAGCGTTATTTAGACCGCGGCTTCACCGCGCTTATGTTCTCCTTTGGTTGCACCGGTGGGCAGCATCGCAGCGTATATAGCGCCCAGCATTTGGCAGAACATCTTTCTGAAAAATTTGGCATAGAGATCATTTTACAACATAGAGTAAAGCTATCACGCAACATTTTTCGGCAAAAGCCAAATAATGGCAAAGTATTCGGAAGTTTGTCTCCTCTGATTTCAATGCGAGTCTTTAGCATTCCACGACGATAAGTCCCAAGTCCCGGCTACGCTGTTTGGAATTTTACGGCTACCATCACGATAGGACAGTTGTCCTTTCACGATAGTACAAACGTCCCTTCACGACAGTACAAGTTTACGTTCACGATGAAAAATAAAGCAAGACAAGACTTCAGCCGCTGATCGTCAAATAATGGACAATAAAAATGGATTTTAGAGGTTGTTCCTCATTCATTGTCTATGCGGAGCCCATCATTGTAGAATTGAAAAGAGCCATACAAAGAAGTGAAAGTATAATGAGCATCGGTTCACGAAAATATAGGATTAAAAGAATAAGAACAAGAGCTATAGCATATCAAAACAACACGCAATAATCGAGCTGTCTCAAAGAAAACTTCAAATAGTTTACACAATATAGCACTCTGTCTGTTTTAGAAATAGAGGAAGCAACGTTACATTCTCAGGATATTTTTCTTCTCAGCCATCTCTTCACCAGCCCAACGAACGAAGATTTTTCGGCCTTGTCAAAGATGATGATGGACAACCTTTGGAGTTGGCCAACGTTCGCATTTTCGGGAACGAGCACTCCTGACTTCAACCAACTTAAAAGGTGAATACACTCTATTGACTTCGCGACCCGTAGTCGTCGTGCATTCACAGATAGGAAACGCGAAAGCGTCTGCTTCTGCAATCCAAGGATTCCATTCGGCTGATATCGTACGTTGTATACGGAAATACGCTCAACACGGCAGAGTCAGAGGTCACAAAAGCAAAACTACAACAGAGCAACGTATTAAACTGACAGACTAGACCACGATGCCGCTCCACGACAGGAAACGGCAGAGGAAAATCATCGCCACGCAAGCCGGCAAAGGTCTCAACGCAACAATGAGTTGTCTTCAACATAACGTCCGCGGCGGTAGTTTTGACGAGAAATGTCGTCATTTGAATGGTTAGAAATTTTCCGCGTCTAATGCTTGTGCGCTCCGGTCAGCAAGAAGGCCACGTGATCAATTCAGATATGGTCGAAAAAGATAGGCTTCTACTCAGGAGGCTTGAAGCAAGATATGGAGACAAGATGTCTCCGTCCAGACATTACTTATAAGCGCCTGACAGGTTTTGAAGGACGCGTAAACGGGAGTATGCTGTGGTAGCATCTACTTAGGCGGCGGCAATTCAAAGTTCAGTTTTTATGACCTCGCTCCGCTATAAGACGACACGCTACTTGTTGGGCTCTTTAGAGACTACCGGTGAGTATAACCCCAACTTTTGGATTATCAGGCTCTATCTTTCTTGGTCGCCCAACAGAAGATGGACGATAGATATATTGGGCAATATCTCTGACAATCATTACAACTTTAAGCTAAAAGACCGCGAAACAACTTTGGAACGATGAACGACGCAAAAAGAAGTTTAAGGTCTCACTTTTGATGGAGAGGAAAGATTATTTCCGAACGTTCTTTAGCGTCGTCGGTCACACGTCATTTTACGCTGAAAGCTATCTGGCCTGGTAGCTCTCATCTTTTCGACCCAAGAGCACGAAACGTATGATATTCAAGGCAATACTGGCTCAATGAAGCGACTGGGCACAGAGCAATTAGGGTTAATTATATGGAACACGCCCGAAACAGATTAAGAGCCAACGTGTTTTTAATGCAGGACTTCGACTTAAGCAAAAGTTTACAGGACATACGCTACAGGCGGGCCCTCAACTGGCAGTTTGAAAAGATAAAGGAAAATGCACATGAATGGGAGATGCGACTTTATGGGTTATCTGCCCCCACACGCTGTGATGATAAGCATGCTAATTTATAGTTTCACTCAGCCAACGAGGCAGGGCAACAGGCTTTCAGGCTTCCTACAAGATAGCTAAGCGATTCAAGAGTAAAATTAGGTTTGTTTAACTTACCTACTGGTGTAAGATTAAGCCATTGGGATTGAACAAGGAAACGACACTTTCGGGCTTTCATATCTTCCATTGGCTGCTCTGCAGCCAATGATCATTGACTTTGCGGTTTGCTACTGGGTTTTCATTATCAACTCCACTTACAAAGAATTAAGAGATACTGCACTAGTAAATGGCATTGCAAACGTTAATCTGAACTAGATCTATCAAGTCGCAAAGATCTATCCATTTTGTTCTCGGAGGAGATTATACCCGCCTACTTGACTCGCCCGTTTAAGTTTACAGCCGAACTCTACTATAAAGCGCTATCCAACTTAAAACCCATACATGTGACAAACATAAGAGTAGTCTATTATGGTCGTAACATATGCATCCGGTTAGTGCAGCAGGCTTAGATCTGAAATTATATGGCGAGTTTGTGCCTGGCACAGATAGTTGGTTGTCGGTCTCTTTGATGCAAAACCAAAGATTGCTGAGTATGGTTGCCTCGTCCAACGAGTCAGCGCTACAATGTCTCACTTTATTTCACAGATTTCTTCCCTGGGAGCACGCGCTGGAGAAGTACGCTAAAATTAGCCTTTGCGGATGGACTGCCTTTCGGCCCTCCGCATACGGATCGCTCACAACAGACGTTCCGAGCACCTGCTTACAAAACGCGTAGACTTGGGCTGAGCTATCGTTTAATTAACAACGAAGACCGCCACTTGACGCGAGGCTTGGGAAGAATGATTATGAATGCGTGGTTAGGCGTTGATGCTTTTAATCTATTGGGGATTCAAAACATCAATTTTACTTCTGGGTTACGGATATTACGAATACGCAATATGCCGTCCCTAACTTCTTAACAGGAAGACAGATCAATTTCGTTTTTCGATAGACTTTTAATAACGACTATCGATGCTTAGCTTCTATCTATGAGCTGTAGTGCAAAATGTAGTGCCTTGACCTGCCTCACTACTCTTTTACAAAGATTTTTCCCGCGATGGTATCCTCAATTATACGCTTGGCGAGCGAGAGGCCAAGTCCCCATCCGCGGCGCTTAGTTGTAAAACCAGGCTTAAAACATTCTTAAATTTTTCTTAGAATACCCTTGCCGGTATCAGATACTAATATTGAAATTCGCTTTTCGCGCTCCGTTACATCAACACAAAATCTCCCCTACACCGGCCATCGCATCAATAGCATTTTTACAAAGGTTCTCTATCATCCCATTCAAAAAGCGGCGCATTGATTTTCGCATACATCGCCGATGCGAGAAAAAGACGTCTTGAGCTTAACCTTCTGTGACGTCCGCTTACCCTATATAACCAGGTCACGTAGAATAACTTCGTTTAGATTTTCCTGCGTCATTTCGGGCGCAGAACCAATCTTAGAAAAGCGCTCTGCTATCAATTGAAGCCGCTGAATGTCCTTATCCATCTCAGGAACCAGAGGATCGTCGGGGTAACTCTCACGCAAAATAATGCTGCCAGCCATTAAAGACGAGGATAGGCGTACCTAATTGGTGCGCCGTTTCCCTCGAAAGGCCGACCCAAACCTTATTTTGTTCCGCTCGCTTAGAACTTAATAAGGCTAAAATAGCAACAACTATAAATAAAGCCACAACGCCTCAACTGAACATAGGGATACGTGGCTAGACGCTTCAACATCAAAGATGGTTCATAACAGATTTCAATTTTATTATCCGCCGCCTCATCTTCAGAAAGCTTCATTTCCATACACAATCCCGAAGACTTCATCTTATCAGCACGCAACAACAATTGTTGTGTAATGGCTTTTATAACTCTTGCTCTGAGCATCTGATAAGACACTTTCCAAACTATCTTGGGGAATCCCTATATTTCGTGCTGCTAGGACGCGCCCTTGTCCATCCAAAACAATAACAGGAATCGTATTATTCCCATTAAGAACGCGCAAGACTAAATTCAAATCAGTATTTTCATCAGCACGCGTTAGTGAGCGCATAGCTTCTGCCCACACTTCCATCTTTGCTGTTTCTTCCCGAGTCAGATCCTTTATAAGAATACTGCTGACGACGAGTGAAAGAGCAGCAATGATTAAAGCTGCAATAATGAGGGCAGCTTTTAACCGTGCGCATATTCAAACTAAAGCGCTTCATTTTGTTGGAGCGAGCCATTAATTTGCTCGATATAATTTAGAATTTCTTCTCTTCCTAAATTACTAGTTGAGCTAGAGATAAAATAAGGTGGAAGTTCTTCCCATTCCTCTTTTTAATGTTGCTAAGAATCCTTGCACATTAGATTTTTAATACGCCTCTCTTATTCTTATCCGCTTTTGGTAAAAATAATAGAAAAAGGCACGCCAAACTCGCCTAAAAAGCGAACGAATTCAAGATCAATCGTCTGTGGCTTAAGCCTAGAGTCAATTAGCACAAATAAGTTTGTGAGTTGTTCACGACAGGTCACATATCGCTCAATCATCTTGCGCAATTCTTCGCGCTCTTTTCTTACTACGTTTAGCGAAGCCATAGCTCTGGCAAGTCTACTCAAGAACCATTCATCGTTTATGATAAAGTGATTAATGAGCAATGTCTTGCCTGGAGTTGACGAGGTCTTTGCTAATGCGGACCGACCTGTCAGCATATTAATTAGGGCCTACTCTTTTCCCACATTACTTCTACCAATAAATGCGTACTCAGGGATCATTGTAGCAGGGCATTGTTCCAAACGCGCACTACTGATCTTAAATTCAGCTGTGTTGATCTTCATTTCTCGACTGTTTGTACTGCAAAAATAATGAATTTTCCTAACTTTGCCATTCCAACTCTGACTGAATGAACGAACAGTATCCTTCAAAACACTTAGAACGTGCGCTGAATGAATTTACCAAATTACCAGGTATTGAAGGC
>BNJV01000865.1_pt1 | contig 160525 bp, 185 predicted proteins | sample 8540591 | NCBI WGS metagenome assembly BNJV01 (sample SAMD00202457, study PRJDB9452) | human saliva metagenome | host: Homo sapiens
AAGCCCTTTGAAAACTGAACAAGACGAACCAAGTGCAGGGTGACATAGAGATATGTAACCTGTCAAAAAACGAGAAAATAAATCTGTCAGTGGACAGTAATGAGTGCGAACTCAAACTTTTTAATGAGAGTTTGATCCTGGCTCAGGACGAACGCTGGCGGCGTGCCTAATACATGCAAGTAGAACGCTGAAGAGAGGAGCTTGCTCTTCTTGGATGAGTTGCGAACGGGTGAGTAACGCGTAGGTAACCTGCCTGGTAGCGGGGGATAACTATTGGAAACGATAGCTAATACCGCATAAAATTGATTATTGCATGATAATTAATTGAAAGATGCAATTGCATCACTACCAGATGGACCTGCGTTGTATTAGCTAGTTGGTGAGGTAACGGCTCACCAAGGCGACGATACATAGCCGACCTGAGAGGGTGATCGGCCACACTGGGACTGAGACACGGCCCAGACTCCTACGGGAGGCAGCAGTAGGGAATCTTCGGCAATGGGGGCAACCCTGACCGAGCAACGCCGCGTGAGTGAAGAAGGTTTTCGGATCGTAAAGCTCTGTTGTAAGTCAAGAACGAGTGTGAGAGTGGAAAGTTCACACTGTGACGGTAGCTTACCAGAAAGGGACGGCTAACTACGTGCCAGCAGCCGCGGTAATACGTAGGTCCCGAGCGTTGTCCGGATTTATTGGGCGTAAAGCGAGCGCAGGCGGTTAGATAAGTCTGAAGTTAAAGGCTGTGGCTTAACCATAGTATGCTTTGGAAACTGTTTAACTTGAGTGCAGAAGGGGAGAGTGGAATTCCATGTGTAGCGGTGAAATGCGTAGATATATGGAGGAACACCGGTGGCGAAAGCGGCTCTCTGGTCTGTAACTGACGCTGAGGCTCGAAAGCGTGGGGAGCGAACAGGATTAGATACCCTGGTAGTCCACGCCGTAAACGATGAGTGCTAGGTGTTAGGCCCTTTCCGGGGCTTAGTGCCGCAGCTAACGCATTAAGCACTCCGCCTGGGGAGTACGACCGCAAGGTTGAAACTCAAAGGAATTGACGGGGGCCCGCACAAGCGGTGGAGCATGTGGTTTAATTCGAAGCAACGCGAAGAACCTTACCAGGTCTTGACATCCCTCTGACCGCTCTAGAGATAGAGTTTTTCTTCGGGACAGAGGTGACAGGTGGTGCATGGTTGTCGTCAGCTCGTGTCGTGAGATGTTGGGTTAAGTCCCGCAACGAGCGCAACCCCTATTGTTAGTTGCCATCATTCAGTTGGGCACTCTAGCGAGACTGCCGGTAATAAACCGGAGGAAGGTGGGGATGACGTCAAATCATCATGCCCCTTATGACCTGGGCTACACGTGCTACAATGGCTGGTACAACGAGTCGCAAGCCGGTGACGGCAAGCTAATCTCTGAAAGCCAGTCTCAGTTCGGATTGTAGGCTGCAACTCGCCTACATGAAGTCGGAATCGCTAGTAATCGCGGATCAGCACGCCGCGGTGAATACGTTCCCGGGCCTTGTACACACCGCCCGTCACACCACGAGAGTTTGTAACACCCGAAGTCGGTGAGGTAACCGTAAGGAGCCAGCCGCCTAAGGTGGGATAGATGATTGGGGTGAAGTCGTAACAAGGTAGCCGTATCGGAAGGTGCGGCTGGATCACCTCCTTTCTAAGGAGTCCGTAAGGACACACGGAATGCACTTGGGTCTTGTTTAGTTTTGAGAGGGCTATGTGGGGCCTTAGCTCAGCTGGGAGAGCGCCTGCTTTGCACGCAGGAGGTCAGCGGTTCGATCCCGCTAGGCTCCATTATCTAGTTTGACTAGATAAAGAACTTGTCCATTGAAAATTGAATACCGATATCAAATAGTAACAAGAAAATAAACCGAAAACGCTGTGAAAATTAATGAGTTTAAGACTGAAAGGTCAAAATAAGGTTAAGTTAGTAAGGGCGCACGGTGGATGCCTTGGCACTAGGAGCCGAAGAAGGACGTGACAAACGACGAAATGCCTCGGGGAGCTGTAAGTAAGCACTGATCCGGGGATGTCCGAATGGGGGAACCCAACAGGTTGATGCCTGTTACCCATTTCTGTTAAGGAAATGAGGAGGAAGACGCAGTGAACTGAAACATCTAAGTAGCTGCAGGAAGAGAAAGCAAAAGCGATTGCCTTAGTAGCGGCGAGCGAAGAGGCAGGAGGGCAAACCGAAGAGTTTACTCTTCGGGGTTGTAGGACTGCAATGTGGACTCAGAATTTATAGAAGAATGACTTGGGAAAGTCAGCCAAAGAGAGTAAGAGCCTCGTATTTTAAATAGATTCTGTACCTAGCAGTATCCTGAGTACGGCGGGACACGTGAAATCCCGTCGGAATCTGGGAGGACCATCTCCCAACCCTAAATACTCCCTAGTGACCGATAGTGAACCAGTACCGTGAGGGAAAGGTGAAAAGCACCCCGGGAGGGGAGTGAAATAGAACCTGAAACCGTGTGCCTACAACAAGTTCGAGCCTGTTAATGGGTGAGAGCGTGCCTTTTGTAGAATGAACCGGCGAGTTACGTTATGATGCGAGGTTAAGTTGAAGAGACGGAGCCGTAGGGAAACCGAGTCTGAATAGGGCGCTTTAGTATCATGATGTAGACCCGAAACCATGTGACCTACCCATGAGCAGGTTGAAGGTGCGGTAAAACGCACTGGAGGACCGAACCAGGGCACGTTGAAAAAGTGCTTGGATGACTTGTGGGTAGCGGAGAAATTCCAAACGAACTTGGAGATAGCTGGTTCTCTCCGAAATAGCTTTAGGGCTAGCGTCGACATAAAGATTCTTGGAGGTAGAGCACTGTTTGGGTGAGGGGTCCATCCCGGATTACCAATCTCAGATAAACTCCGAATGCCAATGAATTATGGTCGGCAGTCAGACTGCGAGTGCTAAGATCCGTAGTCGAAAGGGAAACAGCCCAGACCACCAGCTAAGGTCCCAAAATAATTGTTAAGTGGAAAAGGATGTGGGGTTGCACAGACAACTAGGATGTTAGCTTAGAAGCAGCTATTCATTCAAAGAGTGCGTAATAGCTCACTAGTCGAGTGACCCTGCGCCGAAAAATGTACCGGGGCTAAAAACAATTTACCGAAGCTGTGGATACCTTTTTATAGGTATGGTAGGAGAGCGTTCTATGTGTGGAGAAGGTGTACCGTGAGGAGCGCTGGAACGCATAGAAGTGAGAATGCCGGTATGAGTAGCGCAAGACAGGTGAGAATCCTGTCCACCGTAAGACTAAGGTTTCCAGGGGAAGGCTCGTCCGCCCTGGGTTAGTCGGGACCTAAGGAGAGACCGAAAGGTGTATCCGATGGCCAACAGGTTGAGATTCCTGTACTAGAGTATGAAGTGATGGAGGGACGCAGTAGGCTAACTCGTGCGTACGAATGGATGTACGTCTAAGCAGTGAGGCGTGGTATGAGTCAAATGCTTATACCTATAACGTTGAGCTGTGATGGGGAGCGAAGTTTAGTAGCGAGTGAGTGATGTCACACTGCCAAGAAAAGCTTCTAGCGTTGTATCATACTCTACCCGTACCGCAAACCGACACAGGTAGTCGAGGCGAGTAGCCCTCAGGTGAGCGAGAGAACTCTCGTTAAGGAACTCGGCAAAATGACCCCGTAACTTCGGGAGAAGGGGTGCTGACTTTGGTCAGCCGCAGTGAATAGGCCCAAGCAACTGTTTATCAAAAACACAGCTCTCTGCTAAATCGTAAGATGATGTATAGGGGGTGACGCCTGCCCGGTGCTGGAAGGTTAAGAGGAGTGCTTAGCGGTAACGCGAAGGTATGAATTGAAGCCCCAGTAAACGGCGGCCGTAACTATAACGGTCCTAAGGTAGCGAAATTCCTTGTCGGGTAAGTTCCGACCCGCACGAAAGGCGTAATGATTTGGGCACTGTCTCAACGAGAGACTCGGTGAAATTTTAGTACCTGTGAAGATGCAGGTTACCCGCGACAGGACGGAAAGACCCCATGGAGCTTTACTGCAGTTTGATATTGAGTGTCTGTGCCACATGTACAGGATAGGTAGGAGCCTATGAAATCGGGACGCCAGTTTCGATGGAGGCGTTGTTGGGATACTACCCTTGTGTTATGGCCACTCTAACCCGGTAGGTTTATCATCTACGGAGACAGTGTCTGACGGGCAGTTTGACTGGGGCGGTCGCCTCCTAAAAAGGTAACGGAGGCGCCCAAAGGTTCCCTCAGACTGGTTGGAAATCAGTCGCAGAGTGTAAAGGTATAAGGGAGCTTGACTGCGAGAGCTACAACTCGAGCAGGGACGAAAAGTCGGGCTTAGTGATCCGGTGGTTCCGTATGGAAGGGCCATCGCTCAACGGATAAAAGCTACCCTGGGGATAACAGGCTTATCTCCCCCAAGAGTTCACATCGACGGGGAGGTTTGGCACCTCGATGTCGGCTCGTCGCATCCTGGGGCTGTAGTCGGTCCCAAGGGTTGGGCTGTTCGCCCATTAAAGCGGCACGCGAGCTGGGTTCAGAACGTCGTGAGACAGTTCGGTCCCTATCCGTCGCGGGCGTAGGAAATTTGAGAGGATCTGCTCCTAGTACGAGAGGACCAGAGTGGACTTACCGCTGGTGTACCAGTTGTTCTGCCAAGAGCATCGCTGGGTAGCTATGTAGGGAAGGGATAAACGCTGAAAGCATCTAAGTGTGAAACCCACCTCAAGATGAGATTTCCCATAACGCAAGTTAGTAAGAGCCCTGAGAGAAGATCAGGTTGATAGGTTAGGAGTGGAAGTGTGGTGACACATGGAGCGGACTAATACTAATCGCTCGAGGACTTATCCTAGAATAAGAGATTCATCAGAGTGCAGCGAATGGTTTAGAGAAATGTGAGATTTGATATTGTATTCAATTTTGAGTTGACAAGGCTTGTCTGAGAGGACAGGACAGTTAATTCAATAGTTAAGTGACGATAGCCTAGGAGATACACCTGTACCCATGCCGAACACAGCAGTTAAGCCCTAGAACGCCGGAAGTAGTTGGGGGTTGCCCCCTGTGAGATATGGTAGTCGCTTAGCAAAGGGAGTTTAGCTCAGCTGGGAGAGCATCTGCCTTACAAGCAGAGGGTCAGCGGTTCGATCCCGTTAACTCCCATATTCTGAAAAGAATAGGTCCCGTAGTGTAGCGGTTATCACGTCGCCCTGTCACGGCGAAGATCGCGGGTTCGATTCCCGTCGGGACCGTTGAAGTCGAGAAGATTTCAAGAAAAGTAAGAGACTCGTTAGCTCAGTTGGTAGAGCATTTGACTTTTAATCAAAGGGTCACTGGTTCGAGCCCAGTACGGGTCATAAGAGCGGGTTTGGCGGAATTGGCAGACGCACCAGATTTAGGATCTGGCGCTTTAGGGCGTGGGGGTTCAAGTCCCTTAACCCGCATATAAGATAATAATGAGCCGGCTTAGCTCAGTTGGTAGAGCATCTGATTTGTAATCAGAGGGTCGCGTGTTCAAGTCATGTAGCCGGCATTTTTGAATAGGATGCGAACGTAGTTCAGTGGTAGAATATCACCTTGCCAAGGTGGGGGGTCGCGGGTTCGAATCCCGTCGTTCGCTTGAGGCGGCCGGGGTGGCGGAACTGGCAGACGCACAGGACTTAAAATCCTGCGATTGGTAACGATCGTACCGGTTCGATTCCGGTCCTCGGCATAGACTTGTAAGAGGCAGTAGAAGAAGATGAGCACCCTTAGCTCAACTGGATAGAGTACCTGACTACGAATCAGGCGGTTAGAGGTTCGACTCCTCTAGGGTGCATTAAGTAATAACTTAAGTTCGGGAAGTAGCTCAGCTTGGTAGAGTACTTGGTTTGGGACCAAGGTGTCGCAGGTTCGAATCCTGTCTTCCCGATAGATGGCGGTGTAGCTCAGCTGGCTAGAGCGTCCGGTTCATACCCGGGAGGTCGGGGGTTCGATCCCCTTCGCCGCTATAATGATCTTGTCGGACCTTTAGCTCAGCTGGTTAGAGCTCTCGGCTCATAACCGAGTGGTCGTAGGTTCAAGTCCTACAAGGTCCATAGTGTTATTTTGGAGGATTACCCAAGTCCGGCTGAAGGGAACGGTCTTGAAAACCGTCAGGCGTGTAAAAGCGTGCGTGGGTTCGAATCCCACATCCTCCTTAGGGACGAATAGTATTGACGCGGGATGGAGCAGCTAGGTAGCTCGTCGGGCTCATAACCCGAAGGTCGTAGGTTCAAATCCTGCTCCCGCAATAGTTGGCTCGGTAGCTCAGTTGGTAGAGCAATGGATTGAAGCTCCATGTGTCGGCGGTTCGATTCCGTCTCGCGCCATACATTTCATAGTGGTGATGCGGGTGTAGTTTAGTGGTAAAACTACAGCCTTCCAAGCTGTTGTCGCGAGTTCGATTCTCGTCACCCGCTTTGAACGAAAGTTCATACCAAGTTTTTGAACTTGGGCGCGTAGCTCAGGTGGTTAGAGCGCACGCCTGATAAGCGTGAGGTCGGTGGTTCGAGTCCACTCGTGCCCATTAAATATTGGAGAATTACTCAAGAGGCTGAAGAGGACGGTTTGCTAAATCGTTAGGTCGGGTAACCGGCGCGGGGGTTCGAATCCCCCATTCTCCGTATAATGAGGAGTTTAGCATTTGCTATCTCCTTTTCTTATACTTTCTCGTCCTGTTTAGTGAGGTTTTTCTGATGAATCGATTTAAAAAGTCTAAGTTTTTGATTTCTTTTTTTGTATTAGTTGTTGCAATGACGATACTTATCTTATCTACCTCTTCAAGTTGGTTTGTATCAACTACTTCAAATATTATTTCATTGGTAGATAGACTTGTTGGCTCTCCTTTTGCTTTTGTAGCTGATAAAAAAGAAGAAATGTCAGATTTGATGTCTACTTATAGAGAGAATCAACAGCTCAAGAAAAATCTTTATAAGGTTGAGGAAAAGGCTGGGAAGGCAGATTCCTTAGAAGATGAAAATGAGCAGTTGCGAAAACTTCTAGAATTTAAAGAGACTGATAAAAATCAAGTTCAAATTGCCAGCGAAGTGATTGCCCGTACGCCAGCATCCTGGAAAAATGAGTTGACCATTGACAAAGGGACGTCTGACAATGTGACAGATGCTATGTTGGTGGTCGCTAATGGTGGTCTGGTCGGAAGTGTTTCTGAAACCAGTAGCCAGTCTAGTTTAGTATCTCTACTGACTAACGAGGAAAACTCAACTAAAATTTCTGTTAGAATTCAAACGAAGTCTGGTCCAGTTTATGGGATTATTACGGGTTATGATGCAAAAAATTCTGCTTATATCATCAGTCAGTTAAATAGTGCTGAAGATATAAAAGAGGGAGATGAGGTTGCAACCAGTGGCTTGGGTGCTTATAATGCAGAAAATATTCCTGTCGGTAAGGTACTTTCCGTGTCTGAGGCTAAGGATCAGCTAAACAAAGTTGTCCTAGTTAAGCCGGCTGCTGATTTGTCGGATATCCGTGCTGTAATGTTGGTAGGGAACTAATATGAGAGATATTAAAGAACACCTTTTGACTCCTATTATTTTATTTTTTGTTTTACTGATAGATGGACAGATTTCAACTTTTTCTGGCTAATATTCTGCCTTTACAATGGCATTTAGTCAGTCATTTTATCTTTATTTTCATGCTTTTTGTTTCCATCAACCTCTCTAAAAACTATAATATTATATCATTTTGTTGTTTGGGGCTGATTTATGATGTTTACTATTTTCATACCATCGGTATTGCTCTTATTCTTTTTCCTCTTTTAAGTCTCTTGGTTTGTCAGTCTAGTTCGACTATGCTTTTTAAATAAATTTACTCGCTTTTTTTATCTGTTTTGATTCTTGTATTTTTTTATTTGAATTAATCAGTTTTTACTTTTTGCAGTATTTTTTTGAATCTTTCTAGTCTTAATTTTCAGGCATTTGTCCTTAGTAGCCTAGTACCGACTATCCTCCTCAATAGCTTGATATTCCTCATTTTTTTCAGCCTATTTTCGAAAAAAATGTATTTATGATAAACAAGAAATAAAAAAATGTAATAAAGGCGTAACATATGATACAGCATTTTCTGGTATACTAGTTAATGTCTTATAAGAAGGAGTGTATTATTTTTATGAAGAAAAAACTACTCACATCAATTTTATTGAGTACAGTTATCCTTTCACAAGGAGCTGCACTTGTGAGCGTTAAAGCGGAGACAACTGATGAAAAGATTGCTGCACAAGACAGCAAGATTAATAGTTTAACAGAGCAAGAACAAACTGCGCAGACACAAGTTAACGAGATTCAAGGACAAGTATCTGCTATTCAAAAGCAACAAGAAGAGCTTAAAGCAGAAAATGAAAAATTGTCTGCTGAATCTGCAAAACTTTCTGCTGAGATTGACGAACTGTCTAAAAATATCGTAGCTCGTAATGAGTCGCTTGCAAATCAAGCACGGAGTGCGCAGACAAGTGGAAGTGCTACTAGCTATATCAATACAGTAATCAATTCTAGTTCTGTAACGGAAGCTATTTCACGTGTTACAGCTATGAGCGAAATTGTTGCAGCAAATAACAAGATGCTGGAACAACAAAAGAAAGATAAAGAAGCGATTTCTGAAAAACAAGTTGCAAATAATCAAGCAATTAATACTGTTATCGCTAATCAACAACAATTAGCAGATGACGAGCAGACTTTGGCTACTAAACAAGCAGAATTAAAAGCAGCTCAAGCGGCACTTGCTGCTGAAAAAGCAACTGCTGAAGGTGAAAAGAATAGTTTACTTGAACAGAAAGCAGCAGCTCAAAAAGCTGCTGAAGAAGCAGCAGCTCGTGAAGCTGCATATAAAGCAGAACAGACTGCCCAACAACAAGCAATTGTAGCTTCTGGAAATACTACGTTACAAGCGCAAGTTCAAGCAGTTAATAATTCAGGTGCCTCAGCACCAGCAGTTATTCAATCTGTTGCCCGTGCGAATAGACCAGTTTATAGCTCATCTGCATCTTCTTATCCAGTAGGTCAATGTACTTGGGTGCTAAGACATTAGCTCCTTGGGCTGGCGATTACTGGGGTAATGGTGGACAATGGTCTGCAAGTGCAGCAGCAGCAGGCTTCCGTGTTGGTTCACAGCCAGAAGTTGGAGCGATTGCATGTTGGACTGACGGTGGATACGGACACGTTGCAGTAGTAACAGCTGTTCAATCTACTACAAGTATCCAAGTATCAGAAGCAAACTACCTTGGACAACAATCAATCGGTAACTACCGTGGATGGTTTAATCCAACAACTGCACAAGGTACAGTTTCATATATTTATCCGAACTAATCAGTAAAAAGCGCCTCTGGCGTTTTTTATTTTTAATTGAAAAATCAACTGAAAAAAGTTACAATGGTAGTTGGGAAAAGTTGTAATTGGACAATGAAAGACGATTTAGAATCTGGAGGGAATCATGTCTTTTTCTGATTTAAAACTCTTTGCTCTTTCTTCTAATCAAGAATTAGCGCAGCGTGTTGCTCAAGAGATTGGATTGCCACTTGGGAAATCAACTGTCCGTCAGTTCTCTGATGGGGAGATTCAAGTGAATATTGAAGAATCTATTCGAGGGAAACACGTCTTTATTTTGCAGTCTACCAGCTCGCCAGTCAATGATAATTTGATGGAAATCTTGATTATGGTAGATGCTTTGAAACGGGCTAGTGCTGAATCCATCAACGTTGTCATGCCTTACTATGGCTATGCTCGGCAGGATCGCAAGGCTAGAGCTCGTGAGCCAATTACATCTAAATTAGTTGCTAATATGTTGGAAATCGCTGGTGTGGATCGGATGCTGACTATTGACTTGCACGCAGCACAAATCCAAGGCTTCTTTGACATTCCAGTGGATCATTTGATGGGTGCACCTTTGATTGCTGATTACTTTGAGCGCCGTAATATGACAGGTGGGGACTATGTGGTAGTCAGTCCTGACCATGGTGGCGTGAGTCGGGCCCGTAAGTTAGCAGAGTTTCTGAAAACCCCGATTGCGATTATTGATAAGCGCCGCAGTGTGGACAAGATGAATAGCAGTGAAGTTATGAACATCATTGGTAAGGTAGAAGGAAAAACTTGTATCCTAATTGATGATATGATTGATACAGCAGGGACTATCTGCCATGCAGCTGACGCTCTTGCTGAGGCGGGGGCTGTAGAAGTCTATGCCAGCTGTACTCATCCAGTCTTGTCTGGTCCTGCTATGGATAATATTCAAAAATCGGCGATTAAAAAATTGGTTGTGCTAGATACGATTTATCTGCCTCAAGAGCGCTTAATCGATAAGATTGAGCAGATTTCAATTGCACATCTTTTAGGGGAAGCCATTGTCCGTATTCATGAAAAACGGCCGCTATCACCTTTATTTGAAATAGGGAAGAAATAATAGATAGAACAAAAGTTCTATCTATTTTTAATTAATTATTTTCTAAAAACGTACGATCTATAGGGTTATATAGATTAAATAGTATATAATTTTTGTAATTATCACTAACTATTTAAAAAATTTGAAAAACTCTTGACTTTTGTTATTTATAACACTATACTAATAGTGAGTGACAAGGGAGTTACAACGGTTTTAAAAAGAAAAAGGGGATGAAACAGTGAAAAAGGTTTTGTTAACCAGTGTAGTATTTATGGTGCTATTTGGAACGATTCTTCCTATATCCGCAGAAGAATCGGGTAGTGTACATGTTTCGGACATTGAGAATAATGAAGTGCCTCAGGGAACTACAGATGATGAAGCACGGAAAGTTATTGATGCGTTGTTAGAGCATAAATCTACTCAGTCTGCTTTAGATCAGCAGGTTACTGAGGCTAAAAAAGCTCCAATCGGACAGGATACAGTTATTGAAGATCAAGCTGGTAATAAGGTTCTTGTTATAGGTGAGGGAACTTCAGCTACATCTTCAGAAACTGAAACTAAGGATCCTGCAAGTACACCATCATCGAGTGATGAGGTAGTTAATAATAGTAGCGAGGCAACAGTAAAATCTGCTGGGACTATACCGTCCAAGGCGGCTAACTCTACTAAATCTGTTGATAGAAATAAGGCGAAGCAGTCATCAACTAAAAAGGAAGAGAAGAAATCTGAAGTTACACCTGACGAAGAAGAAGGTTCTCTTCCAAAAACAAGTGCAGTCAAATAAGATATATTTTTACTGACACAATTATATCACTGAGTCAAAGACTCAGTGATATTTTTAAGAATAAACAAGGGATTTTTATATGTTAAAAAAAATAATGAAAGAAAGATTTTTTTGCTAGAAAAAAAGACTTATTAGAATTTTTAATTGTTTTTAATGTCTATCAGTTTAGTAGCTGCTTTAGTATTTCAAATACTTAATGTTCATAAAAATCAGCAAATTAAAGAATTCTCTGATAAATCCAATAAGAAATATGAACCTAGTACCGAAGAGATAAATTATCTAGCTAATCGTTTTAAAGAATTGAAAGCTGTTAATCCGGAAACGGTAGCCTATGTCTATGCACCAGGTACACAACTCGATGAGCCAGTGGTGCAAACCAGTGATAATGCCACTTATTTGGATAAGACGTTTGAAGGGCAACATGAGCCCTTTATGGGAACAGTCTTTATGGATATGGATAACCATAAAGATTTCAGCGATCGTTTGACTTGGCTTTTCGGGCATGCTCGGGGCAGCAAGGCTGGAGATCATCGTATGTTTAATGATGTAAACTACTATGATCGTCAGGATTATTTTGATAAACATAGATATGTTGTGATTGAGACTCCTGAGCGTAAGTATTATTATCAAGCTATGGGACTGGTCATTGTGCCGGAAGAGACAGCTTTTTATCGGACGGAGTTTAAGGATGACGAGGACTTTACAACTCAGCTTAGAAATATCTATGAGGCTGCTCGGACAAAGGATCCCAAGATAAAGATTAAGGCGAGTGACCGGTATGTGGTTCTTTCAACCTGCCGTGAAGAAGACGACACGATTCGTTCTAACCTTTATTTGCGGCAGATTCCTGATTCGGAATTGGAAGATTTTCTGACCAAGCATGGCAAGGAATTGACCTATACTCCGACTCGTTGATTAGCCGACCACGTGAGATAGAGCTATATCCACTATCTTTCAGAGAAGAATTTTAAGGCAAGGAAAAAAGGGACTGAGTGCAATCTTAGTCCTTTTCTCTGTATGGAAAATCATGTAATAGCTTTTGCTATGCTTCTGCATTTATAGTATAATAGTTCTATTGAGCGGCTGGAGGTATGTATGGATTTAAGTAAGAAATTTAATAAAAACTTAGAAAAAATAGAAATTTCGCTGATTCGTCAGTTTGACCAATCAATTTCTGCTATTCCGGGAGTTCTTCGGCTAACCTTAGGAGAGCCGGACTTTACAACACCGGATCATATCAAAGAAGCAGCCAAGGCGGCGATTGATGCTAATCAAAGTCACTACACTGGTATGAGCGGTCTCTTGGAGCTGCGTCAGGCGGCCAGCAGCTTTGTGAAAGAAAAGTATAATCTGCACTATCGTCCAGAGGATGAGGTCTTAGTCACGATTGGGGCGACAGAAGCCTTGTCAGCTACGCTGACAGCCATTCTAGAAGAAGGAGATAAGGTCTTGCTGCCAGCTCCTGCTTATCCAGGCTATGAGCCCATTGTCAATCTAGTGGGAGCAGAAATTGTCGAGATTGATACAACGGCCAATAACTTTGTCCTCACTCCAGAGATGCTGGAAGCAGCTATTTTGGAGCAGGGTGAGCAGCTAAAAGCAGTCATTCTCAATTATCCAGCCAATCCGACCGGCGTGACTTATTCGCGGGAGCAGATCAAAGCTCTGGCGGATGTCCTAGGAAAATACCAAGTCTTTGTGGTCTGCGATGAGGTCTATTCTGAGCTGACCTATACAGAGCAGGGGCATGTCTCCATCGCGGAGTATCTGCCAGACCAAACCATTGTCATCAACGGCCTGTCTAAGTCTCATGCCATGACTGGCTGGCGGCTAGGCTTTATCTTTGCTCCAGCAGTTTTCACTGCTCAGCTGATTAAGAGCCATCAGTATCTCGTAACAGCGGCCAATACTATGGCTCAGTTTGCCGGCATTGAAGCGCTGACAGTTGGGAAAGATGATGCGGAGCCAATGAAGGCTGAGTATATTCAGCGTCGCGATTATATCATAGAGAAAATGGCTGAGCTAGGCTTTAAGATTATCAAACCAGATGGGGCTTTTTATATTTTTGCTAAGATACCAGACGGTTATAATCAAGATTCTTTCGCCTTTCTGCAGGATTTTGCAGAGAAGAAGGCCGTGGCCTTTATCCCGGGAGCATCTTTTGGTCAATACGGGGAAGGTTATATTCGTCTGTCCTATGCGGCTAGTATGGAGACGATTAGAGAAGCCCTGAAACGCCTCAAGGACTATATGGAGGACTATGCTTAAATCTCTAACAAGTCAAGGTCTGGTTCTCTATAACCGCAATTTCCGTGAGGATGATAAGCTGGTCAAGATCTTTACGGAACAGGCTGGTAAGCGTATGTTTTTTGTCAAGCATGCTGGTAAATCCAAGCTAGCACCTGTCATTCAGCCTTTGACTGCGGCGAATTTGCTGATGAAAATCAATGATGATGGTCTTAGCTATATCGAGGACTATCAGGATGTGGTCACCTACCATCGCATCAATGAGGACTTATTCATCATGGCCTATGCCAGTTATGTGGCAGCCTTGGCAGATGCCAGCCTTCAGGACAATCAGCCGGATCCGGCGCTCTTTGCTTTTCTGCAGAAAACCCTGGAGCTGATGAATAATGGTCTGGACTATGAGGTGCTGACCAATATCTTTGAGATTCAGATTTTGTCACGTTTTGGGGTTTCGCTGAACTTCCATGACTGTGCTTTGTCATCGGACGAGTCTGCCTTTTGACTTTTCTTTCAAATATAGCGGAGTTCTTTGCCCTGATCATTACCATCAGGATGAACGGCGCTGTCATCTGAATCCCAATCTTCCTTTTTTGCTGGACCAATTTCAGGCGGTCCGCTTTAGCGAATTGGAGACCATTTCTTTGAAGCCAGATATTAAAAAGCAGCTGCGGGATTTTATCGACCTGCTCTATGATGAATATGTCGGCATCCATCTCAAATCCAAAAAATTTATAGATTCTCTGGGAGACTGGGGAAACATTTTAAAAGATAAGAACGAGGAATAAATCGAATGAAAAAAATAGCTGTTGATGCTATGGGAGGGGACAATGCCCCTCAGGCTTTGGTCGAAGGAGCCAATCAGGCGGTACAGGAGTTTTCGGATATTGAAATTCTCCTTTATGGCGATGAGGCGAAAATCAAGCCTTATCTGACTGCTGGTGAGCGGGTCCGCATCATCCACACGGAGGAGAAGATTGACTCGGACGACGAGCCGACCAAGGCCATTCGTCAGAAGAAAGAGGCTAGTATGGTGCTGGCAGCTAAGGCTGTGAAGGCAGGGGAAGCAGATGCCATGCTGTCTGCTGGAAATACTGGAGCGCTTTGGCGGCAGGTTTCTTTATCGTAGGGCGTATCAAGAACATTGACCGACCGGGGCTCCTATCTACTATGCCAACGGTTGGCGGTCAGGGATTTGATATGCTGGATCTGGGAGCCAATGCTGAAAACACAGCCCATCATTTACACCAGTATGCTACTTTGGGTTCTTTCTATGCTGAAAATGTCCGAGGAATCAAGAGGCCGAGGGTAGGGCTCTTGAATAACGGAACGGAAAGCAGCAAGGGCGACCCTCTGCGCAAGGAAGCCTATGAGCTTTTGTCGGGGGATTCGACACTTAACTTTATCGGCAATGTGGAAGCGCGTGATTTGATGGATGATGTGGCGGATGTTGTCGTTGCAGATGGCTTTACTGGTAATGCAGTTCTGAAATCAATCGAAGGAACTGCTATCAGTATCATGGGTCAGCTGAAGAAGTCTATTTTAGGCGGTGGTTTTAAGGCTAAATTGGGAGCTTGGTTGCTCAAGGACAGCCTGCGAGGGCTCAAGAATAGTCTGGACTATTCTAGTGCAGGAGGTGCAGTTCTATTCGGCTTGAAAGCGCCTGTTGTCAAAACGCATGGATCTAGCGATGCTAAGGCTGTTTATAGCACGATTCGTCAGATTCGGACCATGCTGGAAACGGATGTTGTTGGTAAATCGGTTATTGAATTTTCAGATGCAAAGGAGTAACCATGAGCGAAAAAGAAATTTATGCAAAAATTATCGAAATCATTCAAGAACATGACAGCAGCAAGCTGCATGTCACTCCGGAATTGAATTTGAAAGAAGAACTGGGAGTGGACTCTGTTGATTTGATGGAATTTATCATCAATCTGGAAGAAGCTTTTGATATTGAGATTCCTGATGAGGATATGGATAACTTCAAAACGATTTCCGATGTGGTGGCCTATATCCATGAGAAACTGAAGAAGCAACATTAAAAATCAAAGATCGGTATCTTCCGGTCTTTTTTTGTATCTTGGAAAGGAAACGATTTCTTTAATTGGATACAGAAAGTTTATACGGAATTTCTTGTAAAATATATTCAAAGATGATAAAATGAGGGTATAAAAACCACGAAAGGCGAATATTAAAATGTATAATAAGTTGTTATATTCGGGAAAAGCCAAGGATATTTTCTCTACAGATGATGAGCAAGTCATTCTGGCGCGCTACAAGGACCAGGCAACGGCCTTTAATGGAGTCAAGAAGGAGCAGATTGCTGGTAAAGGAGTGCTCAACAACCAGATTTCATCTTTTATTTTTGAGAAACTCAATGCAGCTGGTGTGGCGACGCATTTTATTGAGAAGGTTTCGGATACGGACCAGCTCAACAAAAAAGTAGAGATTATTCCTTTGGAAGTGGTGCTGCGCAACTATACAGCAGGTTCTTTTTCCAAACGTTTTGGAGTAGAAGAGGGCATCGCGCTTGAAACTCCGATTGTGGAATTTTACTACAAAAATGATGATTTGGATGATCCTTTCATCAATGACGAACATGTGAAATTCTTGAAGATTGCCAGCGATCAAGAAATTGCCTTTTTGAAAGAGGAGACTCGTCGGATCAATGAGCTCTTGTCAGACTGGTTCCGGCAAATCGGACTGAAATTGATTGATTTCAAGTTAGAGTTCGGCTTTGACAAAGATGGCAAGATTATTCTGGCGGACGAATTTCACCAGACAATTGCCGCCTCTGGGATGCGGAAGGCCATCACATGGACAAGGATGTTTTCCGGCGTGGCCTTGGTGAACTGACAGATGTCTATCAGGTTGTTTGGGAAAAATTGCAGGCGATTAAGTAAGGACAGGGTGTGAAAAATCATGGACAAGCGTATTTTTGTAGAGAAGAAGAGCAACTTCGGTGTGAAGTCACAGAGCTTGGTGAGAGAGCTGACGCATAATCTCCAGTTGAAAACATTGTCAGATCTTCGGATGATTCAAGTTTATGATGTCTTTCATCTGGCAGAAGACTTGGTTTCTCGTGCTGAAAAGCATATTTTCTCTGAGCAAGTGACTGATAGATTGCTGGCGGAAGAGGAAGTAGAGGCTGCATTTGCAGAGACAGCGTTTTTTGCCATCGAAGCGCTGCCGGGTCAGTTTGACCAGCGGGCAGCCAGCTCTCAGGAGGCCCTCTTTTTGCTCGGCGCTGGGACAGATGTTCTGGTGAGGACTGCTCAGCTTTATTTGATCAATAAAGACATCTCAGACAGCGAGTTGAAAGCAATCAAGAAATACTTGCTGAATCCAGTTGATTCACGCTTTAAAGATATTAAGCAGCCGATTCAGCTGGAGCAATTCTCCGAGTCGGATAAGACCATTCCGGTTCTGGACTTCTTTAAGGACTATACGGAAGTGGACTTTAAAGCCTACAAGCAGGAGCATGGTCTGGCTATGGAAGTAGCAGATTTGCTCTTTATTCAGGACTATTTCAAGTCGATTGGCCGTTTCCCGACAGAGACCGAGCTCAAGGTTTTAGATACTTACTGGTCCGACCACTGTCGACATACGACCTTTGAGACGGAGTTGAAGAAGATTGATTTTTCGGCTTCTAAGTTTGAAAAGCAACTGCAGGCCACTTATGATAAATACTTGGCTATGCGCGATGAGCTGGGGCGTGGGGATAAACCACAGACTCTCATGGATATGGCGACTATTTTTGGTCGCTATGAGCGAGCTAATGGGCGTCTAGATGATATGGAAGTGTCTGACGAAATCAATGCCTGCTCAGTAGAGATTGAAGTGGATGTGGATGGTGTCAAGGAGCCTTGGCTGCTGATGTTCAAAAATGAAACCCATAACCACCCAACAGAAATTGAACCTTTTGGTGGGGCTGCGACCTGTATCGGAGGAGCCATTCGTGATCCGCTTTCTGGTCGTTCTTATGTTTATCAGGCTATGCGGATTTCAGGTGCGGGCGATATTACTCAGCCGATTGCTGAAACGCGGGCTGGCAAGCTCCCTCAGCAGGTCATTTCAAACTGCAGCGCACGGCTATTCTTCCTATGGGAATCAAATTGGTCTAGCAACGACCTATGTCCGTGAGTATTTCCATCCTGGCTTTGTAGCCAAGCGGATGGAGCTAGGTGCAGTTGTTGGTGCGGCTCCTAAGGAAAATGTCGTCCGTGAAAAGCCAGTAGCAGGTGATGTGGTTATCTTGCTGGGAGGCAAGACAGGCCGTGATGGTGTCGGCGGTGCCACTGGCTCGTCCAAAGTACAGACAGCTGCGTCTGTAGAGACGGCTGGTGCGGAAGTCCAAAAAGGAAATGCTATCGAGGAGCGCAAGATTCAGCGCCTCTTCCGCGATGGCAATGTAACTCGTCTCATTAAGAAATCCAATGACTTTGGGGCTGGCGGTGTCTGCGTAGCTATTGGTGAATTAGCAGATGGGCTGGAAATTGACCTTGATAAGGTACCGCTCAAATACCAAGGACTTAACGGTACAGAAATCGCGATTTCTGAGTCGCAGGAGCGGATGGCAGTAGTGGTCCGCCCAGAAGATGTGCAACAATTTATCACTGCAGCAGCTAAGGAAAATCTGCTAGCGGTCGTTGTGGCTAAAGTGACAGAAAAGCCAAATCTGGTCATGCACTGGAATGGGGAAACCATCGTCGATATTGAGCGGAGTTTTCTGGACACCAATGGTGTGCGCGTGGTTGTGGATGCTAAGGTTGTGGATGCCCAAGCAGCATTACCAGGGCAGGCTGTGACTTCTGAAGCGACTTTGGAGCAGGATCTCAAGAGCTTGCTCAGTGACCTCAATCATACCAGTCAAAAGGGGCTGCAGACGATTTTTTTGACAGCTCTGTTGGCCGCTCTACTGTCAATCATCCAATTGGCGGGCGCTACCAAATCACGCCGACTGAGGCTTCTGTGCAGAAACTGCCAGTTGAGCATGGCAAGACTGAGACGGTCTCTGTGATGGCGCAGGGCTACAATCCTTATGTGGCAGCTTGGTCGCCTTATCATGGAGCAGCTTATGCAGTGATTGAAGCGACAGCTCGCTTGGTTGCTGCCGGTTCGGACTGGTCCAAGGCTCGCTTCTCTTATCAGGAATACTTTGAGCGGATGGATAAGCAGGCCGAGCGTTTTGGACAGCCGGTCTCTGCTCTGCTTGGTTCGATTGAAGCCCAGATTCAGCTCGGTTTGCCGTCTATTGGTGGTAAGGATTCCATGAGCGGAACTTTTGAAGAATTGACCGTGCCGCCGACCTTGGTAGCTTTTGGCGTGACTACTTCAACTGCTGGGCGCATCCTGTCTCCAGAGTTTAAGGCGGCAGGAGAGTCCATCTACTATCTGCCGGGACAGGTCCTGTCTCAGGATATTGACTTTGGCTTAATCAAGAATAACTTTGAAAATTTTGCGGCCATTCAGGCCAAGTATCAGATTACTGCCGCTGCCGCTGTTAAATACGGTGGTCTGGCAGAGAGTCTGGCCTTGATGAGCTTTGGTAATCGCATCGGCGCCCAAGTGGATATTGCTGACTTGCCTTCCGTTTTGCAGGCGCAGCTGGGCGGATTTGTCTTTACTAGTCCGAAGCAGGATATTCCAGACGCAGTGAAGATTGGTCATACCAAGCCAGACTTTACACTGATTGTCAATGGTGTCCAGCTTGAGGGAGCAGAGCTTTTGGCAAGCTTTGAAGGCCGACTAGAGCCTATCTACCCGACAGAATTTAAACAGGAAACAGTTATTGAAGAAGTGCCGGCTCTTGTCTCTGATACAGTTATCAAAGCCAAAGAGACAGTAGCGGAGCCGCTGGTTTACATTCCAGTCTTCCCTGGAACCAACTCAGAATACGACTCAGCCAAAGCCTTTGAAGCAGCTGGAGCCAAGGTCAATCTAGTTCCATTTGTTACTTTGGATGAAGCAGCCATTGTCAAGTCCGTTGACACCATGGTTGACAACATTGACAAAGCGAATATCATCTTCTTTGCAGGCGGCTTCTCTGCTGCAGATGAGCCAGATGGATCCGCTAAGTTTATCGTCAATATTCTTCTCAACGAGAAGGTCAAGAAAGCCATCGATGCTTTCATCGCTCGCGGCGGTCTCATCATTGGTATCTGTAATGGATTCCAGGCTCTGGTAAAATCTGGCCTTCTTCCATACGGAAACTTTGAAGAAGCAGGGGCTAGCAGTCCTACTCTCTTTTACAATGATGCCAACCAGCACGTGGCTAAGATGGTTGAAACCCGCATTGCCAATACCAACTCGCCTTGGCTGGCTGGTGTGCAAGTGGGAGATATCCATGCCATTCCGGTTTCTCATGGTGAAGGGAAATTTGTCGTAACGGCTAAGGAGTTTGCTGAGCTGCGCGATAATGGTCAGATTTGGAGTCAGTACGTAGACTTTGATGGTCAGCCAAGCATGGACAGTAAGTATAATCCAAACGGCTCTCTCTATGCTATCGAAGGGATTATGAGCAAGAACGGCCAAATCATCGGGAAGATGGGCCACTCAGAACGTTATGAAGACGGTCTTTCCAAAATATTCCAGGTCAGAAAGACCAGAAATTGTTTGAAAGTGCCGTTCGTTATTTCCAAGCGAGTCACGAATAAAGTTGGCTTGCAAGAGCAAGCAATTAAAAAAGGAGTCTGCTTGGCCTGAAAGGCCAGGTTTTCTCCCTTTTACAAGACAAAAGAATTTAGGTAAAACAATGACATACGAAGTAAAGTCACTGAATGAAGAGTGCGGTATTTTTGGAATCTGGGGCCATTCACAGGCGGCTCAGGTCACCTATTTCGGGCTTCATAGTCTGCAGCACCGCGGTCAGGAAGGAGCTGGTATCCTGTCAAACGACCACGGAAAGCTCAAACGCCACCGAGATTTGGGGCTGGTTGCAGAGGTTTTTAGAAACCCAGCAGATTTGGATAATCTGACAGGAGAAGCAGCCATCGGCCACGTCCGCTATGCAACGTCTGGCGGAGCCTCTATCAACAATGTCCAGCCCTTCTTCTTCAGTTTCTATGATATGCAGATGGGCTTGGCGCATAATGGCAATCTGACCAATGCCCATTCACTGAGACGGGAGTTAGAAAAGAAGGGTTCCATCTTTGCCAGCTCGTCTGATACGGAAATTCTCATGCACTTGATTCGCCATAGCGAGCAGGAAAATTTCTTAGACAAACTCAAGGAATCCTTGAGACGAGTTCAGGGCGGCTTTGCCTACCTCATCATGAGAGAGGACAAGCTCTACGCTGCGCTGGATCCTAACGGTTTTCGTCCTCTGTCCATCGGCCGTATGAAAAATGGGGCCTGGGTCGTTTCCAGTGAAACCTGTGCTTTTGAAGTGGTGGGTGCCGAATGGGTGCGTGACCTTGAGCCAGGAGAAATCGTGATTATCGATGATGAAGGCGTCACCTATGACAGTTATACGGCAGATACCCAGCTGGCTATTTGCTCAATGGAATATGTCTATTTTGCTCGGCCAGACAGCGTCATTCACGGGGTCAATGTCCATGCAGCCCGCAAACGAATGGGCCGAAGACTGGCTCAGGAATTCCAACATGAGGCGGATATCGTTGTCGGTGTGCCTAATTCTTCCCTGTCAGCGGCCTCTGGCTTTCCGAAGAGTCTGGTCTGCCAAATGAAATGGGTCTGATTAAGAATCAATACATCCAACGGACTTTTATCCAGCCGACACAGGAGTTGCGAGAGCAAGGAGTTCGCATGAAATTATCAGCTGTTTCTAGTATTGTCAAGGGCAAGCGCGTGGTCATGGTGGATGATTCTATCGTGCGGGGAACGACCAGCCGACGTATCGTCCAGCTCCTACGAGATGCAGGTGCAGCTGAAGTCCATGTGGCTATCGGCAGTCCAGAACTTAAATATCCATGTTTCTATGGCATTGATATTCAGAATCGACGCGAGCTCATCTCGGCTAATCATACGGTTGATGAGGTCTGTGAGATTATAGGAGCTGACAGCTTGACTTACCTGTCTCTGGAAGGTCTCATTGAATCAGTCGGTATTGAGACGGATGCTCCGAATGGCGGACTTTGTGTGGCTTACTTTGACGGTCAGTACCCAACTCCGCTCTATGACTATGAAGAGCGATATCTGGAAAGCCTGAAGGAGAAGACGAGTTTTTATTAAAACGAGGTCAGCGGTAGTTGTCGCAATCTTTTTCAAAAATAAGAGTAAGGAAGAAAATTATGACAAATAAAAATGCATACGCTCAATCTGGTGTGGATGTTGAAGCAGGTTATGAAGTTGTTGAGCGAATCAAAAAGCATGTGGCACGTACAGAGCGGGCTGGTGTCATGGGGGCGCTGGGTGGCTTTGGCGGCATGTTCGACCTATCTCAGACTGGGGTCAAGGAGCCAGTGTTGATTTCTGGTACGGATGGGGTCGGAACCAAGCTCATGCTAGCCATTCAGTATGACAAGCACGATACCATTGGGCAGGACTGTGTAGCTATGTGTGTCAATGACATCATCGCTGCAGGTGCGGAGCCCCTTTATTTCCTGGACTATATTGCCACTGGGAAAAATGAGCCAGCAAAGCTAGAGCAAGTTGTTGCCGGTGTGGCTGAAGGCTGTGTTCAGTCTGGAGCTGCCTTGATTGGCGGGGAAACCGCTGAAATGCCAGGTATGTACGGTGAAGATGATTATGACCTAGCTGGTTTTGCTGTCGGTGTGGCTGAAAAGTCAGAGATTATTGATGGCTCTAAAGTCGCAGAGGGCGATGTCCTTCTGGGGCTGGCTTCCAGCGGTATCCACTCAAATGGTTATTCCCTTGTGCGCCGTGTTTTTGCGGACTATACGGGTGAGGAAGAACTGCCAGAATTGGAAGGTAAAAAACTCAAGGAAGTGTTGCTTGAGCCGACTCGTATCTATGTCAAGGCTTTGCTGCCGCTGATTAAGGAAAAGCTGGTTCATGGGATTGCCCATATTACTGGTGGTGGTTTTATCGAAAATGTGCCCCGCATGTTTGCTGATAACTTGGCTGCTGAGATTGAAGAAGACAAGATTCCAGTCTTGCCGATTTTTAAGGCCCTAGAAAAATATGGTCACATCAAGCACCAAGAAATGTTTGAAATCTTCAATATGGGACTAGGGATGATTTTGGCCGTAGCTCCTGAAAATGTGGATCGTGTCAAAGAACTTCTTGACGAGCCTGTTTATGAAGTTGGCCGGATTGTCAAAAAAGAAAGTGAAAGTGTCCTTATCAAATGAAAAAAATTGCCGTTTTTGCTTCGGGCAATGGGTCAAATTTCCAAGTGATTGCTGAGCAGTTTCCTGTTGAATTTATCTTTTCAGACCATCGAGATGCCTATGTGCTCAAGCGGGCGGATAAGCTAGGTGTCAAAAGCTATGCTTTTGAGCTTAGAGAATTTGACAGTAAGGTGGCTTACGAGCAAGCTATTGTAGACCTACTAGAAGCGCACCAGATTGACTTGGTTTGCCTGGCAGGCTATATGAAAATCGTTGGACCAACCTTATTGGCAGCTTATGAAGGCCGGATTATCAACATTCATCCTGCTTATCTGCCTGAATTTCCAGGAGCTCATGGCATTGAGGATGCTTGGCAGTCTGGTGTTACTGAGAGTGGCGTTACCATTCATTGGGTGGACTCGGGCGTCGACACTGGTAAGATTATCCAGCAAGTGCGCGTACCACGACTAGCTGAGGATACGCTGGAAAGCTTTGAAGAACGCATCCATGCCGCCGAGTATCAGCTCTATCCTCAAGTGCTGGAGAGTTTAGGGGTGGGGAGAAGGTAAGAAGTAAATCAAGTTTTGATTGTGCAATATTGCTAGGAGAAAAATGATTGAGCTGAAATTAGTAGATGAGAGCAGTTTTCAGGCAGTGCTGGATTTGAAAATATCAGAAGCTGATGAACAAGCACGTTTCGTAGCTCCAAATGTGCGCTCTTTAGCTGACGCATGGCTCTACCGGAAAAATGAAGATGTGTTTCCGATGGCAATCTATTGGGATGAGCAAGTGGTTGGCTTTCTCCTGCTGGAAATAGACAAGGATGAAGCGGAATACTTTATCTGGCGGATAATGATTGGTCAGCAGTACCAAGGAAGAGGTTATGGTCGAAAAGCCTTGGAAGTTCTGATCAAAGAGGCTCAGATGGATAGAGCTTGCAGTCATATTATCGCAGATTATGTGGTTGGAAATGAAAAAATGAAGCACCTGCTGACTAGTCTGGGTTTTCAGGAAACAGGATTTATAGAAGAAAATAACGAAGTCGCTATGCGCTTGGATCTAAAGAAAGAGGAATAGAATGACGAAAAAAGCCTTGATCAGTGTCTCAGACAAGACAGGCATTGTAGAATTTGCGAAAGAGCTGAAAGCTCTGGGCTGGGATATCATCTCAACTGGTGGTACCAAGGTGGCCCTGGATAGTGCTGGGGTGGGCACCATTGCCATTGATGATGTGACTGGTTTTCCGGAGATGATGGATGGTCGTGTCAAGACTCTCCATCCTAATATTCATGGCGGCCTCTTGGCTCGTCGGGATTTGGATAGCCACTGCAAGCGGCCAAGGAGAATCAGATTGAACTCATTGACCTGGTCGTGGTGAACCTCTATCCTTTTAAGGAAACCATTCTCAAGCCAGGTGTGGAGTATGCGGGCGCAGTGGAAAATATTGACATCGGTGGGCCCTCTATGCTGCGCTCTGCAGCTAAAAATCATACCAGCGTGACAGTTGTTGTAGATCCGGCTGATTATGCTCTTGTTCTGGAAGAGTTGGCAGCAAATGGCCAAACGACCTATGAAACGCGGCAGCGCTTAGCAGCTAAGGTTTTCCGTCACACAGCCGCTTACGATGCCTTGATTGCGGACTATTTCACGGATCAGGTGGGCGAAAGCAAGCCTGAAAAGCTGACCCTGACCTATGAACTTAAGCAGCCCATGCGCTACGGGGAAAATCCCCAGCAGGATGCTGATTTCTATCAGACTGCTTTGCCACTGGACTATTCCATCGCTTCCGCTAAGCAGTTGAATGGGAAAGAGTTGTCTTTCAATAACATCCGCGATGCGGACGCGGCCATTCGCATCATTCGTGATTTCAAAGAGCGCCCAACTGTTGTGGCGCTAAAACATATGAATCCATGTGGTATCGGTCAGGCAGACGATATTGAGACCGCTTGGGACTATGCCTATGAGTCTGATCCAGTTTCCATTTTTGGTGGGATTGTCGTCCTCAACCGCGAGGTGGATGCTGCGACAGCTGAGAAGATGCACGGTATTTTCCTAGAAATTATCATCGCACCGAGCTACACGGCAGAAGCGCTAGCTATTTTGACCAATAAAAAGAAAAATCTGCGGATTTTGGAGTTGGCTTTTGATGCGCAGGCAGCTTCTGGAGCAGAGAAGGAAGTGACCGGTGTTCTGGGTGGTCTCCTCGTGCAAAATCAAGATGTTATCGAGGAAAATCCAGCTGATTGGCAGGTCGTGACCAAGCGCCAGCCGAGTGAGCAGGAGCGCGTGGCTTTGGAATTTGCTTGGAAGTCCGTCAAATATGTCAAATCCAACGGAATCATCATCACCAATGACCGTCAGGTGCTGGGAGTCGGTCCCGGTCAGACTAACCGTGTGGCTTCTGTCAAGATTGCTATTGAGCAAGCTAAAGATCGCCTTGACGGTGCCGCTCTGGCTTCTGACGCCTTCTTCCCTTTTGCGGACAATATCGAAGAAATTGCGGCGGCTGGTATCAAAGCTATCATCCAGCCGGGTGGTTCTGTCCGTGATGAGGAGTCTATCGAAGCGGCTGACAAGTATGGCTTGACCATGATTTCACTGGCGTACGGCATTTTAGGCATTAAGAAATAGAAAAAATCCTCGGTTCGTTATGAGCCGAGGATTTTTTAGTAGTCTTATACTCAATGAAAATCATGAACAAACTAAGCAGGAGCAGTCTGCTTAAAGTGGTTTTGAGGAGTGCGAAAGCGACTTATTTAGGGTAGATATAGGTCAGACGGCCCCAGTAGGAAGCAGTTGGGTCAAACCAGCCACGGAAGTTGCTGATGTACTGCTTGCCGAGGTAGTTAGACTCTTGGATCTGGATGCGGGTATTGGATTCGACATGAGTCACGACACCGACGTGGCCGTAGCCGCCGTCATCCCAGCAGGCGATGGCGCCAACCTCAGGCGTACTACCAGTACGGAATCCAGCTCTTCTGGCACTAGCTGCCCATTGACCGCCGTTGCCCCAGTAATTTCCTGCCCAAGGAGCTAGAGCCTTGGCTCCCCAAGTGCATTGGCCGACAGGATAAGTTGTCGCATTAGCAGCGGCATAGTTTGGCTGAATATTAGCTGATTGAACGCTTGATTTCTCAACCTGATAGCTAGTTCCAGTCAGACCAGTCAGTTGTCCTGCTTTTCTACGATAGACATGGGTATGGAATAGACCGCTCCCCTTGTGTTTCTGAGTGTCCACGGTGAATTTGTAGGTTCCATTGCTAACCTTATTGGCGGTATACCATTGTAAATCATCTTGTCCATTGGCTTCTGACCAAGTTGGCAGAATAATATCGCCATCTCCGTAGGCATCTGTTACTGTCACCTCATAGCGATTAGCCTCAGTTTCCTGACTGCAACCTTGGCTTGAATTTGGTCGGTAGACATTGAGACGGAATCTGCTGCGTAGCTACGCTCACTGCCGTCCTTATAGGTGACATACACATGGTTGTTATAGGTTCCAGAAAAAGCCTGGTGATTACGGATATCAAAGGTTGCGCTGAAGGAGCCATCTCCGTTAGGAGTGGCTGCATACCATTTAAGATTGCTCTGATTGCTAGTGCTCCAAATTGGCACCCGGACAGATTGAATAGGTTTAGATAAGCTAGTTTCGGTAGTTTTCACGGTGTAGGTCCCTTGTTTGGGGTTGATATTTTCCACAGTAAAAAGCGGTTTTTGCTCCTCTTCAGAAGGTAATTTTCCACTATCAATTTGCGCAGTAGTCCCTGAGAGACCTGTTAAGTCTGACTTAACATAACTTTCACCGTAAAGGTGGATATTGTAAGTCCCAGTGTCGTAGTTATGATTTCTGAGTTCTACCCGAGCGCTGTAGCTGCCATCTGGATTTTTGCTTGCTTCGTACCATTGTAGATCATCTTGCCCTTTCTTATCAGACCAAGTTGGAAGAACAATTCTATGCATGGTGTCAGGTAAGTTTTTGACAGTAATTTCCATGATACCTGTCTGAGGGAAGCTGGTCTCAACAGTAGGATTAGGTTTTTCTAAATTGAAAGTGGTTCCGTTTAAGCCAATCATCTTACCATCTTTATTTTCATAAGTATGAATATGATAAGTTCCATAGCCTTTGTGATTTGAAAGTTCAAATTCAGTAATATCTTGTCCTGCATTGTACCATTTGATATCATCTTGTCCATTTTCATCAGACCAAACAGCATGTAAAATATTAGAATTTATTTGGTCTTTGTTGCGATTAAAGTGAATTTGAGCGGTTTTCCCTAGGATATTAGTAGTGACATTAATGGCTGGTTTATCGAGAGTAAAGGTTGTTCCATTCAAACCAATTAATTTTCCATAGAGATCAATATAGGTATGAACATGAAAGGTTCCGTAACCTGGATGGTTACTCAGGTCAATGTCAGTGTTAGTAGTAGTTGTTGATGGTGCTTCATACCATTTGATATCATCCTGTCCGTTCTCGTCAGACCAAACAGCGTGGAGAATACGATGAGGTTCTTGAGCTTGGGAACGGGTATAACTAATAGAGGCTGTACGATCGTTCACAGTCACATCGACATTGCTGGCACGATCAGTAGGGCCTAGAATTTTGACTTCAGATTCAGGCGTTTCGGTCGCATGAACTGTTGAGTGGCTTGCAAAGAGACCTAGGACAGCTCCGGATAATAAAAACAGTTTTTGATATTTCTTCATAAAACTCCTTTGTGAGAATGGTTTTGGATGGGCCCACCTGTATTATTCGGAAAACTTATTTGAAAATGATAGTAAATTTGAAAAGCCCTGAATATTTTCTGTCTAAAATAGGCATAATCCACTCAAAAAGGAGAAGGCTGAAGACAACAATAATTACGGCGATTACATAGAAGAGATATTCTTTTTCTCATTAGAATGGAATAAAACGAACGATTATGTTATAATTTAGATAAATAATTCGTAAAAATAGAATGATTTTTACGTGATGTGTTAGCTTGGTGCGTAAGCGCCTGTGATATTGGATATTGAGGTATCTTGGCTATGAAGCTTTTAGTTGTTGGTTCAGGCGGTCGTGAGCATGCGATTGCCAAGAAGTTGTTGGAGTCTCGGGATGTGGAGCGGGTTTTTGTCGCTCCTGGAAATGATGGCATGACCTTGGATGGGTTGGATTTAGTGAATATTGGAATTTCCGAACATTCCAAACTAATCGAATTTGCCAAGGAGAATGATATTGCTTGGTCCTTTATCGGTCCGGATGATGCCCTGGCAGCTGGAATTGTAGATGATTTTAACCAAGCTGGGCTCAAGGCTTTCGGCCCATCTCGTTTAGCAGCGGAGCTGGAGTGGTCCAAGGATTTTGCCAAGGAAATCATGGTCAAATACGGTGTTCCGACAGCAGCCTATGGCACATTTCCGACTTTGAGGAAGCTAAAGCTTACATCGAAAAGCAGGGAGCACCTATCGTGGTCAAGGCGGACGGCCTAGCTCTGGGCAAGGGCGTGGTCGTCGCAGAGACAGTAGAGCAAGCGGTCGAAGCAGCTCACGAGATGCTCTTGGATAATAAATTTGGCGATTCGGGTGCGCGCGTGGTTATCGAGGAATTTCTTGACGGCGAAGAGTTCTCCCTTTTTGCCTTTGTCAATGGCGACAAGTTTTACATTATGCCGACGGCTCAGGATCACAAGAGGGCCTACGATGGGGACAAGGGGCCCAATACAGGCGGCATGGGAGCTTATGCGCCAGTGCCTCACCTGCCACAAAGCGTGGTGGACCAGTCAGTTGAGACGATTATCAAGCCCGTTCTCAAAGGCATGATAGCTGAGGGCCGACCTTATCTTGGCGTGCTCTACGCTGGGCTGATTCTGACAGCCGATGGTCCTAAAGTCATCGAATTCAACTCGCGCTTTGGCGACCCAGAGACCCAGATTATATTGCCGCGCCTGACGTCTGATTTTGCGCAGAACATCACGGACATTTTGGACAAGAAGGAGCCGACTATCACCTGGCTCGATGAGGGCGTGACTCTTGGCGTGGTTGTCGCATCAGAGGGTTACCCGCTGGGCTATGAGAAAGGCCTGCCTCTGCCGGAGAAGACAGCTGGCGACATCATCACCTACTATGCTGGGACTAAGTTTGCGGAAAATAGCAGAGCACTGCTGTCGAATGGCGGCCGAGTGTACATGCTGGTTACCACAGCAGATACCGTCTCAGCTGCGCAGGAAAGAATTTACGACCAACTAAAAAAACAAGACCCCACAGGCCTCTTTTACCGAACAGACATCGGGAGCAAGGCGGTTAAATAAAACTCTTCAAAAATCTACGATTGACTGTGTTAAAGCTCTTTGATGAACTTTAGTTCGAATTTCATCGCTTTGCACTGTCATCTTGAGAATTTATTCGAGCATTCTGATGTTAGCGCTAGCTTAGGCGACGCAGTCGCCAAATACGATAAAGGTCGCCGTGGTGAAAGACCAGAGCAGTGTATGTTCTGGTCTAGGGAAAATCTGAGACTTCGGGCTCAAATTTTAGGAATGAACCCGAAGGTTTGCTTCTGACCCACTACTTAAAACCATTATCAAAAAGAAAAAGGATATTAACAATGAAACCAATTATTTCCATCATCATGGGCTCCAAATCCGACTGGGCCACCATGCAAAAAACAGCTGAAGTTTTAGACCGCTTCGGTGTTGCTTACGAAAAGAAAGTCGTCTCTGCTCACCGCACGCCTGACCTCATGTTTCAGCATGCAGAAGAAGCTCGTAGTCGTGGCATCAAGGTCATCATCGCAGGTGCTGGTGGTGCAGCCCATTTGCCAGGAATGGTAGCTGCTAAGACCACTCTGCCTGTCATTGGTGTGCCCGTCAAATCACGCGCTCTCAGTGGTCTGGACTCGCTTTATTCAATTGTGCAGATGCCAGGCGGTGTGCCTGTGTCAACTATGGCCATTGGGGAAGCAGGAGCGACCAACGCTGCTTTGACTGCCCTGCGGATCTTGGCCATTGAAGATCAAGACCTGGCAGTAGCGCTAGCGGATTTTGCAGAAGAACAAGGAAAAATCGCTGAGGAGTCTAGCAATGAGCTCATCTAAAACAATCGGAATCATCGGTGGCGGTCAGCTGGGTCAGATGATGGCTATTTCTGCCATCTACATGGGGCACAATGTCATCGCGCTGGATCCAGCGGCGGATTGTCCTGCCTCTTGCGTGGCAGAGATTATCGTGGCGCCTTATAATGACGTGGATGCCCTGCGTCAGTTGGCGGAACGTTGCGATGTCCTCACTATGAGTTTGAAAATGTCGATGCGGACGGTTTGGATGCTGTCATCAAGGATGGGCAACTTCCTCAGGGAACGGACCTGCTCCGCATTTCGCAAAATCGGATTTTTGAAAAGGACTTTCTCGCAAACAAGGCCCAAGTCACCGTGGCACCCTACAAGGTCGTGACTTCTAGCCAAGACTTGGCAGATATCGACCTATCGAAAAATTATGTCCTCAAAACGGCGACTGGTGGCTACGATGGACATGGGCAAAAGGTCATTCGCTCGGCAGCAGACTTGGAAGAAGCCTATGTGATAGCCGATTCAGCAGCTTGTGTCTTGGAAGAATTCGTCAATTTCGACCTTGAAATTTCTGTCATAGTGTCTGGAAATGGCAAGGACGTGGCGGTTTTCCCAGTTCAGGAAATATTCACCGCAACAATATCTTGTCTAAGACCATTGTCCCAGCCCGCATATCAGAAAGCCTGGCTGATAAGGCCCAAGCCATGGCGGTGCGCATCGCATACCAGCTCAAGCTGTCTGGAACCCTTTGTGTGGAAATGTTTGCGACGGCTGATGACATCATTGTCAATGAGATTGCCCCGCGTCCACATAACTCTGGCCACTACTCGATAGAAGCCTGCGACTTCTCGCAATTCGATACTCATATTCTGGGCGTTCTGGGAGCACCATTGCCAGCCATCAAACTGCATGCACCAGCTGTCATGCTAAATGTACTCGGCCAGCATGTCGAGGCTGCTGAAAAGTATGTCACAGAAAATCCAAGCACCCACCTCCACCTGTATGGTAAAATAGAAGCGAAGCACAACCGCAAGATGGGGCATGTGACTTTGTTTAGTGATGCGCCGGATAGCGTGATTGAGTTTGGGGAGGGGATTGATTTTTAAGAAAATTCTGCGGAGAAAATGTTATAGATGAAACCAATTATCCCGAAAAGTCCAGAAGTTCCGAAAGAGTTCTCTGATAAAGAAATTTCCTTTTTGACTAAGAGTGTTTTTGGGGAAATAATCGAACCTCAGCCGTGTGACGTTTTATTTGTTTTCAGTGGGACTCACCCAGGCCACTGGGAAAAAGCTATTGAGGCTTATCAAAAAGGATATATAAGACGAATCATTGTGACCGGCGGTCGAAGTTTGAAAGGAACGCCTCATCCAGATTGGAATGGACATACAGATGCAGAGGTTATTATCCAGCATCTGCTGGCTGCGGGTATTCCTGAAGAAGCGATTAAATCTGAAAACTCCTCTAGCAATACTTTAGAAAACGTATTGTTTGCCAAAGAAATTTTTGATTTTAATACTGTTGAGACCGTTATGTTCATTTGCAAAAGCCACGCGACTGGTAGGCAATTGCGGACTTTGGCTCAGCACTTACCGAAGCATCTTCGCTACATCTCATATACCTTCAACGCCTTTTACAAGGATGTTGAGATTGGTCGGGATAGCTGGATGAATACAGACATTGGCAAGTCCAGAGTTTGGGGAGAATATCTGCGGCTTCTCCATTATGGAGAAAAGGGAGATATTTTAAAGTTAGATGTTGAATTGTGATATAGGAGGTTTCTATGATTCAAATTATTGTCAACGCTTTTGTGGAGGAAGGAAAAGAAATCGCCGTTGTGGAAGTGCTCTTTGCCAGTGCCGACCATGAAAAAGTAAAAGCTAAATATCAGGAATTAAGGATTCAATATCCAAACAATTATCTAGCTATCTATGATTTGCCATTGGATACAGTTCTAAGTAGCTTGCCGCACTACCCGTCGGTGGCGATAAGCAAGGAGGAGTTTGATTAGCCTATGAAAACTATCGGTCTGATTGGTGGCATGAGTTGGGAAAGCACCACATCTTACTACCAAATTATTAATGAAACCATCAAAAAAGAGCTGGGTGGTCTGCATTCTGCTAAGATTCTACTTTATAGTGTTGATTTTGCAGAGATTGAGCATTATCAGGCAGTCGGAGACTGGGAGAAAAGCGGTCAACTTTTGGCAGATGTTGCTCAGCGCTTAGAGCAAGCTGGTGCGGATTTCATTGTTATTTGCACCAACACCATGCACAAGGTTGCTCCGCAGATACAAGAAAAGATTACGATTCCAATCTTGCATATTGCACAGGCAACTGCGCAGGCCTTGTTGGCTGACGGTATTCAAAAAGTCGGTCTTCTAGGGACTAAGTACACCATGACCCAAGATTTTTACAAGGAGAAATTAATAGAGTCTGGGTTAGAAGTGCTGATTCCAGACCAAGCTGGTATTACAGAGGTCAATCGGATCATTTATGACGAACTCTGTCTAGGGGATATCAAAGAAAGCTCAAAGCAGACTTATCTTACCATTATAGATGATTTGAAAAAAGCTGGCGCAGAAGCTGTTATCTTGGGTTGTACCGAGATTGGTCTCCTCGTCAAGCAATCCGACACTGACCTGCCTCTTTACGACACAACAGTGATCCATGCAGAGAAAGCAGCGGAATGGGCGGTAAAAAAGTGACCATAGAAGACAAGCGCAACAAGTAAGGTAGGGCATGTGACCTTGCGTAGTGATGCGCCAGATAGTGTGGTTGAATTAGGGAAAGGGCTTGATTTTTAAAATGATGGAAGAATTCGATGATGTATTTGAAGATGATATTACCACTCTGACATTTACCTATGCGGATGAAGTAGTCATTCCAGAAATTCCGGATGCAGAAGGCATTCATATTGTAGAGATAACAAATAATCAGCTAGTTATAGAGCATACGCGCGATGATGATGAGGTCTATGATTATATAAAGAGTTTTGGATTAACAAGTCGCCCTATAAAACTTTCGATTGAATTTTGTGTTTATGAAGATTCTGAGGAAGAAGAAAATTTTTAGAATTTAATGGAGAGAATCTATGATTCAAATCATCGTCAATGCTTTTGTGGAAAAGGATAAGACTGGAGCTGTTGTAGAAGTCTTGTTTGCTAGTAGCAATCACGAAAAAGTGAAAGCCAAGTATGAAGAGTTAGTTGCTCAACACCCCGAAAACTATTTAGCAATTTATGATTTGCCGACGGATACGGACTTGAATACACTCGATCACTACCCATCTGTGTGGATTGGGAAAGAAGAATTTGAGGAGAAAAGAAACGGACTAGAAAATGAGATTTACGAATAAAAATAGGCAGCTAATTCTAGAAAAATTAGTTGAAAAATATGGCTACAAGTGTGCTTATTGTGGTGTAGAAGTGTTTGGCAACATTTATTTGGATAATTTTTACCCAAGAACAAAATATCCAGATAAAATTGCTTGTGAAGATAATTACGTGTTATCATGTGCAAGTTGTAATATGATTAAACGCGATATATCCCCAATAGATGAAAATGGGGAAACAATAATTCTATTCCCTTATTCTGAAAATTATAAAAATGAAATTCAAATCATAGGTAGCGGAGAAGCTGTTGGAGTGACAGAAGCTGCTAAATCAACTATTCAGAAATTACTCTTAAATAGACCTCTATTAATAGAATATAGGATGAGTCATATTGATGAATATCTTGAAGAAATTAATGATGGTGAGCCACCTATAGGTGTGTATAAAGAATCAATTAAAGAAATCAAAGAATTGTCTACTGTAGCAAGCAATAGTTCAGGAACAACTCAAAAGCTACTTTAATAAAATGATATATGGTAACTTAATATCAGTTATGGAATTATACCTTCAAAAAAAGTTGCTGTAAAGTTAGTAAAAAGAAAATGAAGATTATTATTGGAAGTTTGTTGAGGGATATAAATGGGAAGGAGAGAGAAAATATAAAATATCAGAAGTAAAGCAACTTTTTAGATGAATTATCATTAAAAGTTAATGAACAATTGGTGACAATACTTTTACCATAATATTCCATTGGTTGAAAATATTTTTTTAAATTATTTGAGATAATATTGTTTGAGAATGATGTAGATAAAGAATACTTTATTAATGTTATAAATATTAGGCATGATATAGTTCATAGGAATGGTAGGTATAAGAATGAACCAGAGAAATACCATAAAAATTTCTAATGAAATGATCCAAGACTTGATTGATAAGTTAGATAATTTAGTAGAAAATATAGAAAGACAGCTCTCTGATATATAGACTAGTTAAGAAGTTTTTGCTGATTTATTTTTTATCACCAGATTATTACTTTGTTAGTTCATATCAACTATCTTTATTTATTGTGTGATGGTCCTAAAAAAGAGAGTAGACAGACTCAGGCAATTTAAACAAAATTTAATTAAAGAATAGAAAGGAACAAGGGTACTCGTATTCACCAAAACTGAATACGGATTTCCTTGAACTGAAACTTTAAACAAAAGAAAGGAGAAGAGGGAGGGTTCAAGCATTTGAACTCGGGCTAAAAGCGTCGGAAAAAAGATAGACTTCCTATTTTGTAGGCACACAGCGTCAGTCTCCTATTTTTCTTTCGCTTTCTAGACGCCCTCTGTATCATAATCATGATCAACCGTTACTCTCGCCGCGAAATGGCGAACATTTGGACTGAGGAAAATAAGTACAAGGCTTGGCTGGAGGTAGAGATTCTAGCTGATGAGGCCTGGGCTGAGTTGGGTGAGATTCCCAAGGAAGATGTGGCCTTGATTCGTGAGAAGGCTGGGTTTGACATCGACCGCATCTTGGAGATTGAGCAGGAGACGCGCCACGATGTGGTGGCTTTCACGCGGGCGGTTTCTGAGACGCTGGGCGAAGAGCGCAAGTGGGTGCACTATGGCCTGACCTCGACCGACGTGGTGGATACGGCCTACGGTTACCTCTACAAGCAGGCCAATGACATCATCCGTGAGGATTTACGTCGCTTCACTGACATCATTGCAGAGCGGGCGCGGGAGCACAAGTTCACCATCATGATGGGACGGACCCACGGAGTGCATGCGGAGCTACGACTTTCGGTCTTAAGCTCGCGACTTGGTACAGCGAAATGAAGCGCAATATCGATCGTTTCGAGATTGCGGCTGCGGGTGTGGAAGCCGGGAAAATCTCTGGTGCGGTTGGGAACTTTGCCAACATTCCGCCATTTGTGGAAAGTTATGTCTGTGAGAAATTAGGCATCCGTCCGCAGGAGATTTCGACTCAAGTCCTGCCACGTGATCTCCATGCTGAATACTTCTCAGCTTTGGCCTTGATTGCGACGTCTATCGAGCGCATGGCGACCGAGATTCGCGGTCTGCAAAAGTCTGAGCAGCGCGAAGTCGAAGAGTTCTTTGCCAAGGGTCAAAAAGGATCTTCAGCTATGCCTCACAAACGCAATCCTATCGGCTCTGAAAATATGACTGGTCTGGCGCGTGTCATTCGTGGCCATATGGTGACAGCCTTTGAGAATGTCTCTCTCTGGCATGAACGCGACATTTCCCACTCATCAGCTGAGCGGATCATCGCTCCGGACACGACCATTCTCATCGACTATATGCTCAACCGCTTTGGCAATATCGTCAAGAACTTGACCGTCTTCCCAGAAAACATGAAGCGGAACATGAACTCAACCTTTGGTCTTATCTTCAGCCAGCGGGCTATGTTGACCTTGATTGAGAAAGGCATGACTCGGGAGCAGGCTTATGATCTGGTGCAGCCAAAGACTGCTCAGTCTTGGGACAATCAAGTAGACTTCAAGCCTCTGCTCGAAGCGGACCCAGAAGTGACTTCCCGTCTGACTCAAGAAGAAATTGATGAAATCTTCAATCCTATTTACTACACCAAGCGCGTAGATGAAATCTTCAAGCGCGTGGGGCTGGATTAAACAAAAAAATAGGCGCTTCTTAGGGAAGTGCCTATTTGCTTTATCTTAAATTTGACTGGCCAGTTGTCCGATTTTCTTGAGCATTTCTTGACGTTGTTGGTCTGTTTTGCGTTCTACTCCGTTGAGCTCGGTCAGTTTGACTGGAGAAATTCCACAAAGTTTCAGGATTTGATTTTTTTAAGCACCTTACCGTAGTCTTGAACGAAAGGCAGGGCAAAACCTGGAGTATTATGGCTGGTGATAATCCAGCCGGATTTCCCTTGCAGGTGGCCTTGGAGTCCGACTTTCTTATAAGAGTAGGCAAAGTCAGCCGCAAAGACGCGGTCGATAAAGCCTTTGAGAATGGCCGGCATACCGCTCCACCAGATAGGGAAAATGAAAATCAGATGGTCTGCCCAAGTGATTAAATCTCGGTATTTGGCCATTTCAGGGTCTTTATGCAGATCACGGCGTCTGTGTTCTTGGTCAAAGCGCAAAATCGGGTCAAAATTTTCAGCATACAAGTCCAAGGTTTTCACCTCATGCTTCTTAGAAAGGTTGCTTTGAACCTCTTTGAGAATAGCAGTATTGAAGCCAGTTGGGCTGGGGTGGGTGTAAATAATCAAGGTTTTCATGATCGTTCTCCTTTGATATAAATGTCAAGCATGTGCTCGATCGTGCTTTGGATGGCTTGAGGATCAAGGTCTTGTCCGATAGGACTGTTGGTCAGAACGGCTAGGCCTGTGATAAAGCTCCAAAAGTGAAAAAGGCTTTCTGCTTCGCTATTGCTAAAATTTTCCTCCTCGCGAAGCTTTAAAACAAGCTCCTTAAATTTATCAAATCCAGGCAGGTCAGACTCCAAGAGAATGGTGTCCTGAGTCACCTTCATATATTTAAAAGGAAATTTGATAAAGAGAGCTTCGAAAAAATGAGGGTAGGTCTTGGCAAAAATAATGAAATTAAGTCCAAGCCGGGTCAGCTGATCACGCGCAGAACCTGTCGCATCAATATTTTCATTGATTTCCTGATTGAGAAACAGCGAAAGCTGGGTCAAAACTACCTTGAGGTAGCCTTCCTTGCTCTCAAAATGGCGGTAGGGGCTGCCGTGAGTTACACCGCAGGCCTTGGCAACAGTCCTGAGCGAAAGCTGTTCAATTCCGTGTTTTCCGATTTCGTCAATCCCTGTTTGGATGAGTTGTTCTTTCAGCTGGGCAGTATTGCGTTTCATTCATTTTCTCCTAAAGTATACACTGTCTACTTATTTATCTTTAGTATACACTGTCTACTTTTTCTTGTCAACTAATTTGATGCTTTCTTCTAGTCTAAGATGTGGCAGAATTTGCTTTCGGTAAGATAAAATGTTAAAATAACATTAAAATGATAGCGCTTTCTTTTTAGGGTGGATTGCTCGTTGTAAAGAAACGCTGAGAAACGGAGGACACCTATGAAGAAAATTATCAACGATCCAACAGCAGTTGTGGACGAGATGCTGGAAGGATTGGCTTATATTCACAGCGATTTGGTTTATCGGGTGGAGGGCTTCGATATCATTGCCCGCAAGAGTGAGAAGACAGGTAAGGTTGGCCTGATTTCTGGCGGTGGCAGTGGTCATGAGCCTTCCCATGCTGGCTTTGTCGGTGAGGGCATGCTGTCGTCCGCTATTTGCGGAGCAGTCTTTACTTCGCCAACACCTGATCAAGTCTTGCAGGCTATCAAGGAAGCAGATGAGGGAGCTGGGGTCTTCATGGTGATCAAGAATTACTCCGGTGACATCATGAACTTTGAAATGGCTCAGGAAATGGCTGAGATGGAAGGGATTGAGGTGGCTAGTGTCGTCGTAGATGATGATATCGCAGTGGAAGACAGCCTCTATACCCAAGGTCGCCGCGGAGTGGCTGGCACCATTCTTGTCCATAAGATTCTAGGGAATGCGGCGCGTGCAGGCAAATCTCTGACTGAAATCAAGGTGCTGGCTGATGAGCTGGTCAAACATATTCACACAGTCGGCTTAGCTCTGAGCGGGGCAACCGTACCGGAAGTCGGCAAGCCTGGTTTTGTTTTGGCTGATGATGAGATAGAGTTCGGCATTGGCATCCATGGCGAGCCAGGCTATCGCAAGGAAAGATGCAGCCGTCTAAGGACTTAGCCAAGGAATTGGTCGAAAAGCTCAGTCAGTCCTTTGAGCTCAAATCTGGTAAGAAAATCGGCATTCTTATCAATGGTATGGGTGCAACACCGCTTATGGAGCAGTATGTCTTCGCGGCCGATGTAGCAAATCTCCTGGCAGATGCTGGAGTCGAAGTTGTCTATAAAAAGCTGGGTAATTACATGACCTCCATTGATATGGCGGGGATTTCTCTGACCTTTATCCAGCTGGACCAGCCAGACTGGCTGAAAGCTCTCAACAGTCCTGTCACAACAGCCGCTTGGTAAGGAGGTGCTTATGGACGCAGCAAGAGCAAAAAAATGGATGCAGTTGTTCAACGAGAAGATCCAGGACCAGAAAGTCTATCTGTCTGATCTCGACACTCCCATCGGCGACGGTGATCATGGCGCCAATATGGCCAGGGGAATGGCGGCAGCAGTAGAGAGTCTAGCTGCTAAGGACTTTGCCAGTGCGGCTGAGGTTTTTCAGGCTGTTTCTATGCAGCTGATTAGCAAGGTCGGCGGTGCTTCCGGACCTCTCTATGGCTCAGCTTTCATGGGTATGGCCAAAGCTGAAAAAGACGGCAAAGACTTGTCAGAAGTCATCCAAGCTGGGCTGGACATGATTCAGAAGCGGGGCAAGGCTGTGCCTGGTGAGAAAACCATGGTGGATGTCTGGTCGGGGATTCCTCTTTCTCTGCAGTCTGGAGACTTGACGCGTGAAAAGATTGGTTCCCTAGTGGAAGCGACCAAGGATTTGAAGGCGACCAAGGGGCGGGCTTCCTATGTCGGGGAGCGCTCAATCGGCCATATCGATCCCGGTTCAGCTTCATCTGGTCTCCTCTTTGAGGCTCTTCTAGAAACGGAGGCAGGCTGATGGCAGATACTGGCATTCTTATCGTTTCTCATTCCAAAAATCTGGCCCAAGGCTTGTTTGACCTCATTTCGCAGGTGGCGGCAGATGTGGCCATCAGCTATGTGGGCGGGTTGGACGACGGTAGCATTGGGACCAGCTTTGAAGGGATTCAGGCAGCTTTAGATGCCAATGACAAGGACACTATTTTGGCCTTTTTCGATCTGGGTTCGGCTCGGATGAATCTAGAAATGGTCGCAGACTTTTCTGACAAGGAAATCATTATCAATAATGTTCCTTTGGTAGAGGGCGCTTATACGGCTGCTGCCCTTCTTCAGGCTGGGGCAGATTTGCCTAATGTTTTGCTTCAGGTCCGTGAATTAGAAATAAAGAAATAGCCGTTTTTCTAAAGACTTGATAAACGATTTTATTTGCAAAATGAAGAACATTTTATATCGAAAAGCTGGGATTCAATCTCAGCTTTTTTGCTTTATCACTGTACCAATTTCAGGGGAACAGCCAGTATTTCTTATTTTTTTTCTTCTTTAAATTGATTAAAAATAGGACAAAATGACGTCTTATGTTTACATTTTATTGATTAAAAAGTCTTAAAGGGTTGCAAATTGGTATAGATAGATTTAAAATAGATAGGAACATACAAGATGAAACAAAAAACGACAGCATATTAAACAGCTGCCGTTTCTGGTCTTAATGATCCCGATTACGGGAAATAAATTTAATTTTGAAAAAGTCACCGCGTTTGTATGTTTCGCTGTACTCTAAAATTTGTCCAGTGCTTTCTAGCTGGGTAATCTTCACCTGATGAACGGTCGGGAAGTTGGTATCAACTTCCAGTACTTTCGCAACATCTTTTGGTGTTGGGAAGACAATTTCATTGGTTTCTTCAAAATGCTCATCATTCATATGAATGTGGTAGTCAGTTTTGAAGCGGTTGTAGATTGAGCTATAATAGTCCAAATCTGGATAGTTAGGATTGATGTATTGCTCTGGAATATAGGTTTGGTGATAGATATAGACTTTATCGCCAGTCCGTCTGATCCGATCAATCTTATAGTAGAACTGTGTTGGTGCTAGTTCTAGCTTATCCAAGATTTTCAGGTCATTCCCACGCTTGATGGAGAGAACAGTTACCTTATCTTTTTGGATAGGGAAGGTCTCAACGTCAGAAAATTCTACTAGCTTGTGCTTTCTTGCGCGTGAAACGAAGGTTCCCTTGCCTTGCTGGCGGATGATGTAACCATCATTGGCCAGTTCATTCAAAGCGCGGACAACGGTAATGGAGCTGACATTAAACATCTGAATCAGCTCAGCTTCTGTGTAAAACTTATCGCCATTTTCAAATTTGCCAGAAATGATTTGCTGCTTGAGCTCATCTTTGATTTGTTGGTATTTTGGAATAGCCATTTTTTTCACCTCTCTTTAGTTATCCCTTTTAATTAAGATTTTAACATATTTTAAAAAAAATGTTGACATTTATGCAAAAAATAATATATTAATATATTAATGTGTTTTATGCTAGAGGGAACAACAGATGGCAAGATTCAAAATTGGTCAGTCCTTCTGTTTGGATAATCGGGAGTTTAAGATTTTATCGGGAGCCATTCACTATTTTCGGATATAGCCTGAGGATTGGTATCATTCCCTTTATAATCTCAAAGCTCTGGGCTTTAATACAGTGGAGACCTATCTTCCCTGGAATATGCACGAACCTCAAAAAGGTGTCTTTGACTTCCAAGGGATTTTAGATATTGAGGCATTTTTACAGATAGCTCAGGCTTTGGGACTTTATGCCATTATTCGCCCTTCGCCTTTTATCTGCGCGGAGTGGCAGTTCGGTGGTCTGCCTGCCTGGTAGCTCAATACTGATGGTGTCTATCCTATCGCAGCTGACGGCCTTCCTGAAAAAAAGGCTGATGCAGAGCGTGACTTTGTCAAGAAGCTGGCCAAGGGCGCTTCCCTTAAAGAAATTTTTGACGCGACTGATGAGCAAATCCAGCTGGTATCTGGCTTGGATCATCCCTTTGCTCTAAACCCAAGCCGAGATCAGGCAGGGACGCTCTATCATCCAGCATCGGGCCGCCGCCTGACTATTGAAACTCAGGCGCCCTGCTTAGTGATTTATTCAGCGAACTGCCTGGATGATTCTGTTCAAATTAATGGCCAGCCTATGATTCAGCATAATGGCTTGGCTCTGGAAGCCCAGGCACTGCCGGATGCCATTCACAGTAGCCAGCAGTCAGATGTCATTCTCAGGGCCGGTCAGATTTTCACTAGCAGGACGGTGTATTTTGCTGATGTAAAAGCAACTTTATAAAGAAACAATCGCGAAAGAGCACAGAAAACGGCAGTACCTCCTTCTGCCGTTTTTCTTTGTAGAGATTTCAGTGGCTATATGTTCATAAGTGGCTAATCTTAAGCAAGGAAAAGCCTCCACAATCAAAAGCAAAATCTTTTTTGCTAACTGAATTTTACTTTAAGTTTTTCTTAAGCTAAGGGCAGTATACTATGAGTATCAAATGAAGCCCCCTAACTTTGTTTGATAATCCTAAACTTTTTCATAATAATCTCCCATAAAGGCCACCCAATCCGGTGGTCTTTTTTTGCTCAAATTTTAGAATAAGACAGGAAGTTTATCGGATTGTAACTCAAATGTTAAATTTTAAAGGATACGTTATACAAAGTTAAGGTTTCTTTAAGTTAGGGGCAGTATACTATGAGTATCAAATGAAGACCTCCTAACTTTATTTGATAGAAATCCTAAACTTTTTCATAATAATCTCCCATAAAGGCCACCCAATCCGGTGGTCTTTTTTTGTGTTCAGACGCGAATTAGATTTGCTTCCTCTTCTTTATTTTCTGCTATAATAGTTCTATGAGTAGAATTTTAGATAATGAATTAATGGGTGATGAGGAATTGGTGGAGCGCACCTTGCGTCCCCAGTATTTACAGGAGTATATCGGTCAGGACAAGGTCAAGGATCAGCTGAAGATTTTTATTGAAGCGGCTAAGCTAAGGGATGAGGCGCTGGACCACACCCTGCTTTTTGGTCCTCCAGGTCTAGGTAAGACGACCATGGCCTTTGTCATTGCCAATGAACTAGGCGTAAATCTCAAGCAGACTTCTGGTCCGGTGATTGAAAAGTCCGGAGATTTGGTTGCGATCTTAAATGACCTTGAGCCGGGCGATGTCCTCTTTATAGATGAGATTCACCGCTTGCCAATGGCAGTAGAGGAAGTGCTATACAGTGCCATGGAGGACTTTTACATCGACATTATGATTGGCTCGGGTGAGACCAGTCGCAGCGTCCATCTGGATTTGCCGCCTTTCACTCTGATTGGGGCGACCACTCGGGCAGGCATGCTGTCCAATCCTCTGCGGGCTCGCTTTGGGATTACCGGTCACATGGAGTATTATGAAGCTGGTGACTTGACGGAAATCGTCGAGCGGACGGCAGAGATTTTTGAGATGGATATTACTCACGAGGCTGCGAAGGAGCTGGCTCTGCGTAGCCGAGGCACACCGCGGATTGCCAATCGTTTGCTCAAGCGGGTGCGGGACTATGCGCAGATTATGGGCAATGGCCTGATTGATGATAAGATAACCGACCAGGCTCTCTCTATGCTGGATGTGGACCAGGAAGGTCTGGACTATGTGGACCAGAAGATTTTGAAGACTATGATTGAGTCTACGGTGGCGGTCCGGTAGGGCTGGGAACCCTCTCGGTCAATATTGCTGAGGAGCGTGAAACAGTAGAGGACATGTATGAACCTTACCTGATTCAGAAAGGGTTTGTCATGCGGACACGGACTGGGCGCGTGGCTACCCGTAAAGCCTATGAGCATTTAGGATATGAGTATATGAAGGAATGATGACAGAAAAGGAGATTTTAGACCGACTAGGTCAAGATTCAGACATCCGATCGATTTTGGAAATTATTCGCAGTCTGGAGCTCAAGGATTCTTGGCTAGCGGCTGGATGTGTGAGGAATTTTATCTGGAATTTACTGTCAGAGCGATCAGGTTTTGACCCAGACACGGATGTAGATGTCATTTTCTTTGATCCGAGTTATGCTGAGGCAGAGACGATAGATCTGGAAGCCAAGCTCAAGGCAGACTGGCCACAGTATCGATGGGAGTTGAGAAATCAAGCCTATATGCACCGCCATAGTCCTGGAACGGCACCTTATAAAAATGCTTGCGAAGCCATGAGTAAGTATCCTGAGCGCTGCACGGCTATCGGCCTGCGCTTGCTGGCAAATGACAAACTGGAACTTTTTGCTCCCTATGGTTTGGAGGATATCTTAAACTTTCAGGTTAGACCGACTCCTCATTTTCTTGAAAATAAGGAGCGCCAGCGTGTCTATGCTGAGCGCTTGGCTAAGAAGAATTGGCAGAAAGGCTGGCCGCAGCTGGAATTTCACTATCCCAATAAATAAGTACAAGATAAGAGTAAAATGTTTAAGTTATTTTTAAGGAAGTTTTAAGGAATGGATATTATACTATAATCAAGTTAAGAAATTAACTTAACTCCTAAAACTTTTTTCTTTTTAAAAAATAATCTCCCTACAAAAAGCCACCAAACGGTGGTTTTTTGCTATTTTCAGACATGAGAGGGGCAGGGCCTGTCAGTTTTCAACGAGAATCAGGAAACTGTAAACGATTCAGAGCTAGTTTTTTTGCCATTATTTTTGTTATAATAGATAGCGAGGTATTGTATGAAGAAAATTGTATTTGTATGTTTGGGCAATATCTGCCGCAGTCCGATGGCAGAGTTTGTCATGAAGAGTTTAACAGACCAACTGAAAATCGAGAGCCGAGCAACCTCAAGCTGGGAGCACGGTAATCCCATTCATCAGGGAACACAGGCTATTTTTAAGAAATATGCCATTTCTTATGATAGGGACAAGACTTCTCAGCAGATTTCGGCAGCGGATTTTGCGGATTTTGACTACGTCATCGGTATGGATGAAAGCAATGTCCGAGATTTGAAGCGGATGGCGCCTGAGGATTTTCAGTATAAAATTTATCAGTTTGAGGAAGAAAGTGTGCCAGATCCTTGGTACACAGGAGATTTTGACCAAACCTATGATTTGGTCTTGGCTGGCTGCAAGAAGTGGCTAGAGCGTTTGGATGGATAGGAATATGGATAAAGTAAAAGAATTTTACGATAAATACAAGGTCTATCTGACCCGGCAGAATTTAGAACTCTTGGCTGTCACGGTCATTGTACTGTCAGCTATTCTGGTTTTTACCTCGGGGATTCCTGGTAAGGGCGTTTTAACGCTGGATCAGGGGAAGATCAAGTATGACGGAACCTTGGTTCGCGGGAAGATGAACGGTCAGGGGACTATGACTTTTCAAAATGGGGACAGTTATAGCGGTCAATTTCGCAATGGCATCTTTGACGGCAAAGGGACCTTTACCTCGCAGGCTGGCTGGAAATACGAAGGGGACTTCAGCAAGGGTCAGGCCGATGGACAAGGAAAGCTAACGACAGAAGGCAATGTCGTTTATGAAGGAACGTTTAAACAAGGAATTTATCAAAATGCGCATTAAATGGTTTTCGCTCGTCAGAATCACGGGGCTGCTTCTAGTTCTGCTTTATCATTACTTCCAGGGCGTTTTCCCTGGCGGTTTTATTGGCGTGGATATCTTCTTTACCTTTTCTGGATTCTTGATTACATCTCTGCTTATTGACGAGTTTGCCAAGAAGAAAGAAATCGATATCCAAGGCTTTTTCAAACGGCGTTTTTATCGGATTGTACCGCCTCTGGTCTTTATGATTTTGGTCGTTATGCCCTTTACTCTCTTGATTCGTAAGGATTTTGTGGCTGGGATTGGGACGCAGATTGCGGCTGCTTTGGGATTTGTGACCAACTTTTATGAAATGCTCTCAGGCGGCAGTTATGAGAGTCAGTTTGTGCCGCATATCCTGATCCATACTTGGAGTCTGGCTTTAGAAGTGCACTATTATGTTCTTTGGGGCTTGGCTGCTTGGGGCTTGGGCAAGGTTGCCAAGTCAACCGCCCGCTATCGCGGCCTGATTGCGCTGGTTTCTGCAGGTCTCTTTTTGGTCAGTTTTATATCAATGTTTGCTGGCGCTTTGACCACTAAGAATTATTCTGATATTTATTTCTCAAGTTTGACCCATGTCTTTCCTTTCTTTGCAGGAAGCATCCTAGCAACCTTATCTGGCGTCGGCCATGTCAGCAGTCGCTTTAAGATGCTGGAGGAAAAGCTGGCTCTCAAGCAAGTGCTAGGAATTATGGGGGGCAGCACAGCTGTTTTGCTTTTGCTCAGCTTCCTACTCAAGTTTGATAATCTTTGGACCTACCTGGTAGGATTCTTGATTTCGACTATCTTGGCCTGTCTGATGATTTTTGCTGCTAGGATGTTGCATGATAAGCTCCCTGATGTGAAGGAACCTAGCCTTATCAACTTTATCGCAGATACCAGCTATGGTGTTTATCTCTTCCACTGGCCATTCTATATTATCTTTACCCAGCTGATGAGTAACGGTTTGGCTGTTCTCTTGACCACGCTGCTGTCTCTTACTTTTGCGGCCTTGTCTTTCTATATCTTGGAGCCAACTCTTGCTGGTCGTCAGCCAGTTATCATGGGAACCAAGATGGACCTATCGTCTCTTACCAGACCAATCTTTTACAGCATGATTCCGCTGACTTTGATCATGTTCTTTATCTCGGTGACAGCTCCAAAGGTCGGAGCTTTTGAGGAGAGTTTGATTGTCAATGCTCTGAATCAAGCAGACACTAAGATGCAGACAACTCGCAGTCAGGTTGATCAGTCCAAGGCGACTGAGTACAATGTGGCGGACGGGATTACCATGATTGGTGACTCGGTTGCCCTACGCTCAAGCGATCAATTGCAGCAGATCTTGCCAGGAATCGAGCTAGATACTGTCGTTAGTCGCAGTCTGAGTACAGGCTTGGAGGTCTACAAGACAGATATTGCTAATAGAGTGCTGAAGAAGCAGGTTGTTCTGGCTCTTGGAACCAATTCGTCCGGTTACTCGAATGAGCTTTGGATGAGTATGTTTCCAGCCTACCTAAGGGACATCAACTGATCCTCGTGACTCCTTATGACGGTCGCTCAGAGGGCGGTGTTTTAGCCCAGCAGCGGGAGTATGAGCTAGAATTAGCCAAAAAGTACGACTATGTCTTTGTGGCTGACTGGCATCAAACTGCTATCGAAAATCCGCAGATTTGGGAAGGGACAGACTATGTACACTTTGGCTCGAACTCAGAGTCCATCATTGAGGGGGGGACTCTCTATGCCAATACCATTAAGCAAGCCATAGATGAAGCAAATTCTGGCAATGTGAAACCATAAATAATCAGCTCGGTTCGTCCGAGCTTTTTATGCCTAAGCAAAGAAAGCGCTTTCATATATTATGTGAAAGTAAAAGTATGTTAAATCTTTAAAATGTAAAAAATTTTTTCACAATAACTAAAATTATAGACTGTAAAATCGGCGAATTTGTTATTTATTTCACAAATTAATAGAGAAAAGTTTGTGAATGTTAGGTGAAAGTGTTTACAAAAATCATTAAATGGGTTATAATTGAATTGTGAAATATTTAACAAAGGTTAGTGCTCTTCGTCTAACCTAAGGCAAAACCATTGGAGGAATAGAATGGCTGAAAAGAAGAAAACGGTAGAACAAGAAGACAAGGCTTTGGCAGCGCAAAAGCATGTCGACGAATTGGTGCAAAAAGGTCTGGCTGCACTAGAGGAAATGAGAAAGCTGAATCAGGAACAGGTGGACTACATCGTAGCCAAGGCCTCTGTAGCAGCTTTGGATGCCCATGGTGAGTTGGCTCTGCATGCTTATGAAGAAACGGGTCGCGGAGTTTTTGAAGATAAGGCAACTAAAAACCTTTTCGCCTGTGAGCACGTTGTGAATAATATGCGCCATACGAAAACTGTCGGCGTTATTCAGGAAGATGATGTGACTGGTTTAACCTTGATTGCGGAGCCAGTGGGTGTTGTCTGCGGAATTACTCCAACAACTAACCCAACTTCAACAGCTATTTTTAAGGCTTTGATTTCCTTAAACACGTAATCCGATTATCTTTGCTTTCCACCCATCTGCTCAAGAATCTTCTGCTCATGCAGCACAAATCGTGCGTGATGCAGCGATTGCAGCAGGTGCTCCTGAAAACTGTGTGCAATGGATTACACAACCATCTATGGAAGCAACTTCTGCGCTTATGAACCACGAAGGGATTGCGACTATCCTTGCGACCGGTGGTAATGCAATGGTCAAGGCAGCTTACTCATGTGGTAAGCCAGCTCTTGGGGTTGGTGCCGGAAACGTACCAGCTTATGTGGAAAAATCCGCTAATATCCGTCAAGCAGCGCATGATATCGTTATGTCTAAGTCCTTTGACAATGGTATGGTCTGTGCCTCTGAGCAAGCGGTTATCATTGACAAGGAAGTTTATGATGAATTTGTAGAAGAGTTCAAATCTTACCATACTTACTTTGTAAATAAGAAAGAAAAAGCTCTGTTGGAAGAATTCTGCTTTGGTGCTAAGGCAAACAGCAAGAACTGTGCTGGTGCTAAGCTCAATCCTGATATCGTTGGTAAGCCAGCTACTTGGATTGCAGAACAAGCAGGCTTCAGCGTGCCAGAAGATACGAATATCTTGGCCGCAGAGTGTAAAGAAGTTGGTGAAAAAGAGCCATTGACACGTGAAACTGTCACCTGTCATCGCTGTGCTCAAGTCTGAATCCCGTGAAGACGGTGTTGAAAAGGCCCGTCAAATGGTAGAATTCCATGGTCTTGGTCACTCAGCTGCTATCCATACAGCGGACGAAGAGTTGACTAAGGAATTTGGTAAAGCTGTTCGTGCCATCCGTGTTATTTGCAACTCACCTTCTACTTTCGGCGGTATCGGGGATGTTTATAATGCCTTCCTGCCATCACTGACTCTGGGCTGTGGTTCTTATGGCCGCAACTCAGTTGGTGATAACGTTAGTGCTGTGAATCTCTTGAACATCAAAAAAGTAGGAAGACGTAGAAATAATATGCAATGGATGAAACTCCCTTCAAAAACTTACTTCGAGCGTGACTCTATCCAATACCTGCAAAAATGTCGTGATGTGGAACGTGTCATGATCGTTACAGACCATGCGATGGTAGAGCTTGGTTTCCTAGATCGTATAATCGAACAACTCGATCTTCGTCGTAATAAGGTTGTTTACCAAATCTTTGCAGACGTAGAACCAGATCCAGATATCACAACTGTTGAACGTGGTACAGAGATTATGCGTACCTTCAAACCTGATACAATTATCGCACTTGGTGGTGGTTCACCAATGGACGCAGCTAAAGTAATGTGGCTCTTCTATGAGCAACCAGAAGTGGACTTCCGTGACCTTGTGCAAAAATTCATGGATATCCGTAAACGTGCCTTCAAATTCCCGTTGCTTGGTAAGAAGACTAAGTTTATCGCAATCCCTACAACATCTGGTACAGGTTCAGAAGTAACACCATTTGCCGTTATCTCTGACAAGGCTAACAACCGCAAGTACCCAATCGCTGATTACTCTCTGACTCCAACTGTAGCCATCGTAGACCCAGCTCTGGTACTGACTGTTCCAGGATTTGTTGCAGCAGACACTGGTATGGATGTTCTGACTCACGCAACAGAAGCTTATGTATCTCAGATGGCAAGCGACTTTACGGATGGTTTGGCTCTCCAAGCGATCAAACTAGTCTTTGAAAACCTGGAAAGCTCTGTTAAGAACGCTGACTTCCACTCTCGCGAAAAGATGCACAATGCCTCTACTATCGCTGGTATGGCCTTTGCCAATGCCTTCCTGGGAATTTCCCACTCTATGGCCCATAAGATTGGTGCTCAGTTCCACACAATCCACGGTCGTACCAATGCGATCTTGCTGCCATATGTAATCCGCTACAACGGTACACGTCCAGCTAAGACAGCGACATGGCCTAAGTACAATTACTACCGTGCGGATGAGAAATACCAAGACATCGCTCGCATGCTTGGCTTGCCAGCTTCTACTCCAGAAGAAGGTGTTGAATCATTTGCGAAAGCTGTTTATGAACTGGGAGAACGTGTCGGTATCGAAATGAACTTCAAGGCTCAAGGTATTGACGAAAAAGAATGGAAAGAACATTCACGCGAATTGGCCTTCCTTGCCTATGAAGACCAATGTTCTCCAGCCAACCCACGCCTTCCAATGGTTGACCATATGCAGGAAATCATCGAAGACGCTTACTATGGCTACAAGGAACGCCCAGGACGCCGCAAATAAGCGAGTAGCTTCCTCAATAAAAAATAAGACAGTCTGTCGGTCATCCCCTACCCTTTGGTGGGGGATTTTTCTATGTGTCTTAGCGAGGCAAGACCATTGGTCGAAGCCAAGCTTAGAGACATGGATGCTGAGGAGCGGAGCGACGTGAGCGCTATGTGTCTTAACGAAACGTGTCCGTAGGACAAAGTTGAGTTATAGAGCAGTGGATGCAGTTTTGTCTCTTGGGACAAAAGCTGTATACCTTGAAAAAACATATAGCCAGGCAAGACCTCTGGTCGAAGCCGAGCTTAGAGACATGGATGCTGAGGAGCGGAGCGACGTGAGCTCTAGGTCTCTTAACGAAAGGAGCTTGCTGGGGTAAAAAGACGTAAACCTTCTGATTACTTGTGATTAAGTGAGCTTTTGTGCTAAGATAAGAGGACAATGGAAAAAGGAGAGTAATGTGATTTTTTTATCTTTATGGGCTGGGCTGTTGAGTGGTCTTTGCTGGTTATTGGGGGATATTCTGCTGGTTGGCTTGAGGTAGACAAGGAAAGTTATGCCTACTTTACGGAGCAGAGTCGGATTGGCAATAAGAATCTGGCTATGCTGATGCTGTCTGGCTCTGTCGGTCGGCTGCGTCTGGGCGCTCTGGTGGCTAACTTCTCAATCCCTCTTATGTTAGTCTCGCTTTATGCTCTCTTTGGTTTGACAAATAAGGGCTTGTGGGCTTATCTGTCAATAGCACTGTTAGGAATTGGATTTGCCCTGTCGCCAGTGGCACATGTGGCCTTTTACTACGTTGGAATCATCAGCAAAAAGGCTTATAAACGAAGCGGCGGACAGGTCTGCTCAGACGAAGATAGCGGGCTTATCAATGAAGCAGTGCTCTTTCTAGATATAACCTGGCGGACAGCTATCGCTCTGACAGGTCTAGGCTGGCTCGTTTACTCGCTGCTAATAGTTACCGGTCAGACAATATTGCCTGCTTATCTGGGGCTGCTGACTCCTTTACCTCTCAGTCTGTTGACTATCTTACTGGTAGAAAAGCTGAGAATCGGACGCCCCTACCTTAACGGAGCTGGCCTAAACATAGGATTTAGTTTGTTCTATTTACTGCTCCTGCTTCATATAGGTTCTTAGGCGGCGAATCGGTAAAATTTCAGAAAAAACAGAAAATCTATATATTAACCTATTGAAGATTTCCTCTTTCTATGGTATGATGAAAGAGGTTTCAAGAATCGTTGGGAGGATAAGACATGAAAAACCCTACTTTACTTAAAGAAATGTTACATTATCTCGGAAGAGATGAAATGCCCGACGATTTTGATGCCTTTTGGAATAAACAAGTGGCAGAGGTGGAAGTGCCTCAGGGCTACCAGTTGCTGGAAAAAGATTTTCAAATTGCATATGCGACTTGCTATGATCTAACCTTTAAGTCTGGAAACGGTGGGCAAATCTATGCTAAGCTAGTTGTGCCTAAGTTATCAGAAAAAGTTCCGGTATTGTTTCATTTTCATGGTTATATGGGACAGGGCTGGGATTGGGCTGATATGCTAGCCTATACGGCAGCGGGCTGGGGTGTGGTGTCGATGGATGTGCGTGGTCAGTCAGGCTATTCACTGGATGGTAATAGAGAAGTCCGCGGCAATACTGTTAAAGGACATATTATCCGCGGGGCTCTGGATGGACCGAATCAGCTCTTTTTCAAGGATGTCTATCTGGATGTTTACACCTTGGTCGAGCTAGTAGCTGGTTTGGACTTCGTGGATGAAAACCGTTTGTCTAGTTTTGGCGGTTCACAGGGCGGAGCCTTGGCCCTAGTGGCAGCTGCTTTAAACTCTCGGATCAAGCAGACTGTAGCCATCTATCCCTTCCTTGCGGACTTTAGACGGGTTTTGGAGATTGGCAATACCAGTGAAGCCTATGATGAGCTCTTTCGTTATTTCAAATTCCATGATCCTTTTCATGAGACAGAAGAGCAGTTGTTGCAGACACTTGCTTATATTGACGTGAAAAATCTGGCTCATCGTATTAGCTGTCCAGTGCAGATGATTATTGGCTTGGAGGATGATGTTTGCTATCCTATCACACAATTTGCCATTTATAACCGCTTGGCTGGAGAAAAGGAGTATCATCTCCTGCCTGAGTATGGGCATGAGGCTATGAATGTACGTGTCAGCGATACTGTCTTTAACTGGCTCTGCGGAACCAAAATAAAAAGACTTTCTCTCGTTTCGGACTTTAAATCCGAGAGATAATATTCGTCCCCCCTTTGGGGCTAGGCAAAGGCCTAGCCCTTTTTACTTGCCTGAGGGAGCATAGAAATGAGAATCTTTTTAGAAGTTTGCTTGCTCCTTAAATGGCTTTCCTACAAAACGGATTCCTGAAAGTACTTTCAGGAATTTCTGTTTTTCTGGAAAATTCGGAAACTAAAAATCTAAATCTCAAACAATATTGAAAGCGCTTTAAAAATTATTTATAATAACATTATGAAATACTCGAGTTAAAAAATGGAGTCTAGGATAAGGAAGTAAAAATATTCGTTTGCGGCCTTCTTCCCTGCTCCACCTGAGGTCCTAGGTAGTTGTTAGACTATCTGATCAGACCGATGTCTTACGAAAGGAGATTGTATATTCATGTCACAGATTTTAAAAGATGACTTGATAGCTAAGATTAAAGACGGCATCATTGTTTCCTGTCAAGCCTTGCCCCAGGAGCCGCTTTATACGGAAGCTGGAGGAGTGATTCCTCTCTTGGTCAAGGCAGCTGAGCAGGGCGGTGCTGTAGGTATTCGAGCTAATAGCGTTCGCGATATTCGGGAGATTAAGGAAGTAACTTCTCTGCCTATCATCGGAATTATCAAACGCGACTATCCGCCACAAGAGCCTTTTATCACGGCTACCATGCGGGAAGTGGATGAGTTGGCTGCTCTGGATATTGAAGTCATTGCTCTGGACTGTACCAAGCGGGAGCGCCATGATGGTTTGACAGTTGCGGATTTCATCAAGCAGGTCAAGGCCAAGTATCCCCATCAGCTATTGATGGCAGATATCAGCACCTATGAGGAAGCCGCTGCTGCTGTAGAAGCTGGTGTAGACTTTGTCGGCACGACCTTATCGGGCTACACTTCCTACAGCCTAAGGTTGACGGACCAGACATTGAGCTTATCCGCCGCTTGTGCCAAGCAGGCTTTGATGTCATCGCTGAAGGAAAGATTCACTATCCGAGTCAAGCCAAGCAGATACATGATTTGGGTGTAAGAGGCATCGTTGTCGGCGGAGCCATTACTCGCCCTAAAGAAATTACAGAGCGCTTTGTTGCAGGATTAAAATAAGTGAGGTAGATGAATGACAACCTTAACACTAAATAAACTATATAAAAAGTATCCTAATAGTGATTTTTACTCTGTTGAAAATTTTGATTTGGATATTAAGGATAAGGAGTTTATCGTTTTTGTAGGACCTTCCGGTTGTGGGAAATCAACAACCTTGCGGATGATTGCAGGACTTGAGGATATCACAGAAGGGGAGCTCTATATTGATCAAAATCTTGTCAATGACATTGCTCCTAAAGATCGGGATATCGCCATGGTTTTCCAAAATTATGCCCTTTATCCTCACATGACTGTTTATGACAATATGGCATTCGGACTTAAGCTTCGCAAGTATGACAAGGCTGATATTGACAAAAGAGTCCAGGAAGCGTCGGAAATCCTTGGGCTGAAAGAGCTGCTGGATCGTAAACCGGCCGACTTATCTGGTGGTCAGCGTCAGCGTGTAGCTATGGGGCGGGCGATTGTTCGTGATGCCAAAGTCTTCCTTATGGATGAGCCCTTGTCTAACTTGGATGCTAAACTGCGCGTGTCCATGCGGGCAGAAATCGCAAAAATTCACCGCCGTATCGGAGCGACGACAATCTATGTAACCCACGATCAGACCGAGGCCATGACCTTGGCTGACCGCATCGTTATCATGTCAGCTACTAAGAACGAAGCAGGAACAGGTACTATCGGTCGAATCGAGCAAATCGGTACGCCACAGGAACTTTATAACGAACCAGCTAATAAATTTGTGGCAGGTTTTATCGGCAGTCCAGCCATGAATTTCTTTGAAGTGAACTTAGAGGGCAATCAGCTTACAGATGGACAAGGCTTTGCTGTTGGACTTCCAGACGGTCAGCGTAAAATCCTAGAAGAAAAAGGCTATCAAGGAAAGAAAGTGATACTGGGCATTCGACCAGAGGATATCTCAGCTGAGTTGATAGCTGCTGATGCTTTCCCAGATTCTGTTGTTGAAGCAGAGATTATAGTTTCTGAACTTTTAGGAAGCGATTCTATCCTTTATTGTAAAGTAGGAGTTCAGGAATTTTCTGCACGTGTTGCTGCTCATAATTACCATGAAGCAGGGCAGAAAATAGAATTGGTATTCAATATTGCAAAAGCACACTTCTTTGAATTAGAGAACGGTTCACGTATTAAATAAAAATTTTATAAGGAAATTTTTAATTATGATTGTAACGGAAATTAATAATCTATCAACTTATGTAGGAGTAAATCCATATTTTTGAAAGATTAATAAATTTTTTTAAAAAAACAGTTGATTTGGGAAGTCTTCCAGAAGGGAAGATAGATATTGAAGGTGATAAATTATTTGGCAATTGTTTTTAGTTATGTAGCAGATGGTCAACCAGGAGATTTCTTTGAAACTCATAGGAAATATCTTGATATCCATCTGGTGTTAGAAAAATACAGAAGATATGGCAGTTTCTTCTTTTAAAAGTACAACAGTTAGTCAACCTTATAATAAGGAAAAAGGATATTGAATTATATGAAGGAAAAAGTGGAGCAGCTTATTCACTTGAAATCTGGAGAATGTTTAATAACATTCCCTGAGGATTTGCATCAGCCAAAAGTTCGTGTAAATGATCTACCCTTAAAAAAAGTAGTATTTAAAGTAGCTATTTCTTAAATAGAAAGAGGTAAACTATGAAAAAAATCTAAAGAAATTTTTATTCATTCTTCTAACAGGACTTGTTGCACTGATAATCAGTGGTTGTTCTCCAAGTGGGGAAAATAGTAAAGGAAATGATTCAGGTGAATTATCTGGGGAAATCGTTATGTGGCACTCATTTACACAGGGACCTCGTTTAGAAAGTATCCAGAAATCTGCAGATGAATTTATGAAGAAGCATCCAAAAGTTAAGATTAAAATTGAAACTTTTTCTTGGAATGACTTTTACACCAAATGGACAACAGGCCTTGCTAACGGAAACGTACCTGATGTCAGTACAGCTTTGCCGAACCAAGTAATGGAAATGATTAACTCAGATGCTATTGTTCCATTGAATGATACAATTGACAAAATTGGAAAAGATCGTTTCAATAAAACAGCTCTGAATGAAGCAAAAATTGGCAGTGATTACTATTCTGTTCCTCTTTATTCCCATGCGCAAGTGATGTGGGTACGAACAGATTTATTAAAACAACACAATATTGAAGTACCTAAAACTTGGGATGAACTTTATGAAGCATCTAAGAAATTAACAGCTGATGGAGTTTATGGTATGTCAGTGCCGCTTGGTACGAATGACTTTATGGCTACTCGTTTCCTGAATTTCTATGTTCGTAGTGCAGGAGGAAGCCTGTTAACAAAAGATAAGAAGGTTGATTTAACTAGCGATTTGGCTCAAGAAGGAATCAAATACTGGGTGAAAATGTACAAGGATGTTTCTCCTAAAGATTCACTCAATTATAATGTATTACAACAAGCTACCCTATTCTACCAAGGTAAGACAGCCTTTGACTTTAACTCAGGTTTCCACATTGGAGGGGTTGAAGCGAACAGTCCACAATTATTAGAATCAATTGATGCTTATCCTATTCCGAAGGTCAAAGCATCCGATAAAGATCAAGGGATTGAAACTTCAAATGTTCCAATGGTTGTATGGAAAAATTCTAAACATCCAGAAGTTGCAAAAGCATTTTTAGAATATCTGTATGAACAAGACAACTATGTTGGTTTCTTAGATTCTACTCCAGTTGGTATGTTGCCAACGATTAGCGGTATTTCTGATTTACCAGCTTATAAGGAAAATGAAACACGCCAAAAATTCCAACATGCTGAACAAGTAATCAACGAGGCTGTTCAAAAAGGTACTGCTATTGGTTATGAAAACGGCCCAAGTGTTGAGGCTGGTATGTTGACAAACCAACACATTATTGAACAAATGTTCCAAGATATTATCACAAATGGGAAAGACCCTATGGCTGCAGCAAAAGATGCTGAAAAGCAATTAAACGATTTATTTGAAACGGTTGCAGTTGATGTGAAATAATACCTAGATTATTAGGGCTATGGTGCAGTAGCGCTATAGCCTCTTATTTTAAAGAAAGGGGTAAGAGATGGTCAGAGATCGTAATTTGACGCGTTGGATATTTGTACTGCCAGCGGTGATTATCGTAGGATTACTCTTTGTTTATCCATTTTTTTCAAGCATCTTTTATAGCTTTACCAATAAGAATTTAATTATGCCCAACTATCGTTTTGTTGGTTTGGATAATTATAAAGCAGTATTGTCAGACCCTAACTTTTTTAGTGCATTTTTTAATTCAATAAAATGGACTGTCCTTTCCTTAGCTGGACAAGTTATCATCGGATTTGTTCTGGCTCTTGCTTTGCATAGAGTGCGACGATTTAAAAAACTTTATCGGACGTTGTTAATCGTACCGTGGGCCTTTCCTACAATTGTTATTGCTTTTTCATGGCAATGGATTCTAAATGGTGTCTATGGGTATCTGCCAAATATCATTGTTAAGCTTGGTTTAATGGAGCATGCTCCAGCTTTTCTGACTGATAGCACGTGGGCCTTTATTTGCTTGGTGTTTATCAATATCTGGTTTGGAGCTCCAATGATTATGGTTAATGTTTTATCTGCACTTCAAACAGTTCCTCAGGAGCAGTTTGAGGCAGCTAAAATTGATGGTGCGACAAGTTGGCAAGTGTTCAGACATATTACTTTTCCGCATATTAAGGTCGTTGTAGGATTGCTAGTTGTACTGAGAACGGTTTGGATCTTTAACAATTTTGATATTATCTACCTCATTACTGGTGGTGGTCCGTCTAATGCGACTATGACCTTGCCGATTTTCGCTTACAACTTAGGTTGGGGAACGAAGTTATTAGGACGAGCTTCAGCAGTCACAGTATTGCTCTTTATCTTCCTATTGACAGTTTGCTTCATTTACTTCTCTGTAATTAGTAAATGGGAAAAGGAGGGTAGAAAATAATGAAGAAAAAATCAAATTTCTACTTAGATATCGGAGCTCATTTAGTTTTGATAATTGCAACAATTGTTGCAATCTTCCCGCTTGTATGGATTATTATATCTTCGATTAAAGGAAAAGGGGAGTTGACACAATTCCCAACTCGCTTCTGGCCTCAGACTTTTACGCTAGACTACTTTACACATGTTATTAATGATTTGCATTTCGTTGATAATATCCGAAATAGTTTAGTAATTTCTTTGTCCACAACAGTTATTGCAACGATTATTTCTTCCATGGCTGCTTATGGTATTGTTCGTTTCTTCCCTAAACTAGGAGCAATAATGTCACGGCTTTTGGTAACAACTTATATTTTCCCACCTATTTTGCTAGCAATACCTTATTCTATTGCAATTGCAAAAGCAGGTTTGGGAAATAGCATCATTGGCCTTATCATCATTTATTTGTCATTTAGTGTACCTTATGCGGTATGGCTGCTGGTTGGCTTCTTCCAAACGGTTCCAATTGGGATTGAAGAGGCAGCCCGTATTGATGGAGCAAATAAATTTGTTACTTTTTATAAAGTGGTATTACCAATCGTTGCTCCGGGAATTGTTGCAACAGCGATTTATACCTTTATTAATGCGTGGAATGAATTCTTATATGCATTGATACTGATTAACGATACAAGTAAAATGACCGTTGCAGTAGCACTTCGTTCATTGAATGGGTCAGAGGTGCTAGACTGGGGAGATATGATGGCGGCATCTGTGATTGTTGTATTGCCTTCTATCATCTTCTTCTCAATCATTCAAAATAAGATTGCAAGTGGTCTTTCAGAAGGGTCTGTAAAATAGACATTTCGAAACAACATTAGTCAATATATAAGTTAAAAATAGGATATTGTATTAAACAACAGGAGAATAAAAATGGTTAAATATGGCGTCGTAGGAACAGGATATTTTGGAGCTGAATTGGCTCGTTATATGCAAAAAAATGATGGTGCAGAGATTACGATTGTTTATGATCCAGAAAATGCGGAAGCAGTAGCTGAAGAGTTAGGAGCGAAAGTTGCAGCTTCGATAGATGAACTAGTGGCCAGCGATGAAGTTGACTGTGTTATTGTAGCTTCTCCAAACAATCTTCATAAAGAACCGGTTATCAAAGCAGCTCAGCATGGAAAAATGTTTTTTGTGAAAAACCAATTGCTCTTTCCTATGAGGATTGTCGCGAGATGGTAGATGCTTGTAAAGAAAATAATGTGACCTTTATGGCGGGGCATATCATGAACTTCTTTAATGGTGTTCATCATGCCAAAGAATTAATCAATCAAGGTGTGATTGGGGACGTTCTATATTGTCATACAGCTCGTAATGGATGGGAGGAGCAACAACCATCAGTATCTTGGAAGAAAATCCGCGAAAAATCAGGTGGTCACTTATATCATCATATCCATGAATTGGACTGTGTTCAATTTCTTATGGGTGGGATGCCTGAAACTGTTACAATGACTGGTGGCAATGTAGCTCATGAGGGAGAAAACTTTGGTGATGAAGATGACATGATTTTTGTCAATATGGAATTTTCAAACAAGCGTTTTGCTTTGCTAGAATGGGGTTCTGCTTATCGCTGGGGTGAACACTATGTCTTGATTCAAGGGACAAAAGGTGCGATTCGTCTGGACTTGTTCAACTGTAAAGGAACTCTCAAATTAGATGGCCAAGAAAGTTATTTCCTAATCCATGAGTCACAGGAAGAAGATGATGATCGTACTCGTATTTACCATAGTACAGAAATGGATGGAGCGATTGCTTATGGGAAACCTGGTAAACGTACCCCATTGTGGTTATCATCTGTTATTGACAAGGAAATGCGTTACCTTCATGAAATCATGCAGGGAGCACCGGTAACAGAAGAATTCAAAAAATTATTGACAGGAGAAGCAGCTCTGGAGGCTATTGCAACAGCAGATGCATGTACTCAGTCTATGTTTGAAGATCGTAAAGTTAAATTATCGGAAATTGTAAAATAAAAGATGTGGGGATGAAACAATGATTTTCGTCCCTCTCATTTCTAAAACATTAGGAGAAAACTATGTCAGATTTAAAAAAATACCAAGGTGTCATTCCTGCTTTCTACGCTTGCTATGACGAGGAAGGTGAAATCAGCCCGGAGCGGACTCGCGCTTTAGTGGAATATTTCATCGCCAAGGGCGTGCAAGGTCTTTATGTCAACGGTTCTTCGGGCGAGTGTATCTATCTGAGTGTAGAAGACCGAAAACGGGTTTTAGAAGAAGTGATGAAAGTTGCTAAGGGGCGTCTGACTATCATTTCCCATGTGGCTTGCAACAATACTAAGGACAGCGTGGAGCTGGCTCGTCATGCGGAAAGTTTGGGAGTCGATGCTATTGCAGCTATTCCGCCGATTTATTTCCGTTTGCCAGAGTATTCGGTTGCCCAGTATTGGAATGACATTAGTGCGGCAGCGCCTAATACAGATTTGTGATTTATAATATCCCTCAGCTGGCTGGTGTAGCCTTGACTCCTAGCCTTTACAAGGAGATGCTCAAGAATGAGCGCGTGATTGGTGTGAAGAACTCTTCAATGCCAGTGCAGGATATTCAGACCTTTGTAGCTCTTGGGGGAGAAGATCATGTAGTCTTTAATGGTCCAGATGAGCAATTCTTGGGTGGCCGTCTTATGGGTGCTGCAGCCGGTATCGGTGGTACATACGGAGCTATGCCAGAGCTCTTCCTCAAACTCAATCAACTGATTGCTGACAAGGAATTGGAACGGGCTAAAGAGTTGCAATATGCGATTAATGACATCATCGGAAAATTAACGAGTGCGCATGGTAATATGTATGGTGTGATTAAGGAAGTCTTGAAAATCAATGAAGGACTCAATATTGGATCTGTTCGTTCACCTCTGACGCCTGTGACTGAAGAAGACCGGCCGATCGTGGAAGAGGCTGCTCAGTTGATTCGTCATACTAAGGAGCAGTTCTTATAAGTCAAAGAACAGATACTAGAGAGAAGGTGTGCTATGAAACACTATGTTGCTATTGATATTGGCGGTACCAATATCAAGTATGGCTTAATCAACGAGGCCGAGACCTTGGTGGAAGCACATGAAATGCCGACAGAGGCCCACAAAGGTGGTCCGGGAATTATGCAAAAGGTTGAAGCGATTGTTGCAGCCTATTTAGAAAAGGGACCTATTGCTGGGATTTGTATTTCTTCTGCTGGTATGGTGGATCCAGATAAGGGTGAAATTTTCTATGCCGGGCCACAGATTCCGAATTACGCTGGCACCCAGTTCAAAAAAGTGCTGGAAGAAAAATTCTCCCTGCCTTGTGAGATTGAAAATGATGTCAACTGTGCTGGCTTGGCGGAGGCTATGTCGGGCAGCGGCAAGGGATCTAAGATTGCCCTTTGTTTGACGATTGGTACAGGTATTGGAGGCTGTCTAGTCGTAGATGGTCAAGTCTTCCATGGTTTTAGTAACTCTGCCTGTGAAGTTGGCTACCTGCATCTACCGGACGGAGCTTTCCAGGATGTGGCATCGACAACTGCTCTGGTCAACTATGTGGCTGAGCTACACGGAGAAGAAGCAGAGCATTGGAATGGTCGACGGATTTTCAAAGAAGCAACTGAGGGCAATAAACTCTGTATCGAGGGCATTGATCGCATGGTTGGTTATCTGGGTCAGGGAATTGCCAATATCTGCTATGTTGTTAATCCAGAAGTTGTCATCCTAGGAGGTGGCATCATGGGACAAGAAGCTATCCTTAGACCGCGTATTCAGGCAGCTTTGCAGGATGCTTTGGTTCCAAGCATTGCCGACAAAACGAAACTTGCCTTTGCTCATCATCAAAATACTGCGGGTATGTTTGGAGCTTACTATCATTTCAAAAATAGACAAGTTTAACCTGAGATTTTTCTCAGGTTCCTTGTCTTTCAAGAGGAAAATCAAATGACAGAAAATAATTTCATTCAGGAAGCCACTCAGCTTCTAAGTTCCTTGATGGAAGATTTTCAAAAGAAGGCAATTCGATCAAGAGATGAAATCCGCTTTTATGAATGCTTAACAGAAGTTTTGAGGAGTTTGGAAAAAACCAAAGACCTGGATAACCGTCTCCTCATTGCTCTTGAAAGATTCCATAAAAAGTGCTAGTTTTTTTAATTGGTCTTAGTAGCCTCAAACTGGATCAGTCTACTTATCAAAAGTGGCGTACCTACGATGCTTTTCATATAGAAAAAGTTCAGCCCCAATTGAAAATCTACGGTCCAATCCTTCCTTTGTGAATGAAAGAGGAAAAAGTTAGAACCGAAAAAGAAAAACGAGTCAGAAAATCCTGATTCGTTTTTTTATCTGTGAGTATTTCGACGGTAGTAGCCATTCAATTTCTGGTTTTCCCAAAAGCTGTTAAAGATTCTTTCTTTCTTCTCGCGGTTAATCTCGAGGAAAAAAGCATAGATGAGGTCAATCATGAGAAGCATGGGGAATTGTGCGGAAATCCGCAAGATAAACTCAGGCTTGCTTTGAAGGGCAACAGGAACGACTTCAGTGAAGTCTTCTTGAATCTTTTCAGGCTGTCCTGTCACTAAGATGGTTTTCGCTCCCATATTTTTAGCGTCAATCAAGCTGTCAATGATAGACTGGGTCTGTCCGGATAGAGAAAATCCGATAACGAGGCAGTTCTTGTCCAGAATACTAGTTGTCCAAGCGAAGCCATCTTGGTCAGTTAGGGCTTCACAAACGACTCCCAGTCTCATGAAGCGCAGCTTCATATCACGTGCTACTAAGCCTGAGCTCCCTGTTCCAAAGAAATAAACACGGTCCGCCTCTTCTATGATTTGAGCCACTCGCTCCAGCTTTCCTCATCTATCAGTTCTTTTGTCTGCTGGTGGATTTGATTGTAGTTGTACAAGACATGACGGGATAAGCTGCTTTGCATATTATCCGACTCGGTTTGCGCCTTTTGTAGGTCCTGTAAATATTGAAAGCTAAATTCCCGATAACCTTTAAAGCCACATTTTTTGGCGAAACGGGTCAAGGCTGCTTGAGAAATGTGCAAGGTTTGAGCGACTTGCAAAGAGGATAAATCCTCTTGAATACTATTTGGATCCAAAAAATAGTGACCAATCCTCTGTTCCAAGTCGGTCATCTTGTCAAGATGGCTCTCGATGATGGCCAAGATATTCTGCTGACTCATAAAATCACTTTCTTATGGGATAATGTTTTGTAAAAGTTTAAGGGCTGTTCTGGCTGGAAGGTATATTTGAAGCCACTTTTACTTTTCTGCTATTCTATATTTGTCTTAGAATTTGTTTATATTATAACATAGTTATAGAGAAATAAACCGTTTGCAAGACTGAAACTTATCAAGAGTGTACAGCTGAGACTGATTTGTAAGTATTGGAATGAATCAAATCTATATTGACTTTTCTTATCAGTTTGAGATGGCTGTTTAGCAATCTCTGACTGTTTTTCTGAAAATATGATATAATTTATGCAAGTACGAAGCTGTATTCCTGAAGATAACCTTACCAGATGGTTGGCTAGTCGGTCAGGAATGCAGATTTTAAAATCCGTTTTCAAAGGTTTTTGAAAACGAGGGGGTGAATAGATGGCCAATGAAACACTTGAAAAAATGCAGGAAATTGAAACTGCTGCAGAAGAAGTTTTGATGGGCTACAGGACGCAGGCTCAGGAGCTGCGGCAGCAGGTAGATGAAGATCTCAGGCAGCTGGCTCTGACTTATGATGATGAAACGCAGAAGCTGGCAGAGGAATTAACCGCGACTTCCCAGCAAAAGTTGGTGCTCCTGCAGCAAGACTTGGAGCAGACAACTCAGCAGAATGAGGATAAGGTTGAGGCTGCGCTGACAGACAAAAAAGCAGACTTGGCGCGAGCCATTGTAGAGAAGGTGGTAGAAGCCTATGGCCATTAGTCAAATGCGGCAGTTGTCTCTGCTTCTGCCCAAGGAACTGCTGGATCAGCTTCTCTTTTACCTACAGGGTTTAGAGTCGGTTCAGATTCATGACTTGCGGCAGGAAGAGGACTGGCAGTCAGCCTTTGAGCAGGCTTTAGTCGGCCAGCCGGATCAGCAGTTATCTCAGCAGGATTTGCTCAGTCGTCAGGAAAAGCTCGAGAGACTGATTGCAGAGCTGGAGCCTTTTATGTCCAAAAAGAAACTGCTGGAAGCCTTAAAAGAAGAACCTTTGGAGTTGTCCTTTGCTGCTTTAGAGCAGGCAGGGAAGGCCCGGGATGAGGTGGCGCTGTTAGAAGGAATCAGCAAACAGCTCAAGGTATTGCAAGAGGCCAAGGGTCAGATAGAAGCTGACCGCTTGGAAGTGGCTGCGCTGGAGAAGTGGGAGCCACTGGAGCTAACACCGCAAGCAGCTGCGACTTTCAGTCATCTGGGAGCTTTGATTGGGACGATTCCCAATACAGACGACGATGCTCTGCGCCTGACTCTGGGAGCACATCCCGATCTGAAGTTTCAGGAAGTCTTTACCGATGATACTGAGCATGGGGTTCTTATTTTTTACAAGACAGGCTCTCTGGAAGAAGTACGCAAAATCTTGAAAGAGTATGGCTTTAAGCCTTTGAGTATGACCGTGAGGAGCTACCTGCTGAGCGGGTAGCCCAGCTCAAGGCCAACATTCGACAGCAGGAGGCAGTGGCAGAAGCTATGACCAAGAGTCTGGCAGCTTCCAAGAATGAACTGGACCAGCTCAAGGTTCAGCTGGACTATCTCTGCAATCTCTCCTCCCGTCAAGAAAGTAAGAATCAGTTAGCCAGCACGCAAAATCTGGCAGCCTTGGAAGGCTGGATCGAAAGCAATCAAGTTCAAGCTCTTGAGGCTTGCTTGACAGAGCAGTTTGGTCAGAGCATTCTCATCCAGACCAGAGAGATTCGACAGGATGAGGAAGATAAGGTTCCGACCAAGCTTAAAAACAATGCCTTGGTGGAGCCCTTCGAGCTAGTGACGGAGATGTATTCCTTGCCTAAATATGGTGATAAGGATCCAACCCCCGTCGTTTCCCTCTTTTATTTTGTATTCTTTGGCATGATGGTTGCCGACATTGGCTACGGCCTCTTGCTCTTTGTGGGCACCAGTCTGGCGCTGCACTTCTTGCATGTTAAGTCGGGGTTGGCGAAGAATCTGCGATTCTTCCGCCTGCTGGGCGTGGCAGTCATCATCTGGGGGCTGGTTTATGGCTCTTTCTTTGGCTTTGAACTGCCCTTTGCTTTGATTAGCACCAGCTCAGACGCCATGACGATTCTGGTTATTTCTGTTGTCTTTGGCTTTGTTACAGTGCTGGCGGGCCTCTTCCTCAGTGGTCTGAAAAATATGCGTCTCAAGGATTATGCAGAAGCTTATAATGCAGGCTTTGCTTGGGTACTGATTTTGCTGGGGCTGCTACTCTTGGCCCTGGGAAATTTCTTCCCATCCTTGGCCTTTGCTGCAACGATTGGTCAGTGGCTGGCCATCATCAATGCTCTGGGTATACTGGCAGTATCCATTGTCAGTGCTAAGAGTTTGGCAGGCTTAGGGTCAGGTCTCTTTAATCTTTACAATGTCAGCGGCTATGTAGGAGACCTTGTCAGCTTTACGCGGCTGATGGCTTTGGGGCTTTCGGGAGCCAGCATTGGCTCGGCTTTAACTTGATTGTCAGCCTCTTTCCACCTGTCGCTCGCTTTAGCATTGGCATTCTGCTCTTTATTGCCCTGCATTTGGTCAATATGTTTCTATCTTTTCTGTCCGGTTATGTGCACGGAGCGCGTTTGATTTTCGTGGAATTCTTCGGGAAATTCTACGACGGCGGCGGCAAGCCTTTCACTCCGCTTAAGCCTAGCGAAAAATACGTTCAGCAAAGCAAGAAATAAAGATTAGGAACTATGGTAAGAGATGAGAAGCTCATCTTAAAAAAACACTTTCTAAAACATCAAAACAAGCATTATTCATTCAACTAGCTGTTGGTTTTACGACCATTACAGCATTTTCATAGGAGTAAATCATGGAACATTTAGCATCATATTTTGGAACTTACGGCGGCGCCTTTTTTGCAGGTCTGGGAGTAGCTTTGGCGGTCTTTCTCAGCGGAATGGGCTCAGCTCTGGGTGTTGGAAGCACTGGTCAGGCGGCAGCAGCCCTCTTGAAAGAGCAGCCGGAAAAATTTGCTCAAGCTCTGATTCTGCAGCTTTTGCCAGGTACCCAAGGTCTCTACGGCTTTGTTATCGGGATTACCGTCTTCTTTAATATCAAGCCAGAATTGGCTCTGCAATCAGGCGTGGCTTATTTCTTAGCTGCTTTGCCAGTTGCGATTGTTGGTTACTTTTCAGCCAAGCATCAAGGACGAGTGGCGACCGCTGGTATTCAGATTTTGGCCAAGCGACCAGAAGAGGTTATGAAAGGGGTTATCCTAGCGGCCATGGTTGAAACCTACGCCATCTTGGCCTTCGTTGTTTCCTTCATCATGGTTCTGAATGTGAAGTAAGGAGGCTTTTATGTCTGACATATCAGATCTCAAAGCTTCTGTCTTGGAGCAGGCTCACGAGAAGGGGCGTCTGCTTTTGGCCGAGGCTACTGAGAAAATAGAACAGGAAGCCAAGGAACGTGAGGCCCAGCTGGTTCGGCAAAAGCTTGGACAGCGAGAGCAGCAGCTGAAAGAAATCAGTCGGCGCAGTCAGCGCGATATTCAGCAGCTGGAAAATCAAAAGCGCCAGTCTACTCTGGTCATCAAGCAACGGGTTCTCAGAGAGCTTTTTGAGGAGGCTTATGCTCAGATGATGGCTTGGTCACCAGCTGAAGAAGAGCATTTTCTGAAGAGTGTCCTGGCTAAATACCCAGAGAAAGAGTTGGCACTGACTTTCGGTGCTCTATCAGCTGAGAAATTCAGCTCCAGCCAGTTAGAAGACTTGAAAAAATCCTTTCCGCAAGTACACTTTTCAGACCAGTCCATAGCCGGTCAGGCAGGCTTTGTGCTGAGCCAAGGACGAGTGGATGATAGTTATCTCTATCGTGACTTGCTGGACTCTGTCTGGCAGGAGGAAAGCTACCGTCTAGCTCAGGACATTTTCAAAGACCAGGCAGAATAGGAGGCGGACCATGAGTGAAACAAGCTTCTCTCAAGTCAATACAGCCATTAGTGTGCAGGAGGCTTCCTTTTTGACGCCCCAGCAATATGAACAGTTGCTGCAGGCTGACGATGCTGCCAGCCGTTCGGCTCTTCTGCAGGGAACGGTCTATGCTATGGATGCTGAAGCGATCAAGGATCTCAATGCCATTGAGCAAGTACTGATGAAGCATTTGTATTCCGTTTATAATTGGGCGCTTGAAATTAGTCCTAGTAAGGAGCTGGTGGAGATTTTCACGCTCCGCTACACCTACCATAATCTCAAAGTTTTTCTCAAGGGCCGGGCGACAGGTCAGTCCTTGGAGGATTTGCTGATGCCGGTGGGGACCTATTCGCTGGAGGTTTTGGAGCACCTGGTCATGGCCTTTTCGGCTGAGTATTGTCCAGATTTCATGCTGGACGAGGTGCTTGCGACCTGGCAGGAATACCAGGATTATCAGGATGTGCGCGTCTTGGAGATTGGTATGGACATGGCTTATTTCCAGCATCTCAAGCGCCTGACACAGGAGTTGGAAGATGAGAGCTTGCTGCAGCTGGTGAATCTGACTATTGATTTTTACAATGCCATCACGGTTAAGCGGGCTGTTGGCTTGGGAAAACCGCGCAGCTTTATGAGGCAACTCCTGTCTGATGAAGGGAGCCTCTCTGCTGCCAACTGGATTGCCATGGCAGAGCAGGGAGATTTCTTGACATGGTTCAGCCAGATCAATCCCTGTGGTTACGATTTGGATCTGCGCTCCTATGAGGAGAAAATGAGGAACCAGACCTTGACGACAGTAGAGCTAGAATATCTAGCGGACCTCTTGCAGGCCAAGTTGCTGGCGACTGGTCAGTTTGAGACAGATGGCCCGCTTCCTCTGGCCCGCTATCTGCTGGGCAAGGAGTTGGAAGTCAAGAATCTGCGGCTGATTTGACCGGTATGGACAATCAGCTGCCAGTAGAGCTTATCAGAGAAAGGATGCGACCGATTTATGGACAAGACTAGCTACAAGATTGCTGTCGTGGGGGATCGTGATACCATTCTCCCTTTTAAGCTGATTGGTTTTCAGACCTTTCCGGTGAAGGAAGCTCAGGAGACGGTCAATACCTTGCGTCGGCTCGCTCGTGAAGATTTCGGCATTATCTATCTGACGGAGGATATGGCTGCGGATATTCCAGAAACCCTGGCCTACTATGATCAGCTGGAGATTCCTGCTCTTGTGCTCATTCCTACCCATAAGGGGAGCACGGGACTGGCTCTTTCGCGGATTCATGAAAATGTCGAAAAGGCTGTCGGACAAGATATATTGTGAGGTTTTTATGCGAATCAATGAACTAGGCCAACCCATTGGGGATGCTCTGCCGGATTTTCAGCCGGGGGACTTGCCCAATCTGGAGCGAATCGAAGGCCAGTATGTTATTATCGAGCGTTTGTCCAAGGACAATCATGGAGCGGATTTGTATGAGGTGTATGGCCCAGATTCTCCTGCGGATATGTGGACCTATCTCTTCCAAAATCCTGCCCAAAATCAGGCAGAATGGTCACAGAAGCTAGATCAGATGCTGGCAGCACAGGATCGTTTCCACTATGCGATTGTGGACAAGGAGAGCGGTAAGGCTCTAGGAACTTTTGCCTTGATGAGGATTGACCGGGGCAACCGCGTTATCGAAGTGGGAGCTGTGACCTATTCGCCTAAGCTGAAGCGCACTAGGCTGGCTACAGAAGCCCAGTACTTACTGGCACGCTATGTCTTTGAAGAGCTGGAGTATCGCCGCTATGAATGGAAATGCGACTCCCTCAATCAGCCTTCAAGGCGAGCAGCAGAGCGGCTTGGTTTCACTTATGAAGGTAGGTTTCGTCAGGCTATTGTCTATAAGGGGCGCAACCGAGATACGGACTGGCTGTCTATGATTGACACGGATTGGCCGGCCGTCAAGAGTCGTCTAGAAAAATGGCTTAGCCCAGAAAATTTCGACGAAGAGGGTCAGCAAATAAAAGCCCTATCTGATTTTTAAAATAGGAAGAAACAATCCTTGCCATAGAGCGAGCTAAGAAAGATTTCAATCTCTCGGCAAGAATCAAAAAATACTCTTTGGAAATGAAATCCAAACTCTTGCTTAGTTTGAGCTTTGATTTTCATTGAGAAACAACAAAAATCTCCCAAGAATGGAGGAAGATTGTGAGTCAAGGAAAGATTATCAAAGTTTCTGGTCCTCTGGTGCTGGCATCAGGGATGCAGGAAGCGAATATTCAGGATATCTGCCGGGTTGGCGATTTGGGGCTGATCGGTGAAATTATTGAAATGCGGCGGGACCAAGCCTCTATTCAGGTTTATGAAGAAACTTCTGGCTTGGGGCCAGGAGAGCCGGTCATCACGACTGGAAGTCCTCTGTCCGTTGAACTGGGACCAGGTCTGATTTCTCAGATGTTTGACGGGATTCAGCGGCCTTTGGAGCGTTTTCAGACCATCACGAAGAGTGACTTCCTCGTCCGTGGTGTCCAACTGCCAAATCTAGACCGGAAGACTAAGTGGGATTTTGTTCCAAGTCTGTCTGTCGGAGATACGGTTGAGGCTGGCGATATTCTGGGAACGGTGCAGGAGACCAATCTGGTGGAGCACCGCATCATGGTGCCGGTCGGTGTCAGTGGACGTTTGACCAATATCTCGGCTGGCAGTTTCACTGTTGAAGAAACTGTTTACGAGATTGAGCAGGCGGACGGGTCTATCTTTAAAGGGACTTTGATGCAAAAATGGCCAGTCCGTCGTGGGCGTCCTTTTGCTCAAAAGCTGATTCCGGTTGAGCCTTTGGTGACAGGTCAGCGGGTCATTGATACCTTCTTCCCAGTGACAAAGGGCGGAGCAGCTGCCGTACCAGGACCTTTCGGGGCTGGTAAGACTGTGGTTCAGCACCAGGTGGCCAAGTTTGCCAATGTTGACATCGTTATCTATGTCGGCTGCGGTGAGCGTGGCAATGAGATGACCGACGTACTTAATGAATTCCCAGAACTAATTGACCCATCAACTGGCCAGTCTATTATGCAACGGACGGTGCTAATTGCCAACACCTCCAATATGCCGGTGGCGGCCCGGGAAGCGTCGATTTACACAGGGATTACGATCGCAGAATACTTCCGTGACATGGGTTATTCCGTGGCCATCATGGCGGACTCTACCTCTCGCTGGGCAGAAGCCCTGCGGGAAATGTCCGGCCGTCTGGAAGAAATGCCAGGTGACGAAGGCTATCCAGCCTATCTTGGTAGCCGGATTGCTGAGTATTACGAGCGGGCTGGTCGGGTCAAGACACTTGGTTCAACTGCGCGTGAAGGCTCTATAACCGCTATCGGAGCCGTATCACCTCCGGGTGGAGATATTTCTGAGCCGGTGACGCAAAATACCCTGCGGATTGTCAAGGTCTTCTGGGGCTTGGATGCCCAGCTGGCTCAACGCCGGCATTTCCCAGCTATCAACTGGCTGAGCTCTTACCTCTCTATCTAGACGAAGTGGGAGCATATATCGACCAGCATGAGAAGATTGCTTGGGCTGAGAAAGTCACCAAGGCCATGAATATCCTGCAAAAAGGAAAGTGAGTTGCAAGAAATCGTTCGTTTGGTGGGCTTGGATTCCTTGTCTGAAAAGGACCGGCTGACCATGAATGCAGCCAAGATGATCCGCGAGGACTACCTGCAGCAGAATGCCTTTGATGATGTTGACACCTATACTTCTTTCAAAAAAACAGGTGGCTTTATTGAGCAATATCCTGACCTTCGATGCGGAGGCCAATCGTGCCTTGGAGCTGGGAGCTTATTTCCGGGAAATCATGGAAGGAACAGTGGAGCTACGTGACCGAATTGCCCGCAGTAAGTTTATCCATGAAGACCAGCTGGAAAAAATTCAGGCTCTCAGTCAGACTATCGAGGAAACTCTGCACCAGATTCTTGCCCAAGGAGGACTAGACAATGAGCGTCATTAAAGAATACCGCACCGTCAGTGAAGTTGTCGGCCCTCTGATGATTGTCGACCAAGTCGCTGGTGTGCATTTCAATGAATTGGTAGAAATCCAGCTGCATGACGGCAGCAAGCGTCAGGGCCAGGTTCTGGAAGTTCAAGAAGACAAGGCTATGGTCCAGCTTTTTGAGGGCTCTAGCGGTATCAATCTGGAAAAAGCCAAGGTCCGCTTTACCGGTCGTCCGCTAGAGCTGCCAGTGTCAGAAGACATGGTAGGCCGGATTTTCAATGGGATGGGCAAGCCAATTGATGGCGGCCCAGCTATCTTGCCAGAAAAATATCTTGATATTGACGGTCAAGCCATCAATCCAGTAGCTCGTGACTATCCGGATGAGTTTATTCAGACTGGTATTTCAGCCATTGACCACCTCAATACCTTGGTTCGGGGACAAAAGCTACCAGTATTTTCTGGCTCTGGTCTGCCCCACAAGGAATTGGCCGCTCAAATCGCCCGTCAGGCCACAGTACTTAACTCTGATGAAAACTTCGCCGTGGTCTTTGCGGCCATGGGAATTACCTTTGAAGAAGCCGAGTTCTTCATGAATGACCTCCGGGAGACGGGAGCCATTGACCGCTCGGTGCTCTTTATCAATCTTGCTAATGATCCGGCTATCGAGCGGATTGCAACGCCACGGATTGCCCTGACAGCAGCCGAGTACCTAGCTTATGAAAAGGACATGCACGTTCTGGTCATCATGACTGACATGACCAACTATTGCGAAGCCCTGCGGGAAGTTTCTGCAGCTCGTCGTGAAGTGCCGGGTCGCCGTGGGTATCCGGGTTACCTCTATACTAACCTGTCCACCCTCTATGAGCGGGCTGGCCGTCTGGTCGGCAAGAAAGGCTCAGTGACTCAGATTCCGATCCTGTCCATGCCAGAGGATGACATTACCCATCCGATTCCAGACTTGACGGGTTATATTACAGAGGGGCAGATTATCCTTTCACGCGACCTTTACAACAGTGGTTATCGTCCGCCCATCAATGTCCTGCCATCTCTGTCCCGTCTCAAGGACAAGGGCTCAGGTGAGGGCAAGACCAGAGGTGACCATGCTGCGACTATGAACCAGCTATTTGCCGCCTATGCGCAAGGTAAGCAGGCCAAGGAACTGGCTGTCGTTCTGGGGGGAATCTGCCCTGTCCGAAACGGACAAGCTCTATGTGCGCTTTACTGACCGCTTCGAGCAGGACTACATCAATCAAGGTTTCCAGACCAACCGAACCATCGAGGAAAGCTTGGATCTGGGCTGGGAACTCTTATCCATCTTACCAAGAACAGAGCTCAAGCGGATTAAGGACGATATGATTGACCAATACCTGCCGCAGACCAAGGAGGATGAAAGATGACACGACTCAATGTCAAGCCGACTCGGATGGAGCTGAATAACTTAAAAGCCCGTCTAAAAACGGCTGTCCGTGGGCATAAATTGCTCAAGGACAAGCGGGATGAGCTGATGCGGCGCTTCATTGAGTCTGTCCGTGAGAATAATCAGCTCCGCCAAAAGGTCGAATCCGCTCTGGTCGGTCATCTGCAGGATTTTGTCATGGCCAAGGCGCTGGAGAGTGACCTCATGGTCGAGGAGATTTTTGCTGTGCCCACGCGGGAGGTCAATCTGCATGTGGAGACTGAGAATATCATGAGTGTGCGCGTGCCCAAGATGTACGCCCATATTGACAATCCGCATACTGATGACGAGGGAGACGTGGTTTATAGCTATGTGGCGTCTAACAGCCAGATGGATGAAACCATTGAAAGCATGAGCGATCTGCTTCCTGACCTGCTGCGACTGGCTGAGATTGAAAAAAACTGCCAGCTCATGGCGGATGAAATCGAGAAAACCCGCCGTCGAGTCAACGGACTAGAGTATGCTACCATCCCTGACCTCAAAGAAACCATCTACTACATCGAAATGAAGCTGGAAGAAGCTGAACGGGCCAGCCTCGTCCGAATGATGAAGGTGAAATAAGATACCAAGACCGTTAAGAGCTCACAGCAAAAATAGGAAAATAGACGAAGAAGCGATAGCTTCTAGGAGATTTTATCTTTTTTGCCCAGAGCTTAGGTCGGGTTTAGTTCACCAGAGTAGAAAAAATTCAAATAAGCCCAAAAGAAACAGAACCTCTCTAAATTGGGATTCCTTTGCTTGTTGCCAATTTTTATATGTTACAAACAAATCTCCATGTTACAGGGGGCAGACAGTTTTGTTAAATAGGTCGAAAAAGGCTTTTTTCTTAGAAGATTTATGGTAAGATGGTTTTCGTATCATGAATGATTAGGAAGGTGCATTTTGCATATGAAAATGAATAAGAAATTACTTTTGGCTTCAACTGTTGCTTTGTCAGCATTGCCTTTGTTGACAACGCGAGCTGAGGAGCAGCCACAAAACTGGACTGCCAGAACAGTTGAGCAAATTAAAGCGGATATTACGAGCAATGAAAACCAACAAACATACACTGTTCAATATGGAGATACTTTAGGAAATATCGCTCAAGCGATGAATATTGACCTTGTTGAATTGGCTAAAATCAATCAAATTGCCAATGCGGACTTGATTTTCCCAGGTACTGTTTTGACCGTTACAACAAATGGACAAAATGAAATTGCCTCTGTAGAAATCCAAAGCTACCAAGCAGGAAATAACGCAGGATATGTAACAGAAAGTTATACAGCTGACGAGATTTTTGGTACTGAGCAAGCAGCACCCGCAACTCCTGCTCAACCAGCAGAAACTCCAGCTCCGGCTGTTGAGGAAGCTGTTGCGGCTCCAGCAGATCAAGCACCAGCGCCTGCTGAAGCAGCTCCTGCACCAGTAGCAGAAGTTGCAAGTGAAGCAGCCCCAGCTGCGGAAGCAAATGCAGCCGCTCCTGTAGAAGCAGCACCGCAGCCAGTAGTTGCTGCAAGTCCAGAAGCTCCAGCAGAGGCGGCTCCAGAAGCTACTGAATTAGGCCAAGACCAAGTCAGTCAAGCAACTGCCGCTGTTGAGCCAACAACTTACAATGCTCCAGCTGTAACAGATGCTGCTAGCGTGACAACTAACAATCCTGCTAATGAAGGTCTTCAGCCACAAACTGCAGCTTTGAAAGAAGAAATAGCAGCTAAATATGGCATTACAGAATTTAGTCTTTACCGCCCAGGTGATAGTGGTGACCATGGTAAGGGCTTGGCAGCTGACTTTATCGTTGGTGACAATACTGAATTAGGAAACCAGGTCGCAGCCGATGTTACTTCTAACATGACTGAAAGAGGCATCTCTTACGTTATCTGGCAGCAACAGTTCTATGCACCATTTGAAAGCATTTATGGACCAGCTAATACTTGGAACCAAATGCCAGACCGTGGCAGCGTAACTGAAAACCACTACGACCACGTTCACGTATCTATGAATGAATAAGATGAATACAAGCCCAGAAATGGGCTTTCTTATATTCTCTGTGAAAAAGCGAGAATTTTCTGATAAATTTTGGTATAATAAAGCGAACTACAGATAAAGGATGAGAGAGAATGACCTTAGTTTATCAATCAACACGCGACGAAAAGAATAGAGTAACAGCCAGCCAGGCGATTCTGCAAGGCTTGGCGACAGACGGCGGGCTCTTTACGCCCATTACCTATCCGCAGGTCGATTTGGACTTTGCCAAGCTCAAAGACGCTTCTTATCAGGAAGTAGCCAAGCTGGTTTTGTCTGCATTTTTGGATGATTTTTCTGAAGCAGAGCTGGACTACTGTATCAACCATGCCTATGACAGCAAGTTTGATGATGCGGCGATTGCTCCCTTGGTCAAGCTGGATGGTCAGTACAATCTAGAGCTTTTCCACGGAGCGACCATTGCCTTCAAGGACATGGCTTTGTCCATCCTGCCTCACTTAATGACAACCGCAGCCAAAAAGCATGGCTTGGAAAACAAAATTGTCATTCTGACAGCAACTTCTGGTGACACAGGCAAGGCGGCTATGGCAGGTTTTGCGGATGTTCCTGGGACTGAAATCATCGTCTTCTATCCGAAAGACGGTGTCAGCAAGGTCCAAGAGCTGCAAATGACGACACAGACAGGTGCCAATACGCATGTGGTGGCCATTGACGGCAACTTTGACGATGCCCAGACTAATGTTAAGCACATGTTCAATGACACAGACCTACGAGCTCGTCTCTTGGAGAATAAGCTGCAGTTTTCATCAGCTAATTCTATGAATATCGGCCGTTTGGTGCCGCAGATTGTTTACTATGTCTATGCTTATGCTCAGTTAGTGAAGACAGGAGAAATCACAGCAGGAGACAAGGTCAACTTTACCGTTCCGACGGGGAACTTTGGGAATATTCTAGCTGCCTACTATGCTAAGCAAATCGGTCTGCCAGTTGGCAAGCTGATCTGTGCATCGAATGAAAACAATGTCCTGACCGACTTCTTCAAGACTCAGGTTTATGACAAGAAGCGGAGCTTTAAGGTGACGTCTAGTCCTTCCATGGATATTTTGGTTTCCTCTAACTTGGAGCGCTTGATTTTCCATCTGTCTGGTAACAGCGCTGAGAAAACAGCTGCCTTGATGGCGGCTCTGAATGATCATGGACAGTATGAACTGACGGACTTTGATGCTGAGATTTTAGAGCTCTTTGCGGCTGACTATGCAACAGAGCAAGAAACAGCAGCTGAAATCAAGCGGGTCTATCAAGCATCTGACTACATCGAAGACCCTCATACTGCCGTTGCGTCTGCTGTCTATCAAAAATATCTGGCAGAGACAGGTGAACAGCGCAAGACTGTTATCGCGTCTACCGCTAGTCCCTATAAATTCCCAGTTGTGGCCGTTGAGGCTGTGACTGGTCAAACAGGACTCAGTGACTTCGAGGCTTTGGACCAACTGCACGAACTTTCTGGCGTAGTCCTGCCACCAGCTGTGGATGGCTTAGAAACAGCCCCAGTGCGTCACAAACGACGGTCGCTGCAGACCAAATGCAGGCAGCAGTCGAAGATTATTTGGGATTATAAAAAACAAAAACATCAGCTTATTCATTGGCTGATGTTTTATAATCTATTTTAACACAATCAACTGCTTGCCAGCTAGGCTGTAACTGTCAGCTAGTGGTACAATTGGTTTTTGGGCATCGATGGCTGGGTACTGGAGATGCAATCTTTGCTTGTTTTTATTTTCGTAGTCAGCCTCTTGGTTGCCAAAGTTGATGACGATTGTCATACTTTCTTTCCTGTCTTGAATTTTGTACTCCAATAAACTGTCTGTCAGCCAATTGACCTGACAGGCTTGCTTGATGGCGGCGCTAGTCTTTAGATGCAGCAGCGGATGTGCTCTGCGAAAAGCAATCAGCTGTTTAACAAAAGCAATATCCTCTGTGTAATGCAGGGAGCGCAGCCAGTCTAGTTTATTGATTTCGTCAGGCATATTGTAGGTGTTGTCAATCAGATTTTTAGTCCGGAAAAATTCCTGACCGCTGTGGATAAAGGGTACGCCCTGGGCCAGCAGAACGAGATGGAGAGCCAGCCGCGAATTGGCTAGCCGATCCCGCAAGGTGATAGCAGGGTTGACGATATCAAAGTAGTCAAAAACCGTTGCATTATCATGGCACTCGACATAATTAATAGCCTGCTGGGGCGCTATGAAGTGAGCCTCGCCTTTTAGACCGACATTGGCTGTCAGGACGTTTTCAAGCTGACTTGCAGGAGTCTTGCTCTCGATTTGCCGGCCTTGGGCGATGGTCTGCTTGAGACTGTCGCGAAAATGATCGCTGAAAAATCCATAATTCGGAAGCTGGGCAGCATTGTACTGATGGGCCAATCGCTCACTTGCCAGTCCAGTATCCATCTGCCAGCCTTCACCGTAGAGATAGATGTTAGGATAGAGCGCCTTGAGTTCGTCAGCTATCTGCTGCATGGTTTGGATATCTAAAATCCCCATCAGATCAAAGCGGAAACCGTCAAAGCCATAGAGGCTGACCCATTGCTTGACCGACTGCTTGATATAGCGGCGGACCATGGCCTTCTCACTGGCTACATCATTACCACAGAAGGTTCCGTTGGTCCGGTAGCCCATGTCATTGAGCCGGAAAAATAGCCGGGTACGATCTTTTCAAAAGCATAGCTGTTGGCATCATAGACATGATTGTAGACCACGTCCATGATAACGCTGATATCAGCATTGTGGTAGGCAGTAATGGCTGCCTGCAGTTCTAAGATGCGGGCATAAGGGTCTCGCGGATTGCTGGCAAAATTGCCATCTGGGACATTATACTGGACAGGGTCATAACCCCAGTTGTAGACGAGCTCTGGATGCTTTTCATCAACGCTGCCAAAGTCATAGACAGGCATAAGCTGCACGTGGCTGATGCCTAGCTCTTTCAGATAGTCCAAACCGAACTTCTGGCCGTGGACGACTGGAGATTCGCTCAGCGAGGCAAACTTCCCAGGATAGGAGAAGCCAGCTTCTTTCTGCATAGAGAAATCGCGGACGCTCATTTCATAAATGACGGCTTCTGTCGGATCCAACTGTGTTTTTGCTCGTTTGATCGGCTTTTTAATCTTGTCTAGATTGATGACATAGCTGTTGCCCGAATTAACATCTGAGGATAGGGCGTAGGGATCATGGACTTCTACCCACTTGCCATTGATCTTATGGAGATAAGAATAGGAGGCTCCCTCTAAATCTCCCTCGATTCGGATATGCCAGACTCCCTTATCCAGACGTTTGAGATGGTGGACCTGGTCTTTCAGATGCAGGAGGACTTTTTCGGAAATCGGCGCCCAGAGTTTGAAATCGGTGGCTTGGGGACTGTATTGAGCTCCCAAATCGTCACCTGCATAGTCAAAAATCTCATCGAAAATAGGCTTTTTCACGATATGGCGGTACTGAAGGTCGGTATGGTTGCGGTCCTGGTCATAGACCTTGTAGGACTGCGTCAGGTCAATGGGCTCATTAGCCGACACGGTGTAGATAATTCGCTCTTCCTGATTGTTGATGTTTTTGATGGTTAAGGGGCTGGAGCTGTGCTTGTCTTCCAGTGTAAAGTGGATGGAGTAGGCTTCAAAGCTCTTTTCCAGTTCGATGGTGATGATATTTTCGTCATCTAAATAGGCTTGAAAAATACGAAAGGCCATGTTTTTCCTCTTTCTTTGTCAGTTTCTCTTCGTGTAATTGTTTTGAGTTTAGGCTCTTCCCTGGGTTGGGATAAGGCTGTTCTGTGAATCGTTGATAAATGAGCAAAAGCACTCGGATTAGCGAGTGCTGATGCTATGCGGAATCAGCTGGCGATAGCAGATTTGCTTGTCTTCTTTATTGTCCTTGATGATTTGGAAGAGGGTCCGGAAAGACTCTTTCCCAAGCTCTAGGGCATTGATATCAATATAGGCATCCACATCAATGCGTGGTTTGATAGAATCAAAGGTGATAATGGGAATCTGGTAGTCCTGATCTTTAAGATAGTGCAGGGCTCCTTCTGCTACCAAGGTATCAGAGGTTACGATAGCTTCAATCTCATCCAGCGGCAGCTCCTCCATAATCTTGTAACTGTTGTCTTCCAGAAGGAAACCGAAGGCAAATTTGATAATGCGTTCATCCAAAGGCCGGTCTGCTTCATTCAGGGCTTGCTTGTAGCCTGTGTAACGATCCTGGGAAACGACCAGCTCCTTATTCCCGGCCAAAAAGGCGATTTTTCGATAGCCTTTGTCTAAGAAATATCTGGTCGCGTCGTAGCCAGCCTTGATATTGTCATTGTCCACCAGAGAGATGAAAGGAGAGACAGCTTTCCCTAGGATAAGGAAAGGGAAGTTGTTCCTGACTGCAAAGTCGACCAAAGGATCGTCCTGCTTAGAATAAAGAAAAATCAGTCCGTCAACTCGCTTGCCCAAAATCATCTGCTTCATATTTTCCAAGCGGTGCTCTTCATCTTGCCCAGTGCTGATCTGGATGGCATAGTCATAATCAGAAGCGATCTGAGAAATCCCCCGCAATACAGTTGGGAAAAAAGGGTTTTGATAGAAGACATCTGAGTCGTCCGGCAGGACCAAGCCGATGACCTGACTGGACTGGCTGACCAGACTTCTGGCATTGAGGTTGGGATGATAGTCCAGCTCCTTCATAGCAGCACGGACCCGTTTTTTGGTTTCTTCACTGATGGTTGATTTGTTTTGCACGACGCGGGTCACGGTAGAGGGCGACACGCCTGCTAGTTTTGCGACTTCTTTGATAGTAACTCGCATAAAAACCTCCTAAAGGCCTGCATTTGCTGGAAATCCTTTCTATAATATCAACTATTTTAAATCTACTAGTAGAAGCACTTGCTTTCTAAGAGTCATGCAAACCTCTGCCCAAAATGGTTCTTATAACCAGTGATTTTGCTTAACTATGATGGTCGAAAAAAACAAGTATAAAGCAGTTTCTCAGTAAACGCAAACGTTTTCTGTTTGTAAGAACATTTTAACACAAAAAGAGAACGCTTGCAAGAAGAGAAAAACGGTAAATAATTGGGGCTGTAAGAGAGTCCTAAAAGAGCATTATATCCATTAACCAATAAATTGAAAAAAAATCTCAAAAAAACCCCTTGCACTATAGGTTATAATCAAGTCGACGCAAACGTTTGCATTAAGTAAAAAAATGAAAAGGCGTAGAGGAAAAAAATAACGAGGTGACAAAATGAAAAAAAACGTCAAAGCGGCGTGCTCATGCACATTTCATCCCTTCCGGGCAAGTACGGTATCGGATCTTTTGGCCAAAGTGCTTATGATTTTTGTAGACTTCTTGGTTCGCACCAAGCAGCGCTATTGGCAGATTTTGCCACTGGGAACGACCAGTTATGGTGATTCTCCTTATCAGTCTTTCTCTGCTTTTTGCGGGGAATACCTACTTTATCGATTTTTGATATTCTGATAGAAGAAGGTTTGCTGAACGAGGCAGATGTCAAGGGAGCTGATTTTGGAGATGATCCTAGAAAAAGTGGATTATGCAAAGATTTTCGATGCTCGCCGTCCAATCATGGAAAAAGCAGTAGCTCGCTTCTTGAAAGCAGAAGATCTGTCTGACTATGAGAGCTTTGTGGAGGAAAATGCAGCTTGGTTGGAAGTTTTCGCTGAGTACATGGCTATCAAAGAGCATTTTGATAATCTAGCTTGGACAGAGTGGCCGGATGAAGCCATCCGCCGCCGTGAGGCTGCTAGTCTCGCTTCTTATCGTGAGAAGCTGGCTGACAAGCTGACCTACCATCGTGTGACCCAGTATCTCTTCTTTAAGCAGTGGTTAAGATTAAAAGCCTATGCTAATGAACATCACATCGAGATTGTCGGTGATATGCCAATCTATGTGGCAGCTGATAGTGCTGATGTGTGGGCACAGCCGCACTTCTTTAAGACTGATGCTGTTGGCAAGCCAACTTGTGTGGCAGGCTGTCCGCCAGATGAATTTTCAGAAACTGGCCAGCTTTGGGGCAATCCTATCTATGACTGGGAAGCTATGGACAAAGATGGCTATGCTTGGTGGATTGAGCGTCTGCGTGAAAGCTTCAAGATTTACGATATTGTCCGTATCGACCACTTCCGCGGCTTTGAGTCTTACTGGGAAGTTCCTGCTGACTCAGAAACATCTGCTACTGGTAAATGGGTCAAAGGTCCAGACTACAAGCTCTTTGCTGCAGTCAAGGAAGCCTTGGGTGATTTGAATATCATCGCAGAAGACCTAGGCTTTATGACGGACGAAGTGATCGAGCTGCGCGAGCGCACTGGTTTCCCAGGAATGAAGATCTTGCAATTTGCCTTCAATCCTGACGATGAAAGCATCGACAGCCCGCATCTGGCGCCAAACAACTCAGTCATGTATACAGGAACCCATGATAACAATACTGTTTTGGGCTGGTACAAGGATGAGATTGACGATGCTACTCGCCAGTACATGGCTCAGTACACCAACCGCAAGGAGTACGAAACAGTACCTCATGCAATGCTGCGCACAATCTTTGCTTCAGTCAGCTTTATGGCCATTGCAACCATGCAAGACCTGCTGGAATTAGACAGTGCAGCACGGATGAACTATCCATCCACAATTGGTGGGAACTGGACTTGGCGGATGACAGCTGAAGAGCTGAATCCAATCGTCGAAGGTGAGCTTTACAGCTTGACTAAGACTTACCGTCGTATGAATACTGATTTAATTAACAAATAAAGAATAGCTAATTAGGCTTGAAGGGATTAATCATGTCAAACTTACAAACTTATATCAAAAATACTTATTCAAAAAATCTTGCTGATTGCAGCAACGAAGAACTCTACCTGGCTCTTTTGAACTACACTAAATTAGCCAGCGCTCAGCCAGTCAACACTGGTAAGAAAAAACTCTACTACATCTCAGCTGAATTTCTGATTGGTAAACTCTTGTCTAACAACTTGATCAACCTTGGACTTTACGATGATGTGAAGCAAGAACTGGCAGATGCCGGTAAAGACTTGATCGAGGTAGAAGAAGTTGAGTTGGAGCCGTCTCTGGGTAACGGAGGCTTGGGTCGTTTGGCTGCCTGCTTCTTGGACTCTATTGCGACCTTGGGTCTCAATGGTGATGGTGTAGGGCTGAACTACCACTTCGGTCTTTTCCAACAGGTTTTGAAAAACAACGAACAGACAACTATTCCTAACTTCTGGCTGACTGAGCAAAACTGGTTGGTTCGCTCTAGCCGCAGCTACCAAGTGCCATTTGCTCACTTTACCCTGACATCTACTCTTTATGATATTGATGTGCCAGGTTACAAGACAGAAACTAAGAACCGTCTTCGTCTCTTTGATTTGGACTCAGTGGATGCGGATATCATCACAGACGGTATTGACTTCGATAAGACAGATATTGCTCGCAACTTGACCCTCTTCCTCTATCCAGATGATAGTGACAAGCAAGGGGAATTGCTCCGTATCTTCCAGCAGTACTTCATGGTTTCAAATGGTGCTCAGCTGATTATTGACGAAGCGATTGAAAAAGGCAGCAACCTGCACGACTTGGCAGACTATGCTGTCATCCAAATCAATGATACCCACCCATCTCTGGTTATCCCAGAAATGATCCGTCTCTTGACTGAGCGTGGTTTGGATCTGGATGAAGCAATTGCCATCGTACAGAAGATGACTGCTTATACGAACCACACGATTCTAGCTGAAGCTCTTGAAATGGCCTCTGGAATTCTTGAAAGAAGTAGTACCGCATCTGGTACCAATCATCAAAGAGCTTGACAAGCGCGTTAAGGCTAAATACGTAGATCCAGCAGTGCAAATCATTGATGAGGACGATCGTGTGCACATGGCGCACATGGATATCCACTACGGATACAGTGTCAATGGTGTTGCTGCTCTGCATACAGAAATCCTGAAAAACTCTGAGCTTAAAGCCTTCTACGATATCTACCCTGAAAAATTCAATAACAAGACCAACGGTATTACTTTCCGCCGCTGGCTCATGCATGCCAACCCACGTCTGTCTCATTATCTAGATGAGTTGCTGGGTCGCGACTGGCACCATGACGCAACTAAGCTCGAAGGCTTGTTGGAATTCACTGGCGCTGCAAATGTTAAAGAAAAATTGGAAGGCATCAAGGCTCACAACAAGCGTAAATTGGCTCGTCACTTGAAGGAAGCACAAGGTGTGGAAATCAATCCAGAATCTATCTTTGATATCCAAATCAAGCGTCTGCATGAGTACAAACGCCAACAAATGAACGCTCTGTACGTTATCCACAAGTATCTGGACATCAAGGCTGGTAACATCCCTGCTCGTCCAATCACTGTCTTCTTCGGTGGTAAGGCTGCTCCTGCTTACACGATTGCACAGGACATCATCCACCTCATCCTTTGCTTGTCAGAAGTGATTGCTAATGACCCTCAAGTAGCTCCACACCTGCAAGTAGTTATGGTAGAAAACTACAACGTTACAGCGTCTAGCTTCTTGATTGCAGCTGGTGACATTTCTGAGCAGATTTCCCTGGCTTCTAAGGAAGCATCTGGTACTGGTAACATGAAGTTCATGCTTAACGGTGCCTTGACTCTTGGTACTATGGACGGAGCGAACGTTGAGATTGCAGAGCTGGTCGGCGAAGACAACATCTACATCTTCGGTGAAGATTCTGAGACTGTTATTGACCTCTACGCAAAATCCGCTTACAAGTCTAGTGAGTACTATGCACGTGAAGCTATCAAGCCATTGGTTGACTTTATCGTTAGCGATGAAGTATTGGCAGTTGGTAAAGCTGAACGCTTGGAACGTCTTTACAATGAACTGATCAGTAAGGACTGGTTCATGACCCTGCTGGATCTGGAAGACTATATCCAAGTGAAAGAGCGTATGCTGGCTGACTATGAAGACCGCGATGCTTGGATGGACAAAGTCATCGTCAATATCGCCAAAAGCTGGTTTCTTCTCATCTGACCGTACTATCGCTCAATACGAAGAAGAAGTATGGCACTTGAATAGCTAATATTCTTTAAATCAAAAAAAGCCGAGACAGCAGTGTTTCGGCTTTGATTTTTTAATCGAAGATATGAATAAGGATTTTGCTATTGTGTAGGCTTCTGAAAAGATGAAAACCTCTCGTCCTTGTCAGCTTTTTCTTTTCGGTGTATAATAAGTGAAAATATTTCTTTACAGGAGGCGTTCATGAAAAAGAAACCAATTTATCTTTATATTTTGCTGGGATTGTCAGCAATCGGAACTTTACTGGGAGTATGGAGTCGTTTTTTCTCCAAGTTTTCTGAGGTAGATTATACACAAATCGGTTTCTCAAAAGAATTGAGTGATCAGACAAATCAGTTTAATAAACTTTATTTTGAATTTCTTCGTAATGGAATGAATATGCTGATTTTTTTCGTTATGACGGCTCTGTTAATAGCATCTATCGTCTTTTTGGTTAGAAAAAATCTGCAGATGGCTAATATTAGCTATATCGTTTATATACTAGTCAGTTTGTTATCTCAAGTTTACGTCTATATTTCATCGAAAGGAATTGTTGGCAAGGTATTTACAAGTCCTGAGAATATTGCAACGCATTCAAACAGTCTTCTTTTAGGAACAGTGCTGGGCTTTATTATCAGTTTAATTTATCTTTCCATCGTCATCTTTAAGCTAGTCCAGCAGCAAAAAGAGGCTGAAAAAGCGGAACTAGCTGCAAACGAATAAGATTTGACAAATAACAGATAAGTGCTTACAATTTTAAGAAGCAATATCTGTTATTTTTTAGAATGGAGAGTAAAATGACAAAGGTTTCCTTGGTTTACATCAGCTTGAGCGGCAATACAGAGAGTTTCGTCCGTCGGCTGACAGACTATTTGCTGGAGCAGCATCCAAGCCTAGAAGTAGAGAGGATTCATATCAAAGACCTGGTAAAGGAAGGGCAGCCCTTTTTTGAAATGGACAATCCTTTTATCGCTTTTCTGCCGACTTATTTGGAGGGCGGCAATGGTGTGGACAATGGCGATGTAGAAATTCTGACAACCGATGTGGGAGACTTTATTGCCTATGGTCAGAATGCCAGCAAGTGTCTGGGCGTCATTGGCAGTGGCAATCGTAACTTTAACAATCAATATTGTCTGACCGCTAAGCAATATTCAGAGCGCTTCGGATTTCCGGTGTTGGCCGATTTTGAAATGCGCGGCATGTTGGGAGACATTAAGAAGGTTGCAGGAATTATTGAGGAGCTCTATCATATTGAAAAAAACGAAAACCAGTGAGGTTTTCGTTTTTGATGTTCTAAATCAAGCTTACATCTTTTCTGGTGCTTCTACTCCCAGCAGGCGCAAAGCTTCTTTGAGGACAACAGCTGTTGAGTAGCTGAGAGCCAGACGGCTGTCGCGCTCAGGGCTTTCATCCAGAATCCGTGTGTGCGCATAGTATTTGTTAAAGGCTTGAGCCAGACTGATAGCGTATTTGGCAATCAGAGATGGCTCATAGTTATCAGCAGCACGCTTGACAACGCGACCGAAGTCTTGAAGCAGCTTGATAATTTCCCAGCTTTCTGGATCGTTCAGGCTGTATGTAGCCTCTGCATCAGGCTGGAAGTTCGCCTTGCGCAGAATAGACTGGATACGAGCATAGGCATACTGGATGTAAGGGCCTGTTTCTCCCTCGAAGGAAACCATAGCTTCCAGATCAAAGTCGTAACCATTGCGGCGGTCAGTTTTGAGGTCGTAGAACTTAACTGCTCCGACCCCAACTGCACGAGCAACAGCTTCCTTGTTTTCCAAATCTGGGTTTTTAGCTTCAATCTGACTTTTTGCTCGGCTGATAGCTTCCAGCAGAGTTGGTTCGAGGAGGATGATATTTCCTTTACGTGTAGACAATTTTTGACGGTTTTTAGTCACCAGTCCGAAGTCAACGTGAATCATGTCATCGCTCCAGTCAAAGCCCATCTTTTTCAGAACGGCCTTGAGCTGTCTGAAGTGGTTGGCCTGCTCTTGACCTACAACATAGACATTTTTGACAAAGTTGTAAGTGCGAGCCCGGTAGATGGCTGTTGCGATATCCCGTGTGATGTAGAGGGTAGCGCCGTCTGATTTTTTAATCATAGCAGGCGGAAGGTTAAAGTCTTCCAAGTCTACAATGCTAGCTCCTTTGGATTCTTGTAGGAGGCCCTTGTCTTCAAGGATTTGAATCCCTTCGTCCATCTTGTCATTGTAGAAGGCTTCACCGTTTAGGCTGTCAAACTCGACACCTAGGAGTTCGTAGATACGGTTGAATTCTGTCAGACTTTCGTCTCGGAACCATTGCCAAAGCTCAGTTGCTTCTGGGTCGCCATCTTCTAGCTTCTTGAACCAAAGGCGGCCTTCTTCATCCAGAGATGGGTCATTTTCAATCTCGGCATTGATACGCACGTAGAGTTTGAGGAGCTCGTCGATTGGGTTGACTTCAACAGCTTCCTGGCTTCCCCACTTCTTATAAGCTACCATCAAGAGGCCGAACTGTTTGCCCCAGTCTCCCAAGTGGTTGATTTTGATGGTGTTGTAGCCAATCTTGCGGAAGATATTGGAAAGAGCATCACCAATAACAGTAGAGCGCAAGTGGCCGACTGAGAAAGGCTTGGCAATGTTTGGACTGGACAGGTCGATGGTGATATTCTGATTATTTCCTTCGTTTTGCTGGCCGTAGTCAGCTCCGTCTTTGATGACTTCTTTGATAACTTGGCCGGAAATTTCAGCCTTGCTGAGGAAAAAGTTAACATAAGGACCAGTCGCAACGACTTTGTCAAAATGCGCTGTGTCAATCTTTTTCAGCGATATCAGCAGCGATGATTTGAGGAGCTTTGCGCTCAGTCTTTGCCAGAGAAAAAGGCTGGGAAGGCGATATCACCAAGTTCAGAGCTCTTTGGCTGCTCCAATAAATTTAAAAATAGCGTCTTGATCAAGGCTGTCAATAACCTTGGCCAATTCGCCGGCAATCAACTGTTTGTTATCCATATTTGCTCCTTTGTGTCTTTTGTTATTATTTTATCACATTTTTCAAGGAATCTTCAATTTTTTTGGGAATAATTTTTGGGCTAATAGGAATTTTTCTGATATAATAAGAGGGATAAGAACCTGTATTTATAGATGAGTTTTCCATCTAAATGCTTCCTTCCCTGACACTCTTGGTTAAAGTTTTTTGTTTATTCTCAGTATTCCTGCAAATCTTTGCCTAGATTGATGGAGAAGCAGTCTTTGATCGGATGGAGTATTCTTCATGAATGCAGCTTCTAAATATTCAATAATGAGGTAAAAATGAGAAAGAATGACCGTCATCAGTTAGTCAAAACGATGATTAAGGAGGAAAAACTAGGAACGCAAAAGGAGATTCAGGATCGTCTGGAAGCGCAAGGGATTTATGTAACGCAGACTACCCTGTCGCGTGACCTTCGTGAAATTGGCCTGACCAAGGTTAAGAAGAAGGGGCTGACTTATTATGTTTTGGCGCATGAGACTGAAGAGATCGATTTTATAGAGTTTTTAGCCAAGCATGTGGAGAGTGTGGCTAGGGCAGAGTTTAGTCTAGTTCTTCGTACGGGCCTGGGAGAGGCAACAGTGCTGGCCAATATCGTGGATAGCTCGTTCGATAGCCGCATTCTGGGAACCGTTGCGGGTGCCAATACTCTTTTAGTGGTTTGCCGGGATCAGGCAGCTGCTCAGGAGATTGAAGAGCAAATACAGGAAGTGATGTAAGAGTCACAGTTTTTTCAGGAAAAATGGAGAGGTTTGAGACGGATGTCCTGACCTCGTTTGTTTTTAGAAAGGATAGAGATGGCAGTAGAAAAGTTATCGCCAGGCATGCAGCAGTATTTGGATATCAAAAAGGACTATCCAGATGCTTTCTTGCTCTTTCGGATGGGGGATTTCTATGAGTTGTTTTATGATGATGCGGTCAATGCCGCGCAAATTTTAGAGATTTCTCTCACCAGCCGTAATAAAAATGCTGAAAATCCCATTCCCATGGCCGGAGTTCCCTATCATTCGGCTCAGCAGTATATTGATGTTTGGTCGAATCAGGCTATAAGGTAGCGATTGCGGAGCAGATGGAAGATCCCAAGGAAGCCAAAGGAGTTGTCAAGCGGGAGGTCGTTCAGGTTATCACACCGGGGACAGTAGTGGACTCCAATAAGCCGGACTCTGCGAATAACTTTCTGGTGGCTCTGGATTACTCAGATGGCCTCTATGGTCTGGCTTATATGGATTTGGTGACCGGTGAGTTTCAGGTGACCAGTCTAGAGGACTTTGCCTTGGTCTGCGGGGAAATTCGCAATTTGAAGGCTAGGGAAGTGGTGCTGGGCTATGCTTTGCCAGAAGCTGAGGAGCAGGTCTTGGCTGGACAGATGAATCTTTTGCTGTCCTATGTACAGACGGCCTTGGACGATGTCCAGCTGCTGGGCGAGGAGCTGTCTCCTATGGAACGTCAGGCAGCAGGGAAATTGCTAGAGTATGTGCACCGGACCCAGATGAGGGAGCTCAGCCATTTGAAGAAGGCTCAGCATTATGAAATCAAGGACTTTCTGCAAATGGACTATGCTACCAAGGCGAGTCTGGATTTGACAGAAAATGCTCGCTCGGGCAAGAAACACGGCAGTCTTTATTGGCTGATGGACGAGACCAAGACAGCCATGGGAGGCCGTATGCTGCGCTCTTGGATTCAGCGTCCGCTGATTGATGAAGCGCGAATTAGCCAGCGGCAGAATGTCGTCGAGGTTTCTGGATCATTTCTTTGAGCGGAGTGATTTGACGGAGAGCCTCAAGGGAGTCTATGATATCGAGCGGTTGGCTAGTCGGGTTTCTTTTGGCAAGACCAATCCCAAGGATCTGCTGCAGCTGGCAGCAACATTGGGCAATGTGCCTCAGATTAAGGCTATCTTGCAAGGAATCGGTAGCCCGCATCTAGCTCGTTTGATTGAGGGCTTGGATCCTATTCCAGAGTTGGCAGGCTTGATTAGCTCAGCTATTTCGCCGGATGCACCCCATATCATCACCGAGGGCAATATTATTCGGACCGGTTTTGATGAGACCTTGGATCAGTATCGGCTTGTGCTGAGGGATGGGACCGGATGGATTGGGGATCTGGAAGTCAAAGAACGTGCTAACAGCGGCATCAGCAATCTGAAGATTGATTACAACAAAAAGATGGTTACTATTTCCATGTGACCAATTCCCAGTTGGCTCATGTGCCTAGTCATTTCTTCCGCAAGGCGACCCTGAAAAATTCTGAGCGTTTCGGAACGGAGGAGCTGGCCAGGATTGAGGGAGAGATGTTGGAGGCGCGTGAAAAATCTGCTAATTTGGAATACGAGATTTTCATGCGGATTCGCGAGGAAGCTGGCAAATACATCCAGCGCTTGCAGGCCTTGGCACAAACGCTGGCAGCTGTAGATGTCCTGCAGAGCTTTGCTGCGGTAGCAGAGCAACAGCATCTAGTGCGCCCCGTCTTTACTGCAGAGCGCTGTCTGCAGATTGAAAAAGGCCGGCATGCTGTTGTGGAAAAGGTCATGGGTGCCCAAAGCTACATTCCAAATAGTATTCTGCTGGACCAGGAAACGGACATCCAGCTGATTACCGGGCCGAATATGAGCGGGAAATCGACCTATATGCGCCAGTTGGCAATCATCGTCATTATGGCACAGATGGGATCTTATGTGCCTGCTCAGTCTGCCAGTCTGCCGCTATTCGATGCGATTTTCACTCGTATTGGTGCGGCAGATGATTTGGTGTCCGGCCAGTCCACTTTTATGGTGGAGATGATGGAGGCCAATCGGGCCATTCGACAAGCCAGCGAGCGTTCGCTCATTCTCTTTGATGAGCTGGGCCGTGGAACGGCGACTTACGATGGGATGGCGCTGGCTCAGGCTATTATCGAGCACATTCATCATTATACTGGTTCCAAGACCCTCTTTGCCACCCACTATCATGAGCTGACAGCTTTAGAGAATAGCTTGGAGCATTTGGAAAATGTCCATGTAGCAACCTTGGAAAAGGACGGACAGGTGACTTTCCTGCATAAGATTGAGCCGGGTCCGGCTGACAAGTCCTACGGGATCCATGTGGCGAAGATTGCCGGTCTTCCTGAGAAATTACTGGAGCGGGCGGATAACATTTTGAGTCATTTGGAGAGTCAGGATACAGGACTAGGCTCAGAGCTTCCTACCGAATCCAGACAAACGGTCACAAGTGGCGGAGCAGATGTCTCTTTTCGCAGAAGGAACGGAAAATCCAATCCTGACTGAACTCCGAGACTTGGACATCTACAATATGACTCCCCTGGAAGTCATGGCAGCAGTGGCCGAGCTCAAGAAGAAGTTGTAAAAACAAAGAGCAGACTTGCTAATTTCACAAGTCTGCTCTTTTTATTTCTCACGATTTTCTAGACAAACCGCTATTGATTTTTTGAATGTTGCGGTAAGTGCGGTAGTAGATGGCACCTGAAATGATTAGATAGATGAGAGTGAATTCCCCAACGGCAGTCAGTGTCAGGCTGAGTATTTTTTCTCTTGGGAAAAATCCAGCTAGGTTAGCTAAAAGTGCAAAGGTCAGAATCATCACACCATAGTGGCTGACAACGGAGCGCAGGATGCTCCAGTCTCTTTGAAAGAAGCTTCCGCTCCATCTGAAAATAGCTCCCATGATAAACCAGATAAGCATGCAGTAGAGCATGATGAGGGAAACATGGACATGCTGGATCAAAAAGAAGTGGCCGGTAGGAGAGCGAGGGTGCAGCGGTAGATAAGCTGGATTGTAAAAATAAGAAACAATCATGGAGAAGAAGAGACCGATGAAAATCCCTCCAATCCCTCCGAAAAAGAGTTCTTTAAGACGAGTTTTCATAATTTCAACCTTTCTTTAATGGATTTGAGATAACGGCGGGACGAGTAAGTCTGATCGCCGTTTTTCAGAAATATTTGAATCAGACCATTTGGAGTCAGCTTGAGGTGGCTGATTTATCGGCTATTGATAATCTCCGACTGAGAAATCTGCAGAAAATAGTCCGGCAGGACCTGCAGTAACTGATAAAGAGCTTGTTGAGCTCGATAGCTGTCTTTTGCTGTTCGAACCCGAACCTGACGGTTTTCTGTATAGATTTGGTGGATTTCCTTAGCATCCAGCAGATAGATTTCATCTTCTTTTTTGATATGAATCTTGTCTTCTTTGCCTAGATGTTGAGCAAAGTGGACCAATTCCTGAATACTTTCTGTCATGAGGCGAGCCTCAATGCTGACGGAGTCTTCGGTAACTTGAGAATCGATTCTTAGCTTAACTTTCATAACTTCCTCCTTTCACCTTTATTAAACCGCAACACGGCAGAGAAAACAAGCCCTTTTGTCTATGTGGCAGCTATTTGTGTCTATATGGTTTGGCTTGCGAGCAGAGTGGTTGAGAAAAGGTTCCCTTCTGATAGAAAGAGCCCAATGTGTTATAATAGATAGCAGAACAAATACGGAGAAAAAGATGTCAAAAATTATCGAACTTCCAGAAATTCTAGCCAATCAGATTGCGGCCGGTGAAGTCATTGAGCGGCCTAGCAGTGTGGTAAAGGAGCTGGTGGAGAATTCAATTGATGCGGGTGCAAGCCAGATTACTATCGAAATCGAGGAGGCCGGACTCAAGACTATCCAGGTAACGGATAATGGTGAGGGCATAGATCACGAAGATGTCCCTCTGGCCCTTCGACGCCATGCTACCAGTAAAATCAAGAAGCAGGCGGATCTCTTTCGAATTCGGACACTGGGTTTCGGGGCGAGGCCATTCCTTCCATTGCTTCTGTCTCGCGTTTTACCATTGAGACAGCGACTGAAGCTGGCCAGCACGGGACCCTGCTAGTTGCCCAAGGCGGTGAAATTGAAGAGCATGAGCCTACCAGCAGTCCGGTGGGAACGAAAATCAAGATAGAAGATCTCTTCTTCAATACTCCCGCCCGGCTCAAGTATATGAAGAGCCAGCAGGCTGAACTTTCCCATATCGTTGATGTGATTAATCGGCTTAGTCTGGCCCATCCGGAAGTGGCTTTCACCCTTATCAGTGACGGCCGCGAAATGACACGGACTGCCGGCAGTGGTAATCTGCGTCAGGCTATTGCAGGAATCTATGGTTTGGCAACAGCTAAGAAAATGGTGGAAATCTCTGCATCGGATTTGGATTTTGAAGTGAGTGGCTATGTCAGTTTGCCTGAGCTGACTCGTGCGAATCGGAATTATATTACCATTCTCATCAACGGCCGCTACATTAAGAATTTCCTGCTCAATCGCGCTATTTTGGACGGCTACGGCAGCAAGCTGATGGTAGGTCGTTTTCCACTCGCGGTCATTAATATCCAGATTGACCCCTATCTGGCTGATGTCAATGTCCATCCGACCAAGCAAGAGGTGCGGATTTCTAAAGAACGGGAACTCATGGCCTTGATTTCGCAAGCCATTGCGACTAGTCTCAAGGAGCAGGATCTTATCCCAGATGCTTTGGAAAATCTAGCCAAATCAACTATTAAGCGTGCGACTAAGCCCGAACAGACCAGTCTCCCACTTAAAGAAAATCGCCTCTACTACGATAAGGAGCAGAATGACTTCTTCCTCAAACCACATGTGGCAGAGCAGCAGCTATCCTTTGAAGAGTCAGCAGGGCCTGTTCATGAAGCGACAAATGAAAGCAGATCCACAACCAACTTCGGTCAAATTTGCAGAGAGAAAGCCAGTTAGCTATGACCAACTAGACCATCCAGAGCTTGATCAGGTCAGTCTGGAGCGGGCTGTGGATAAGTTGGAACAGGAAGAGAAATCAAGCTTCCCAGAGTTAGAATATTTCGGCCAGATGCATGGTACTTATCTCTTTGCTCAGGGCAAGGGCGGTCTTTACATTATTGACCAGCATGCTGCTCAAGAGCGGGTCAAGTATGAGTATTATCGGGAGAAGATTGGGGATGTGGACAATAGCCAGCAGCAGCTCTTAGTGCCCTATATCTTTGAATTTCCAGCGGACGATATGTTGCGAATCAAGCAGCGGATGAAGCTGTTAGAAGATGCTGGCATCTTTTTAGAAGAGTACGGAGCCAACCAGTTTATCCTCCGCGAGCATCCCATTTGGTTCAAGGAAGAGGAGATTGAAGCCGGCATCTATGAGATGTGCGATATGCTTCTCCTGACCAAGGAAGTTTCTATCAAGAAATATCGAGCAGAACTAGCCATTATGATGAGCTGCAAACGCTCCATCAAGGCCAATCACGGTCTGGATGACTACTCTGCGCGTGACTTACTCTTTCAGCTGTCCCAGTGTGACAATCCTTATAACTGCCCACACGGCCGGCCGGTCTTGGTTAACTTTACCAAGTCGGATATGGAAAAAATGTTCCGCCGCATTCAGGAAAATCATACTAGCCTACGTGAGTTGGGGAAATACTAAACTTTATAGAAGATCAAACAGCCCTAGTCATAGAACTAGAGCTGTTTTTGATGTTTGAGCTGAACTTGTGTCCCAGCAAGTAAATCAGCTGGATGGCGTTTGTCCTTGCGAAGTAGTCCCATCAGCAGAAAGATCAAGAAGAGAATCCCTGCTGAAGTTGACAAGAAAATTGACAGGGCATCTGCTTGATAAGCACTACGGATAGCTCCCAGATGCCCCAGCTGCCAAGGGAAAAACTTGATAGCAGAGCGCAAAAGGCTGTGGGAAAGGCTCCTATGATTGTAAACCAACTGTAAACCTGCCCAACGCTTGCCAAGACTTCCTTTTCGATAGTCTAGCCAAGCAAAGATGATAGTTAGAGGCAGGACGGAGCTAGAAAAAGCCAGAAGTTGGCTCTGAGCTTCAGTGAATGAAGGAATGCCTCCTAGAACCAGATTGTAAAAGCCCATAGCTAGTAAAAAAAGAGAAATGAGATAGAATGAGATGAAGAGCCAGTCTCCAAACAGCTCTTTTAGACGAGTTTTGACTGGTAAGGGATTATCAGTTTTTAGTTTCATCTTGAGCACCTTCTTTCTTAGAATACTCATCAAGGCTTATAACCTTGTCCAGATACTTGTTCTTGATCTTTAGCGCCTTGTTAATAGCCATTGCTGATGCGATTAAGAGGAAAAAGGTCAACCAGACCAGCGCAGTGAATTTTGCTGGAAAGCTAGAACCTGCGAAAAAGAGAAAGATAGCCAGGGCTGATACAAAAATATACAAAACCTGCCAGAAGCCATAAGATTTCACTTCTTTGTAGTAGCGATCTTTTTCGTCTTCTGAGAGGACGGGTTTTATTTCCGGCTTGTCGCTGTCTTCTAAAAGCAGATAATCCGTCGTCACCTGGAAAATCTTGCTCAGCTCTACAACTTTTTCGAGTTCTGGCAGTGCTTGGCCAGACTCCCACTTGGAAATGCTCTGACGAGAGACATTGATTTGTTCAGCCAGTTTCTTGTGACCAGCCTTTTTCTTTTCTTAGTTCAAATAATTTATCAGCGAGTTTCATTGTGACAGCCTCCTTTTCTTTGCTAACTCTATCCTAACAACTTTTAGTTATCTTGAGAATACAGCTTCCTGTACATTTTGTCAACCACCGGTTGCACTTCTATTTGCAGTTTCCAGACAGAAAATATGATATACTAGATAGGCAAAATGATACAACAAGAAGGAAGATTATGTACGAATATTTTAAAGGAATCATCAGTAAAATTACAGCCAAATACATTGTGTTGGAAGTCAACTCTATCGGCTATATTCTTCATGTGGCCAACCCCTATGCTTACTCAGGACATCTCCATCAGGAAGCCAAGGTCTATGTGCACCAGGTGGTGAGAGAAGACGCGGAGCTCCTTTACGGCTTTGCGACTGAGGAGGAGAAGCAACTCTTTCTCAGCTTGATCTCAGTCTCAGGTATTGGCCCAGTGTCTGCCCTGGCTATTATTGCGGCGGATGATAATGCTGGCTTGGTGCAGGCCATTGAGCAGAAAAATATCACCTACCTGACCAAGTTTCCTAAGATTGGCAAGAAAACAGCCCAGCAGATGGTGCTGGACTTAGAAGGCAAGGTAGTGGCGGCGGATGGTCCGGCAGAAAGCAAGACACCCGTCCAGAATGTGGATAATCAGGAGCTGGAAGAAGCCATGGAAGCCATGCTGGCTCTGGGCTACAAAGCTGCTGAGCTCAAGAAAATCAAGAAATTCTTTGAAGGAACGACGGATACAGCAGAAAACTATATCAAGTCTGCTCTTAAGATGTTGGTGAAATAGGAGAAAGTTATGACCAAACGCTGCGGCTGGGTAAAAATGAACAACCCCTTGTATGTGGCCTATCATGATGAGGAGTGGGGAAAGCCCCTTCATGATGATCAGAAGTTATTTGAATTGCTCTGCATGGAGACCTATCAGGCTGGACTTTCTTGGGAGACCATTCTCAATAAACGTCAGGCTTTTCGGGAAGCTTTTCATTTCTATGATGCCCAGAAAATTGCTCAGATGACGGATGCGGATCTGGATGATTTGTTGGGCAATCCCGACATCATCCGTAACAAGATGAAAATTTATGCAACTAGGGCTAATGCCCAAGCTTTTTTGGCTGTTCAAAAGCAGTTTGGCTCTTTTAATGACTATATCTGGTCCTTTGTAGATTTCAAAACGATTGACAATGAAATTTTGGACTACGAGGAAGCACCAACTAAGACCGAGCTTTCAGAAACTATGTCCAAGGAGCTGAAAAAGCAAGGCTTCAAATTTGTCGGTCCTGTTTGTGTCTATTCATTCCTAGAAGCAGCTGGGCTTATCAATGATCACGAAAAGGATTGTGACTTTAATCCACATAAAAATACCGTTTGAGAAAGATTCTCAACGGTATTTTTCAATTTCTTCTTTTAGAGATTTTACTAGCTCTTTTTCATCGGCAAGTTGTAGTAGAGCAATCCCTTTTTTTATTAATTCGTTATCATTTTTGCAAATTCCAAGTCGAATCTGTGAAAGCCCGAGGGAATCATAACGTTTTTCTTTTTTTGACAAATCGTAAATGTATTTAGTAATTTCAGCGCATTCTCTCTTTAATCCATTATAAAGATAGATGGTAGAAAGGTTGACTAAGAGTCCGATTTGTACATTATTCCCATAGCGAAATGATTTGTATTTTTTTATGCTATTTAAAAATCTTTTGGGTAAATTGTTTGATATTTTTCTAAAGGGAAGAAATAAAGGATAGTAGAAAGAAGTCGAAAATCACTTTCATACCAAGTGTCCTGTTTTTCTAAATACGCCCAAATTTTATTGGTAGTAGCATTAATTTCTTTTGTCTCAGAAATGCCATTTTGTCTCAGATGAATAGTAATATTGATGCTATCTAAAAGCATGTTTAATCGGAATATCGGAATGTTTATATAGATATGCCTCGCATTCTCTCTTCAATTGTAACAAACCTTTCGTCCCTACAATAGACTCACCTTGGTTATAAAGAGAATTTAAAATTTTCTGCCGTTGACTAGGTTGATAATAATCACAAATATATTTAAATTCTTCTAGTGTCATATCTATCTGGCGAAGTAAAAAAATCATGGTATCGAACTTTGGCACAACTTGCCCGCTTTCAATTCGTGCCAAAGTTGAGCGAGCTAAAAAAATCTCTACAAATTTCTTCTTGAGTCAACCCTTTTGATTTCCTAATTTCTTTATAGATTTTTTTCCATAATCCCAACGCATAAGAACTCCTTTTTTTAAAATGTTACTAAAAGCTACATTTTGAAAAAAATATTTTAAAAATAGTATATCATGAAATAAAAAAAGGAGAGCAAATGTGAAAAAAATAGTGTACAATTTAATTTTTACTGGCAGTAATGTCAATAATTACTACAAGTGTATTTCCATGGTGGTGGTCATGGTGGTAAAGTAAATAGCATAGGAAAGGGGCGAGTCCAATGGACTAAATAATTCAAAAAAAGTAGGCAAAGATTAAATATATATATATTTAAAAAAATTAGAATCTATAAAATTAAATGAGGTGAGACCAATGGGGTCGTTGATTGTGACTAGCTAAGCTATAAATTGGAAAGGTAAAATATTCTCTAAAAAAACTATAAAATATTCAATATAGGAGTGTAGTTATGAAAATAAGAATTAAAAAAATAAAACATTAGCTTTATTAGCTACAGTTTCTTTAGGTTTTGGGCTAACTACTATGACTAGTATCGTTAGTGCAGAAGTAGCATATCCAGCCCCATATCCGATTATTGATGAATGGAATTATGGTGTGAATGATAACTATGGTTATTCTAATTACTATGTTAAATCTCCGAATAATATTGGTTCAAATCTTCGATAACTAATCTTTGGGGAACTGTTAAGTCATCTGATTCTCAAAAATATGGATGGGCAATGTCAAGTTCAACAAAAAGTTGGAATGATGTTCGATTAAATGCACATTGGAACTACTTTAAATTTTAACAATAGTTTATGAAAGTTGGAAGACCCAATAATATTATAGGGTCTTTTATAATATAGGTAGGAGCTTATGAAATTAAAATTAGGTGTTATAGGACTCTTTTTTTGCTTAATTGCTGCCATTGGTCTGGTTAGTATTAGTGATACTCAAAAACCAATACCTTTACCAATTGATGGTGCCTTCTCCATTCAAGGGAAAAGCAATCTTTCTAATGAAGAAGTGTATCAAATGATTAGTGGCCTATCAGAAGAGAAAAAAGTTAAAATATACAAGCCGGTGGTTCAGAATTCAGGACAGTTGACTTATATAAATCTTGATGATGCCAGCCATGAACAATTAAAGTCTATACCGATAACAGGGATGTACTATACTCTAGGGGAAATAGATTCAAATGGTTTAAAAAAACTTACGTCTACAGGTCTGCAAGTAGTATATATGGCTTACCCTTGGTATATGGGAGGAATGATACAATTTACTGGCTCTTTAAGATTTTTGTTAATGATTTCAATTTACTTAACCTTATTAGTTGTTTTATTTGTTGTTAGAGCGAGAAAGATTAAAGAAGGGGTGATAAGACGTTCTTTAGGATTACCTATGTATAACCTAAAAAAGGATTACTTAATTTCTGTTACTTTTGAGCTGATTTTAGTTGCTTTATTGATGGTTTTCTATGGCTCTTTTCTGGGGAGTGGTCTCTTCACCTATAGTTCCAAGTTATTCTTCTCTCTACTTCTAACCAATTTTATAATTTTTCAAATTATTGATGCTATCACCTTTGTTCTATTTTGGTTGACTATCAAGGTTGAAAAACCTATTGAAATTATAAAAAATAAGGCCAAAAACAGCCTCATTTTTATCGTATGGCTTGCGGTTATTTCTAGCATAATAGTTGTTTCAGGAGTCTTTTTACGGGAAACAAAGGCTAGTCAATCAAAGATAAATATACAGATAAAGCATTTAGAACCATGGAGTGCAGTAAAAGATTGGAAAAGACTAGAGTTTTTGGGTATTGAAAATGAATCTGTTACTAATGGAGAAGAAGCAAATGACTCAGGAGCTAAGTATATAGAGATTGCTAAAGCCTTAAAAAAACTGGATTTTATATATATCAAATCATCTTCAGCCTATGTTCCAGATTTTATGAAAACTTCTCATGTTACAGAAGATTTTTCTAAGCAATTAAAAAGTGATGGGATAACGAATCCAGAGGTTAATAAAGAGCTGGTTTATATCAATCAAACAGGTGCTAAGGTACAAAATAAAGTTAATGGAACAAACTATCGTATTTTAGATAATAAAATAGCAACCATCTATATTCCTAATAAATTTAAAGAGAATAAGGCATCAATCGAGAATACGGTTGTAGCAGAACAATTTACTGGTACAAACTATACAAAAGATGATCTTACGGTGCAAGTCATTCCTGATGGGCAAGAATTTTTCTATTTCAATGAAAATGGCAGTAGTGTCCCTGAAAATAAAGATAATCTACCTTTGGAAAGTGTGACAAATAGTAAGAGTAATATAGTGGTTGTATTAGATACTGATAAAATGGTAGAAACTAACGATTTTATTTTGGCAAGCAATATCATATATAACTCACTTTTTAGTCCAGAAGCAATTAAGGACATCAACGATTTGAGTGCTAGTTTGAATTTTTCAATCAATCCAGTCGAGGTTTACCAAACTGTGAAACTTAATATTCAATCTTTAGAGCACCAAATTCTCCTTTCAAAAATACTGCAAATAATTATTTGTGGAATTGTATTTCTACTCATTTATCAATATGCTCAAATGTTTGTTGCCTTAAAAACAGAATGACTATGTCAAAAAAATCATTTTTAGGCCTATCGAAAACAGGTATGGCCATTTCAAGTCTAAAAATATTTTTATGATAACGATTATAATGGTTATCTTATTGACATTTATCATGACAGGACAAATAGAGTTATTGTATATTGGTCTTGCTTCTTTAACGGTTTTAATGATGTCAATAATAATAAGTTTCAGAAAATTATCTGATAGATACACTCAAATTCTAAAAGGGGATGACTAATGACAATTGAAATTGTGAATGTTACAAAAAAATATGGCTCAAAAAGAAATATTTACAGATTTAAATTTAACCTTTGAAGCTGGGAAAAGCTACGCCTTGATTGGCGGTTCGGGTTCAGGTAAAAGTACCTTGCTAAACATTATAGGAAGGCTAGAAAAAATTGACAGTGGAAAAGTGTTAGTTGATAAACAGGATATTTGGAAAACCAAAGAAAGAACCTATTTTAAAAATACTATTGGGTATGTATTCCAAAATTATTCTTTGATAGAAAACAAAACAGTATATGATAATTTAAAACTCCTCAATAAAGACAAAAAGATTATATCTGAGATACTTGAAAAAGTAGGCCTTTCTACGGACTATTTAAAACATAAAATATATGAATTGTCTGGGGGACAAGCTCAGCGTGTAGCTATTGCAAGAATGTTAATGAAACCGCGTAAAATTATTTTAGCGGATGAACCTACAGGAGCCTTGGATAGTGAGATTGGGAATGAAATCATCAACTTATTATTGAGTGAAGCAGCCAAGAATAATTATGTTATTATAGCAACACATGATCCAGCTGTATATAGTAAAGTTGATGTTATCATTGATATAAAAGATATAGGAAGTCAGGCATGAAAAAGAAAAATTTATATTAGTTTGCTACTAGTCATTGGAATACTCGCAATCGTCTTAATTGGCAAACAAGTGATTAAAAAAGAAAATTCCAATAAACCTTCGGTGGATTTAACAGTCTATACAATCTCTTCGAATGATACCGAAAGATGGGATAAGGTAAGGCAAGTAGAAACAGAAGATGCTGTCTATCTAATATCTGTCAAAGAAGTAGCATCTTCAGAAGAAGTGTTTTCAAATATTATTGCAGATGGCACTGCTATGGGGTTTGGGGTTAGTGAAGAAGAAGTTAAACAATTTAACAATAATTTAGGAACTACTGTAGTAGATGCTAAAAAAATAATAAATTGATTGGGATAGAATTCTTCACTTTTTTTCTGATGATGGCAAGGGATTTTTCAGTAGCGAATTTTGATTACGGCAAAAAAAGAGTTTAATAATCAAAAAGAAAAAGAAAGAGTTCTATAAAAAAACTATACGAAGCGTTTAAAAAAATAATTTATGATGACACGACAAACGCATAAAAGACAAAAGTTCCAATAAATTTTTTTGAAATACAAATGATTGCTTTTATCGGATTTTTTTCATACTAATCAGGAAGATATTTGATACAAATTTAGTAAAAAAAGGAGTCGGATATGTTAAAGGGTTACCAGCGGAGTTAGAAACTGAAATGCAGCAGCTTGGAGTTAGTTATTCAGGTGTGGATCTTCCTTGGTATCTAGTACCTGTTAATTTTCTTTTTATGAATTTACGTTCTCTGGCAATTTGGACTCTATTCTTCGTTTTTGCAGTCCTCTTTTTTGCAGTCAAGATGCTTTATATCAAAAAAGCCATGGTTCAGCGTAGTCTAGGGCTCTTTGATCGGGACTTTAAGCGTTCTCTTTGGTTGGATGCGACCATTCTCTTAGGTGCAGGAATCTTTTCTTGGTTGCTTTTTGTTTTATGGCAAGGAAGTTTGTCTAATGTCTATGTAAAAACATTCAGCATTCTATCATGTTTAATTTTTTTGGTAAGTATCTGAACAAGGTGATTGCAGTTTTACTTTCCTCTTTTTCTTTGCGACTTTACATTTTAGACATCTCTTTTTAACAGAATTGAGTCAAACAATTTGCCGATTTTCTAGTGAAATTTTCTTTGCTATCTTATATGTAAAAAGCGAACGCAATCTTTGCTTGCCTGCTCTCTTTCATATGTCTCATAATAGGGTGACTCTGTTTCTTATTTCATAGAAAAAATTCCTTGGTTTTCTAACATCCAAGGAATTTTGTTTATTTATCCTTCTGCATCCAAATCTTTTCCTTGATAAAGATGCGCAGCTCGAAGAAAAGCATAAAGAGAGTGGAAATGAGGAAGCCAGCCATAAAGATATGGTGTAAATAGGCAAAGATGGCAATTTCAACCAAAGCGGAGAAGAGGTAGAAAATGACCAAATAGTGCCATTTCTTGGCCTTGCTGTCTTCGATAACCTTTTTCTCCAAGCGCTCATCCTCCTTGATGAGTGTGTCCAGACTGATATCAAACTCCCGACTGATAGCGATGAGATTTCCAATATCAGGGATACCTTTTTCGCTTTCCCAGCGGGCAATGGCAGAGCGGGAAACCTTGAGCCTTTCTGCCAAAGTCTCCTGAGTGAGTTGATTTTGTTGACGAATGCCTTTGAGAACTTGTGAAATTTTCATGGTGATCTCCTTTCTTTAAATAAAAATATTTAGAGGATTTCCTTTTTTCATCTTTATTATAAAAATAATGAAACCATTTGCCAATAGCATTTTCCTAACAATCCAGTTATTCTGCATAACATCAGTCATTCTTAAAAGTTTTCCACAGCATGTTGACAAGTTTGTCAAGGAGCTTGACAGTTCTTTTTATTTCCTGAAATGAAAATCAACTTTTTTAAGATTTTTTGTGATAAAATAAAGCCAATTCCGAATAGTAAGGTAGGAGGTTCTATGAAAGCAGAAATTATTGCTGTGGGCACCGAGATTCTGACGGGTCAGATTGTCAATACCAATGCCCAATTTTTATCTGAAAAACTGGCGAGTCTGGGGATTGATGTCTATTTTCAGACAGCAGTGGGGGACAATGAAAATCGTCTCCTCTCTGTTCTAGAAATTGCTAAAGGGCGCAGTAATCTGATTATCCTGACTGGAGGCTTGGGGCCAACAGAGGATGATTTGACCAAGCAGACCTTGGCTAAGTTCTTAAGACGTGAGCTCAATTTTGACTCACAGGCTGTGGAAAAGCTGGATCGCTTTTTTGCTAGTCGACCGGATTATGCCCGAACGCCCAACAATGAGCGTCAGGCCCAGCTGGTCGAAGGCTCGACGCCGTTACCAAATGCGACCGGCTTAGCTGTTGGAGGATTGTTAGAAGCAGACGGAGTGACCTATGTAGTCTTGCCTGGCCCGCCTAGCGAGCTTAAGCCTATGGTTAATAATGAGCTGGTTCCCCTCTTATCCACAGGTCAGAAATTGTACTCACGGGTGCTGCGTTTCTTTGGTATCGGCGAGAGTCAGCTAGTGACTATTTTGTCAGAGATGATTGAGCAGCAGAGTGACCCCACAATTGCTCCTTATGCGAAGACAGGGAAGTTACTTTGCGATTGTCCACCAAGGCCTTGAGTCAGGCAGAAGCTGACACCAAGTTTGAGGCTGTGGAAAAGGAAATTTTGGCACATAAGACTTTTGAGGGACAGTCACTGTCAGAGATTTTCTATGGTTATGGGGATGAGAATTCCTTGGCACAGGTGGCTTTCGACTTGCTCAAGAGCCAAGGGAAGACGATTTCAGCGGCGGAGAGTCTGACAGCCGGCCTCTTTCAAGCGACTTTGGCTGATTTTGCTGGAGCCTCTTCCATTTTTTCAGGTGGCTTTGTCACCTACAGCATGGAGGAAAAGAGCCGGATGCTGGATATTCCGTTGGGAGAACTGGAGCAGCACGGTGTCGTTTCAGCTTTTACGGCTGGGAAAATGGCAGAGCAGGCTAGAAAGCTAACCGAAAGTGACTTAGCTGTCAGTTTGACAGGTGTGGCAGGCCCAGATTCACTGGAAGATTATCCTGCAGGGACTGTTTTTATCGGCTTAGCTAGTGCTTCAGGAACGGAAACTATTAAGGTCAATATTGCTGGACGCAGTCGTCGTGATGTGCGGAAAATTGCTGTTCTGCACGCCTTCAACCTAGTACGAAAAACTTTATTAAATAGCTGAATTTTGGTATAATTAACAGATGGCCAAAAGACATTTTAGAAAAAACAGGAGAAATAAATGGCAAAGAAACAAAAAAAATTAGACGAAATCTCAAAGAAATTCGGCGATGAGCGCCAAAAAGCCTTGGATAATGCCCTGAAAAACATTGAAAAGGACTTCGGTAAGGGAGCCATTATGCGTCTTGGCGAGCGGGCAGAGCAAAAGGTTCAAGTCATGAGTTCTGGCTCTTTAGCCTTGGATATTGCTCTTGGTGCTGGTGGTTATCCTAAGGGACGGATTATTGAAATCTATGGTCCGGAGTCTTCTGGTAAGACAACCGTTGCTCTTCACGCAGTTGCTCAAGCACAAAAAGAAGGTGGTATCGCAGCCTTTATCGATGCTGAGCATGCTTTGGATCCGTCATACGCGGCTGCTCTGGGTGTTAATATTGATGAGTTGCTGCTGTCTCAACCTGACTCTGGAGAACAGGGACTGGAAATTGCCGGCAAGCTGATTGACTCAGGTGCGGTAGACTTGGTGGTTGTGGACTCCGTTGCAGCCCTGGTACCGCGTGCGGAAATCGATGGCGATATCGGTGACAGCCATGTTGGCTTGCAGGCTCGGATGATGAGCCAGGCTATGCGCAAGCTGTCTGCTTCTATCAACAAAACGAAGACGATTGCAATTTTCATTAACCAGCTGCGCGAAAAAGTTGGCGTTATGTTTGGGAATCCTGAAACAACACCAGGTGGACGTGCACTGAAGTTCTATGCTTCTGTCCGTTTGGATGTTCGTGGTAATACTCAAATCAAGGGAACTGGTGATGAGAAGGATACCAATGTTGGTAAAGAAACCAAGATCAAGGTCGTTAAAAATAAGGTAGCTCCGCCATTCAAGGAAGCCTTTGTAGAAATCATGTACGGAGAAGGTATTTCTAAGACAGGTGAGTTGATTAAGATTGCAACTGATTTGGATATCATCAAAAAGCTGGTGCTTGGTACTCCTACAATGATGAAAAAATCGGCCAAGGTTCTGAAAATGCTAAGAAGTACTTGGCTGATCATCCAGAAGTCTTTGATGAAATTGACCGCCAGGTCCGTGTACGCTATGGTTTGATTGAAGGTGATGACTTGGCAGAAGTGGTTGGCAACAAGACTGACAGCCCTGTGGAAACGCTGGAAGAAGTGACTCTGGATTTGGACGATGCCATTGAAATTGAAGAGTAATTTTGCAAAATAGGTCGCAAGACCGATGGTTTTTGTGATATAATAGACTACGATATTAGTATCGTGTAGCGAAAGGAGTACTTACATGATCACAATCTATACTGTCTCAAGTTGTACTAGTTGTAAAAAAGCAAAAACCTGGCTAAACGCTCATCAATTAACTTATAAAGAACAAAATTTAGGCAAAGAAGGCATCACCAAAGAAGAACTTCTGGATATTTTAACCAAAACAGAAAATGGTATCGCGAGCATTGTTTCATCAAAAAACCGCTATGCTAAGGGTTTGGGTGTTGACATTGAAGAGTTGAGTGTCAACGAAGTTCTTGACATCATCATGGAGACCCCGCGTATTTTGAAAAGTCCCATTTTAGTGGATGATAAACGTCTCCAAGTTGGTTACAAAGAAGATGATATCCGTGCTTTTCTGCCACGTTCTGTTCGCAATGTTGAAAATGCAGAAGCTCGTCTGCGTGCAGCTCTCTAATCTTTGAATATAACTGAAAGAGTCGGGAAGAGAATCTCGGCTCTTCTTTTTGTTCGGGTTGACAGAGGGCTTTGGCGACTGGATGGATTGACAAGGAGCACAACTGTGATACAATATCTCTGAGGAGGATTGAAGATGAAGAAAATTTTATTAGGACTGGGATTGAGTGTGGCACTGTTAGCAGGCTGTGGACATAAAAAAACAGAGACGAATTCGAATGCGGCTGACAAGAAAGAAATCAGCAATAATCTGCCAATCATGGATAATGCCAAGCAGCAGGAAGTGATTACTCGGACACTTGTTTTTCCAAAGGATGAACGAGGAAACCAGCAGAGTCGGACAGTGACTTATCAAGGAGAGCATTTCAAACGCTTGGTTATTGAAAGGTTGACTGCTACTGATGCTGAGATGAAAGAAGCTATCAAGCAGATGGGGCTGGAGGAAGCACAGAAGTCGCTCAATGAGTCACTGGAGCAGGATGCAGACTATGTGCAGGCTCGTGGACTTCAAGGTTTTAGCGGCTCAGTGACAATTTTGAATGAGAATGAGCTAAAAATGACTTCCACCTATGATTTTGAGAGTCTAGATATCGAAAAAGCGGCAGCTATGCCTTATTTTCAAAATCTCAAGCTCAAAGAAATGATTAAGCTGACGCCAGAAGAATACATCAACAATCTCCTGATGAATGGAGCAGAAGAGCAGAAATAAGCTGCTCTTTTTTATTACATTTTAATGACAGAGTGACAATCAGTTTGACAGCGCTTTTTTAATCATGATATGATGTAGTTAACTTATTGTTTAAGGAGTTAAGAGATGAAAAAAGTATTCATTTACTTATTTGCTACTCTATTATGCTTAACCGCTTGTGGTCAAAAGACTGAGCCAACTGTCAATCATTCAGACCAGCAAAAGACCGATAAAAGCGTTGTCGAGAAATCAGAGAGTATTACCAAATCTTATCAAACGGATCAGGTATTTGAGGGAGGGAAAGAAACCAGAGTTCTAACCCTTACATACAAAGGTTCTGAGTATGAAAAAGTTATTCTAAGAATCAATAGGACTATTCCTGCTAATATCAAAGAAACGATGGGAGAGGATGGTATTTCATCAGCAAAAAATGAATTGTTAGAGACAGCAGAAAGTTTACTTGGATTGGATAAAATTGAAACAATCAATGGCATTGATATGCGTGCAGATGCTACATCAGATGAATTTTTATTTGTGATTAGCGTAAATCCTAAAGAGCTCGATTTTGAAGCTGTTAAACAAATTCCAACTTATGGGGAACTTTTTGGTCAAATTCAGACTTTGAGCCCAGAGGAGTTTTTAAATAATTTTAAGGGAGAGAGTGGTGTAGAGGTACCAAATCTTTCTGAATAACATTGCCTCTATCCATTCTGCAAAGAGCAGCTTTTAGAGGCTGAAAGTTAGAGCATACAGATATCATTGAAGAATGAATTAAATTTGTGAAAAGCCTTTAATTATGCTATAATAGGGATATTCTAAAGAAAGAGGGTGTAATTGTGGGATTTACAGATGAAACAGTACGTTTTAATCTCGATGATTCAAATAAAAAAGAAATTAGCGAGACTTTGACAGATGTCTACAAGTCGCTCAATGACAAAGGATACAATCCAATCAATCAAATCGTGGGATACGTACTCAGTGGTGATCCTGCGTACGTACCTCGCTATAACAATGCCCGCAATCAAATCCGCAAATACGAGCGCGATGAGATTGTTGAGGAGTTGGTTCGTTATTATTTGAAAGGACAAGGCGTCGATCTCTAATGAGAATTATGGGATTAGATGTGGGCTCGAAAACGGTTGGGGTTGCCATTAGTGATCCTCTTGGTTTTACGGCTCAAGGACTGGAGATTATTCCGATCCATGAAGAAAAGGGCGAATTCGGCCTAGAGCGCTTGGGTGAGCTGGTTAAAGAGTACAAGGTTGATAAGTTTGTTATTGGCCTGCCTAAGAATATGAACAATACCAGCGGCCCTCGAGTGGAGGCCAGCCAGGCTTATGGCCAGCGGGTTTCTGAGCTGTTTGGTCTGCCGGTTGATTATCAGGATGAGCGTTTGACGACGGTGGCTGCTGAACGCATGCTGGTGGAGCAGGCGGACATTAGCCGCAGCAAGCGTAAGAAAGTCATTGATAAGCTGGCAGCGCAGCTGATTTTGCAGAATTATCTGGATCGAAATTTTTAGAAAAGAAATGAAGGAGACACTAGTATGACACATGATCATAACCATGACCACGAGCATGAAGAGCGTGAATTAATCACCTTGGTTGACGAGCAAGGAAACGAAACTTTATTTGAAATCCTTTTGACCATTGATGGCAAGGAAGAGTTTGGCAAGAATTATGTTCTTTTGATTCCAGCTAATGCGGAAGAAGATGAGAACGGTGAAGTAGAGATTCAAGCTTATTCCTTTACTGAAAATGAAGATGGCACAGAAGGCGACCTGCAGCCAATCCCAGAGGACTCAGATGCTGAGTGGGATATGATTGAAGAAGTCTTCAACAGCTTTATGGAGGAGTAAGACTGGCCTAGCCTCGCTTCCAGAAATGGACAAGCGCAGGCGAGATGCTAGCTGAACTTGACAGATGAAGGAAGTAGCCAAGGCTCGGCTATTTTCCATCTCATATCATAAAGATTAGAAAGAGGAGCGAGTTGCAATTCAGATTTGAGTTCTGCTTCGCTGCTCTTTTTAGGTAAAAAAATGAATGAAATTGAAGAATGGCTGAATAGCCGAATTGGTCTAAACTTTCGTTCGGGTCTAGGGCGGATGCAGCAGGCTGTAGCTCTTTTGGGAAATCCTGAGCAGAGTTTTTCAACGATTCATGTAACTGGTACAAATGGCAAAGGCTCTACTATTGCCTTCATGCGTCAGCTGTTTGCGGGGCATGGTCGCAAGACAGGGAGTTTTACCTCGCCCCACATGATTAGTATTCATGATCGTATCTGTATCAACGGCCAACCGATTGTTCCAGCTGATTTTATCCGTCTGGGTCAAGAGGTGCAAAAGATGGAGCAAGAACTGCTCAAAAGTCATGACCAGCTGTCCTATTTTGAAATTCTGACCTTGATTGCCTTTCTCTATTTCAAGGAGCAGGAAGTAGATCTGGCCTTGATTGAGGTGGGGATCGGCGGACTCTTGGACACGACTAATGTCATTACGGGAGATATTGCGGCCATCAGCTCCGTGGGCTTGGACCATCAGGAGACTCTGGGAAGGAGCTTGACGGCGATTGCGGAGCAAAAGGCAGGGATTTTCAAGCCGGGGCGACCAGCGGTCATCGGGCCGCTGCCAGAGGAATCGCGATTGGTTTGTGACCAGCGAGCTCAGGAGCTGGGAATAGAACTCTATCAGTATGGTCGTGATTTTTCTCTGACTAATCAGACTTTTTCCAATTCGACTACGACCCTATCCAATCTTGAACTTGGTCTCAAGGGAGGCTATCAGGAGGAAAATGCAGCGCTGGCTCTGCAGGTTTTTCTGCTCTTCATGCGGCAGCAGGGCTGGGAGATAGATTCTGCTAGGATTCGGACGGCCTTGCAGGAGACTCGCTGGGCAGGGCGTTTGGAAGAAGTCAGTTCAGGTATTTATCTTGATGGGGCCCATAATCTTCCTGCACTGGAAAGGTTAGTGGAGTTTATCCAGAGCCAGAATGACAAAGAATGCTTGCTTCTTTTCGGTGCTCTCAAGCGTAAGGACTATAGCGCTATGCTGTCTTATCTGCGAGAGGCTCTGCCAAATGTTCTGATGACAGTTACTTCCTTTTCTGATGGAGATTCCCTTGGTCAAGCTGAAGCGGAAGGCTTCTTATACATAGAGGATTATCGGCAGCTTATTCAGAACTTTCAGGAGAAACAAAACGATAATCAACTGCTTTTCATTACGGGATCCCTCTATTTTATTGCAGAAGTTAGAGCTTATTTGACAAGTTTATAAATTGACCGCCAGAGTCTCGCTTTGGTACAATAAAGACAGAAGAAAAAGGAGAATACTATGGCAATTTCTAAAAAGTTAACGATTTCAGGTCTAACTGCTGCGGCTGTTTTGGCCTTGGCAGCCTGCGGTTCTAATCAGAACCAGACGGCACCTTCCTCTCAGTCTCAGTCAGTCGCTTCCAGCAAGACAGCAGAGTCTTCGTCAGTAGCTAGCACGTCTAGTGCGGCCAATAACAGCTTATCTGCTTCAGCAACTTCTTCTGAGCAAGCAGGCAATGGCGAGCTGGATGGCAGCTACCAGACAAGTCATGAAGGCGATCAGCTGACCTTGCAGATTTCAGGCACTACTGGCCAGCTGACCAAGGTTGAGGCGGATGGTGAGCAGGAAATTGAACAAGTTCAGATTGATGCTACCAACCAGACTATGGTCATTGGAGATGATGTCAAGCGCTATCGCATTGAGGGCAATCAGCTGACAATTGAGGATCTTTCCCAAGAGCCTTATGATGATGACACACTGGTCTTTACGAAACAATGATGAAAGAGCCCTGTCTTGAATAGGGCTTTTATTTTTATCGGCCGTAATTTAGCGGTGAAATTATAAAGATAGCGGTGTTTAAATGATATTCTTGAATTTTCATCCACCAGAAATACAGTTTGCATTGATATAAACGTTGTTTTAAGGCAGTTTTACTGCTATACTAGAATATATGCAATGAGATAGGAGAGTGTATGACTTTCAGGAAATTCCGCTTATTAATGTCAAAATACGGTTTCAGCATCATTATTATGCTGCTGGAGCTAGCCTTTGTCTTTGTTGCGTTCTTCTATTTTAATGAGATTGCACCCAACTGGCTGTCAGTGGCGATGATTGTTTTCCTGTATATTGGAACCATTTTAGCGATTGTCAACCGCAATATGCCGCCTGAGAGCAAGGTGACCTGGCTCCTGATTGCTGTGGTGCCCGTATTTGGCTTCCTACTCTATCTGATGTTTGGCGAGCGGCGGCTGTCTAAAAAAGAAATGATTCAGCTGGAAAATATGGACTCTATGAAATTTCGAGAGGACAATAGCTATGAACTCCGTGTTCAGCTGAAAAAGGAAAACAAGTCGGCTTACGGTATTATCAAGTCGTTGCTGAGTATGGACAATAATGCGGATGTTTATGACGGTACAGTTTCTCGCTATTTTCCTATCGGTGAGGAGATGTTTGAGGCCATGCTGGCTGATCTGCGGGCTGCTGAGAAATTCATTTTTCTGGAATTTTATATCATCGATGAAGGGCTGATGTGGGACAGTGTTCTAGAAATCTTGGTCGAAAAAGCTGCGCAGGGCGTTGAAGTCAAGTTGCTCTATGATGATATTGGCTGCATGGCTACTTTGCCAGGCGATTATACGCGTAAGCTGCGCAAGATGGGCATCGAGGCTTATAAGTTTAACAAGGTGATTCCGCGAATGACGGTATCCTACAACAACCGTGACCACCGCAAGATTTTGGTCATTGACGGTCAGGTTGGCTATACTGGCGGCATTAATCTAGCTGACGAGTATATCAATCATATTGTTCGTTTTGGCCACTGGAAAGATGGCGGTGTACGCTTGGAAGGTCGGGCAGTTAAGGCTCTGACGCTGCTCTTTCTCATGAACTGGTACATCAACCGCGGGGAAATCACAGGCTTTGATAAGTACCATCTGGAAAATAAAGCTGTTGAAGGCAAAGGGCTTTACGTTCCCTATGGCAGCGGGCCTAAGCCTATTTATAAGGGTCAGGTTGGCAAAACGGTCTATCAAAATATCATCAGTCAGGCTACGGACTATGTCTACATTACCACGCCTTATCTGATTATTGACTATGACTTGACGGAGGATATTAAGAATGCTGCTATGCGGGGAGTGGATGTCCGCATCGTGACCCCTTTCATTCCGGACAAGAAGCTGATTCAGATTGTTACCCGCGGAGCCTATCCGGATCTGATGGAAGCAGGGGTTAAGATCTTTGAGTACACGCCAGGTTTTATCCACAGTAAGAACGTGGTGGCTGATGATGAATTTGCTGTGGTAGGGACGATTAATTTTGACTACCGCAGTCTGGTGCACCATTATGAAAATGCAGTTCTGATGTACCATACGGAGAGTATCCCAGCTATCAAGGAAGATTTTGAAGCCATTTTTGAAGCTTCTGAGGAAATTCTTCCTGAAAATCTTGATAGCAGCTGGTATCGTCGCCTTATCAAAGAAATCATGCAGCTCTTTGCACCTATGCTCTAATGCCGGAGGAGGGTAAGTTCTGCAGAAATATACAGAAAATCTGAGGCGGAAGTCTCAGATTTTTTTGTATGTGCTTTTGCGGTTTGTGCTGAGATATCTTTTTGTCATTCTCACTTTTATATGGGAACGGATTTTTGCTCTGTTTTTACGAATGTAAAAAATAAAGGAATTTTTTAAGATGATAATGGAGAAAATTTCCAGTCAGCCGCTTGCTTATGAAACGAGAGAATATCGCTGTTTTCGGGAATTGGAGGAGCTGGCTAGAAGCTATAATACTCAGAAGAAGGGGCAAGAGAAAGCTGACAGGAGGACAGGAATTTGATATACTAGATGGGACTGATATCAAGGAGAATATTTTATATGCATGATACAACGGAAGAAAAAGTTTTAGAGGTTTCAGAGGAGCAGCTGACTAGGGCTGAAAGGTCTGAGCAAAAATTCACCAAGCCAGAGCCAACGCCCTATTTTTTGACGCTCTTGTGTAGTTTGGCTATCAGCCTATTGAGTGTGGTCAATCCTTTTTTGACCAATCTAGCAACGAATTTACAAAGTCAGAATCTCTATGCCGGCTGGGCCATGACTCAGGGGCAGGTGCCTTATTCGCAAATATATGGGACCAGTGGTCTGCTTTACTATCTGATGGCTTGGACCAGCAGCCTGGCTTTTGGCCAGCTTTTGTGGATGGTCTTTCAGACGCTGGCTCTGTGGCTGGCTGGACTTTTCCTACACAAGACCTTGGTGCTCTTACAGCCTAAACAGGACCTATCGCGCAGCCTCCTGCTTCTCTTTTACCTGCTAGTCTTTGCCCTTGGATTTGGCGGTCTTTACTCTAGTATTTTTGTTCTGCCCTTTATTTTTTGGAATCTATCTTTTTTAGTGCGCTATTTGCAGGATTCAATCAAGGATGAAAAGTTCATTCTATATGGAGCTTTTGGAGCTCTTGCTTTTATGATTGATCCGGTTTCCAGCCTAGTCTTCTATTCTTTGACTGCTCTGGTGCTTTTGGTCTACAATATCGCAGCCAAGCGTGCGGCTCGAGGCTTCTATCAGCTTTTAGCTGGTCTCTTTGGCTTCTCAGTGATTTTTTATCCTATCGGCTACTTTACTGTTGCCAATCAAACCTTTGGCCAGGCTATCAGTCAGGTGACCTATGCTTGGGATTCCATCAGCTTAATTGGCAGTCATAGTCTTTCTAATTTGATTTATTATGGCTTGCTGACGGTCGGTCTAGGTTTCATTTCTGCTTTGGGTGCCAATCTCTTTTCAAGAGAAAAGGGGCAGGCAACCAGCCTGCGCGTCTTGCGCGTTATCGGCTTGCTAGGGCTTTTCATTACTGTCTTTGCGACTTTTATCCTGCCAGATCAGGGCAGTTATCAACTGCTTCCGGCCCTGCCTTTTGCCATGATTCTTTTTGCTTTGTGGTTCAATAAAGGCAAGCAGCAGGAACCAGGGCGTCATCGTCGGAATCGTCGTCGCCCTACGATGTGGACTTCTTATCTCTCAGGCCAGTTCTTTCTGCCACTCTTAGCCATCTTTTATCTGATTGGCTATCCTTTGGTGAATGAGTATATCCTTTCCAGTGGTGTATCTGCTGAAAGAAGTGAAGCGGCTCAGTATATTAAGGAAAAGACCAAGGACGGGGACACTATCTATGCTTGGGATACCTCGGCTAGTCTGTATCAGAAGAGCGGCCGCCTATCAGCTGTTTCTCTCTTGTCTCCAACTTTGTATGTGGGAACAGCTGAAAATCGTTTGGGTCTTCAGAAGGGACTTGAAAACAGCCAGCCCAAGTATATTTTGGTTAACAATGATGTCAAACTGCTGTCAGATGTGAAGCAGCTAATTTCCCAAAATTACCAAGAATCTGACCTCAAACTCGACCATTTCAAGCTTTATCAACTTAAGTAGTAAAAAATCAATATGTTGTGTATAAAAAGAAAAAATAACTTTTTTGCCACAACATATTGATTTTTAATTTTAACGTGCTATAATGAGTCTTGTATCGACTTATTTATAAAATACTGTTCTTTGGATGAACTGCTGTCGGAGATTTCTTGGAAATTTCTTAGCAAGCGATAGGTTTAAAGAGACTTGATTTGTCCTAAGGGCAGAGAAAAGGATGTGTTCGTGATGATTTTAAGGGAAGAGAAGTTTGAAACTGCTCCAGCAATTTATGTGGAGAAGCGGGACGGCCGCAGAGTGGCTTTGATGTGTCAAAGATCTATAAGGCTATGGTGCGGGCAGCTCAGGAAGTCGGTCCGCTGAATCCAATGCTGGAAGCCAAGCTGGAAGCTATCACAGACCGTATTGTGGCAGAAATCAGCAGTCGCTTCGCTAAGTATGTCAAAATCTATGAGATTCAGAACATCGTTGAGCATGAGCTTTTGAATGCCAAGGAATATGCCATTGCAGAGAACTACATCACTTACCGCACCCAACGGGATTTTGAGCGCTCAAAAGCGACTGATATCAACTTTACCATTGACAAGCTTCTTAACAAAGACCGTACGGTGGTCAACGAAAATGCTAATAAAGACAGTGATGTCTTCAATACCCAACGGGATTTGACGGCTGGGATTGTTGGCAAGTCCATTGGGCTTAAGATGCTGCCGCCTCATGTGGCCAATGCCCACCAGAAGGGGGACATCCACTACCATGATTTGGACTACAGCCCTTATACACCGATGACGAACTGCTGTCTGATTGACTTTGACGGCATGCTGAAAAATGGCTTCAAGATTGGGAATGCAGAAGTAGAGAGCCCCAAGTCTATCCAGACTGCGACAGCTCAAATCTCGCAAATCATTGCCAATGTAGCTTCCAGCCAGTACGGCGGCTGTTCGGCCGATCGGATTGATGAGGTCTTGGCGCCGTATGCTGAGCTTAATTATCAAAAGCACCTCAAGGATGCAGAACATTGGGTTCTACCAGATAAGCAGGAAGAGTACGCTTGGGCGAAGACCAAGAAGGACATCTACGATGCCATGCAGTCGCTAGAGTATGAGATTAATACACTCTTTACCTCTAACGGTCAGACTCCTTTTACTTCGCTGGGATTTGGTCTGGGGACCAATCGTTTTGAGCGGGAAATTCAGAAGGCTATTCTCAATATCCGTATCAAGGGACTGGGAAGCGAGCAACGCACAGCGATTTCCCTAAGCTGATTTTCACCCTGAAGCGTGGGCTCAATCTCGAGCCGGGAACGCCGAACTACGACATCAAAGAACTGGCTCTGGAGTGTGCCACTAAGCGCATGTATCCAGATGTGCTTTCTTATGATAAGATTATCAACTTAACTGGATCGTTCAAGGTACCGATGGGCTGTCGTTCTTTCTTACAAGGTTGGAAGGATGAAAATGGTCAGGAAGTCAATTCCGGCCGTATGAATCTTGGTGTCGTTACTGTCAATCTGCCGCGGATTGCGCTTGAGTCCGAGGGGAATTTGGATAAATTCTGGGAACTTTTTAACGAGCGGATGAATATCGCTGAAGATGCTTTGGTCTACCGAGTGGAGCGGACCAAGGAAGCCAGTCCAGCCAATGCACCGATTCTTTATCAGTATGGGGCTTTTGGTCAGCGTCTGGGCAAGTATGATCAAGTAGACCAGCTCTTACTCACCGTCGTGCGACGGTTTCCCTAGGTTATATCGGTCTGTATGAAGTGGCAGCAGTCTTTTATGGCGGTAATTGGGAGACTAATCCTGAAGCTAAGGACTTTACAGTTGCCATTGTCAAAGATATGAAGCGCCGGGTGGAAGAGTGGTCCGAGCAGTATGACTATCATTTCTCTGTTTACTCGACGCCATCTGAAAGCCTGACCGACCGTTTCTGCCGTTTGGATACAGAGAAGTTTGGTGTAGTTCCGGATATTACTGACAAGGAGTACTATACTAACTCCTTCCACTACGATGTACGCAAGAATCCAACACCTTTTGAAAAACTGGACTTTGAGAAGATTTATCCTGAAGTAGGAGCCTCAGGCGGCTTTATCCATTACTGTGAATATCCTGTGCTGCAGCAAAATCCAAAGCACTGGAAGCAGTTTGGGACTATGCCTATGATCGGGTTGGCTATCTGGGAACCAATACACCGATTGACCGCTGTTACAAGTGTAACTTTGAGGGAGATTTCACGCCAACCGAGCGAGGCTTCACCTGTCCAAACTGCGGCAACAGCGACCCCAAGACGGTCGATGTAGTCAAGCGGACCTGCGGTTACTTAGGAAATCCGCAAGCCCGTCCGATGGTTAACGGCCGACACAAGGAAATATCAGCTCGGGTCAAGCATATGAATGGCTCGACTATTAAGTACGAAGGAAATTAAGATGGGAAAGTATCAATTGGACGACAAAGGAAAGGCTCAGGTGCAGCGTTTCCATGAAAAACATTCGCAGGGCGGCAGCAGCAAAAAAGAACGATTAGCCAAACTGCGTCAGCAATTTTTAGAAAAGAACAAGAAAGAATAGAAGTCAGAGTGGGGCGCAAGGCGGTCTCACTCTCTTCGTATCAGGAGGAAGTATGGAACTGAGACGACCGAAGCTAGAAGACAAGGAAAAGATTTTAGAGATGCTGGCTGACTTTGAAGCAGCTGGCAGCCGACAGGACGGCTTCTTTGGAGGAGCGGATTTTGTCTACGAGGACTGGCTGGAGACGATTCAGCTCGCCGAAGCTGGTCTAGGCTTGCCAGAAGGTTTTGTGCCTTACATCCAACTAATCTCTTTTGCTGCAGATGGTCAGGCAGTGGGCTTTCTCAATCTGCGCTTGCGGCTCAATGACTATTTGCTCCAAGAAGGCGGGCATATCGGTTATAGTATCCGTCCTTCTGCGCGTGGGAAGGATTGGCAAAAGAGCAGCTGCGACAAGGCTTGCAAGTAGCCAAAAGTAAAAATATAAAACGAGTCCTAGTGACTTGCGATAGTGACAATGAAGCCAGCCGAGCAGTGATTTTAGCTAATGGCGGAGCTTTAGAGGATATTCGAGCTGGGAAAGAGCGTTACTGGATTGATCTTGATTAAGGAGGGAACATGGAGCTAAGAAGACCAACTTTGGAAGATAAAGATGCGATTTTAGAGATGATTGCTGAGTTCGATGCAGCAAAATCCTATATGCACGGTGGCATGGGCTCCACTTGGAAACGAGCAAAGGATTATGAGGATTGGTTACAAATGGTGAGACGACAGGAAGATGTGGCAAACTTGCCAGCAGGTTGGGTTCCTGCCATCCAATTTTTATCCTTTGATGAGACCGGCTTGCCTCTGGGATTTTTAGCTCTGCGCTTGTCCTTAAATGACAAATTATTTGTGGAGGGCGGGCATATTGGCTATTCTATCCGCCCCAGTCAACGCAGAAAGGGCTTGGCTAAGTTGCAGCTAGAGTTAGGGCTGGCAGAGGCTAGAAAGCAAGGATTAGAACGAGTGCTGATTACCTGCGATGAAGACAACGAAGCCAGCCGCCGCACGATTCTCTCTGCTGGCGGTGTTTATGAAAATACAATCGACAGAAGTCAGCGCTACTGGATTGATTTGGAGGATGAAGATGAACAATCCCAAACCTCAAGAATGGAAAAGTGAGGAGCTGAGCAAGGGGCGAATCATTGACTATAAGGCCTTTAACTTTGTAGATGGCGAAGGCGTCCGCAACTCCCTCTATGTCAGTGGCTGTATGTTTCACTGTGAGGGCTGCTATAATGCAGCAACCTGGTCTTTCAACGCTGGCATTCCCTATACGCAAGAGTTGGAGGAACAGATTATGAAAGACTTGGCGGAGCCTTATGTGCAGGGACTGACCCTTCTAGGCGGCGAGCCTTTTCTCAATACAGGCATTATCCTGCCATTGGTCAAGCGAATTCGGAGAGAGCTGCCGGACAAGGATATCTGGTCCTGGACGGGCTACACCTGGGAGGAGATGATGCTGGAAACGGAGGATAAGCTGGAGTTGCTGAGCCTGATTGACATCCTAGTAGACGGCCGTTTTGACATTACCAAGAAGAATCTCATGTTACAGTTTCGTGGATCTTCCAATCAGCGAATCATTGATGTGCAGAAGTCCCTTCAGTCAGGTCAGGTAGTCATCTGGAACAAGCTAAATGATGGCCTCCAGGCCTATAAGCAAGTTGACAGGGATAAGATGCTTTAAAAAAGAGGTTGCGTCTCTTTTTTTATTGTCAAAAGTCATAAAGTATAAGGTCAACAAGAACAAAGAAGAAATTTACCGAAAATTAAGACATTCCGTCCTTTTTTTGTTAACAAATTTTTGAAAAAAATCCAAATATTTTTAAAATATTTGGGTTAATAAAAAAAGTATATTTGTGGTATAATAAAATGTATTTATATTCAGGGAGTAAAAAGGGAGAATTATGAATCACCATAGGAAAATTATGCCTACTTCAAAAAAAGGACGGAAGCTCAGGCTCTTTAATGCCGCCTTGCTTGTATTAGTGGCCCTCATTTCAGGCTTATTAATTTTTTTCAATATTTAAAAAAATAATGTTCTAGCATTTCATCACCTAAACCTTATTATAACAGTTGTTCTAGGGGTCGTAGTTCTTCTATCCTCCTTTTTTGTATGGAAAAATATATTTCAAGTTTTCACTCTGATATTACTTTTTTTAGTTTTGATTGTAACTTCAGGTGGAATGTATGGTTTAAAAACTCTCATCGACTTGTCGAACGGGGTCAATTCATCATCCAATTACTCTGACATTGAAATGGGAGTCTATGTCAGATCTGATAGTGAGATTACGGATATCAGCCAGATTCAAAATGTAATGGCTCCAACTGGGAATGGAGATGGAGAAAATATTAATTCTTTAATAGAGCATCTTAAAAAGACCAAGAGTCTAGAAATCTCAGTAACAAGTACCTCATCCTATATTGCTGCTTACAAAGGGCTAGTTAATCATGAGTCAGAAGCAATTGTTTTAAATAATTCTTTTGAAGACATGCTGGCTTCCCATGATGCTGACTATGCTTCAAAGATAAAGAAAATCTATACTTATAAAATCACCCGTCAAGTAGAGACTGGCAAGCGCAGTGATGCTGCTGATGCGGATGTCTTCAATATCTATGTCAGTGGTATTGACACTTATGGGTCTATCTCATCTGTCTCTCGTTCCGATGTCAATATCATCATGACGGTCAATCGCAAGACCAAGAAAGTCCTCTTGACTACAACTCCTCGTGATTCTTATGTGGCGATTGCAGACGGAGGAGCTGGGCAGATGGACAAGCTGACCCATGCAGGGATTTACGGAGTAGATGCTTCTGTCCACACGCTGGAAATCTTTACGGCATTCGCATTGACTACTACGTTCGTCTGAACTTTACTTCCTTCCTCAAGCTGGTAGACCTGCTGGGAGGGATTGATGTTAAAAATGACCAAGAATTTACCAGCCGACATGGCAATCATCATTTTCCAGTAGGGAAAGTCCATATGAACTCAGACCAGGCATTAGGTTTTGTTCGCGAGCGTTACTCTCTTCAGGGTGGCGACAATGACCGCGGGAAAAATCAAGAAAAAGTTATCGAAGCAGTCATTAAAAAGCTGACTTCAACTAGTGCTTTGAAGAACTACAACGAGATTATTTCCGGCTTGCAGGACTCTATCCAGACCAATATGGAGCTGCCTGTTCTTATGAATCTGGTCAATACCCAGCTGGAGTCAGGTGGAAGCTATCAAGTTCAGTCACAAGCCATCAGCGGAAATGGCCGCATGGATCTACCATCCTATGCTATGCCAGATTCCAATCTCTACATGATGGAAATCCAACCGGAAAGCCTTGATAATGCTAAGGCAGTGATTCAGCAGGTAATGGAAGGGAAAACGCCATGATTGACATCCATTCTCATATTATCTTTGATGTGGACGATGGTCCTAAGACTCTTGAGGAAAGTAAAGAGCTACTTGAGGAAAGTTATCGTCAGGGAGTTCGGACGATTTTTTCGACTTCCCACCGTCGAAAGGGTATGTTTGAGACATCTGAAGAAAAGATTCAAGAGCATTTCCAAAAGGTTAAAGAACTAGCACCACTTATTGCGCCAGATCTTAATATTCTTTATGGTGCAGAAATTTATTACACTAGTGATGTTTTAGAAAAATTAGAGCAGGGGTTGCTTCCTACATTAGGAGAAACCCAATATGTGTTAATCGAGTTTAGTATGGCGACTCCGTATAAGGAGATTCATACAGGTTTGGGAAATATTCTTCGCTTAGGCTTGACACCAGTTGTTGCCCACATTGAACGCTATCATTGTCTGGAACGTGATGAAAGGAAAGTTCAAGAGTTGATTGATATGGGTTGTTATACTCAGATTAACAGCTCTAGTGTTTTAAAACCAAAACTATTTGGCGATTCCTACAAATTTATGAAGAAGCGTGCTCACTTCTTTTTGGAGAGAGAGATTTAGTCCACTTTGTTGCGAGCGATATGCATAATATAAGTAAACGACCAACTTATATGAAAGAAGCCTTTGACTTAGTTGAAAAAAAATATGGTTCACAACGGGCGACAGCCTTGTTTGGAGCTAATCAGCAGAAACTATTGAACAATGAATTAATTTAGGAGGATTCATGGAAAAGAAAGAAAATCAAATGATGGAAATAGACGTTCTCTCAATGCTTAGAACCTTATGGTTAAAGAAGTTCACCATTGTATTAGGAGCGGTGGTGTTCGCTTTGTTGGCTTTAGGCTATAGCGCTTTTATTGCGCCTAAAGTTTATCAAACTACGACCCGAATCTATGTGGTTAGCCGACAAAACACGACTGAATCGGCTTTGACTAATCAAGATTTGCAGGCTGGTTCTTATTTAGTAAAAGACTTCAAGGAAATTATTTTATCGCAAGCTGTGCTATCTCAGGCAATTAGTGATTTACAATTGAAGATTTCCCCAGCAGAGCTTGCTAAGAATATATCTGTCTCAGTGCCTGTGGATACTCGTATAGTCTCTATTACAGTTAAAAATAAAAGTCCAGAGGAAGCTGCACGTATTGCAAATTCCTTGCGTAATGTTGCAGCAGAAAAAATTATTGAAGTAACAAAGGTTCCAGATGTAACAACACTAGAGGAAGCTGAAATTCCTAAAGAGCCTTCTTCTCCTAATATTCGCCGAAACATTCTTTTGGGATTTTTAGTTGGAGGACTAGTTTTTGCTCTTGTTATTATCACTGTAGAGTTAGTAGACGATCGAGTGAAGAAACCAGAAGATATTGAGGATATTTTAGGTCTAACTCTTCTAGGGGTTGTACCAGATATGAAGAAAATGTGAGGGAGAGAGAAAATGGCAGTTTTAGAATTAGTAAGAAAGAGAAGAGACTTAGTAAAGTTAACAGAAGAATACTATAATGCGCTCAGTACTAATGTTCAATTGAGTGGTGCGAACATTAAGGTAGTTGAAGTAACTTCTGTCATGCCGAATGAAGGGAAGTCGACGACATCTACCAATCTAGCGATTGCATTTGCTCGGTCTGGGTATAAGACTTTGTTAATTGATTCGGATATCCGTAACTCTGTGATGTCAGGCGTTTTTAAGAGTCATGGTAAGGTTTTAGGATTGACAGATTTTTTATCAGGGCAGTCAGATGTTAAGGCTATCTTGAATACTACAGATATTGCCAATTTGCATATTATTTTAGCTGGACAGCCTTCCCCTAATCCGACTGGATTGCTGCAAAGTAAGAATTTTGAAATTTTATTAGAAGCTCTCCGTACTCGCTATGATTACATTATCATCGATACATCACCAATTGGGTTAGTTATTGATGCTGCTATTATTGCTCAGAAATGTGATGCAAGTTTGTTAGTGACAGAAGCTGGGGCTGTCAAGCGTAAAGCAGTAGCTAAGGCGAAAGAACAGTTGGCACAGACAGGAACACCGTTTCTAGGTGTTGTACTAAATAAATTTAATGTTCAACTAGAGCGTTATGGCTCCTATGGTTCTTATGGAGGTTATGGGGACTACGGAAATTATGGGAAATAGAAATTCATAAATGTTTAGGATGGTTAGGAGCTTCTTATGTTTAAAGATAGGAAAGAATTTCAAAAAGCAGAACTTGGCTTTATTCAGCTTTTTGTCGTACTCTTTACTGGCTTTTTAGTAAGTCCTTTAAAAGAAACGGAGATTAATCAGTCTAGTATTTTAGTGTTGTCATTACTTCATATCATTGCTTTTTATGCGAGTGATTTCTACTATGAAATATTAAAACGAGGCTATTTAGAAGAATTTATTTTCACTATAAGATACAGCATCTTTTTATAGCTTAGCAATTAGTTTTTGTTTCTTTTTATGATGGAAGATCGATTTTTCGATATCTAGAAGAGGACTTGTCTACTTTGTTATTATAAATGCCACCTTAGTTTATTTTTGTTAACTTGGCTTTTTAAACGTTATCATAAGTCAGTCTATCCCAATTTAAAAAAAATAGTAAAAAGAATTTTTTTCTAATTACTGCAGGAAATGCTTTGGAAAAAAAGTTTTTTTGATCGTTTACAGAGTTCGTCAGATATAGGGGGAAAAAAATTGTAGCAGTGTCTTTACTAGATGACGCTCCTTTTAGTAGCCCTAATACAAAAAATGTTCCCAAAGAGCAAATTATCTCTTTTGCGACACGTGAAGTAGTAGATGAAGTATTTATTAATCTTCCGAATGAAAGCTACAATATTGGTGAATTCGTTTCACAATTTGAAGCGATGGGAATTGATGTTTCTGTAAATATCAATGGATTAAGTTTTATTTCTATGGGAGAGAAACGGGTTCGAGAAGTTGCGGGTTTGAGTGTAGTCACTTTTTCAACAAACTTTTATAAGTATGGCCATGTGTTAGCGAAACGTATGTTGGATATTATTGGTTCTCTGGTCGGTCTCTTCTTCTGTGGCTTAGTTGCGCTTGTTTTAGTTCCACTTATCAAGAAAGATGGAGGGCCTGCTATCTTTGTGCAGGAGAGAATTGGAAAGAATGGACGACGCTTCAAGTTCTATAAGTTCCGGTCAATGTATACTGATGCGGAGGAACGGAAAAAAGATTTAATGTCGCAAAATACCATGGTCGGCGGAATGTTCAAAGTCAATGATGATCCACGGGTGACCCCTATAGGACGCTTTATTCGTAGAACCAGTTTGGACGAACTACCGCAGTTTTACAACGTTTTGATTGGTGATATGAGTCTGGTTGGGACACGACCGCCAACTGTGGATGAGTACGAGCAATATACACCAGAGCAAAAACGGCGTCTTAGTTTTAAGCCAGGAATCACAGGTCTTTGGCAGGTTAGCGGCCGTAGTCAAATTACAGACTTTAATGAAGTGGTACGCTTGGATATTGCTTATATAGATGAATGGACGATTTGGTCAGACATCAAAATTTTGCTAAAGACATTTAGAGTCGTATTGGCTAGAGATGGAGCAAAGTAGGGGGAATTGTTTTTCGTAGTTAGGAGGAGTATGAAAAAGTCAGTCTATATCGTGGGATCTAAAGGTATCCCAGCTAAATATGGTGGATTTGAGACCTTTGTTGAGAAGTTAACTTCCTGCCAGGGAAATTCTAATATCCAGTACTATGTGGCTTGTATGAAGGAGAATTCAGCCAAGTCTGGGATTTCAGAAGATATTTCGAGCACAACGGGGCTATTTGCTATAATATTGACGTGCCTAAGATTGGCCCAGCTCGAGCAATTGCCTACGATATTGCTGCACTAAATAAGGCTATTGAACTAGCTAAGCAGAATCAAGATTCTGAGCCGATTTTCTACATTTTAGCTTGTAGAATTGGACCTTTTATCGGGAGTATCAAAAAGAAAATCAAAGCACTAGGGGGCAAGATACTTGTCAATCCCGATGGCCATGAATGGCTGCGAGCTAAATGGAGCATGCCAGTGCGCAAGTATTGGAAAATTTCCGAGGCGCTGATGGTTAAGCATGCAGATCTCTTGGTTTGTGATAGTGAGAATATCGAATCTTACATAAAAGCAGATTATACGAGATATGCTCCAAAGACGACCTACATTGCCTATGGGACGGATATAAGCAAGTCTGGGCTGTCTGCTAACGATGACAAAGTTCAGTCATGGTACCGGAAAAACGGAATTACTGAGAATGAGTATTACTTAGTTGTTGGGCGCTTTGTGCCAGAAAATAACTACCAAGCCATGATAAAGGGGGTTATGGCATCTCATTCTAAAAAAGACTTTGTTCTGATTACCAATGTTGAAGAAAACAAGTTTTACAATCAGTTGCTCAAAGACACGGGGTTTGATAAAGATCCTAGAGTTAAGTTTGTTGGGACAGTTTATGACCAGGAATTGCTCAAGTACATTCGGGAGAATGCATTTGCCTATCTTCATGGCCACGAAGTTGGCGGAACAAATCCGTCTCTATTGGAGGCCTTGGCATCTACTAAATTAAATCTCTTATTGGATGTTGGTTTTAATCGTGAAGTAGGTCAGGATAGTGCTATCTACTGGAAAAAAGATGAACTAGCAGATGTGATTGAAAAAGCAGAGGAACTGTCACCGGAAGTAATCGCAGATTTGGATAGAAAATCAAATCAGCGCATTGTGGATGCATTTACCTGGGAGAAGATAGTAACAGATTACGAAAGCTTATTTGAAGGATAGGAAATGAAACGGATTTTATACTTGCATGCTGGTGCAGAAATGTATGGAGCAGATAAGGTTTTATTGGAATTGATCAAAGGATTGGATTCCAAAGAATTTGAAGCTCATGTCATCCTGCCAAATGATGGTGTTTTAGTCGAGGCCTTGCGTCAGGTTGGGGCTCAGGTCAGTGTGTTGGATTATCCGATTTTACGAAGGAAGTATTTTAATCCCAAAGGCATTGCCGACTATATTCGCTCTTATAATTTCTATGCTAAGCAAATCGCCCTCTATGCTCGAGAACACAGTATAGATATGGTTCACAATAATACAGCGGCTGTTTTGGAGGGCATCTATTTGAAACGCAAGCTCAAGCTGCCTTTGATTTGGCATGTTCATGAGATTATCGTCAAACCCAAAGCTATTTCTGACTTTATCAATATGCTCATGGGACGATATGCAGATAAGATTGTGACGGTGTCCCAAGCGGTCGCTAATCATATCAAGCAGTCTCCCTTTATCAAAGATAGCCAAGTGGAAGTGATTTATAACGGTGTCGATAATGCTGTCTATTATCCAATGGATGCGTCTTCTATTCGTGAAAAATTTGACATTGCGCAAGATGCACTTGTGATTGGCATGATTGGTCGGCTCAATGCTATCAAGGGACAAAATGATTTCATAGAAGCAGTCGAGCCACTTTTGGAAAAGAATGAGCAAGCGGTGGCTTTCCTAGCTGGAGGTGTTTTTCCTGGTGAAGAATGGCGCTTAGAAGAACTAGATAAGAGAATAGCTTCTTCATCTGTTGTGTCACAAATTCATCGTATTGATTACTACGATAAGACTTCTGAACTTTATAATATGTTTGATATCTTTGTCTTACCAAGTATAAAACCTGATTCCCTACCTACAGTAGTCCTAGAAGCCATGGCTTGTTCAAAACCAGTTGTTGGTTATAACAATGGGGGAATAGCTGAAATGGTAGTAGATGACAAAAGTGGTTGCTTAGTCAAACCAAATCGTCCTCAAGAACTTTCTAATGCCATTTCTCTCTTACTAGATAGTTCTGAAAAAAGAGAAAAATTTGGGCGAGTAGGATATCAGAGACAAAAAGAGCTGTTTTTCTTTGGAGAGTTACATCAAGAACTTTTTCGGAGTTGTATAAAACAGATAGAAAAAGATTAGTTATGAATAAAATAGATTTTGTTGTTACTTGGGTTGATGGGAATGATCCTGTGTGGCAAGAAAAAAAATCAAGCTATGATGGCTCGGTTAATACTTCTAAACAGAGTATGAATTCAGTCAAGGCTTACCGAGAATGGGGGACCTTTAAATATTGGTTTAGAGGAGTTGAAAAATTTGCTCCTTGGGTCAATAAGGTCTACCTCGTGACCGACCAGCAAAAAGCCAAGCTGGTTAGATATAAATAGTGAAAAAAATTGGTGTTGGTAGATCATACAGAGATTATCTGTAATGACTACCTGCCAGTTTTTCTGCCAATCCTATCGAAAGTAACATCCATCGAATCCCTGGTCTCTCAGAGCATTTTGTTTTTTTTAATGACGATATGTATTTGACAGCTCCAGTCGAGCCGACAGATTTTTTCTCAGAGGATGGTTTACCCAAATATAATACGGCTCTTTCACCGATTATTCCTGAGCGATATGGAACGGGGAATTTTCAGATAAATGACATGGAGATTGTCACTAGCTATTTCAGTCGAAATGAAATTTTGAAGAATGGCCAATTCTTTGATCCAAAGCAGGGATTAAAAAGTATCGTTAAGTCGCTACTATACAGAAATAGTCAGTTTATCTGTGGTTTCTGGGAGAGCCATCTGCCCTATCCTCTACTAAAATCAACGATGGACTTGGTTTGGGAAAAGGAAAAAGCTATCTTGGAAAAAACCTCAGCAAGTCGTTTTAGAAGTCCATCTGATACCAATGTTTGGCTCTTTAAATATTGGCAGATTGCCAGTGGTCAATACGCTGTCGGAAATCCTAAGTTGGGGGGACTCTTTTCTTTGGATAATGCCGGGGCAGATTTTTGGAGCTTGATAAACTCTGGGAAATACCAAATTATGTGTATCAATGACGGACATAATGTCCAAGATGAGGAGCAGGTGATGACGGATTTCGTCAAGGCTATGGACCAACTGCTTCCAGATAAAAGCTCATTTGAGATTTAAACTGTAAAACTAAGTAAGAGAAAGAAAAGAAAATATGATTTCGGTAATTGTGCCTGTTTACAATGTGGAGGACTACCTTCATTATGCCATGGAGAGTTTGGAACATCAGACCTACAAGGCTATGGAAGTCCTCTTGATTGATGACGGCTCGAGTGATGGCTCAGGACTCTTGTGTGACCAGTATGCACACCAATATGATTGGGTGACTAGCTACCACAAGGTCAACGGTGGCTTGTCTGATGCTAGGAACTATGGGGTCTTGAAAGCCAAGGGTGACTGGATTACCTTCCTAGATCCAGACGACTATTTGGAGCCCTGTGCCTTGGAATTGCTAGCAGAGCTACAAGGTCGTACCCAAGCAGATATGGTTAGTGGTAAAGTAGAGCCAACAGCTCACTATCATCGTTATCAAAATTTTCACTTGGATCAGCTTGATCTAAATCAAGTTAAGGTTTATGACAAGGCAAAGGCTCTGACTGAGATGCTCTACGGAGACCTTGTAACGGTCTCTGCTTGTGGGAAACTCTATCGGAAAGAGCTTCTTGAGAAAGCTCCCTTCCCCAAGGGGAGAATATATGAAGACCTCTATGTCATCAGTGAGCATCTCAACCATGCCCAATCCGTGGCCTTGTACCATCTTCCGATTTACCATTATTACCATAGACCTGGTAGCATTACTGCCTCGGCTTTCACACCCAAACAATATGAGTTTTACGAAGCAATTAATCATTTAAAAGAGGTTGTGAATACAGCCTATCCTGAGAGTTCTGAACTCCAAGAAGCCATCATTTCACGCTTCTTTACGGGAAGTCTTCTTATCTTTACGATGATTCAGGATGGAAATCCATCAGAGTTCAAGCGTCTTCAGGAACAGACAAGACCTTATTTGTCTCTTGTCTTGAAGAATGCTAGAGTTAGTAAGAAACGTAAGATTTTGTATGTTTTAATTACTAAGTATCCACGACTCTATTTTCACTTTAAAAGTTGGAAAAAAAGAATGCAATGAAAAATTGAAAGAAGTATTAGAGATTAGAAAAGGAAAAAGAAAATGTTAAGGATTGAACGTGATAAATTGCTTGTAACAGCAGTTTTAATAGTGTTAATTTCTATAGATATGATAAACACTTCTATGTTAGCACCGATTTTGCCTAATATTCCTAATGTGCTTCCTTTTTTGGCGATTTTGTTACTAGCTGTACGTTTTTCTTATATTCGCCACTATTCTTTAAGTTATTTAATTTTTGCGCCACTTCTTATTTTTGTAGGATTTATGGTTTATTATAAAGTTGGAAATCTTAATGCTTTAATGTACACGATGCTGATTGTCTTTCTTTATGATGCTGATATGGAAAGTGTGCTCAAAACGTATACTATAACAGCCTTGTTTTTTGTCGTATTAATTGCTGTACTATCCTCAATAGGAGTCATTCCAAACTTGCAGTTCGTTCAGTCTAGATCTGCCGGAGTTGTTGTTCGCAATTCCTTTGGATTTATTTATCCAACGGACTTTGCTTCCCATTGTTTCTATCTTTATACTGCTTTTTCTTACATCTTTAGAAAAAGATTTATTATTTTACGAACTTTTTTAGGATTGGGACTATCCTATTTTATCATTCGTTATTGCGACGCTCGTCTGAACGCGGCATCTATAGCTATAATGTCTCTCATTTTCCTTTATTTTTATATCCGAAAGAATAAGCCATTACGACTTTTTGCAGTACTTCCTTTGTCAGCGGGTATAGCATCGTCAGTCATGATCTATCTGTCCAATAAGTTTACTTGGTCCCAGCCTATATATGTTGCATTAAATAACTTTTTTAGCATGAGATTGCATTTAGGCCATGAAGCATTTAAAAAATATGACATTCAATGGTTTGGTACTCGTGGAATATCATTTGTTGGTTATGGAGGACGTACAGAATCCGTATTGAGCTATGACTATGTAGACTCTTCCTATGTTCAGATGTTGTTTACCTATGGGATGATTCCAGTAATTCTATTGGTTTGTCTATATATGATGCGGTCGTGGACCCTTTATCGTGAAAAAGATCATCTATTACTTGCTGTTTTGTCTTTGATTGCGGTCAACTGTATGTTTGAAGCCTTCTGGGTTCGTCCGTCTTATAATATTTTTATGTTTATTACATTTGCAGCATTGCCAGTGGGAGAACTGTTATCAAAGAAATCTAAAACGAGGAACTCTGTGTGAGAGTATTAAAAAATTATTTATACAATCTATCTTATCAGTTGCTAGTAATTGTTTTACCAGTCATTACTACGCCTTATATCACTCGAGTTTTTTCATCTAGCGCCTTAGGTTCCTACGGATACTACAACTCAATAGTGACCTATTTTATACTTTTAGCAACACTTGGCGTGGCTAATTATGGAACCAAGGAGATCTCAGGACATCGCAAAGAGGTTCAGAAGACCTTCTGGGGAATCTATAGTTTGCAGGTTTTGGCGACTTGTTTGGCGCTTGTTCTTTATATTGCTGTGTGCCTAATCATTCCATCCATGAATAATCTGATAGCCTATATTTTGGGATTCAGTTTACTTTCTAGAGGTCTAGATATTTCCTGGCTTTTTCAAGGGATGGAAGACTTTAAAAAAATCACGGTTCGGAATACAGCTGTTAAACTCCTAGGAGCTGCTTCTATTTTTATCTTTGTAAAAAAACCTTCTGATTTATATCTGTATATTGTACTGCTGGTTGGCTATGACTTGCTGGGACAATTGAGCATGTGGCTTCCAGCTAGAGAACATATAGGCAGACCTCATCTAGACATAGTTTATGCTAAGCAGCATATTAAACCGGTTATTTTATTGTTTTTACCCCAGATTGCTATTTCACTTTATATCACTTTAGATAGGACCATGTTAGGTGCCTTGTCTTCGACAACAGATGTAGGGATTTATGATCAGGCTCTCAAGTTTTTAAATATTTTGTTGACGATTGTGACTTCCCTAGGGAGTGTCATGTTACCGAGAGTATCCAATCTTCTGTCATCAGGTAATCAAAAAGCAGTTAATAAGTTGCATGAAATGTCCTTCTTGGTCTATAATTTAGTAATATTTCCGATGGTTGCTGGTATTTTGATTGTTAACAAAGATTTTGTCAATTTTTTCTTGGGCAAAGACTTCCAAGATGCACGCTATGCAATTGCTATTATGGTCTTTAGAATGTTCTTTATTGGCTGGACTAATATCATGGGGATTCAGATTCTGATTCCTCATAATAAGAATCGTGAGTTCATGTTATCTACGACCATTCCGGCTTTCTTTAGTGTAGGATTGAATATCTTATTGATTCCATCTCTAGGTTATATCGGTGCATCTATCGTTTCGGTAGCCACTGAAGGTTTGGTCTGGTTGATTCAGCTTTATTTCACTCGATCTTATTTGAAAGAGATAAAGATTCTTCCATCTATGTTGAAAATACTGGCTGCTTCGCTAGTCATGTACGGAATTTTGTATGTCATCCAGCCTTTGATTCACTTTCCTTCCGTTGTCAATGTATTGATTAGTGCGTTATTGGGATTATTAATCTATGCTGGATTAGTGTTAGCGTTGCGTGTCTTGAATGTTCAAGAATTGAAAAGTGTATTTAAGAAATAAGGATATGTTATGTATGATTATTTAATTGTTGGTGCGGGACTTTCAGGAGCTATTTTTGCTCATGAAGCTACGAAGCGCGGCAAAACTGTTAAGGTGATTGATAAAAGAGACCATATTGGCGGGAATATCTACTGTGAAAATGTTGAGGGAATTAATGTCCATAAATATGGAGCCCATATTTTTCATACATCTAACAAGGAAGTTTGGGATTATGTGAATCAATTTGCTGAATTTAACAACTATATCAATTCACCTCTAGCCAATTATCAAGGTCAGCTTTATAATCTTCCTTTCAATATGAATACCTTTTATGGCTTGTGGGGGACTAAAACGCCACAAGAAGTCAAGGATAAGATTGCAGAGCAGACAACCCATATGCAAGATGTTGAACCCAAAAATTTGGAAGAACAAGCTATTAAGCTGATTGGAACGGATGTATATGAGAAGCTAATCAAAGGCTACACAGAAAAGCAGTGGGGGCGTTCAGCGACAGATTTACCACCTTTTATCATCAAGCGTCTACCTGTACGTCTGACTTATGACAACAATTATTTTAATGACCGTTATCAAGGGAATCCAATTGGCGGGTATAATGTAATAGTTGAAAAATTATTAGAGGGTATTGAACTGGAGCTTGGTACGGATTTCTTTGAAGATCGTGAGAGATGGGAAGCGTCAGCTCAAAAGATTGTCTTTACTGGAATGATTGATCAGTATTTTGATTACAAATTTGGTGAGTTAGAGTATCGTAGTTTGCGTTTTGAACATGAAGTTTTAGACGAAGCGAACTATCAAGGGAACGCTGTCATCAACTACACTGAGCGTACAATTCCTTATACACGTATCATTGAGCACAAGCATTTTGAGTTTGGGACTCAGGAGAAGACGGTCATCACTCGGGAATATCCAGCGGATTGGAAAAGGGGAGACGAGCCTTATTACCCAATAAATGATCAGAAAAATAACGAAGTCTATGCGCAATATTTAGCAGAATCTAAGAAGAACGATAGAGTTATTTTTTGTGGGCGCTTGGCAGATTATAAATACTACGATATGCACGTAACCATAGAGCGTGCACTGGATGTTGTTAAAGAGGAATTGGGAAATTTTTAGGAATAATGGGAGATAAAGAGGACAAATGGTAAATTATTATCTAAAAGATTCATTTCTGCATAATGAGCATAAAAAAAATGCGGGAAATAAGGCGCGAGACGATGCGGAAGCAATCCTAATATCAGCAGGGTATAGGGGGCTAGCTCTTCGAGTAGAAAATTGGTACGAAATGAATTTTTTAAAGGCTCAGGAGCACAAATATCGTGCGATGAAAGCTGCTTTCGATCAGTTAGGTGATGGGGATGAATTACTAATTCAGTTTCCCATTATCCATCATACGTTTTTCATTTCTTCATTGATAAAGCGAGCACAAAAAAGGGGTGTAAAACTATATCTATTAATCCATGATGTGGAGACTTTGAGAAATTCGGCAGCATCTACAGTTAAGTTCCGTCATAAGTTAAGGAATTATTTTCAAGAAAAAAAGACCTTTCGACTTGTAAATGGTATAATAGTTCATAATGATACTATGAAGAAAGTTTTGTTCGAGCAAGGTGTACCGATGGAACAAATGGTTAGCTTAGAAATTTTTGATTATTTGACTCCAGATTTTGATAAGAAGACAAGGCCTCAAAAAGATTTTCCTATTATGGTTGCTGGTAATTTGACGCCTAGTAAAGCGGGATATTTATACGCTTTGCCGGATAAACCTTCGTTTAATCTTTATGGAGTTGGATTTGATGAAAGTCGTTCTTCGAAGAATACGAGTTACTTTGGATCTTTTATGCCAGATGAGCTCCTTTCAGCACTAGTTGGAAGTTTTGGGTTAGTTTGGGATGGAGACAGTGCAGAAACTTGCCAAGGTACATATGGGAATTACCTACGCTTTAATAATTCTCACAAAGCTTCTTTGTATTTGGCAGCAGGATTTCCTGTAGTGGTATGGAAAGAGTCGGCTCTAGCTCATTTTATTTTAAAACAGAAATGTGGTATTGCAGTTTCTTCTCTCTATGATCTAGAAACAGAACTAAGCAACTTAACAGAGGAAGAATACAACGAATTGGTAAGAAATGCTCGAAGGATTGGCAGCCAACTTCAGGAAGGGAAATATCTGCTAACTGCACTAGCAAAATTAAATGAATTTTAGGGTTTACGAGGAGGGATGACTCATGAAAAGAATTTTAGTTACAGGAGGAGCGGGCTATATAGGAAGCCACACAGTGGTTGAGTTAATAGCAGCAGGCTATGAAGCCATTATTGTCGATAACTTTTCAAATAGCTCTGTAGAAGTATTGGATAGGTTGAAAACTATCACAGGAGTAGAGGTTCCGTTTTACAAGGGTTCTATTTCGGATAAAGATTTTATGAATCGGGTTTTTGAAGAGAATCAAATTGATGCAGTAATCCATTTTGCAGCATACAAAGCTGTAGGGGAATCAGTGCAAGAACCACTAAAATATTATAAGAATAATGTATGTGGGACCATCTCTTTGCTTGATGTTATGAAGTTGCACAAAGTGGAACATATTATCTTTAGTTCAAGTGCTACTGTCTATGGTATGAATAATATTTCACCATTGACAGAAGATTTATCTACTTCAGCGACCAATCCATATGGTTATACCAAGCTGATGATGGAGCAGATTTTGACGGATGTTGCTCTTGCAAATTCAGATTGGTCTGTAACCAATCTTCGTTACTTCAATCCAATTGGTGCTCACGAGTCTGGTATGATTGGTGAGGCCCCAAATGGAATTCCTAATAATCTCATGCCTTATATTACTCAGGTTGCGGTCGGTAAATTACAAGAGCTTAGCGTTTTCGGAAATGATTATGATACGCACGACGGTACAGGAGTGCGGGATTATATCCATGTAGTCGACTTAGCCAAGGGTCATGTTTGGCTTTGAAACATAATTTAGAAAACAAAGGAGTTGCTGTCTTCAATCTTGGTACAGGGATTGGTTATAGTGTACTGGATATGGTTAAAGCCTTTGAAAATGTCAATGGAGTGAAAGTTCCTTATGCTATCAAGGAGAGACGGCCTGGAGATGTGGCGACTTGCTATGCCGATGCAAGTAAAGCGAATGACATTTTGGGCTGGAAAGCTGAGAAAACTCTCCAAGATATGATGCGAGATTCTTGGAGATGGCAAAGCTCAAATCCTAATGGCTATGAAAGCTAACATAGAATATCAGTCAGGTGAATAAAACTCTTTTGTAATAGTGCAGAAGAGTTTTTCTATATAAGAGCTGTCTTCTCCTACAGATGCAAAACTTTTTAAAGAATGTCATCAATTGATATGTTTTTTAATGGGCATGTAATCTGGTCTTGATGAGCTGTAATAATAAACATGCTATAATGTCTGCATGAAGACTGAAAACACAACTTTGCACGCTTTTAAAGCCCTAGCTTGCTTTAGTATTGTTTCCTTACACTTTCTGCTGCCGGGGCAATTTGGCGTTTTTTATCAAATTGTGGCCCGCTTTGCAGTTCCCTTTTTCATGATGCTGTCGGGCTATTTTTCCTATAATATTTCCAAAGATAAGGTCAAATATCGTCTCAAGCAAATGCTCCTTTTGACAACTACAAGTCTCCTGTTTTACACGATTGTGCATTTTGTCAACCTAGTGCTGACCAGAGAACTAACAGAAAAGATGGCATCTATAGACCTATCTGATTTTACAAACTTTTTCCTCTTTAACAGTCCCAGAGACTTGATTGGTTCAGCTGCTACACCGACTTGGTATTTGCTGGCTATCTCCTATATCTATACGCTTTATCTGGTTTTTTATAAGCATTTCCACCGTTTAACTAGCTTTGGTGTGTCCTTATTCTTGTTGGTTCTGGCCTTTTGTATCGAGTTCAATACAGATAGCGAATTTTACTATCGAAACTTCCTGTTTATGGGTCTTCCCTTTTTTATTCTAGGCATGCAGTTTGCCAAGCATCGGGATTGGATTTTATCCTACGACTTGTCTTCTGTCAGGAAATGGGCGATTGGCCTGGGAATAGCGGGTTTGATTTTGCTTGAGTACTGTTTCATGGGTACGGAGTACGACCTATATCCTAGTACTCTTTTCTCATCCAGTGCAATTTTCCTCTATGCGGTCAGAAATGGGGCCAACATTGATATTCCGATTTTGAATAATATTGCCAAAAAGTACGCCACCATGATTTATATCATCCATCCTTTTATTATCTTCATTTTCAGGTCGATAATGCCTCGGAATACTATTTATAGTTTTGGCTTTTTTATCATTTTCTTACTGTCTTATTTGCTGAGCATAGTTTTTCAGAAAGCTATCGGGCCCAGACTTATCAGTGCACTTCCGGCTCAGTGATGTAAGTTATCATAGCTTATCCTCTTCACTCCAAACTAAAAGCAACAGATCATACTGTTGCTTTTCTTAGTCTATCTTGGGTTTAGACTGCTCAATATTTTTTCAAAACTGTCAGAGCGGGCTTCGATGGTTATTTTTTCTAGCGTAAAAGGGTGGGTGAAGGTCAGCCGATGGGCATGGAGCATAAGCCGCCCTTTGGGATGCGGATGATAAAGTGGGTCACCGATAAGTGGGTGTCCGTGGTGAGCTAGATGAACACGGATCTGATGGGTGCGTCCAGTCTTGAGTTGGCATTTGACCAAGGCAGCCTGCCCAAATTGCTTGACCCTAGTCACATGGGTCTCTGCATAGAGTCCTTTTCGGGGGTCAACCAGCCGTTTCCTGCGGTCATGGCGGTCGCGGCCAATCTTTTCTTTATAGATAAGCTTTTTAGCTGGGAACTTGCCTTGGACCAGAGCCCAATATTCGCGGCTGATTTCTCGCTTTTCCAGCAGTCGATTGAGGATGGGCAGGACAAAGGGATTCTTGGCAAAGAGGACAGCACCGCTGGTTTCTTTATCCAGCCGGTGAACGACATAGCAGGTCTCGCCGACATAGGCAGAAACATGATTAAGCAGGGCTAGCTCTGTTGGTTCATTAGCATGGGTTTTCATACCCTCAGGTTTATTGACGATGATGAGGTGTTGGTCTTGGTAGAGCTCTTCTACGAGTTCGCCATTTCCAAATAAGATTGTCTTTTGAGGATAATCCTCCTCGTCAAATATCAGGCAGATATCATCTCCAGGTTTGACTACAGTCTGCCAGTTGATAGCTAGACCGTTGACGGACACATGTTTTTTGGTTCGCAGAAAATGACGGATTTTTCGTGGAATGAGAAATTGTTCTTCCAGCAGCTCTTTGACTGTCATAGCGGGCAGTCCATCTGGGATAGTGAGTGTAAATTTCATACATTTATTGTAGCAGAAAGCCAGAACTTTGAAAATAGGCAGTGTCGGATAAGACTTGCTGCAGAGGCTTTTAAACGGCTATTTAATATACCCTTTTTCTTAAAAATAACTAAAAATCAGACAGGAAATAGGGTACTTTCTTGTCTGCACCTAAATAAGGTGATAAAATAAGGTTTATGAAGAATTTAAAAGATTTGTTTGAAAAAAATTAGTAGATTATTTTTACCATACAGAAACCTCAAAAAGAAGCAGCAGAGGAGGTAGAGCTGACGGAAGAGCAGGCCAAGTCTGGTCTCAGCCGTTCGGGTAAGGCCAAAAAGAAACCTCTCTCTCAGCACCCTATTCGCCGTTTTTGGCGCAGGTTTCATCTGACCAAGATATTCCTGATTCTCGGCTTGACCTTTGGCCTGGTGGTCGGCGGCTATCTCTTTTATGTGGCTAAGACGACCAATGTCAAGGATTTGCAGAATGCCCTCAAAGCTACCACGCTCATCTTTGACAAGGATGGCAATGAAGCGGGAAGCCTGTCTGGTCAGAAAGGGACTTATGTCGAGCTGACCGAGATTAGTCAAGACCTGCAGAATGCTGTCATCGCGACAGAGGATCGGACTTTCTATGAGAATGGCGGGATTAATTACAGTCGTTTTATCCTAGCTATTCTGACAGCTGGTCGCTCGGGTGGGGGGTCTACCATTACCCAGCAGTTGGCCAAGAATGCCTATCTGTCTCAGGACCAGACCATCGAGCGGAAGGCCAAGGAATTTTTCCTGGCTCTGGAAATCAATAAGAAATACAGCAAGCAAGAAATCCTGACCATGTACCTCAATAATTCCTATTTTGGAAATGGGGTCTGGGGTGTGGAGGATGCCTCTAAGAAATATTTCGGAGTTTCGGCTAGCCAGCTCAGTCTGGACCAGTCGGCTGTTTTGGCTGGTATGCTCAAGGGTCCGGAGATTTATAATCCACTGTATTCAGTTGAAAAATGCGACCAATCGCCGTAATACGGTGCTGCAAAAATATGGTTGCTGCAGGCTTTATTGATCAGGGGACGGCCGATCAGGCTGCCGCTGTAGGAATCGGTGGCCAGCTGGTTGATGCGTATGCCGGTAAGTCAGAAGACTATCGCTATCCATCCTATTTCGATGCGGTTATCAATGAAGCGGTCAATGACTACGGCTTGACAGAAGAAGAGATTGTTAATAATGGCTATCGCATTTATACTGAATTGGATCAGAACTACCAAGCCAGCATGCAGGTTATTTACAGCAATGTCTCTCTCTTTCCTGTAGCAGAAGATGGTACTATGGCTGAGTCGGGCAGTGTTGCCTTGGATCCAAAAACCGGCGGTGTGCGGGCACTAGTAGGGCGAGTCAATAGTGCAGAAGGTTCGACCTTCAGAAGCTTTAACTATGCAACCCAGTCATCCCGCAGCCCCGGCTCTACTATCAAGCCTTTGGTTGCTTACAGTCCAGCCGTTGCTGCTGGTTGGCCGACAGACAAGGAGCTGGATAATACCAGAACCACCTTTGGCGACTATACCATCAACAATTACGGCAATATCCAAAGCTCCCCTAAAGTTCCAATGTATCAAGCCTTGGCAGAATCTCTGAACATTCCAGCTGTTTCAACTGTAGATGAGTTAGGCATTAACAAGGCCTTTGAGTACGGGAAAAAGTTTGGTCTGAATATGGACAAGGTTGATAAGACTTTGGGAGTAGCACTAGGAAGCGGAGTTACAACCAATCCAATGCAGATGGCGCAGGCATATTCAGTCTTTGCCAATGGCGGTGTGATGAATGATGCCCATCTCATTACAAAAATTGAAAATGCCAGCGGTCAAGTTGTCAAGACCCATCGCCAAACTTCTACCCGGGTTCTCAATAGCACAACGACTGACAAGATGAACAGCATGATGCTGGGGACTTTCTCGAACGGTACAGGTATTTATGCAGCTCCATATGGCTATACTATGGCTGGTAAGACCGGTACGACTGAAACGGACTTTAACCCAGACCTATCTGGTGACCAATGGGTTATTGGTTATACGCCGGATGTGGTTATCAGCCAGTGGCTAGGCTTTCCAAAAACTGATGAGACCCACTATCTGACTGGGACCAGTGCGAATGAAGCATCGGCGGTTTTCCGAAATGTTGCCAATAGCATCCTGCCATATACAGAAGGAACTTCCTTTGAAGGAGAAAAGAATGCCTATGCTGCCAACGGTATTGCCCCTGTGGACACCTATGGTACAGAGGAAACGGGTACTACAACTGAAAACAAAGACTTCCTGCAGGATGTTCAGGACCGAGCTCAAAATCTGGTGGATGAAGCCAAGAAAGCCATTGATGACACTGGTATTCCTGAGAAAGCGAAAAACCTCTGGGATACTGTTACCAGCTGGTTTCAATAGGATTTAAAAGAGCTGAACGGCTTGTCAAAAGCATAGAATCCTGCTATAATAAGAAAGATGGAGGCGTTATGGCATTAAAAAAGGCGAGTCTAGCGTGTACAGTCTGTGGTTCTAGGAACTACTCGGTTAAGCTCAGTAGCACTCCAAAACCAACGCGTTTAGAAGTTAATAAATTTTGTAAACATTGCAGTAAATACACCCTGCATAAAGAAACTAGATAGGAGATTGTTGTGAAATTCTTTAAAGATGTTTTTAAATTATTGAAAGATACAACTTGGCCTACCCGAAAAGAAAGATGGACAGATTTTATCTCTGTCATGGAATACACTGCATTCTTTGTAGTAATCATCTATATCTTTGACAAAGTGGTGGCAAGCGGTCTTTTCCAGATTCTGAAAATTTTCTCTTAATGATTTAAGTAGAAATAAAAAAACTACAATAGTCATATCATTCAAAGTCCTATCTATTGAGAGTAGATTGGGCTTTTTTCTTTAATTGAACGAGAAATAAAAAAGTTATAAAAAATTACACAAATCCCTTGCAATGACTGGTTCTTTGTGTTAAGATACTATGGTGCTGTAAAAATACAGTGTGTAGCTTTGATGCAAGAGGTTGCGACACGCTCGGTTGCATTGCCACGCAATCGCCTGTCGGTTTTCTTGTGGAGCTAGCCTATTATCTTAAATAGACGAAAAGGAGAAAAAGATGGCAAACAAAAAAATCCGCATCCGTTTGAAAGCTTACGAACATCGTACACTTGACACAGCGGCTGCAAAAATCGTAGAAACTGCTACTCGTACTGGTGCTGAAGTTGCGGGTCCAATCCCACTTCCAACTGAGCGCAGCCTCTACACAATCATTCGTGCGACTCACAAATACAAAGACTCTCGCGAACAATTTGAAATGCGTACTCACAAACGCTTGATCGATATCATCAACCCAACTCAAAAAACAGTTGACGCTTTGATGAAATTGGATCTTCCAAGTGGTGTGAACGTAGAGATTAAACTATAATCTAAAGTTTGATCTAAACCAGAGCATGAAAAACGCTCGTTAAAAACTTTTTGAAAAAAATTATAGAAAAGGAAACATTTTCTCATGACAAAAGGAATCTTAGGGAAAAAAGTGGGAATGACTCAAATCTTCACTGAAGCTGGCGAATTAATCCCTGTAACTGTTGTTGAAGCAGCTCCAAACGTTGTTCTTCAAGTTAAAACAGTTGAAACAGATGGTTACAACGCAGTTCAAGTTGGTTTGATGACCTTCGTGACGTATTGAGCAACAAACCTGCCAAAGGCCATGTAGCGAAAGCTAACACAGCTCCTAAGCGCTTCATTCGTGAATTCAAAAACATTGAAGGCTTGGAAGTAGGAGCAGAAATCACTGTCGATACATTCGAAGCTGGTGATGTTGTTGATGTAACAGGAACTTCAAAAGGTAAAGGTTTCCAAGGTGTTATCAAGCGCCACGGCCAATCTCGTGGTCCAATGGCTCACGGTTCACGCTACCACCGTCGTCCTGGTTCAATGGGACCAGTTGCGCCAAACCGCGTGTTCAAAAACAAACGCTTGGCTGGACGTATGGGTGGCAACCGTGTAACGATTCAAAACCTTGAAATCGTACAGGTTGTTCCAGAGAAGAACGTTATCCTGATTAAAGGTAACGTACCAGGTGCTAAGAAATCTCTTATCACTATCAAGTCAGCAGTTAAAGCTGGTAAATAATAAAGAAAGGGGAAATCAGTCACAATGGCAAACGTAAAATTATTTGACCAAACTGGTAAAGAAGCTGGTGAAGTAGTTCTGAACGATGCGGTCTTTGGTATTGAGCCAAATGAATCAGTTGTCTTTGATGTTATCATCAGCCAACGCGCTAGCCTTCGTCAAGGAACTCACGCTGTTAAAAACCGTTCTGCAGTATCAGGCGGCGGACGCAAACCATGGCGTCAAAAAGGAACTGGACGTGCTCGTCAAGGTTCTATCCGCTCTCCACAATGGCGTGGTGGTGGTATCGTATTCGGTCCAACTCCTCGTTCATATGCTTACAAACTTCCACGTAAAGTTCGTAGATTGGCATTGAAATCAGTTTACTCTGAAAAAGTTGCTGAAAACAAATTCGTAGCTGTAGACAGCCTTTCATTTACAGCTCCAAAAACTGCTGAGTTTGCAAAAGTGCTTGCTGCACTGAGCATCGATACGAAAGTTCTTGTTATCCTTGAAGAAGGAAATGAATTCGCTGCACTTTCAGCTCGCAACCTTCCAAACGTGAAAGTTGCAACTGCAACAACTGCAAGCGTTCTGGACATCGTAAACAGCGATAAACTTCTGGTTACTCAGGCAGCTATCTCTAAAATTGAGGAGGTTCTTGCATAATGAATTTGTACGACGTAATCAAAAAACCTGTTATCACTGAAGGCTCAATGGCTCAGTACGAAGCAGGCAAATACGTATTTGAAGTGGACACTCGCGCTCACAAACTCTTGATTAAGCAAGCTGTTGAAGCAGCTTTTGAAGGAGTTAAGGTTGCTAACGTTAACACTATCAATGTAAAACCAAAAGCAAAACGCGTTGGACGCTACACTGGTTTTACAAACAAAACTAAAAAAGCTATCGTAACACTGACGGCTGATTCTAAAGCAATCGAGTTGTTCGGTGCAGAAGAAGAATAATCTAAGGAGGAAATATCGTGGGAATTCGTGTTTATAAACCAACAACAAACGGTCGCCGTAATATGACTTCTTTGGATTTCGCTGAAATCACTACCAGCACTCCAGAAAAATCTTTGCTTGTTTCTTTGAAGAGCAAGGCTGGTCGTAATAACAACGGTCGCATCACTGTTCGACACCAAGGTGGCGGTCACAAGCGTCACTACCGTTTGATTGACTTCAAGCGTAACAAAGACGCTGTTGAAGCAGTTGTAAAAACAATCGAGTATGATCCAAATCGTTCAGCAAACATCGCTTTGGTTCACTACACTGACGGTGTGAAAGCTTATATCATCGCTCCTAAAGGTCTTGAAGTTGGTCAACGCATCGTTTCAGGTCCAGAAGCAGATATCAAAGTCGGAAACGCTCTTCCGCTTGCTAACATCCCAGTTGGTACTTTGGTTCACAACATTGAGTTGAAACCAGGCCGCGGTGGAGAATTGGTTCGTGCTGCTGGAGCTTCTGCTCAAGTATTGGGTCAAGAAGGTAAGTACACTCTTGTTCGTCTTCAATCAGGCGAAGTTCGTATGATTCTTGGTACTTGCCGTGCTACAGTTGGTGTTGTTGGAAACGAACAACATGGACTTGTAAACCTTGGTAAAGCAGGACGTAGCCGTTGGAAAGGTATCCGCCCAACAGTTCGCGGTTCTGTAATGAACCCTAACGATCACCCACACGGTGGTGGTGAAGGTAAAGCACCAGTTGGTCGTAAAGCGCCATCTACTCCATGGGGCAAACCTGCTCTTGGACTTAAAAACTCGTAACAAAAAAAGCGAAATCTGACAAACTTATCGTTCGTCGTCGCAACGAGAAATAATTTAAAACAATCTATCCGCCAGCTCGGTAGCGCTGCTTAGTCAGCGCAGGCCGCTGTGGTACTTATTTAAAGGAGAAAATATAAAATGGGACGCAGTCTTAAAAAAGGACCTTTCGTCGATGAGCATTTGATGAAGAAAGTTGAAGCTCAAGCTAACGACGAAAAGAAAAAAGTCATCAAAACTTGGTCACGTCGTTCAACGATTTTCCCAAGTTTCATTGGTTACACAATCGCAGTTTATGACGGACGTAAACACGTGCCTGTTTACATCCAGGAAGACATGGTAGGTCACAAGCTTGGTGAATTTGCGCCAACTCGTACTTACAAGGGTCACGCTGCAGACGACAAGAAAACACGTAGAAAATAAGGAGAACATAAATGGCAGAAATTACTTCAGCTAAAGCAATGGCTCGTACAGTGCGTGTTTCACCTCGTAAATCTCGTCTGGTTCTTGACAATATTCGTGGTAAAAACGTCGCTGACGCAATCGCAATCTTGAAATTCACTCCAAACAAAGCTGCTGGCATTATCGAAAAAGTTTTGAACTCTGCAATCGCTAATGCTGAAAACAACTTTGGTTTGGAAAAAGCAAACTTGGTAGTATCTGAAGCTTTCGCAAACGAAGGACCAACTATGAAACGTTTCCGTCCGCGCGCTAAAGGTTCAGCTTCACCAATCAACAAACGCACAAGCCACATCACTGTGGTCGTTGCAGAAAAATAAGGAGGTAACATCGTGGGTCAAAAAGTACATCCAATTGGTATGCGTGTCGGCATCATCCGTGATTGGGATGCCAAATGGTATGCTGAAAAAGAATACGCGGATTACCTTCATGAAGATCTTGCAATCCGTAAATTCGTTCAAAAAGAATTGGCTGACGCAGCGATTTCAACTATTGAAATTGAACGCGCAGTAAACAAAGTAAACGTTTCTCTTCACACTGCTAAGCCAGGTATGGTTATCGGTAAAGGTGGAGCAAACGTTGATGCACTTCGTGCAAAACTCAATAAATTGACTGGAAAACAAGTCCACATCAACATCATCGAAATCAAGCGTCCTGACTTGGATGCGCATCTGGTTGGTGAAGGAATTGCTCGCCAGCTTGAGCAGCGTGTTGCTTTCCGTCGTGCTCAAAAACAAGCTATCCAACGTACAATGCGTGCAGGAGCTAAAGGAATCAAAACTCAAGTGTCAGGTCGCTTGAATGGTGCAGATATTGCCCGCAGCGAAGGTTACTCTGAGGGAACTGTTCCGCTTCACACTCTTCGTGCGGATATCGATTACGCTTGGGAAGAAGCTGACACTACTTACGGTAAACTGGGTGTTAAAGTCTGGATCTACCGTGGAGAAGTCCTTCCAGCTCGTAAACACTAAAGGAGGTAAATAACCAATGTTAGTACCTAAACGTGTTAAACACCGTCGCGAATTCCGTGGAAAAATGCGCGGTGAAGCTAAAGGCGGAAAAGAAGTAGCATTTGGAGAATATGGTCTTCAAGCAACTACTAGCCACTGGATCACTAACCGCCAAATCGAAGCTGCCCGTATCGCTATGACTCGTTACATGAAACGTGGTGGTAAAGTTTGGATTAAAATCTTCCCACACAAATCATACACTGCAAAAGCTATCGGTGTACGGATGGGATCTGGTAAAGGTGCTCCAGAAGGTTGGGTTGCGCCAGTTAAGCGTGGCAAAGTAATGTTTGAAGTTGCTGGCGTTTCAGAAGAAATCGCTCGCGAAGCGCTTCGCCTTGCAAGCCACAAACTTCCAGTTAAATGTAAATTCGTAAAACGTGAAGCAGAATAAGGAGAAGGCATGAAACTTAATGAAGTAAAAGAATTTGTTAAAGAACTTCGTGGTCTTTCTCAAGAAGAACTCGCGAAGCGTGAAAATGAATTGAAAAAAGAATTGTTTGATCTTCGTTTCCAAGCAGCTGCTGGCCAATTGGAGCAGACAGCTCGCCTGAAAGAAGTGAAAAAACAAATCGCTCGTATCAAAACTGTTCAATCAGAAGTTAAATAATAGACTAGGGAAGGAGAATTTCAATGGAACGCAATAATCGTAAAGTTCTTGTCGGACGCGTTGTTTCTGACAAAATGGACAAAACAATCACAGTTGTAGTTGAAACTAAACGTAACCACCCAGTCTATGGTAAACGTATTAACTACTCTAAGAAGTACAAAGCACATGACGAAAACAATGTTGCCAAAGAAGGCGATATCGTTCGTATCATGGAAACTCGTCCGCTTTCAGCTACAAAACGCTTCCGTCTTGTAGAAGTCGTTGAAGAAGCGGTTATCATCTAATCAAACCAGAAAGGAGAAAACTTAAATGATTCAAACAGAAACTCGTTTGAAAGTTGCCGACAACAGCGGCGCTCGCGAAATCTTGACAATCAAAGTTCTTGGTGGCTCAGGACGTAAGTTCGCTAACATCGGTGATGTAATCGTTGCGTCTGTAAAACAAGCTACTCCTGGTGGTGCGGTTAAGAAAGGTGACGTTGTAAAAGCTGTTATCGTTCGTACTAAATCAGGTGCTCGTCGTAAAGATGGTTCATACATCAAATTTGACGAAAACGCTGCAGTCATCATCCGTGAAGACAAAACTCCTCGCGGAACTCGTATCTTCGGCCCAGTTGCTCGTGAATTGCGTGACGGCGGCTTCATGAAGATCGTATCATTGGCTCCAGAAGTACTTTAATCAAAATTAACAAACACAGTCCCCTGGCAAAAGTCAGGGTGCCCCTATGGGCGTAAGAATTAAGAGGAGAAATAAATGTTTGTAAAAAAAGGCGACAAAGTTCGCGTAATTGCTGGTAAAGACAAGGGTGTTGAAGCACTTGTTGTTACAGCTCTTCCAAAAGTAAACAAAGTTGTTGTTGAAGGTGTAAACATCGTTAAGAAACACCAAAAGCCAAATAACGAAAACCCTCAAGGTGCTATCGTGGAAAAAGAAGCACCAATCCATGTGTCAAACGTTCAAGTTCTTGACAAAAATGGTGTTGCAGGACGTGTTGGTTACAAGTTTGTAGACGGCAAAAAAGTTCGTTACAATAAAAAATCAGGCGAAGTGCTTGACTAATCACGAAGGAAAGGAGAAGTATAATGGCTAATCGTTTAAAAGAAAAATATCTTAAAGAAGTAGTTCCAGCATTGACTGAAAAGTTCAACTACTCATCTGTTATGGCTGTGCCAAAAGTGGATAAAATCGTTTTGAACATGGGTGTCGGTGACGCTGTATCAAACGCTAAAAATCTTGAAAAAGCTGCTGAAGAATTGGCTCTTATCTCAGGTCAAAAACCACTTATCACTAAAGCTAAAAAATCAATCGCCGGCTTCCGTCTTCGTGAAGGTGTAGCGATCGGTGCTAAAGTAACCCTTCGTGGCGAACGTATGTATGAATTCTTGGATAAATTGGTTTCAGTTTCTCTTCCACGTGTTCGTGACTTCCATGGTGTTCCAACAAAATCTTTTGATGGGCGCGGAAACTACACACTTGGTGTGAAAGAACAATTGATCTTCCCAGAAATCAACTTTGATGACGTTGATAAGACTCGCGGTCTTGACATCGTTATCGTAACAACTGCTAACACTGACGAAGAGTCACGCGAATTGCTTACAGGCCTTGGAATGCCTTTTGCAAAATAATATAGGAGGTAAAACAAATGGCTAAAAAATCAATGATTGCTAAGAACAAACGCCCAGCTAAGTTCTCTACGCAAGCTTATACTCGTTGTGAAAAATGTGGCCGTCCACATTCCGTTTACCGCAAGTTTAAACTTTGCCGTGTTTGCTTCCGTGAATTAGCATACAAAGGACAAATCCCAGGCGTTACCAAAGCATCTTGGTAATTCTAGCTTCCAATTCCGTCACGATTCTTCGTTATCGGCTTTTGCCTAACTTTAGTTATGCCTACAAGCCGATGCCTAGACTCACTTAGGAATTGAAACCTAGAAACATATTCTGAGCCTAGCTCAATCATTAACTAGCAAGTGCAGCTTGCAAACTACTAGTAAGAGGAGAAATATAAAATGGTTATGACTGACCCAATTGCAGACTTTCTGACACGTATCCGTAATGCTAACCAAGCAAACCACGAAGTGCTTGAAGTGCCTGCATCAAACATCAAAAAAGGGATTGCTGAAATCCTGAAGCGAGAAGGTTTTGTAAAAAACGTTGAAATCATCGAAGATGACAAACAAGGCATCATCCGTGTATTCCTTAAATACGGACAGAATGGTGAGAAAGTTATTACTGGTTTGAAACGCGTTTCAAAACCAGGTCTGCGTGTTTACAAGAAACGCGAAGATCTTCCAAAAGTTCTGAACGGACTTGGAATTGCTATTCTTTCAACATCTGAAGGCTTGCTGACTGATAAAGAAGCACGCCAAAAGAATGTTGGTGGTGAGGTTATCGCTTACGTTTGGTAATATTTAGTTCCCAATTTCTTTGTGACTCTTCGTTATCGTCTCTTGCCTAACCCAAAGTTATGCCTGCGAGACGATTCCTAGATTCACTTTGAAATTGAAACCTAATGTTCCTTTAAATCGAGAAATCGATTTAAGCCCCGTGAAAACTGGTCGCTTGCGGCCTGACAATCTAACAGGAGAATATATACATGTCACGTATTGGTAATAAAGTTATCGTGTTGCCTGCTGGTGTTGAAATCAGCAACAAAGACAACGTTGTAACTGTAAAGGACCTAAAGGAGAACTGACTCGTGAGTTCTCAAAAGATATTGAAATCCGTGTGGAAGGAACTGAAGTAACTCTTCACCGTCCAAACGATTCAAAAGAAATGAAAACAATCCACGGAACAACTCGTGCCCTTTTGAACAACATGGTTGTTGGTGTATCAGAAGGATTCAAGAAAGAACTTGAAATGCGTGGGGTTGGTTACCGTGCTCAACTTCAAGGCAAAAAGCTTGTACTTTCAGTTGGTAAATCTCATCCAGACGAAGTAGAAGCACCAGAAGGCATCACTTTTGAACTTCCAAACCCAACAACTATCGTTGTCAGCGGAATTTCAAAAGAAGTAGTTGGACAAACTGCGGCTTACGTACGTAGCCTGCGTGCTCCAGAGCCATACAAAGGTAAAGGTATCCGCTACGTTGGTGAATTCGTTCGCCGCAAAGAAGGTAAAACTGGTAAATAATCTTGTCTGGCTGATTTTTTCAGCCAAACAAGCTGTTTCCCAAGGTTGTGCATAAGCACAAGATTAAAATTAAGAGGTGAAAATTGTGATTACGAAACCAGATAAAAATAAAATCCGCCAAAAACGCCACCGTCGCGTTCGCGGAAAACTCTCTGGAACTGCTGATCGCCCACGTTTGAACGTATTCCGTTCTAATACAGGCATCTACGCTCAAGTGATTGATGACGTAGCGGGTGTAACGCTCGCAAGCGCTTCAACTCTTGACAAAGAAGTTTCAAAAAGGAACTAAAAACAGAACAAGCCGTTGTTGTTGGTAAGCTCGTTGCTGAACGTGCAGTTGCTAAAGGTATTTCTGAAGTCGTCTTCGACCGCGGTGGATATCTCTATCACGGACGTGTAAAAGCTTTGGCTGATGCAGCTCGTGAAAAACGGATTGAAATTCTAAGAGGAGGACACTAGAAAATGGCATTTAAAGACAACGCAGTTGAACTTGAAGAACGTTTAGTTGCCATCAACCGTGTTACAAAAGTTGTTAAAGGTGGACGTCGTCTTCGCTTTGCAGCTCTTGTAGTTGTTGGTGATCGCAATGGTCGTGTTGGCTTCGGTACTGGTAAAGCTCAAGAAGTACCAGAAGCAATCCGCAAAAGCAGTTGAAGATGCGAAGAAGAATTTGATTGAAGTACCAATGGTTGGCACAACAATTCCTCACGAAGTTCTTTCAGAATTTGGCGGAGCTAAAGTATTGCTTAAGCCAGCTGTTGAGGGTTCTGGAGTTGCTGCCGGTGGTGCGGTTCGTGCCGTCATCGAGTTGGCAGGTGTAGCAGATGTTACATCTAAATCTCTTGGCTCTAACACTCCAATCAACATCGTTCGCGCAACTGTTGAAGGTTTGAAACAATTAAAACGCGCTGAAGAAGTTGCTGCCCTTCGTGGTATTTCAGTTTCTGACTTGGCATAAGAAAGGGGATAACATGGCTCAAATTAAAATTACTTTGACTAAGTCTCCAATCGGACGCATCCCGTCACAACGTAAAAACTGTTGTAGCACTTGGACTTGGCAAATTGAACAGCTCAGTTATCAAAGAAGATAATCCAGCAGTACGCGGTATGATTACTGCAGTATCACACTTGGTAACTGTTGAAGAAGTTAAATAAGCTTTGCTGGTTTAACAACTTTAAATTAAAATACGTTAGGGGATGGGATTTTCTCAGCCCCTAAAACTAAATATATGTATAGGCGAGTTTATATAGGAGACACCTTTTTCTCCCTATATGAGCGCTAGCATTTTACAAAAAGAGGAGAAATAATATAATGAAACTTCATGAATTACAACCCTGCTGCAGGTTCTCGTAAAGTCCGCAACCGTGTTGGTCGTGGTACATCATCTGGTAACGGTAAAACATCTGGCCGTGGTCAAAAAGGTCAAAAAGCTCGTAGCGGTGGCGGCGTTCGCCTTGGTTTTTGAAGGTGGACAAACTCCATTGTTCCGTCGTCTTCCAAAAACGTGGTTTCTGAACATCAACCGCAAAGAATATGCGATTGTTAACCTTGACCAACTGAACGCCTTTTGAAGATGGCGCTGAAGTAACACCAGTTGTTCTCATCGAAGCAGGTATTGTAAAAAGCTGAAAAAAATCAGGTATCAAGATTCTTGGTAACGGAGAATTGACAAAGAAATTGACTGTTAAGGCAGCTAAATTCTCTAAATCAGCTGAAGAAGCTATCACTGCTAAAGGTGGTTCAGTGGAAGTCATCTAAGCGAGGTGACCTATGTTTTTCAAACTATTAAAAGACGCATTTAAAATCAAACAGGTACGATCTAAGATTCTGTTCACGATTTTTATTATCTTAGTTTTCCGTATCGGTACAACCATAACGGTTCCGGGGATTAATGCCAAAGCCTTAAGCAATTTGAATGATTTGCCATTCTTGAATATGCTAAGCCTGGTCTCTGGTAACGCCATGCGCAACTTCTCTGTCTTTGCACTTGGAGTCAGTCCTTACATCACAGCTTCGATCGTTGTTCAGCTGCTGCAAATGGACTTGCTTCCGAAGTTTGTAGAGTGGGGCAAGCAAGGGGGAAGTGGGACGGAGGAAGCTGAATCAAGCGACCCGTTATATCGCCCTAGTTTTGGCCTTTGTGCAGGCGATTGGGATTACCGCTGGTTTTGATACTCTCTCAAGAGCTAATCTGGTTGCCAATCCTAATGTGCAGACCTACGCTTTGATTTGCGTTCTTCTAGCAACTGGTTCAATGATTGTAACTTGGCTGGGTGAGCAGATTACAGACAAGGGTTACGGAAATGGCGTTTCCATGATCATCTTTGCTGGTATCGTTTCAGCTATCCCTGATATGATTAAAGGTATCTATGAAGATTACTTTGTAAATATTCCTAGTGAACGTTTGACTTCATCCTTCATTTTTGTAGGAATTCTGATTGTGGCAGTCCTGCTTATCATTTACTTTACAACCTTTGTACAGCAGGCTGAATATAAAATTCCAATTCAGTATACGAAAGTAGCTAAGGGTGCACCTTCTAGCTCCTATCTGCCACTGAAAGTCAATCCGGCTGGGGTTATTCCAGTAATCTTTGCCAGCTCGATTACAGCTGCACCGGCAGCGATTTTCCAAGTTGTCAGTGCCATGGGCTATGACGCAGATTGGGTTAAGACAGCTCAGTCACTTTTGGCGACAACGACCATTAGTGGTATGTTCATGTACGCCTTCCTGATTGTCCTCTTTACATTCTTCTATACTTTTGTACAGATTAATCCAGAGAAGACAGCAGAAAATCTGCAAAAGAGCGGAGCCTACATTCCAGGTGTTCGTCCAGGTAAAGGAACAGAAGACTACATGTCTAAGCTGCTTCGTCGTTTGGCAACAGTGGGATCTCTCTTCCTAGGTTTCATTTCTATCCTGCCTATCTTGGCTAAAGATGTATTTGGATTGACAGATGCCGTTGCTCTTGGAGGAACCAGTCTCTTGATCATCATCTCAACCGGTATTGAGGGAATGAAACAGCTAGAAGGCTACCTGCTGAAGAGAAAGTATGTCGGCTTTATGGATACTTCAGAGTAAGGGACTTTTTGAATAGCTTTTCTAATGAGAAGCCCGTTCAGATAACCTTTCTTGAACCGAAAATAAACAAAATAAAAGGGGACAGAGTAGACTCACCCCCTTCTATTTTGTTTTTAAACGAGTTTATTAATCGGTTTAATAGATTGCTTTAAAAACAAAAAAGGAGACCAATCATGAATCTTTTGATTATGGGCTTACCAGGTGCTGGTAAAGGAACTCAAGCTGCTAAAATCGTTGAGAACTTCAATGTTGCGCATATTTCGACTGGAGATATGTTCCGTGCGGCGATTGCTAACCAAACAGAGATGGGCGTTTTAGCCAAGTCCTATATTGACAAGGGCGAGTTGGTGCCAGATGAAGTCACAAACGGAATCGTTAAAGAACGCCTTTCACAGAACGACATCAAAGAAACAGGTTTCTTGTTGGATGGTTACCCACGTACGATTGAACAAGCACATGCCTTGGACCAAACTCTGACAGAGCTTGATTTGGCTTTGGATGGCGTTATCAATATCGAAGTGGATCCTAACAGCTTGCTGGAGCGTTTGAGCGGTCGGATTATCCATCGTGAAACAGGCGAAACCTTCCACAAGGTCTTCAATCCGCCAGCAGACTACAAGGAAGAGGATTATTACCAGCGTGAAGATGATAAGCCTGAGACGGTTAAACGTCGTTTGGATGTCAATATTGCTCAGGGTCAGCCGATTATTGATCACTATCGCAGAAAAGGTCTGGTCCATGATATTCAAGGAAATCAAGATATTAATGATGTCTTCTCAGCTATCGAAAAAGTCTTGACAAATTTGAAATAAAAGCGTTTTTCCTGCTTGCAATATTTGACAAGTAGTGATACAATGAATTAGTCTGACTTATAATTGTTACCTCTGTGCTCAGAGGGATCAAATCGAAATTTATGGAGGTACTTTTGCGTGGCAAAAGACGATGTGATTGAGGTTGAAGGCAAGGTAGTTGATACAATGCCTAATGCAATGTTTACGGTTGAACTTGAAAATGGACATCAGATTTTAGCAACAGTTTCTGGTAAAATTCGTAAAAACTATATTCGTATTTTAGCGGGAGACCGTGTGACTGTAGAAATGAGTCCTTATGATTTGACACGTGGACGGATCACATACCGCTTTAAATAATCGAAAAACTTGGAGGGAAAAAATGAAAGTAAGACCATCGGTCAAACCAATTTGCGAATACTGCAAAGTTATTCGTCGTAATGGTCGTGTTATGGTAATTTGCCCAGCAAATCCAAAACACAAACAACGTCAAGGATAAGATAGAAAGGAGAAAAAATGGCTCGTATTGCTGGAGTTGACATTCCAAATGACAAACGTGTAGTCGTTTCACTGACTTATGTGTACGGTATCGGACTTCCAACTTCTAAGAAAATCTTGGCAGCTGCTGGAGTTTCAGAAGACATCCGTGTAAAAGATCTTACAATCGAACAAGAAGACGCTATTCGTCGTGAAGTAGATGCGATTAAAGTTGAAGGTGACCTTCGTCGTGAAGTAAACTTGAACATCAAGCGTTTGATGGAAATCGGTTCATACCGTGGAATCCGTCACCGTCGTGGACTTCCTGTCCGTGGACAAACACTAAAAATAATGCCCGTACTCGTAAAGGTAAAGCTGTTGCGATTGCAGGTAAGAAAAAATAATATAAGGAGGTAAAAAGTCTTGGCTAAACCAACACGTAAACGTCGTGTGAAGAAAAATATCGAATCCGGTATTGCTCATATTCACGCTACATTTAATAACACTATTGTTATGATTACTGATGTGCATGGTAACGCGATTGCTTGGTCATCTGCTGGAGCTCTTGGATTTAAAGGTTCTCGTAAATCTACACCATTTGCTGCCCAAATGGCATCTGAAGCAGCTGCTAAATCTGCACAGGAACACGGTCTGAAATCAGTTGAAGTTACTGTAAAAGGTCCAGGTTCTGGTCGTGAGTCTGCTATTCGTGCTCTTGCTGCCGCTGGTCTTGAAGTAACAGCTATTCGTGATGTGACTCCTGTACCACACAATGGTGCTCGTCCTCCAAAACGTCGCCGTGTATAATCACCAACCGTTACACTGCTTTTCGTTTAAGAGGGAGTATAGCAAATGATTGAGTTTGAAAAACCAAATATAACAAAAATTGATGAAAATAAAGATTATGGCAAGTTTGTAGTAGAGCCGCTTGAGCGTGGCTATGGTACAACACTGGGAAATTCTCTTCGCCGTGTGCTTTTGGCTTCACTTCCAGGTGCTGCTGTTACTTCAATTAATATTGAAGGTGTTTTGCACGAGTTTGATACAATTTCCGGTGTCCGCGAAGACGTGATGCAAATTATTCTGAACGTCAAAGGGATTGCTGTAAAATCTTACGTCCAAGACGAAAAGATTATTGAACTGGATGTTGAAGGACCAGCAGAAGTAACTGCCGGAGACATTTTGACAGACAGTGATATTGAAATTATAAACCCTGATCATTATCTCTTTACAATCGGAGAAGGCGCAAGCTTTAAGGCAACGATGACTGTTAACAGCGGCCGTGGTTATGTGCCTGCTGATGAAAATAAGAAAGATGATGCACCAGTGGGAACACTTGCGGTGGATTCTATCTATACGCCAGTGACAAAAGTTAATTACCAAGTTGAGCCGGCTCGTGTTGGTAGCAACGATGGTTTTGACAAACTAACCCTTGAAATTTTAACGAACGGAACAATTATTCCAGAAGATGCTTTGGGACTTTCAGCCCGCATCCTTACGGAACATTTGAATCTCTTCACTAATCTGACAGAAGTAGCTATCGCTGCAGACGTTATGAAGGAAGCAGAAAAGACTTCTGATGACCGCATTTTGGAACGGACCATCGAAGAATTAGATTTGTCAGTTCGCTCATACAATTGTTTGAAACGTGCAGGTATCAATACTGTATTTGATTTGACAGAAAAATCTGAGCCTGAAATGATGAAAGTTCGTAACTTAGGACGTAAGAGTCTGGAAGAAGTAAAAGTTAAACTTGCTGATCTCGGTCTGGGGTTAAAAAACGATAAATAAAGGAGGAATACATGGCTTACCGTAAACTAGGACGCACTAGCTCACAACGTAAAGCAATGCTTCGCGATTTGACTACTGATTTGCTGATCAACGAATCAATCGTGACAACTGAAGCTCGTGCTAAAGAAATCCGTAAAACAGTTGAAAAAATGATTACATTGGGCAAACGTGGAGACTTGCATGCTCGTCGTCAAGCTGCTGCTTTTGTACGCAATGAAATCGCATCAGAAAACTATGATGAAGCAACAGAAAAGTATACTACAACTACTGCTCTTCAAAAATTGTTCTCTGAGATTGCACCACGCTATGCAGAGCGCAACGGTGGATATACTCGTATCCTAAAAACTGAACCGCGTCGCGGAGATGCTGCGCCAATGGCAATCATTGAATTAGTATAAGATCATCAATCTTTGTTGAGTGTTATGATGATGGAATAGAAGCTCTATTCTTAGTCTAGCTCTGGTCTACCGCTAGGATTTTTTCCTAGCGGGAACACTCATCATATAGGTGATAATAGGTAGACGCTTGTTTACGAAATTGCTTTTAAGACAAAAACAATTTCGTAAGCAGGCGTTTTTGCATGAAGCTAGGAAAATACCTGAAATTTTGTTATAATACTCTAACACTATCAAAAATTTATAGGAAATAGAAATGATTGATTCAATCCAAATTTTTAAAAAGAACGCTATTTAAAGAATATTAAAGAAAAATCCAACTGTATACATTGGCATTGAGTTAGAATTTCCTATTGTCAATAGCCAGGGTGGAGCGACCAATACAAATGTTGCCAAGAATCTCTTGAAACATCTGTTGGAAGAGTATGATTTTGAGGCAGAACGATTTGACAGAGACGGGAATCCCATTCAACTGAAATCTACTAAAAATGAAGACAGAATTCTTTTTGAGGTCTCTTACAATACTTTGGAATTTGCTTTTGCCAAGGCTAGCAGAATTCAAGAAGTTGAAGAGCGTTTTAAGAACTATCTGAGCATTATTCAGGCAATTCTACGCAAAGAAAACCATGAAATTCAAGGTAAAGGAATTCATCCTTTCTGGGCAGAAAATGATAATAGTCCAGTTAAGTATCCAAGATATGAAATGTTGATGCAGTATTTATCTATGGGAAAGAACATGGAAGGTCTGCACAATTATCCGGAATATGGTGCTTTTATTTGTGGGAGTCAAGTGCAGTTGGATGTTTCAAGAGAGAATTATTTAACTGTTATCAATGTCTTCAATCAAATTGAAGCTGCTAAGGCATACCTTTTTGCCAATTCAGAGTTTTCAGATTCTTCTTGGGATACAAAAATAGCTCGGGATATTTTCTGGGAGCAATCGATGCATGGCATTTTACAGGAAAATTCGGGTGTGAATTCAAAAGATTTTCAAACTGAAGATGAATTTTTTGCATATCTTAATAGATCAGCACTTTTTACTGCCGAACGTGAGGGTAAATCCTATTATTTCTATCCGATAGCTGCTAATGAATACTTGATCCAGAAAACTATTGAAGCTTATAGCCTCTCGGGTGAGAAAGTAAACTTGACACCAAAGGAAGCAGACTTCAAGAATCACAGAAGTTACCAGTATCAAGATTTGACGACACGGGGGACAGTAGAGTTTCGGAGCGTCTGCACCCAGCCTTTTGATAAAACTTTTGCTTCTGCCGCTTTTCATCTTGGTATTTTAGAAAACTTGGAGAATGTAAAAGCCTATTTACAAGATGCTCCCTTCTTTCAGCAGGAAGGTCGGAATTACAAAGCTTTAAGAAGAAAGTTTTCTAAAAAAGAGTTGACCACAAGCGAAACAGAGCATATTTATGAATTCACAGAGAGTTTGCTTCAGCTGGCGAGGGCTGGTTTAATAGCACGTCAACTAGGTGAGGAAGCTTATCTTCCCTCTCTTTAATAGAGGCTAGCCTCTGATGAATAAAAAATTCTAGAAAAATTTAAAAAAGATTAAAAAAGGTATTGACAGGTAGTAGGTATAGGTGATATACTAATATAGTTGTCGCGAAAGACAAAGCCCTTTGAAAACTGAACAAGACGAACCAAGTGCAGGGTGACATAGAGATATGTAACCTGTCAAAAAAACGAGAAAATAAATCTGTCAGTGGACAGTAATGAGTGCGAACTCAAACTTTTTAATGAGAGTTTGATCCTGGCTCAGGACGAACGCTGGCGGCGTGCCTAATACATGCAAGTAGAACGCTGAAGAGAGGAGCTTGCTCTTCTTGGATGAGTTGCGAACGGGTGAGTAACGCGTAGGTAACCTGCCTGGTAGCGGGGGATAACTATTGGAAACGATAGCTAATACCGCATAAAATTGATTATTGCATGATAATTAATTGAAAGATGCAATTGCATCACTACCAGATGGACCTGCGTTGTATTAGCTAGTTGGTGAGGTAACGGCTCACCAAGGCGACGATACATAGCCGACCTGAGAGGGTGATCGGCCACACTGGGACTGAGACACGGCCCAGACTCCTACGGGAGGCAGCAGTAGGGAATCTTCGGCAATGGGGGGAACCCTGACCGAGCAACGCCGCGTGAGTGAAGAAGGTTTTCGGATCGTAAAGCTCTGTTGTAAGAGAAGAACGGGTGTGAGAGTGGAAAGTTCACACTGTGACGGTATCTTACCAGAAAGGGACGGCTAACTACGTGCCAGCAGCCGCGGTAATACGTAGGTCCCGAGCGTTGTCCGGATTTATTGGGCGTAAAGCGAGCGCAGGCGGTTAGATAAGTCTGAAGTTAAAGGCTGTGGCTTAACCATAGTATGCTTTGGAAACTGTCAAACTTGAGTGCAGAAGGGGAGAGTGGAATTCCATGTGTAGCGGTGAAATGCGTAGATATATGGAGGAACACCGGTGGCGAAAGCGGCTCTCTGGTCTGTAACTGACGCTGAGGCTCGAAAGCGTGGGGAGCAAACAGGATTAGATACCCTGGTAGTCCACGCCGTAAACGATGAGTGCTAGGTGTTAGGCCCTTTCCGGGGCTTAGTGCCGCAGCTAACGCATTAAGCACTCCGCCTGGGGAGTACGACCGCAAGGTTGAAACTCAAAGGAATTGACGGGGGCCCGCACAAGCGGTGGAGCATGTGGTTTAATTCGAAGCAACGCGAAGAACCTTACCAGGTCTTGACATCCCTCTGACCGCTCTAGAGATAGAGTTTTTCCTTCGGGACAGAGGTGACAGGTGGTGCATGGTTGTCGTCAGCTCGTGTCGTGAGATGTTGGGTTAAGTCCCGCAACGAGCGCAACCCCTATTGTTAGTTGCCATCATTCAGTTGGGCACTCTAGCGAGACTGCCGGTAATAAACCGGAGGAAGGTGGGGATGACGTCAAATCATCATGCCCCTTATGACCTGGGCTACACACGTGCTACAATGGCTGGTACAACGAGTCGCAAGCCGGTGACGGCAAGCTAATCTCTGAAAGCCAGTCTCAGTTCGGATTGTAGGCTGCAACTCGCCTACATGAAGTCGGAATCGCTAGTAATCGCGGATCAGCACGCCGCGGTGAATACGTTCCCGGGCCTTGTACACACCGCCCGTCACACCACGAGAGTTTGTAACACCCGAAGTCGGTGAGGTAACCGTAAGGAGCCAGCCGCCTAAGGTGGGATAGATGATTGGGGTGAAGTCGTAACAAGGTAGCCGTATCGGAAGGTGCGGCTGGATCACCTCCTTTCTAAGGAGTCCGTAAGGACACACGGAATGCACTTGGGTCTTGTTTAGTTTTGAGAGGGCTATGTGGGGCCTTAGCTCAGCTGGGAGAGCGCCTGCTTTGCACGCAGGAGGTCAGCGGTTCGATCCCGCTAGGCTCCATTATCTAGTTTGACTAGATAAAGAACTTGTCCATTGAAAATTGAATACCGATATCAAATAGTAACAAGAAAATAAACCGAAAACGCTGTGAATATTAATGAGTTTAAGACTGAAAGGTCAAAAATAAGGTTAAGTTAGTAAGGGCGCACGGTGGATGCCTTGGCACTAGGAGCCGAAGAAGGACGTGACAAACGACGAAATGCCTCGGGGAGCTGTAAGTAAGCACTGATCCGGGGATGTCCGAATGGGGGAACCCAACAGGTTGATGCCTGTTACCCATTTCTGTTAAGGAAATGAGGAGGAAGACGCAGTGAACTGAAACATCTAAGTAGCTGCAGGAAGAGAAAGCAAAAGCGATTGCCTTAGTAGCGGCGAGCGAAGAGGCAGGAGGGCAAACCGAAGAGTTTACTCTTCGGGGTTGTAGGACTGCAATGTGGACTCAGAATTTATAGAAGAATGACTTGGGAAAAGTCAGCCAAAGAGAGTAAGAGCCTCGTATTTTAAATAGATTCTGTACCTAGCAGTATCCTGAGTACGGCGGGACACGTGAAATCCCGTCGGAATCTGGGAGGACCATCTCCCAACCCTAAATACTCCCTAGTGACCGATAGTGAACCAGTACCGTGAGGGAAAGGTGAAAAGCACCCCGGGAGGGGAGTGAAATAGAACCTGAAACCGTGTGCCTACAACAAGTTCGAGCCTGTTAATGGGTGAGAGCGTGCCTTTTGTAGAATGAACCGGCGAGTTACGTTATGATGCGAGGTTAAGTTGAAGAGACGGAGCCGTAGGGAAACCGAGTCTGAATAGGGCGCTTTAGTATCATGATGTAGACCCGAAACCATGTGACCTACCCATGAGCAGGTTGAAGGTGCGGTAAAAACGCACTGGAGGACCGAACCAGGGCACGTTGAAAAGTGCTTGGATGACTTGTGGGTAGCGGAGAAATTCCAAACGAACTTGGAGATAGCTGGTTCTCTCCGAAATAGCTTTAGGGCTAGCGTCGACATAAAGATTCTTGGAGGTAGAGCACTGTTTGGGTGAGGGGTCCATCCCGGATTACCAATCTCAGATAAACTCCGAATGCCAATGAATTATGGTCGGCAGTCAGACTGCGAGTGCTAAGATCCGTAGTCGAAAGGGAAACAGCCCAGACCACCAGCTAAGGTCCCAAAAATAATTGTTAAGTGGAAAAGGATGTGGGGTTGCACAGACAACTAGGATGTTAGCTTAGAAGCAGCTATTCATTCAAAGAGTGCGTAATAGCTCACTAGTCGAGTGACCCTGCGCCGAAAATGTACCGGGGCTAAAACAATTTACCGAAGCTGTGGATACCTTTTATAGGTATGGTAGGAGAGCGTTCTATGTGTGGAGAAGGTGTACCGTGAGGAGCGCTGGAACGCATAGAAGTGAGAATGCCGGTATGAGTAGCGCAAGACAGGTGAGAATCCTGTCCACCGTAAGACTAAGGTTTTCCAGGGGAAGGCTCGTCCGCCCCTGGGTTAGTCGGGACCCTAAGGAGAGACCGAAAGGTGTATCCGATGGCCAACAGGTTGAGATTCCTGTACTAGAGTATGAAGTGATGGAGGGACGCAGTAGGCTAACTCGTGCGTACGAATGGATGTACGTCTAAGCAGTGAGGCGTGGTATGAGTCAAATGCTTATACCTATAACGTTGAGCTGTGATGGGGAGCGAAGTTTAGTAGCGAGTGAGTGATGTCACACTGCCAAGAAAAGCTTCTAGCGTTGTATCATACTCTACCCGTACCGCAAACCGACACAGGTAGTCGAGGCGAGTAGCCTCAGGTGAGCGAGAGAACTCTCGTTAAGGAACTCGGCAAAATGACCCCGTAACTTCGGGAGAAGGGGTGCTGACTTTGGTCAGCCGCAGTGAATAGGCCCAAGCAACTGTTTATCAAAAACACAGCTCTCTGCTAAATCGTAAGATGATGTATAGGGGGTGACGCCTGCCCGGTGCTGGAAGGTTAAGAGGAGTGCTTAGCGGTAACGCGAAGGTATGAATTGAAGCCCCAGTAAACGGCGGCCGTAACTATAACGGTCCTAAGGTAGCGAAATTCCTTGTCGGGTAAGTTCCGACCCGCACGAAAGGCGTAATGATTTGGGCACTGTCTCAACGAGAGACTCGGTGAAATTTTAGTACCTGTGAAGATGCAGGTTACCCGCGACAGGACGGAAAGACCCCATGGAGCTTTACTGCAGTTTGATATTGAGTGTCTGTGCCACATGTACAGGATAGGTAGGAGCCTATGAAATCGGGACGCCAGTTTCGATGGAGGCGTTGTTGGGATACTACCCTTGTGTTATGGCCACTCTAACCCGGTAGGTTTATCATCTACGGAGACAGTGTCTGACGGGCAGTTTGACTGGGGCGGTCGCCTCCCTAAAAAGGTAACGGAGGCGCCCAAAGGTTCCCTCAGACTGGTTGGAAATCAGTCGCAGAGTGTAAAGGTATAAGGGAGCTTGACTGCGAGAGCTACAACTCGAGCAGGGACGAAAGTCGGGCTTAGTGATCCGGTGGTTCCGTATGGAAGGGCCATCGCTCAACGGATAAAAGCTACCCTGGGGATAACAGGCTTATCTCCCCCAAGAGTTCACATCGACGGGGAGGTTTGGCACCTCGATGTCGGCTCGTCGCATCCTGGGGCTGTAGTCGGTCCCAAGGGTTGGGCTGTTCGCCCATTAAAGCGGCACGCGAGCTGGGTTCAGAACGTCGTGAGACAGTTCGGTCCCCTATCCGTCGCGGGCGTAGGAAATTTGAGAGGATCTGCTCCCTAGTACGAGAGGACCAGAGTGGACTTACCGCTGGTGTACCAGTTGTTCTGCCAAGAGCATCGCTGGGTAGCTATGTAGGGAAGGGATAAACGCTGAAAGCATCTAAGTGTGAAACCCACCTCAAGATGAGATTTCCCATAACGCAAGTTAGTAAGAGCCCTGAGAGAAGATCAGGTTGATAGGTTAGGAGTGGAAGTGTGGTGACACATGGAGCGGACTAATACTAATCGCTCGAGGACTTATCCTAGAATAAGAGATTCATCAGAGTGCAGCGAATGGTTTAGAGAAATGTGAGATTTGATATTGTATTCAATTTTGAGTTGACAAGGCTTGTCTGAGAGGACAGGACAGTTAATTCAATAGTTAAGTGACGATAGCCTAGGAGATACACCTGTACCCATGCCGAACACAGCAGTTAAGCCCTAGAACGCCGGAAGTAGTTGGGGGTTGCCCCCTGTGAGATATGGTAGTCGCTTAGCAAAGGGAGTTTAGCTCAGCTGGGAGAGCATCTGCCTTACAAGCAGAGGGTCAGCGGTTCGATCCCGTTAACTCCCATATTCTAGCGGGTGTAGTTTAGTGGTAAAACTACAGCCTTCCAAGCTGTTGTCGCGAGTTCGATTCTCGTCACCCGCTTTGAACGAAAGTTCATACCAAGTTTTTTCGAACTTGGGCGCGTAGCTCAGGTGGTTAGAGCGCACGCCTGATAAGCGTGAGGTCGGTGGTTCGAGTCCACTCGTGCCCATTTCAATAGTATTATGGTCCGTTGGTCAAGGGGTTAAGACACCGCCTTTTCACGGCGGTAACACGGGTTCGAATCCCGTACGGACTATATATTTGGAGGATTACCCAAGTCCGGCTGAAGGGAACGGTCTTGAAAACCGTCAGGCGTGTAAAAGCGTGCGTGGGTTCGAATCCCACATCCTCCTTAGGGACGAATAGTATTGACGCGGGATGGAGCAGCTAGGTAGCTCGTCGGGCTCATAACCCGAAGGTCGTAGGTTCAAATCCTGCTCCCGCAATAGTTGGCTCGGTAGCTCAGTTGGTAGAGCAATGGATTGAAGCTCCATGTGTCGGCGGTTCGATTCCGTCTCGCGCCATAATTTTATAATCGGAAGGGTAGCGAAGAGGCTAAACGCGGCGGACTGTAAATCCGCTCCTTCGGGTTCGGGGGTTCGAATCCCTCCCCTTCCATAACCTTTACGGGCATAGTTTAAAGGTAGAACTAAGGTCTCCAAAACCTTCAGTGTGGGTTCAATTCCTACTGCCCGTGTTTAAATATGGCGGGTGTGGTGAAGTGGTTAACACACCAGATTGTGGCTCTGGCATGCGTGGGTTCGATCCCCATCACTCGCCTATTTGTTATTATTGGGGTATCGCCAAGCGGTAAGGCAAGGGACTTTGACTCCCTCATGCGTTGGTTCGAATCCAGCTACCCCAGTTAAAAACTTGAGCCGGCGTGGCGGAATTGGCAGACGCGCTGGACTCAAAATCCAGTGTCCTCACGGACGTGCCGGTTCGACCCCGGCCGCCGGTATAGCTTAAGTTTAGCGAAGCGTTTTAGCTTCTTTTTTTGTTTTTGATTCTTTTCCTACTGTAGTGGTTACGAAAGTCCTGTCTAAAAAAGAAAGAGCTTCTTAGTGATGCCGTAGTAGTGTCTAAAGTTGAGACTCTCAAGCTTTCATAGGTAATGGTGTTTCTTTAAGCGAATCAGTGTTTTGTATCCCGAACACTCTTGGTAAGGTATTTTCGATTCTTTCTGTAAGTCATATTTAGCTATTTGTCCTTGACAGTGAGAGCATATAGGAGCAAGCTAATCTAGCTTAGCGATGATTTCTTATGTACACCAGATGCCACATAATTCAAGATTATGATGTTTTTTTGTCTTTAGTTTCGATTAAGTTTTTGATAATTTTTAATTGTTCCATAAGAGTCTTTCTAATGATGGTTTAGTCGCTTTTCATTATAGCTCTTATGGGACTTTTTTTCTAGAACAAAAGAGCTTTTTAATTTCTACAGTTGTTTTACCCACTGCAGAAATCATAGGCATTATTTTTTTAACTTTAATTACCCTAAGAATTATCTGAAAATATATTATTTTATGCTATAATGAAACCAATCAAAATTATGGGGGTTCGGAAATGGCAGAAGCAGGTCATAAATTTTTAGCAAAATTAGGAAAGAAACGCCTTCGTCCCGGGGGTAAGCTGGCAACCGACTGGCTGATTGAGCAGGGGCAGTTTTCCAGCGATAAGAAAGTTCTAGAAGTTGCCTGCAATATGGGGACCACAACAATCGAGCTGGCTAAAAAATATGGCTGCCAGATTACTGCAGTTGATTTGGATAAGGCTGCGCTGGCTCAGGCTAAGCTTAATGGAGACAAAGCTGGTGTTAGTGAACTCGTCACATTTGAGCAGGCAAATGCTATGAAGCTGCCTTATGATGACAATTCTTTTGATATCGTTATCAATGAAGCCATGCTGACCATGCAGACAGATAAGGGGAAGGCCAAATGTATGGATGAGTACTACCGGGTGTTGAAGCCAGGCGGAGTGCTCCTCACCCATGATGTCATGCTCAAACAAAGAGATGAGAATGTCCGGGAAGAGCTATCTCGTGCGATTAATGTCAATGTGGGGCCTCTAACCGAGGGATATTGGATTCAGCTAGCACGTTCTCACGCTTTTGACCGTGTGGACACCTTTGTTGGCGAAATGACCTTGATGAGCCTTCGAGGGATGATATATGACGAAGGGCTGGGTGGCACACTGAAAATCTGCTTCAATGCCCTTAAAAAAGAAAACTACAGTCAATTTATGAAGATGTTTAAGATGTTCCAAAAGAATCAAGAAAAACTGGGCTTTATTGCTATGGTTTCTCGTAAATAACTGCTAGCCGCTTTGGAAACTGTAAGGAAATTTTAAAAATTTCTAAAAAACTTGACCCTCCCCTTAGGTCATGGTATATACTAGTTAGGTAAGGAGGTCTATCATGTACCATATCAAAGAAGCTGCGCAGCTTTCAGGAGTCTCTGTCAAAACCCTGCATCATTATGATAAAATCGGACTGTTAGTCCCGGCCAAATCAGAAAATGGCTATCGGACATACAGCCAAGCTGATTTAGAGAGGCTGCAGGTCATCCTTTACTATAAGTATCTGGGTTTTTCTTTGGAGAAAATAGCAGAGCTGCTGAGTCAGGATGAACAGGCTTTATTGCCGCATCTGGCTAGGCAGTTAGAGTATTTGCAGCAGGAAAGAGACCGCTTGGATACCTTGATTTCCACCTTACAAAAAACCATCCAAGACGAAAAGGGAGAAAGAAAGATGACAATGAAAGAAAAATTTGCAGGCTTTGCCTACGAAGACAATCACAAATATCATCAAGAAGCTGTCGAAGAATACGGTCAAGAAGTCATGGCAGAAGCATTGGCTCGTCAAAATGGACGGGAAGAAGAATCTGCCGCAGCCTTCAATCAAGTTTTTCAAAGTCTGGCAGAGAATATGCAGCAAGGCTTGCCGATTGAAGCAGCAGAAAATCAGGAGCAGGCTACACGTCTCTTACAAGCCATTCGCACTTACGGTTTTGACTGCTCACTGCAAGTCTTTGCCCACATCGGTCAGGGCTATGTCCACAATCCAGAATTCAAGAAGAATATCGATCAATTTGGACCAGGCACTGCCCAGTACACAGCGGATGTGATTGCTGCTTATGTGCGGACAAATGCATAATAAAAAAACTGGTGAGAATGTTCTGCACTAATCCCAAAAGTTAAACACAAAAAAATCTAACTTTTAGGGTGCAGTTCAGTTCCTCGACCAGTTTTTTTCAATTGCTTTTAAAAATATTTTTCCCTATCACTCATAATGCAAGCTTCCTGCCACCCAGCCGGTGCAGAGGGCAGAGGTGATGTTGAAACCGCCCGTGTGGGCATTGATGTCTCAGGAC